>JAAIGE0100103616.1_pt1 | contig 157977 bp, 186 predicted proteins | sample 6487951 | NCBI WGS metagenome assembly JAAIGE01 (sample SAMN13974128, study PRJNA590717) | phyllosphere metagenome | biome: tomato field; feature: multiple bacterial spot infested tomato fields; material: tomato leaves; isolation source: leaves from tomato fields | host: Solanum lycopersicum ...
CCATCCATGGCGCGGGGCGGCTAAACCGGCATCCCTGCCGGTTTACCCCCCAAATCACTGTCGAATTCCGGCCAGCGTGGTTTGACGGGGCGCCTAAGATCAAAAGCAGATCAAGAGCGACTCGCTTCGCATCGTGGTTACCGTTGAGAGCTGCAGAGTTATGTAGATACCTATGCCTTCATGTGGGAGCGGGCTTGCTCGCGAAAGCGGTGGGTCAGTTTTCACATGTGCTAGCGGATACATCGCCTTCGCGAGCAAGCCCGCTCCCACAGTTCAGTTCCCGGCAATGGCGGCTTCGATGGTCGCGATGTCGATTTTGGTCATGGTCAACATCGCCTCAAACGCACGCTTGGCGACGGCAGGATCTTTACTGGTAACCGCATCGACCAACACCCTCGGTGAGATCTGCCACGACAGCCCCCACTTGTCCTTGCACCAACCGCAAGCGCTTGCCTGCCCACCGTTGTCGATGATGGCATGCCACAAGCGGTCGGTTTCCTCCTGGTCATCCGTGGACACCTGAAAGGAAAACGCCTCACTGTGCTTGAACATGGGGCCGCCATTGAGGCCCACGCAGGGGATACCCAGTACGGTGAATTCCACGGTCAACTCATCACCCTGCTTGCCGGATGGGTAGTCGCCAGGGGCATGGTGCACGGCCTTTACTGCGCTGTCGGGGAAGGTGTTGGCGTAGAAGGTCGCTGCCTCCAGGGCATCGCCGTTGTACCAGAGGCAGATCGTATTCTTGTTGTTCATCGCAAGGCTCCTCGGGTTGGAAGGTGCATGAAGTCTAGACTAACAACCTGCGATGCTGCTCAGGCTTGCACCGCCTCTCTGCCAGAGCGTGAATCGGCCCGCCGCGCACGCCAGCTCAACCCCAATACCATCAGCAAACCCAGCCCAGCCATGATCGCGCCTGCCAGTGAAATCGCCGGGTAGCCCAACCCGGCATTTATCACCGCGCCACCCAACGCCGCACCAATCGCATTCCCAAAATTGAACGCACCGATGTTCATCGCCGAAGCAAGGTTAGGCGCATCCTTTGCTGCCTCCATCACCCGCATCTGCAACGGCGGCACCAGGGCAAAGCTGGCAGCGCCCCACAGCAGGATCGACAACGCCGCAGGCAGCGGCCATTGCATGAGCACCGAGAAGGCCAACAGCACAGCAATCAACACCACCAGCGAGATGATCAAGGTGCGGTCCACCGAGCGGTCCGCTGACTTGCCACCCCACACATTGCCCAAGGTGAGCCCGATGCCGAACAGCACCAGCATCCCGGTGACGAAGTTGGTCGAAGCGTGGGTGACGTCTCGCAGAATCGGCGCGATGTAGGTGAATACCGTGAACATCGCACTCGAGCCCACCACGGTCAGCGCCAACGCCGCCAGCACAGGCCCGCGACCCAGAACACGAATTTCCGCCATCAGCCCGCCGCCTTTAGGGGCCGGCGCATTGGGCAAGGCCCACCACAGCGCCGCCATCACCACTGCGCCAAGCCCACTGATGCCCCAGAACGCTGTGCGCCAACCAAAGTTCTCGCCAAACCAGGTCGCCAGGGGCACGCCGCCAATGGTTGCCAGGGTCAGCCCCATGAACATCGCCGCCACAGCCCCCGCGCGCTTCTCGGGCGCCACCAGGCTTGCGGCCACGATCGAGCCAATCCCAAAGAACGCCCCATGATTGAGCGACGTCACCAGCCTGGCGATCATCAGCGTCTGGTAGTTGCTGGCCAACGCCGACAGCAAATTACCCAGGGTAAAAATCGCCATCAGCCCGATCAGCAAATAGCGGCGGGGCACCCTGGCCGTCGCCAGGGTCATGATCGGCGCGCCAATCAACACGCCCATGGCGTAGGCGCTTACCAACAGCCCGGCAGCGGGAATGGAGACATCAAGATCAGCGGCGATACCGGGCAACATGCCCATAGGGGCAAACTCTGTGACCCCGATGCCAAAGGCACCGACGGACAATGCTACAAGGGGGGGATTGATACGCATGGGTGACTCCTCATCTGTGAGTCAAATGCTACAATCCTGCCTTTTGCAGCAGTAGCCCTTGGTTGGGAACTACAGCTTTGCGCAGGAGGCACAAATGGACATCGGCGGGCGGTCGGGAGAGATGGAAGTGTTCACCATGGTCGCCGAGCACGGCAGCCTGTCGGGTGCAGCAAGGGCCTTGGGGCTGACCCCATCGGCCATCAGCCGTATCATCACCCGCACCGAACAGCGCATCGGCACCCGCTTACTGCTGCGCACCACCCGCGCCATCACCTTCACCGCCGAAGGCGAAGCCTACCTGCGCGGCGCTCGGCGCATCCTCGCCGACATGGCCGAAGTCGAAGACGCCATCACCGACCAGGGCGCCCCACGCGGACGCCTGCGAGTCAGCGCCGCACTGGCCCACGGCCGCATGACCATCGTCCCCCTGGTCGCCGCCTTCAGCGCCCGCTATCCCGCCATCGTCGTCGACCTGATGCTCGGCGACGAAGTCGTAGACATCCTCGGCGGCCAGGCCGACGTCGCCATCCGCTTCGGCACCCTCGCCGACAGCCCACTGACTGCTCGCCTTATCGGCTCTACCAGGCAGGTGATCGTCGCCTCGCCGGAGTACCTGGCACGGCATGGCACACCGGTGACGCCGCAGGATCTGCTTGGGCACAACTGCCTGCGCTTTAACTTCCGTAGAGCGGCCCCGGATTGGCCGTTTCGGGTGGAGGGACGGGAGTTTTCGCTGAAAGTAGCGGGGACGATTGAGGGCAATAGTGGTGAAGCATTGGCGCAGTTGGCGAAGCTGGGGGCGGGGGTGGCGAGGATTGGGGCGTTTAGTGTGGTGGAGGAGGTGAGGCAGGGGGAGTTGGTGGTGCTGCTGGAGGAGTTTAATCCTGGGGATGTGGAGCCGATTCATGCGGTGTTTGTAGGGGGAGGGGCGATGCCGGCGCGGGTTAGGGCGTTTGTGGATTTTTTGGTGGAGAGGTGTGGGGGTTAAGGGGAGGGATTTTTGGGGAGGAGGGGGCTGACCGGCGGATTTCGGCCAATAACTGCCGGTCGTAGCGACACCCTCTGGGACTTAGCCATTTCGTAGCGCGTAAGGGCCAGAACTCAAGTGCGCACTCAGAAACTCCAGGCATACCCTGATCTTCATCGAGCCAGAAGCCCGAATCGTAGTGACTGCGGACACATTCGCCGGCTGGAAATGTTCAGGCAGGATGCGTATGAGCGTCCCACTCCTGATGCTCGGGGCCACATCCCAGGTTGATGCCATGATGATGCCGAAACCATCATGCGCCCACTCTCGAACGACATCACTGTGGTTGGACGCCATGGGCCCTGTGACTTTCACCGACTCAAGACCGTTTGGCCCCTCGAGCCGCCATACTCCAAAGCTTTGATCCCTCCCACGAAACAATAGACAATCGTGGCGTTGAAGCTCGCTCACAGAGTTTGGATTACCGCGCTCTTCCAGGTAACTCGGAGCAGCACAGAGAATCCTCTGGCTATCTGCGATTTTGTGAATAATCAGATTTTGCTCGTTAACTTCTCCAACTCGGATATCGATGTCGAACTGCTCCCCAATGAGATCAGTTCGACGGTCAACCAGCTCAAGCCACACCTCTAATTTTGGGTAGCGTTTACGAAGCAAGGCCAGAACTGGAGCGATGTGAAATCGCCCCATTCGCTGGCTTGTGCTGATACGCAGCGTGCCTCTGGGCTCGACCCGGTCACCAAGTGATGTCTCCAGCATCCCATTGACGTTGTCCATGATTGTCTGAGCCCAAACGAGCATCGTTTCGCCATCTTTGGTGATCGAAACCCGTCTGGTTGTCCGGTTAAAGAGCTTGCAGCTCAGCGTTTCTTCCAACGCCAAAACACGCTTGCTGACATGGGCGGGAGAAATTCCAAGCTCTGTCCCGGCCGCGCTAAAACTTCCACGTTTTGCGATGACTGAGAACAGAAGCAGATCCCTCAGGAAGGGATCATTATTTACTAATGGAGAATTCTGATTTTCCATATGGCTCAATTATAGCTTTGCGCGTTGATAGTAGCCTTGATCCTAGCAGATCGAATCACGACTTCAGTACGTCGAGATTTAAAACAATAACGCTCGCGAAGATCAAAGCATGTCCAAAATCAGAATTGCGGTAGCGGGTGCCGGCCTCATCGGCCGACGCCATATCGAACTCATCCAAGCGAGTTCTTCTTGCGAACTGTCAGCCGTTATCGATCCGTTCGAACTTGATGGCTCCTACCTAGACTCGCTTGGCGTCTCGCAGTATGAAAATCTTCTGGCTTGTTTCGCCGAGGACAAGCCTGATGGCGTAATTCTCGCCACTCCAAACGCCTTACATGTCGAACAGACTTTGCAATGCATTGAGGCTGGTGTTGCGGCGCTGATAGAGAAGCCGGTGGCGCACAGCGTTGAGGAGGGCAGGCGGTTACTCGCTGTTGCCGATGCAACTGACGCCAAGCTGCTCGTAGGACATCATCGAGCGCATAGCCCAATTCTTGCCAAGGCGCGAGAGATCATCCGTGACGACATTCTTGGAGACATCGTTGCCGTGCAAGGCAGCGCTCTGTTTTACAAACCAGATGACTATTTCGACGCTGCCATCTGGCGACGCCAGGAAGGCGGTGGCCCTATCTTGATAAATATGATCCATGAGATCGGCAACCTGCGTTCGCTGTGCGGCGAAATTGTTGCTGTTCAAGCAATGCAGTCGAGTGTCGCACGTGGATTTCCTGTCGAAGATACCGTGTGTATCGGCCTGCGCTTTGAGAATGGAGCTCTCGGTTCCTTCTTGCTTTCCGACAGCACCGGATGTGCCCGCAGCTGGGAACAAACATCGCAAGAAAACGCGAGCTATCCGTCCTACGAGGATGAGGATTGCTACGTCATCAGTGGGAAGAACGGCTCACTGTCAGTGCCCACAATGCGTCTCAAATACTACGTGAAGGCCGAAGACAGATCATGGTGGAAGCCCTTCCAAACGGGCCACTGCGCTGTCGACCGCACAGACCCCCTTGAGATCCAGCTTGAGCACTTTTGCAACGTCATACGAGGCACGGAAACGCCTTTGGTCTCCGTGCGCGACGGACTGCGGAATCTGATCATCACTGAGGCTATTTCACAGGCCGCAAAAAGCGGCTCGATCATAGAAATCGACCGTATTTGAGCCCGGCATGGCTTCCAGTCATGCCCTGTTTTGCGTGTGCCAGGGGCGGTTTTTACTGCCCTGCCAGACCTATAAAAACAATATCTGGAGTAGTCAGATGAACACAGCAACAGCGACAGAGCAGCACCGTTCCAAGCAAGCCAAGAAAGCCACCGCGAGTGGTTGGATTGGCTCTGCGTTGGAGTATTACGACTTTTTCATCTATGCCCAAGCGGCAGCCCTGATCTTTCCACAACTCTTCTTCCCCTCAACCGATCCAAAGATTGCCATCGTGGCGGCTATGGCGACTTACGGGGTTGGGTACATTGCTCGCCCTATCGGCGCGTTCTTCTTGGGGCACTGGGGTGATACTCGAGGGCGCAAGAATGTACTGCTGCTATGCATGTTCCTGATGGGATTCGCCACCATGGCGGTAGGCCTGCTGCCGACCTACCACCAAATTGGTATATGGGCGCCTATCATGCTTGTAGTACTGCGACTGGTGCAGGGGTTTGCTGTAGCGGGAGAGATCTCGGGAGCCAGCTCAATGATTCTGGAGCATGCACCCCAAGGGCGAAGAGGATACTTCGGCAGCTACACACTTCAAGGGGTACAGGCAGGTCAGGTTCTCGCAGCAGCCATTTTCCTGCCTCTGGCCTATTTCATGACCGATGAAGCCTTCAATAGCTGGGGCTGGCGTATTCCCTTTCTTTTGAGCGCTGTGGTGCTGATCGCTGGCTTTATCATTCGCCGGGAAGTTGAGGAACCGCCAGTATTCGTAGAGCAAACAAAGAAAGATGAGAAGTCTGAATCGCCGGTTATCGGAGCTTTCAAACACAGCTGGAGAGGCATGCTGGTGGTCGTTGGGGTTTCGTTGATGAATGTTATTCCAGTCATTACGACCGTGTTTGGAGCGGCCTATGCGGTGCAACCTGCCTATGGCATCGGTTTCGATAAAAGCGTGTACCTGTGGATCCCGGTCGTTGGCAATATCGTGGCGGTGCTGTGCATCCCTTTCGTGGGCAATCTTTCTGACAAGGTTGGGCGCCGGCCTCTGATCATCGCAAGCGCCTTTGGTTGCGGGCTGATGTCCTTTGCTTATTTATACGCAATCAGCATTCACAGCCTCCCGCTCGCTTTCGGCGCCTCACTGCTGATGTGGGGAATGATCTACCAGGGCTACAACGCGGTGTTCCCATCCTTCTTCCCAGAGCAATTTGAAACACGTTACCGCGTGTCGGGAATGGCAATTTCGCAAAACAGCGGACTGTTCATCACCGCAATGTTACCTGCTCTGTTTGCCCTGATCGCAGGCCCTGGGACTCAAAACATACCCTTGATTGTCGGTGGGATCGCCTGTGTGTGCACGTTGCTAGCTGGTATCGCGGCCTGGTGCGCGCCCGAGACCTCTCGAATTCCTACAGCCGACCTCGGTAACCGCGATGCCCAATCCACAGAAGCCGGCGAATATCATAAGGCACGTCTGGCAGCCATGGGTACCGTAAAGAATTGAAGCGACTCGCGAGGATTAAATGATGAAAACCATCCTGGTTTTGAACGGCCCTAACCTGAACATGTTGGGATTGAGAGAGCCCGAGGTGTATGGGTCGGAAACATTGGCCGACGTTGAGCAGACGTGTCGTGAGTACGGCGAAGGACTTGGGCTTGTAATTGAGTTTCAGCAAACCAATCACGAAGGGCAAATGATTGAATGGATTCACCACGCACGTAGAAGGATAGCGGGGATTGTGATCAATCCAGGAGCATGGACCCATACATCGGCAGCCATCCACGATGCATTGATTGCAGCCGAGGTACCGGTGATTGAGGTTCATATCTCAAATGTCCACAGGCGTGAAGATTTCAGGCACTTTTCCTACGTGTCACGCGTTGCCAAAGGCGTGCTCGCAGGGTTCGGCACTGATGGGTATCGAATGGCGATACAGCACTATGCAAGCTGCCTGGAACAATCAAACGCCTAACCGAGACGTTTGCTGGCACTGCCTAGAGCCAGAAATTGTGGATTACCACGCTTCGGGTCGATTTCCGCCGTTCACGATCGGCAGTTTTCGACCCATTGCTGCCGGTCACACCCCATGGATGTCGGACAAATAGCCCAAACGCCTGCGCATTCCCAGGCTGATATTTGAGAGGGTAAACTGAGCACCTTTCCATCTGTGGTACCGATATGGACATCAATCTACTGACCGAATCCATGCTTGGTCACTGGCGTGCTCCCTCGGGTGTCTGGCAATGCGAATTCCAGTTCGGCAGCCGATTGATTTACGTCCAGCACCACAATGACGAGCCACCTTACGCCAGGCTCGCCGCTGCGCAACGCGCGGTCAAGGCTACGTGGGATGATTTGCCCCAGGCATTGAGGTTTGCCGAACAGCACTGTAAAGCACAGATGCCCGAACTGATGCGGTTGTACGAAACCCACATGCCGTGGGAATCTCCGTTGTTCGTGTACTCGATCCACTTCGATCTCGACAAACCTTACCCTAGCTATACCATTTCCAAGAACCCTGACTTCGATTGGGATCGCATCCTGATCGACGAAGATGAACTGTGCCAGGATCAAAGTGTTTGCATGGAGCAATATGAGCCAAAGGATGACTTTTGGGTTTACGTCAGGCGCGTGGGGTTTCAGCAATTCGAGCTTAGGGATTAGCTTGGCAATCAACTATGTATAGGGACTCTGGAGAGCGTCCGCTTCTGGCCGATTGCAGCCAATGAGTCAACGCAAGGTTGTATCCGGCACGGATGGACCAAAGCTCATACACCGCCCACTCGCGTTTTCGTTCCAGCCTGCCCGCAAGCGCATCGCCTTGACCTCCTGATCTGTTCCACCTGCTTCATGGCCTTTCCACACACGGTTTCGTCTTTTAAGCTTGCTGAAACGTTTCATCGAGTTTATAAAACGCAAACAACTCCAATAAAGGCCACCGCCATGACCCCGCTAAAACTCCTCGTTGCCCTTAGCGCATTCTCTGCCGCCTCCCACGCCCTGGCCTGGGATTACGTGCTGCTCGATACCGACAAAGCCGCTCAGAACTGGCAAGTCACCAGCCAGCAGCTCGGCATCCAAACCGACAAACCCTTCAGCGTCACTCTGCGCACCTTGCACGGTGGCCGACAGGAGGGCGTGAGCATCGTCGATATCGATAACGGCACGATGAAGCTCTCGGTAGTGCCGACTCGCGGTATGAACGTGTTGCAGGCGTCGGTCGGTGATGTGCGCATGGGCTGGGATTCGCCGGTCAAGGAAGTGGTCAATCCGTCCTTCATCGAGCTCAATGGCCGCGGTGGTCTCGGTTGGTTGGAAGGTTTCAATGAGCTGGTCACCCGCTGCGGCTATGAATGGGTGGGGCATCCTGGCGTCGACAACGGCGAACTGCTGACCTTGCACGGTCGGGCCGCCAATATTCCTGCGAATAAAGTCACCCTGCATATCGATGAAAAACCGCCGTACGCCATCACCCTGCGTGGCGAGTTGAAAGAGCAGGCGTTCAAGAAGGTCGATTTTTCTGTTGCGACCGAACTGGTCACCGAGCCCGGCAGTGTGGTGTTCGCTCTCAACGATACGCTGACCAACAATGGCGATTATCCGAAGGAATATCAGGCGCTGTATCACAGTAACTTCAGCACCCCGTTCCTGGAGCAGGGCGCGCGTTTCGTTGCGCCGGTGAAGCAGGTGTCGCCGTTCAACGACAAGGCCAAGGGCGAACTGGCCGACTGGCAAACCTACCGCGCACCGACCAAGGACTATGACGAAACGGTCTACAACGTGGTGCCGTATGCCGATGCCAAGGGCGATACCTTGACGGTGTTGCATAACAAGGCCGGCAGCCTGGGGGTTTCGGTGGGTTTCAATACGCAGACACTGCCGGTGTTTTCCCTGTGGAAGAACACTGATACCCAAGGGCAGGGCTATGTCACGGGGTTGGAGCCGGGGACGAGTTTTTCGTACAACCGTCGTTATCAGCGGCCATTGAACCTGGTGCCTACGATCGGGGCGAAGGAACATAAGCAGTTCCGTATCAGCTATAGCTTGTTGGCGGATAAGGCGGCTGTGGAAAGGGCCTTGAAGCAGGTCAGCGAGATTCAGGGTGGGCGGGAGACTGAGGTGCGGCAGACGCCTTTGGTGGATTTGACCAAGGGCTGATGTTGGCTGGAGCTTTCACGTGGGGCTCGGCGTTCTTCATCGAAGCCGGAATCGCCTTGCAGCTGTAGGAGCGAGCTTGCTCGCGAAAAACCCACAGGCGCCGCGTTCACTCAGGAAGCCCGCGTTATCGTTGAAGTTTTTCGCGAGCAAGCTCGCTCCTACATTGGGGTTGGTATTGATATTGGGCCCTGTTCAGCGCAGGGCTTTCTGTCATCGACAGGCATGCATACTGAAATAACCGTATTTCAGGAGCACTTCCATGATTCGCAGGGCCTTACCCGCCGACGCAAAAGCCATTGCCCAAGTGCATATCAGCAGTTGGCAAGACGCCTATCGTGACTTGATGCCCGCCCAGTTCTTGAGCGGGTTGCAAGCAACCCTGGCTAGGCGCGAAGCCCATTGGGTTCGCTCGCTTGCCTTGGGTGAGTCGACGGTATGGGTTGCCGAGGTGGGCCAGCAGATTGTCGGCTGGATATCCGTTGGCGCCAGCCGTGACGAAGACGCCGTCCAGGCAAAGGCTGGTGAGGTCATGGCCATCTACGTGCTCGCCGAGCATTGGCAAACCGGCGTTGGGCTGGCCTTGTGGAAAGCCGGCTTGCAGGACCTATTGGCGCAAGGCTATGAGCGTTTAACGCTGTGGGTCTTGGCCGGTAATGAACGGGCGATTGGATTTTATCGCCGGGCGGGGTGTGTGGAGGAGGCCGGGACTGAGCGCGATCTTGAGAGGGGCGGTGTTACGCTGGTGGAGGTGAGGTATGGTTTGCCGTTGAGATAGCGTCGGTATCTACGCAACTTTGCAGACCGTAGCAGCCGACGGTAACCACGATGCGAAGCGAGTCGCTCTTGATCTTGATCTGCTTTTGATCTCAAGCGCCCCGTCAAACCACGCTGGCGGATTACGGGCACACCGAGCCTAGGCGAGGTGCCGAGTGGTGGGGCAAGAGCGCTTTGCTTACTTTCGCGCTTTTCGAAAGTGAGCCGCCGTCAGGGCGGAACCCTAAGTAGCCGTTACCGCAGCAATGGATATGCACACAATCCAACTGTGTCGCCTGCCAGGCCGCCATCGCAGGCAAGCCAGCTCCCACATTTAGATCGCGCCGCGTCAGTTAGATCGACGTCGGCTACCAGGGGCAGTCCCACCTCACTCATGCCCTGCGCGCAGTCAACAACACCGCCGCCGCCGCTGACAACAAACCCGCGCAGCAGCGATTGAACAGGCGCTTGCCCTTGGGCTCGGCAAACCAGCGGCGCATATGCAGGCCCATATAGGCATAGGCGCTGATGGCGACCCATTCCAAAGCCAGGAACATCACACCCAGCAGGGCAAATTGCGCAGTGACGGGTTGGCCGGGCACCACGAATTGCGGGAGGAAGGCGGTGAAGATCAGGATGGCTTTGGGGTTGCCTGCCGCCACCAGAAACTCCTGCCGTGCCAAGGCCCACAGGCCCACCTTGCTCGTCGCGGTTTCTACCTGCTGCTGCGGGTCTGCGCGCCATAGCTGATACGCCAGGTAAAACAGATACGCAGCGCCAAGAATCTTGATCCCGTAGAACAACAACTCCGAGGTTTGCAGCACCACCGCCAAGCCGGCGGAGGCGAGGGCGATCATGCCGGCGAAGGCCAGCAGGCGGCCGAGACCGGCGAGGCAGGAAGTGCGGTAACCGTAGCGGGTAGCGTTGCTCACCGACAGCAGGTTATTGGGGCCGGGGGCCATGTTCAGGGCGAAGCAGGCGGGGAGGAAGAGGGCGAGGGTGGCGAGGTCCATGGCGGCTCCGGGTTGGCAGGTCGGGGGGCTGGAGGATAACGGCATAAAGCGCGGTTTAACAATTCGTGGCTGGGCTTAAGCTCCGCTAGCGCTTCAGGTGTCCGGGTTGGATAAGCGCTCGGCTTCAGGTGCTGCACCAAACAATTGATCCGCGATGTGCCGGCCCCGTTCCAAGCCTTCCGGCGTCAGCCAAATGGATTTGCTTTTGTTTACCGGATTTCGGATAAAGCCTTGCTCATGGAGTCGGTTCATTATCTGAAAGTCGTAACCTTTCCATGAGTTGCCCTTATCAAAACTGAAGGTGGTCAGCAGGGCAAGTACGGTTTCCTCAATCCGTTTTTCGTCGTATTCCATAATGGGTACTCCGCTTGAATTCCACAGACCCTATCTAGCTTAGCGCAGCATTTCGCTTGAAGAGTTATGATGCCAATCCCGGTTTTGATCATGGACGAAAAATCTTGGCGACTCACTCTGTCAGTCACACGTTGGGTGCACCGTCTGAACTCAATTATTACGATTGCAGGTCGGTGCCATTGTCGACTGAGATCAGCGCGCTGGATGCCTGGAACATCATGACCGCCGAAACGGGACCGCTGTTAAAATTGGCCTTTCGGATCAGAGATGGGATTTCTTCAAGGTTTGGCGTTAAGCGCATCGGCGGGTTCTCCGGCAATCGGCGCGTGACGGTGCAAGCGGGTGAGCGGCTTGATTTTTTCCTGGTGGAGGACTGCGCGCCGGATAGGCTGGTGCTGACCGAGCGTGACCGGCACCTGGATGTGATGATTTGCCTTTCACTTGCTGATCGTGTGCTTACGATCACTTCATCGGTGATCACCCACAACACCTTTGGGCGCCTCTACATGCTGCCGGTGGGGCCGGCGCACAAGCTGATCGTCAATCGGCTAATGACCCGCTTGCAGCGCAAGCTGCAACAGCTTTGAATCTAGAAAAGACTCCCTCAACACAATTTATTCTCTGTCGGAGCTGTCGCGCTTTAACGATACAGCTAAAGCGCTGGATCACAGCGCAACGCTCCACACCGCCAGTTCATACCCATCCGGATCGACAAAATGGAACCGACTACCACCCGGAAACGCAAACGTCTGGCGCGTAATCACCGCGCCCAGCTGTTGAAGCCGCTGCTGCACACTGTCCAAGTCATCGGCATACAAGATAACCAAGGGCCCGCCCGGTCGCACAGGCTCGCCGGTGGTGAAACCGCCCGTGAGCCGGCCATCGCTGAATTCGCTGTAGGTGGGGCCGTAGTCGACGAACGTCCAGCCGAATGCAGCGCCGTAGAAGGCTTTACTGCGGGCGATGTCGCTTACGTTGAATTCGATATTGTCGATCTGTCTGTCTTTACCGGCTGTGCTCATGGTGGCCTCCGTGGCTCGTATCTTAGGCCGCGAGTGTAGCGTATCCGTGCCTGCCCATTTCCCACACGCTCAAGGATGAAACCTGCGCCCCAACGCATCCAGCCGCACCGCGATCGGTGGCAGACGTTCGCTGCTGCGCGCGAGTGTCTCGACGTCGTCGGCGGTGTTCTGGGCGATGCTTTGCACCGATTGCAAGCGCTCGACGATCTCCAGGTTGGCCGAGGTCTGCTCGCGGGTGGTGGTGACAATGTGGCCGTTGAGTTGGTCGATGTGCGCGATGTCCTCGCCCACTGCCCGTAGCATGTCCACGGCCTCTTGGCTGTCGGCCACGCAGCGCTCTACACCTTCGCGGCTGGCGTGCATGGCTTCGACGGCTTGGCGGCTGCCGTGTTGCAGGCCCTCGATGATGCTTTTGATTTCCTGGGTGGACAGGGCGGTGCGCTGGGCCAGGCTACGCACTTCATCGGCCACCACGGCAAAGCCACGGCCTTGCTCGCCGGCGCGGGCGGCTTCGATGGCGGCGTTGAGGGCCAGCAGGTTGGTCTGGTTGGCGATGCTGCTGATCACTTCCAGCACAGAGCCGATTTGTTCGGCCTGCACCGCCAGGGATTCTACGGTCGACTCCGTGCCGTTGATGCGCGAAGCCAGTTGGCTGATTTCATGCTGGGCGCGGCCGACGCTTTCCTGGCCGCGCACAATCTGCTGGCTGGCCTGGCCCGCGTGTTCCACCGCCTGTTCGACTTGCACTGTGATGTGGCCCATGGCGTCTTCCATGCGCTGCATTGAGCCGGTCATCTCGCCAATCTGTGCCAGTTGATGCCGTGCGCCTTTTTCCAGGGTGCCGCTGGCGCTGGCCAGTTCCTGGCCGAGCTGGCCCAGGCCATGGGAGTCGCGGGCGACGCCGTCGATCAGGTGGGTGAGTTGCTGCAGGAAGTGGTCGAACCGCTTGGCGAGGGACACGTGGGCCTTGCCTTCACCTTGGGCGGTTTCCACGGTGAACTGCGAGGTAACGGCGAGCATCTTCTCCAGCATTTCCTGGCTCTCCACCGCTTCGGCCTGGCTGTGGACGGCGAGGTAGAGCAGGGCGACGGTCTCCATCACCACATAAAAGGCGTGGACGAAAACCATCGTCCAGCCGCCGTGATGCTCCATCACAAACACCGGGAAGCCCTGATGCTGCAAGGCATGGAACACCACGTGATGCACCGCGATGGTGAGCGCCGCTACCAGGATCGGCAGCCAGTCACGGTAGAAGGTCAGCACCGCCAACAGCGCGAAAATGCCGAAGTGGGATTCGATCACCCCGTGCGCCTGGTTGATGTGCAACGCCGCCATCACCATCAAACCGGCGCCCAATGCACAGCGCATCACGCGGGTGCCGCCGATGACGCGGTACAGCGCCGTGAGCACCACGCCGGTGCCGCCACCGACGATCACGGCCTGCATGAGGGTGTCGTGCCAGAACGCCAGGCCGAGGGAGAACAGCAACATCAGCCAGATCAGTGCCAGCATGATGCGGTCGGCCTTGCGATAGTGCTCTAGAAAACGGACGGGCATTCACTCTTACTCCATGAGAGGGGGCGTCGAGGTCAAGCAAGCACGCGGTGTGCCACACAGGCGCGCCGCTGTGGAGTCAAGCAGATGTTAAGGATTGTCGCCGGTTACCCACGCGTTATCGGCACGCGGGTGCGGGACTTTAAGAACGGCTGCCCGAGCGGGCAGCCGAGGTTGCCGTGAGGCTCAGAAGCTGTACTTGGCAGTCAGCATCATGTTGCGGGGGCTGCCATAGGAGTCGCCGCCATAAGTCACTGAGTTGGAGATGGACTGGTAGTAGTGGCGATCAAAGATGTTGTTGGCGTTGAGCTGCAGGTCCAGGTGCTGATTGACCCGATAGCCCGCCATCAAGTCGGTGACGGCGTAGCCGCCTTGCTGGAGCCGATAGTTGCTGCCGTCCGCGAGCTTGATGTCGTTGTACATGCGGCTCTGCCAGGAGATATTGCCGCCGACTCGGAGTTTTTCCAGCGGGCCCTGGAAGTTGTAGCGGGTGGTCACTTTGAACAGATGTTCCGGGATGTCGGTATCGAACTGCTTGTTGACCTTCTGCGGGTTGGCGTCGTCCTTGATGGTGTGGGTGCGCGCATAGGTATAGCCGCCGCCGACCTGCCAGTTTTCAGTCAAGGCGCCTTGCAGTTCGAAGTCGATACCCTGGCTGCGGATTTCACCCGAGGCTTCGGCACAGGACGCCTGTGGGCAGTTGGGCACCACCACCGGCACGGCGCGGTTTTCCTGGTCGACGCGGAACAACGCCACGCTGGCATTGAGCGTGCCACCGAAGTATTCGCCTTTGACGCCAACTTCATAATTTTTACCGACGATGGGCTTGAGTGGGGTGCCGGCTGTGCTCTTTTCCTTTTGCGGCGTGAAGATGTCGCTGTAGCTCACGTATACCGAATGCTGGTCGTCCAGGTCGTAGATCAGGCCGGCGTAGCGGGTGAGGTTACGGGTGACTTTGTAGTCGCCGGCGGCATCACGGTTGTCGTAGTCGTACCAGTCCAGGCGAGCGCCGAGGATCAGCTTCAGCGGGTCAGCCAGGCTCAGGCGGCTGGTCAGGTAGAAACCGTCTTGGGTGGTGACTTCGCGCACATTGTTGGTGCGGGTGAAGTTCGGCTTGCCGGCGTTGATCGGCCAGTTGAGGTCGTACGGGCTGTAGTTGTGGGTGGTCATGTCGTAGATGCGCTTGCTGGCGCCCACCACCAGTTCATGGGCACGGCCGAACGCCTCGAACGGGCCGCTGGCGAAGGCGTCGAGCCCGGCCTGGTTTTCATCGTAGCTGGCCTGGTACACCGTGCGGCCCAGGGTGCTGTTGGTCCAGCGCGATTGGTAGGAGCCGGAGAACAGGGCGTTCTGTTCGGCATAGTTGGCGTTGACCTGCAGGCTCCAGTCATTGGCCAGGCGCTGGCGCAGCTCGGCGAAAACGGTGTTGATTTCCTGGTCCTTGTTCTCCCAGTCGGTGCCTGGGTTGTAAGAGCGCGACAGGTCCAGGTGGCGGCCATCCAGGCCGACCATCGAAGCGCCCCAGAAGTAGTTGGTCTTGTCCTTCTGGTTCGAGTAACCGAGGGTCAGGGTGGTGTCTTCGCCCAGGTCGGCTTCGGTGACGGCATAGAACAGGCCGTGATCCTGTTCAGCCTTGTCGATGAAGCTGTTGGCATCCCGGTAAGAGGTGACGACGCGACCGCGCCAGGTGCCGCTGTCATTGAGTGGGCTGGAGGCGTCGAGCTCGCCTCGGTAGTCGTCCCAGCTGCCGACGGCGCCGGTGAGCGTGACTTTCTGCACGTCCAGTGGCCGCTTGCGGATCAGGTTGATGGCGGCCGAAGGGTTGCCCGCGCCGGTTACCAGGCCGGTAGCGCCGCGCACCACTTCGACGCGGTCGAACATTGCCAGGTTTGGCTGGGCGCCTACCGAGGCACCGTTGTAGCCGCTGGGGATACCGTCATACATGAGGTTGTCGATATCGAACCCGCGTGCGGTAAAGCCTTGTCGGCCAGGGCCGTTGGAGTAATTGAGGAACAGCCCCGGCGTGGCGTTGACCACGTCGTTGATGCTGGTCATGGCCTGGTCATCCATGCGCTGGCGCGTGATCACGGTGACGGCCTGCGGGGTTTCGCGCAGGGTCAGTGGCAGTTTGGTTGCGGTCTTCATCGAGCCGGTGGTGTACGACTCGCTGCCTTCGGTGGTTGCGCCAAGCTGTTGGCCGGAGACCTGGGTGGCGCCCAGCTCAATGGTGGCCGGGGCTTCGGCGTCGGCGGCCATGGCCGCATTGGAGGTTGCTAGAGCGATAGTGATTGCCATCAGACTGGGTGTAAAAACGTTGCCGCCGCATTGTTGCACAGACATGAAAGTAGGGCTCCCCAAGCGCCGTCCGTGGCGAATAATAAATCTGTTGATAATTATTCGCATCAGTTTGGCAGATTGAGTCTGTAGGTAAAAGCCCCAACTCTGTAGGAGCGAGCTTGCTCGCGAAAGACTCACTGGCGCCGCGTTTATTCAGGAAGCCCGCGTTATCGTTGAGGTTTTTCGCGAGCAAGCTCGCTCCTACAGGGGGGTGTTCAGGTGAACAGGATTTCGTAGGGCTCGCGCATGCGTTCCAGCAATATTTGCGCGAGCATCGGTGGTAAGCCGATCTGCGGGTCGCCCACCAATTGGCTGGCGTAGGCATGGGCGGCGTGCAGCTTGCGCGCGACGGTCCAGGTGTCCAGGCGGACCTTGCGCGCACGTTGCCAGGGTATTACCGCGCTTTCCCGGGCTGGCCAATGCCAGGCCCAGATCGGCAGTTCATACAACTGCGCACCCATCAGGCTGCACGCCTTGGCACTCGCGCGGCCAACGGCATCGTGGTCGTCATTGCCGTCGTTGCGCCAGGTGGTAAACACCACGTCGCCGGGTTGCAGGTAGCGCGCGATGAATTGGCTCATGGGCTGTTCACGGGCGGCCAGGGCGTCATCACAAAACCCGCCACGAATCCATTTCAGGCTGTGCAAGGGCATGCCCAATCGGCGCAGGGCCTCGGCGCTTTCCTGGGGGCGCACCACGCTCAAGCGGCTGGCCGGCCATACTTGAGAGCCCGGATGGCTGGCGCTGCCATCGGTGATGGAGATCAATTGCAGTGGATGCTCCTGGGTGCTGAGCAGTTGCAGCAAACCGCCGCATGCCAGCACTTCATCGCCCGGGTGCGGGGCGATCACCACCACGCGAGCGCCGCGCGGTACCAGGGTGTTCAGGGAGATGATGGGGGTTTGCGCCAACTGCGGCGCACTGTTCCAGATTTGCGCGGGGCCGCGGCGGCCTTCGCTTAAGGAGGCAGGCTTCATGGGTGTCACATCCTTGTCGGTTGATACCGGGTCGTACCCCGTTGACGGGACGACGCTCTTGTCTTCACCGCAGGCTCCGCTGGGGTGAGTGCTGTGCGAGGCGTTAGGAGCATAGACAGGCATGGGTGTCTGCACAACTTTGGATGCGATGTTTGCTGGGCCGACGTCTTCGCAGGCAAGCCAGCTCCCACACAGGTCATGTGTTGCCCACAAAATCAGCGCCTGGCATAGATCCCTGTGGGAGCTGGCTTGCCTGCGATGACGGCGCCCCAGCCCCCTGCGGTTAAACGCTTTTCCGTTTTCACCCAGCCTGCATCAAGCTCTTCAAATAGTCCCCAAACCCACCCTCAGCCCGACAATCCAGGCGCGCACTGGTCACCACTTGTGGTGCATGGCTCCAGGCAATGGAGGCGCCGCAACGCTCCAAGTCACGCACCAGTTGTACATCCTCGTGGCATTCCAGCGGTTCAAACCCTCCGGCCTCTACATAGGCCTGGGCACTCACCCCCAGGTTGGCACCGTGGATATGCCGATGCCCGTCGCGGGCCTGGTAGGCCTGGTGATAGCGGATCTGCGCAGCCGGGTCGAAGCCTTCGCTCCAGGCGTCTACGGTGACTGTGCCGCACACCGCGTCACAACCTTGAGCCAGTTGGGCCACCAGCCAGTCAGGGGCGACGCGGCTGTCCGCGTCGGTACAGGAAATCCACCGCGCGCCTTGCTCCAGCAAGTACCGTGCACCCACGCCGCGGGCATGCCCCACATTGCGGGCCTGCACGTGCAGGCAGTGCACTTGGTGGGCCTGAGCTATCGCCGCGCTGGCATCGCTGCAGCTGTCGAGTACTACCAGAATCTGTACCGCTTCACCCAGCAAGCCAGGATGGTCGGCGGCGATTCGCGCAGCCTTCAGGCAATCATCCAACCAGGCTTCTTCGTTATGTGCCGGGATCAGAATACCGATCATCGTAAACCCTCGTGGCGAGCGACCGAGGTGCCGTCGAGGCTCCACAGGTCAAGCAGGAAGTCCGGGTCCTGGTACTGCACCAGCGGTGCTCCACCCAGACGTTGTTGCAGCACGGCGTGCACCTGTTCGGCGGTTTGCGGGCAAGCGTCAATGGGCGCTCGCCAATGGCAGGCCAGGAGTTGACCGTCAGCGGTCAAGGCGGTGAGGGCGCAATCGATCAGACGATTCAAATCATCTGCATCAAGGTAGTAACAAAGCTCACTCAATACGATCAGTTCGAATTGCCCGCTGGGCCATTGCTCCGGCAGGCGGCGCTGCTCCACGCGGGCATGAGCAAAACGCTCCAGCCGCGCCTGTGCCAGCCGCACCGCAGCGCTTGCAGTGTCGCAACACAGCAGGCGGTCGCAACGTGGCGCCAGCTCGGCACTCAGTTCGCCATTGGCACAGCCCGGCTCGAATACCGACGCATAGTGCGGCCGTGTCAGCATGGCCAAGGTCAGGGCGCGCTTGCGTTGTTCGTACCAGCGTTGGCGAAAAGCCCAGGGGTCGTCATTGCCGGCAAACAATTGGTCGAAGTAGGGGGTTGCCACACTCATACGAACACCATTTCAAAAGGTTGCAGCAAGCGTTCCACCACATAGGGCGCCAGCACAGGAGGCAGGCCGATTTGCGGGTCGCCCTCCAACTGACTGGCGAAGGCGTGGATCGCATGGCGTTTGCGCGCCACTTGCTCGGCGGTCAGCGGGAGTTTGCGCGCCCGATGCCAGGGCACTTTGTGGTCTTCGGCGGTGGCCCAGTGCCAGGTCCATACCGGAAGTTCACACAACGCTGCGCCGACGGCCTTGGCTGCCTTGGCGCTGGCGCGGCCCACGGCTTCATGATCGCAATGCCCATCTTCGCACCACGTGGCGAACACCACGTCGTTGGGCTTGAGGTGGCGCTGGATAAACTCGCACAGCTGGGTTTCGCGCTCGGCCACATGGCTGTCGGTAAACCCGCCGCGCAGCCATTTCAAACTGTGCAGCGGCAGGCCAAGGCGGTGCAGGGCCTGGGCCGACTCCTGCGGGCGTACCACGCTCAGGCGCTCCACCGGCCAGCGTCGGGAGCCAGGGTGGCTGGCGCTGCCGTCGGTGACGGAGATCAACTGGATGGGGCGATCCAATGCAGCCAACCCTTGCAGCAAGCCGCCGCTGCCCAGCACTTCATCATCCGGGTGCGGGGCGACGATTACCGCTCGATGCCCTGGCGGCACCAACTGCGCCACGCTGATGTGTGGCAACTCGGCCAGCCGTTCAGAGTTTTGCCAGTGGCTTAACGGTGTGCCCTGGCCAACAATCGGATTGGGCCTCATAGCTCCCATCTCCCCGTAGGCTCGCCAGCGACGTGTTCGCCCAAAGCGGCCAAGTCGCGTTCGGCATGGCTTTGCCGCACATACACCGGCAAATCCGCCATCAACTGGGCAAAGTGCGGGTCCTTGCAATATGGCCCAGCGCCGACGGCACGGCCTACATGCTGGATCACTTGCTCGACCGTGTCCTCGATACACGCGCGCGTCTGTTGCGCCAGTTGCCGCGCATCGGCGCGTGGCTGGCGGTCGATCTGCGCGGCGCTGGCGCGTAACACGCAGGCGGCGCTGTTCAGGGCGCTGTCGACCGCGCCAAGGTGGGCCAGCGCATGGGGCTCCGCACGCGTGGCACACTGGGCGCGCAGCACTTCGCCCAGGCGTTGCGCCGCGCCGTACCAGCACGCGGCGATGCCGATGCCGCCGTGCCAGAAGCCCGGGCGGGACAGATAGTCGCCCGGGCCACCCACGGCAATCCCCCTGGCGGCGCTGAACAGGATGTCGACGCTACCGGTCGCCGCCATGCCCACCGCCTTCCAACCTTCATCCGTCACCGTGATGCCGGGCTGATCCATCGCCACGGCCACCAGTTGCTGGCGGTCCTCTTCGTCCCAGGCCGTCAGCAAGCCATGGCTGACCACCGCCGCACCGGAACACCAGGCTTTGCGCCCCTCGACCAGCAATCGCTGGCCGTCGCGGCGCACGCGCACCTTGGCCGTCGGCGGCTCGGCCGCCCACATGCCCCAGGTGCTGCCCAGCGGCGGCAAGGGGCTGTCGAGTTCGGCAATGATCGCCAGCGCATCGGTATGGCCTTCGAACAACTTGCACAGGCGCAGGTCATGCCCGGCCACCTGGGCCAATTGGCTCAGGCGGGCCAGGGTATCGCCGCTGCCCGGCAGCGGCAGTTGATCAAGGCCTTCCTCTTGAAGGGCCCTCAGCGCATTGCCCAGGGCTTGCGTGTCGGCATAGCCCCGGTAGCCCCGAAGGAAACCGTGCAAGGCCATTTCACACCTCGCCTTCGTGCTGCAGTTCAAACAGCAGCAGCGAGCGACCGGTGACCGCGTACTCATGCTCGAAATCAAAGCGTTCCTGGCCGCGCACAGCCGGGTCGTTGGTGTCGAGCAGGCAGGTCCAGAACTCACCCTCTGGTACCGGTGGCAGGCGGAAATTGACCAGGTCATGATGGGCGTTGACCACCAGCAGCAAGGTGGCGTCGGCCCCGGCGCGGCGAATCCCGGTTTCCTGGGCGCGGCCATCCATCAGCATGCCCAGGCAGCGGCCCTGGCTGTCTTCCCATTGCTCGGTAGTCATCTCGTTGCCATCCGGCGCCAGCCAGGTGACGTCCTTCACACCGATGTCTTCGTTGTAGTCGCCCACCAGGAAGCGCCCGCGCCGCAGGATCGGGTACGCCAGGCGCAGCTTGATCAGGCGCTTGACGAACTTGAGCAGGGCCTTGCCGTCATCGTCCAGGTCCCAGTTGACCCAGCCGATTTCGCTGTCCTGGCAATAGGCGTTGTTGTTGCCGTGTTGAGTGCGAGCGAACTCGTCCCCGGCGACGATCATCGGCGTGCCCTGGGCCAGCAGCAGGGTGGCGAAGAAGTTACGCATCTGGCGCAGGCGCAGCGCGTTGATCTCGGGGTCGTCGGTAGGGCCTTCGACACCGTGGTTCCAGGACAGGTTGTTATTGCTGCCGTCCTGGTTGTTTTCGTCGTTGGCCTCGTTGTGTTTGTCGTTGTACGACACCAGGTCGTGCAGGGTGAAGCCGTCGTGGGCGGTGATGAAGTTCACCGAGCTGTACGGCCTGCGCCCACGGTGGTTGAACATCTCGCCCGAAGCGGTCATGCGCCCGGCGAAGTCGGCGAGTTGGCCGTCGTCGCCTTTCCAGAACGCCCGCACGGTGTCGCGGAAACGGTCGTTCCATTCCACCCAGCCTGGCGGGAAGTTGCCCACCTGGTAGCCACCGGGGCCGCAGTCCCAGGGCTCGGCGATGAGTTTCAACTGGCGCAGGATCGGATCCTGGCGGCACGCGACGAGGAAACTGTGGCGCTCATCGAAGCCGTCACGGTAGCGCCCGAGGATGGTCGCCAGGTCGAAGCGGAAGCCGTCCACGTGCATCTCGGTGGCCCAGTAACGCAGGGAGTCGGTGACCATTTGCAGCACGCACGGATGGCTCAGATCCAGGGTGTTGCCGGTGCCCGAATCGTTGATGTAGAAGCGCTTGTCGTCGGGCATCAGCCGATAGTAAGAGGCGTTGTCGATGCCGCGCATGGACAGGGTCGGGCCGCGCTCGTTGCCTTCGGCGGTGTGGTTGTAGACCACGTCCAGAATCACTTCCAGCTTTTGCTCGTGCAGGTGCGCGACCATCTCCTTGAACTCGGCGATCTTGCCGCTGGCCAGGTAGCGCGGGTCGGGGGCGAAGAACGCAATGCTGTTGTAGCCCCAGTAGTTGGTCATGCCTTTTTCCAGCAGATGCTGGTCGTTGACGAAGGCGTGCACGGGCAACAGCTCGACCGAGGAAATGCCCAACTGACGGATGTGCTTGAGTACGTCATCTTCCATCAAGCCGGCGCAGGTCCCTCGCACTGATTCGCCAACCGAAGGATGGCGCATGCTGATGCCGCGCAGGTGGGTTTCATAGATGATCGTGCGGTCCCACGGCACCCGTACCGGTTGGTCGTTGCCCCAGGTGTGCGCCGGGTCGATGACCTTGCACTTGGGCACGAAGGGCGCACTGTCGCGCTCATCGAAACTGAGGTCGTCGTCCGGGTGGCCGATGGTGTAGCCAAACAGCGCTTCGGACCATTTGAGTTCGCCCACCAGTTGCTTGGCGTAGGGGTCGATCAGCAGCTTGTTGTGGTTGAAACGGTGACCATTGGCCGGGTCATACGGGCCGTATACGCGGTAGCCGTAGATCAGCCCAGGGTGAGCATCGGGCAGGTAGCCATGAAAGATTTCGTCGGTGTATTCGGGCAGTTCGATGCGTTCCAGCTCAACCTCGCCGGTATCGTCAAACAGGCACAGCTCCACTTTGGTGGCGTTGGCGGAAAACAGCGCAAAGTTCACACCCAGGCCATCCCAGGTGGCGCCGAGGGGGAAGGGCAAACCTTCACGGATCCGCGACGGCTCATGATCCGGCGTCGCTGTGGTGTTGTCGGGTTTGCTCATCGAGTTGCTCCTGCAAGGGGTCTTTTTTCGGGCCGAACGCCGCCGTACTGACGGTGCTTCAGCGCATGGCATGGACGGAAAAGGGCCTGCAGCGCGCATTGCGTGCTGCAGGCCCGAGAAATCATGGGGCGGGCGGTTTGGGCTTCTTCGGCGCGGCGGGTTTCTTTGCCGCAGGCTTGGCGGCGGCAGGCGCAGCCGGCTTGGGCTTGGCCGCCGCCTTGGGCGGGGTTTTTGGCTTGGCGGCCGGTTTGGGCTTGCTTGGCGTCAGCGCCTCGGCTTCGGCCAGCTTGCGCGCCATCTCCCAGTGGCGATCATGGGCGCCATCGGGCTTGCCTTCAGACTCCCAGATCTGATGCGCCAGTTCGCGAATGCGTTTGTCTTCTTTACTCATCACAAACTCCTCACAGAAAATTTTCAGCTTTCTTGATTATCAGGATTGATAAAGACATTGACCGGGAGATCCCCCAGGGCAGCGCTGATCAACAGCTCCTTGTTGGGTGTGACTACGCCCGTTTGAAAAAGTCCCTTCCAGTTTTGTGCAGGGGCGGCGAACGGTAATTTCACCCGCGTATCGCCCCAAACCTGCGCATTAATCTGGGGAAACATCCCGTTTTCAAGCAGCAGATAAGTCCAGCGCGGCACCACCACCAGCAACTGCTTGCCTTGATGTTCACGGTAGAACGCAACCACGCGTTCCGCGTGTTGGCCCAGCACTTCCAGCGGTGTGTAGCTGCCATGGCGCAGCAGCTCGGGGCAGGCTTTGCGCAGGCCCAGCACCTGGGCGATCACTGCCTGTTTGATACGCCCGTCGCGCCAGTTGAACAACAGTTCGCCGATGTCCGGTGGTGCCTGCAATGCACGTTGGCGCGCAGCGAAGTCCACCGGGCGACGGTTGTCCGGGTCGACCAAGCTGAAGTCCCAGAACTCATCGCCCTGGTAAATATCCGGCACACCCGGCACGGTCAGATGAAGCAAGGTTTGCGCCAGCCCATTCAGAGCGCCGGCGGGGGCGATGGCCTGAGCGGCGCTGTCCAAGGCACTGCGCAATGGCGCACCGGCCTCACTGAGCAGCAGGCGCTTGAGGAACCCGTCCACCGCCTGTTCATAGGCGTCGTTGGGCGCGCTCCAACTGCTCTGCAACTTGGCCTCGCGCAGGGCTTTTTGCTGCCACTGCCAGAGGCGTTGCTGGTACGCCGCCAGATCGGGGTTGGGCTCCAGCGGCCAACTGCCCAGCAGCACTTGATAAAGAATCAGCTCATCACCCGCTGAGGGGCTCTCGGCGCTCTCGCGCAAAGGCTCGGCCAGGCGGCGCCAGTGCTCGACCTGTTCGGCATACCAGGGGGCGCACTCGCTGAGTACCGCCAGGCGCGCGCGGGTGTCTTCGCCGCGTTTGTGGTCGTGGGTGGCGGTGGCCAGCAGGTTGCCTGGGAAGGTCTTCAGGCGCTGTTGATTGGCCGCATGGAAATCGGTCAACGGCGCACTGAATTGCTCGGTGCTGAAACCCACATCGTTACGCGACAACAGCACCGCCGAACGATAGAACGCGGTGTCTTCCACGGCCTTGGCGGCGGCGGGCGAGGTCAGTTGCTGGAAGCGCACGCAGGCATGCTTGAGCATCTTGCGCGCGCGGCCCACCGGGCGATTGCGCCAGGGCTGGCCACCGAGCCATTGCTCCAGGTGGTCGAGCACCGGCCAGTCGCCTTCGTTGAGGGTGCTGCGCGCCCCCTCCATGGCCTGCTGGAACACCTTGTCGTCGTCCGCACTGCGGCCCTTGGCGCTGATATAGGTGCGGTACACCGGGAAATGCACGATCAGTTCCTGCAAGGCACGACGGATGGCGCCCAGGGTCAAGTCGCGGGTCATCACGTCATCGCGGGCCACTTGCAGCAGGGCCTGGGCCACGCTTTCAAAGTCGCCACCCAACGAACCATTGAGGATCTGCTGGCGCGCCAGCCGCGCTTCTTCGCCGAAGGCTGAAGGCCGTTCGCTGTAACGCGTCCACATCTCGGCCAGCGGTGCGAAACCTTCGGGATGGTGCTGCAGCAATGACAACTGGTTCATGAACTCGTAGCCGGTGGTGCCATCCACCTGCCAGTCTTCACGCAGGGTTTCGCCTTCGCCCAGGATCTTTTCGACAAAGATCGGCAGGTGACGCTGGGGTGACAGCGCATCCACCCGCCGACGCAATTTGCGGCAATAGCCACGAGGGTCGGCGAGGCCGTCGATGTGGTCGATGCGCAGCCCGTCGACCAGCCCCGCGCTGATCAGCTCGAAAATCTTGCCATGGGTGGCTTCGAACACCGCTGCGCGCTCGACCCGCAGGCCGCCCAGCTCATTGACGTCGAAGAAGCGCCGCCAGTTGATGTCGTCCGCGGCGGTGCGCCAACTGGCCAGGCGATAGGTCTGTTGTTCAAGCAGGTGATGCAGGCGCTCGAAGCCCTCGGGCTGGCGACTGTCGAATGCGGCCAGGCGTTGTTCAATAGCGGGTAGCAGCTCGCTGGCGCGTTCGGCCAAGGCTTGTTTGAGCGTGGCGGCTTCGGCGTAGGCATCGTGCTGATAGGCGAGGGCGGCGAAACGTTCGGCCAGCGGTTTGAGTAACTCATCGTTGCCCAGGATCAGGCCGTAGTCCCGGGGGCAAATCGGAAAATGGTGTTCGTAATGCTCGACATAGAAACTCCCCTGGGCGGCATCGAACTTGAGCGGGAGCGTGCCGCTCTGCAAGGCTTCGCCGTAATCGCTGCCGAGAAAGGGCATCAGCAACTGGCCCTTGAGCAGCGGGTCGGGAGAATGCCACTGGATGTCGAAGAACTCGCTGTAGGGGCTTAGGCGGCCCCACTCCAGCAGGTCGAGCCACCAAGGGTTATCCGCGCCGCCCACGGCCATATGGTTGGAGACGATATCGAGGATCAAGCCCATGTCGTGCTCACGCAGCGCGGCGACCAGGCGACGCAAAGCCGCTTCGCCCCCCAGCTCTGGGTTGACGCGGGTCGGGTCGACCACATCGTAGCCGTGCATGGAGCCGGCGCGGGCGCTCAACAGCGGTGAGGCATACAGGTGGCTGATGCCCAGCTGGGCGAAATACGGCACCAGCGGCACCGCGTCATCGAGGGTGAAACCTTTATGAAATTGCAGGCGCTGGGTGGCGCGCAGGGGCAGTGCGTTCATCGGTCACGCTCATAGGCTTGGTTACGCGCCACGGCCAGCAGTTCGAGGCGGCGCGCGGCGCTGTCATTGTCGAGCAGGCTGGCGGCTTCGCCGGGCAAACGGCGGCGCCAATTGGGGTGGGTGTCGAGGGTACCTGGAAGGTTGGCTTGCTCCTCCATGCCCAAAGCATCTTCCAGGGGCAACAACACCAGGGGCGCGCGGGTATGGCCCAGGTAACGCACGCTGGCGTCGATCATATGGTCGGTGTCGTTGCGGATCTCATCGATGAAGTTCTGCGGGTCCTGGCTCAAGGCTTGGCGCAGTGCCTGGCGTTCGCGCAGGCGGTGTTCGCTCCATTGGTCCACGGTGCGCGCGTCGATCAGGCCCAGCTGGATGTTCCATTCGATATCGCGGCTGTGCCACCAGCCATTGAGGGTGGGCAAGTCGTGGGTACTGGTGGTGGCCAAGGCGTTGTCGGGCCAATCGAGGATGGGCTTGAACTGGCCGTCATGGTTCTGTTCGAACAGCAGCACACGCATGCCCAGGATCGAGCGGGCGCTGAGCTTCTCGCGCAGGCCGTCGGGCACGGTGCCCAGGTCTTCACCGAGGACGATGGCCTGGTGGCGGTGCGATTCCAGGGCGAGCAAACGCAGCAGGTCGTCTACCGGGTAATACAAGTAGGCACCTTCGCGGGGTGATGCGCCCAGGGGGATCACCCACAGGCGTTGCAAGCCCATCACATGGTCGATGCGCAAGCCGCCGGCATGAGCGAAGTTGGCCCGCAGCATTTCGATAAAGGCGCGAAAACCATTGCGCTTGAGGCCTTCGGGGGAAAAGGCCGAGATGCCCCAGCCCTGGCCTGCGCGGTTGAGAATGTCCGGTGGCGCGCCCACGGTGAGGTCGGCCAGCAGTTCATCCTGGCGGCTCCAGGCCTGGCTGCCGCCACCGTCGGCACCCACTGCCAGGTCAGCGATCAGGCCGATGCCCATGCCGCTGCCACGGGCGGCCTGTTGCGCGCGCTCCAGGCTGCGGGCGATCAGCCATTGGGTGAAGGCGAAATAGCCGATTTCGTCGCGGTTTTCCTCGGCGAACTGCGCCAGGGCCGGGCTGTGCGGCGTGCGCCAGGCTTCGGGCCATTGGCGCCAGTCCAGGTCCTCACCAGCGGCGGCACGCTGGGCCTGTATGGCTTCGAAGCGGCAGTGGTTTTCCAGGGCTTCGCCGCCGGCCTGGCGGAAGCTCTGGAAGTCGGCATGCTGGGGATGCGCGCCGTGGCGGAAGTCTTCATACAGCGTTCGCAGCAGGCGTTGCTTGGCTTTGGCGGCGGCAGGCCAGTCGATCAGCGTGAGCTGTTCCAGGGCATGCAGCTCGTCGGCCAAGCCGGCAGCCTCGATGGCGTTACGCACCTCACGTTCACCGAGGATGCACGCCGGCGAGGCATACAGGCTGTTAAGGAACAGGCGGCTGGAGGGTGAATAAGGGCTGAAGCGCTCGGTGTCGGCGCTGAACATCGCGTGCATCGGGCTGATTGCCACGGCGTCGGCGCCGCGCTCGGCGGCTGAACGCACCAGGTGTTCCAGGGCCAGGGTGTCGCCAAAACCGCCATCGCCGAGGCGGCGCAAGGCATACAGTTGGGCGCTCAGGCCCCAGGCGCGAGCGGGTTGGCTGTCGACCGCGTCGGCCACGCTATAGCAATGGCTGGGCGCGACGGCGAGGGTGAAGGTTTGCCCGTCGATATGCACCTGGTGGTAGCCGAGGGCAATGACGCCGGGCAGCACGGCCTCGCCGTCCAGGCGCAGCTCCAGGGTTTCGCCGCCTTCCAGGCTGACGCGGCACGGGGTGTCCGGGGCGAAATAGCGCGCCAGGTCCAGGCCCGCGCCACTGTCGGTGGTCATCAAGGGTGGCAGGTGGGTGTCTTGCTGCGCCTGCTCAAGTTGCTGCAGGCTGGCGTCGATCTCGGCATCGCTGTCGGCCGGGTGCCCAAGGCCTTTGAGGACGGCGCGCAGGGCGTCAGGCTTTACATGCTGCGGGCGACCGTTGGCATCGATCCAATCGACGGCCAGGCCCGCGCGGCTGGCGAGAATTTCCAGGTTCGCTTCGCTCAAAGCATTTCTCCAACAGGGGATAAGCAAACGCGTGCGCTCAAGGGCGGTAAGTGCGCACCTTGCTGGGCAGGCGTTTGGAAAATAATCGGCTGGGGTGCCGGATGGTCCAGGGGCTGCTCACTCAGGTTCAGGTCGATCTGCAGCACACGGCCATTGCCCAGGCGCCAGCGCGCGGTGACGGCGCGGTCGGCCAGCACGTGCGCCCCGAGCGCCACGGTGCCGGGCAAGTGCGGCACCACGTGCGCGTGACGCAGGCTCAGCAGGTGGCGGTAGAGCTGGGTGTGGTCGTTTTCGACGAAGGAGGGCATCGATTGCAAAAAGGTTTGCAGCGCGTTGGGGTCGGGGATGCGCTGGCGTTGCTCGGGGTCGTGAAACGCCGCGAAGTCGGCAAACTCATTGCGCCTGCCTTCACGCACGGCCTCGGCCAATTCGCCATGATGGTCGGTGAAAAACAGAAAGGGCTCGGCGGCATTTACCTCGTCGCCCATGAACAGCATCGGGATCATGGGGCACAGCAACAGCAGGGCAGTCGCCGCTTTCAGCGCCTCGGGCGAACACAGCTGGTGCAGGCGTTCGCCCAAGGCGCGGTTGCCGACCTGGTCGTGGTTTTGCAGGAACGCCACGAAGGCACTGGGGGGTAAATCCGCACTGGATTCACCGCGTGCATGGCCATGGCGGGTGGTCTCGCCCTGATAGATAAACCCCTCGGCCAGGCAGCGCGCCAGCTTGGCGGTGGGCTGTTCGGCAAAGTCGCTGTAATAGGCGTCGGTTTCACCGGTGAGCAACACATGCAGCACATTATGAAAGTCATCATTCCATTGCGCGTCAAAATCGTGCTGCAACAGGCTGGCCTGGTTCAGTTCGTTTTCCAGCATCAGCCACACGTGGCGCCCGCCGTCCACCTGCTGGCGTACCCGTTGCGCCAGTTCTTGCAGAAACCCGGGGTTGTCGATGGCGTGCACGGCATCCAGGCGCAGGCCGTCGAAACGGTATTCAAGCAGCCACATCAGGGCGTTATCGAGGAAGAAATCCCGCACTTCACGGCGCTCGAAATCAATGCCAGCGCCCCAGGGCGTGTGCACGTCTTCCTGGAAGAAACCCTGGGCGTACTGGCCCAGGTAATTGCCATCGGGGCCGAAGTGGTTGTAGACCACATCGAGGATCACGGCCAAGCCGTGGCCATGGGCACTGTCAATCAGTTGCTTGAGTTGCTCGGGCGTGCCGTAGGTGGCGTGGGGTGCGTAGGGCAGCACGCCGTCATAGCCCCAATTGCGCTCGCCGGGGAATTGCGCCAGAGGCATCAATTCAATCGCGGTGACGCCCAGCTCGGCCAGGCGCGGCAGGTGTTTCTCGACGCCAGCGTAGCCGCCCATGGCACCGACGTGAAGCTCGTAGATGATCGCCGAGTGCCAGGGGCGGCCTTGCCACTGGCTGTGGCGCCATTGGTAGGCGAGGGGGTCAACCACCCGGCTCCAGCCATGCACATCCAGCGCCTGGGCCCTGGAAGCAGGGTCGGGCACCGAGTTTTCGCCATCGATATTAAAGCGGTAGAGCGTGCCGGCAGGGCACGCGACTTCGACTTCGAACCAACCACCGGCCTGGGGCAGCATGACGATGGTTTTACCCTGTTCCAATTCAACGCTGACATAAAATGCGTCTGGCGCCCATAACGCAAAGCGCGTGCGGTGCGCGTCCAGCATGATTGCGCCGTGGGGCCAGGTTTCCAGAGTCCGTAACGGCATCTATGAAGACCTCCCTTAGTTGTTCCAATCGCTATTTGTTCGATTTCCCCAGGGCCTTGGTCACCAGTTGTTCGTAGAGTTCGGCGTAGGGTTCCACGGCCTGGCACCAGTTGAACGGCTGGGTCATGGCACGGCTGCGCATGGCATTGAGCAGACCGGGGAAGGCAAACACCTTGAAGGCGCGGCGCAGCGCCTCTTCGTAGCTTTGCACGGTGGATTCATTGAACAGGAAGCCGGTGACGCCATCCTCAATGGTGTCCGCCAGCCCGCCGGTATTACGCGCCACCGGCAACGAGCCGAAGCGTTGCGCATACATCTGGCTCAGGCCGCAAGGCTCGTAGCGCGACGGCATCAGCAGAAAATCGCTGCCGGCAAACATGCGGCGCGCATCGGTCTCATTGAAACCGATGCGTACGCCCACCTGGCCTGGGAAGCGTAGCGCCAATTCGCGCATGGCCTGCTCTTCTTCGGGTTCGCCACGGCCGATAATCGCAATCTGGCCGCCGTTCTCGACGATGAAACTGGCGACGGCTTCGGTGAGGTCCAGGCCTTTCTGGTAGACCAGGCGCGAGACCACCGCGAACAGCGGGCCACTCGATGGCTGCAGCTCAAACAGCTCGCGCACATGGGCGGCGTTGATGGCTTTGCCTTCCCAGTCACCGATATTGAAGTTGTGGGTCAAGTGCGTGTCGGTGGAGGTTTCCCAGCTTTCGTCGATACCGTTGGGAATGCCGCTGAGCAGACCTTGTTGGGTCTTGCTGGCGAGGAAGCCATCCAGGCCACACCCGAATTCCGGGGTGGTGATCTCCTGGGCGTAAGTGGCGCTCACGGTGGTGATATGGCTGGAATACGCCATTCCCGCCTTGAGGAACGACATCTTGCCGTAGAACTCCATGCCTTCTTGTTGCAGGGCGTGGGGCGGAATGCCCAGCTCTGGCGTCGAGGCCAGGCTGACCACGCCTTGGTAGGCCAGGTTATGAATGGTGAACAGGGTGGGCGTGCGTGACCCACGCCAGTGCATGTACGCCGGAGCCAGGCCCGCAGGCCAGTCATGGGCGTGCACCAGGTCTGGGCACCAGTGGATTTGCGCGAGGTTGGCGGCCATGTCGGCGGCAGCCAGGCCCAGGCGGGCGAAGCGAATATGGTTGTCCGGCCAGTCGCGGCCGTTGTTGGCGCCGTAGGGCGTGCCTTCGCGCTCATACAGTTCAGGGCAGATCAGCACGTAAATGACCAGGCCGTCCGCAAGGTCCATGCGCCCGATCTTGCACGGTGGCAACGCGGCATGGCCGCCCAGTTCACCGACGATATGAATCGGGTTGTCGCTTTCCATCACTTGCGGGTAACCCGGGATCAGCACCCGCACATCATGTAGGTGGGCCATGGCGCGGGGCAGGGCAGCGGAGACGTCGCCCAGGCCACCGGTTTTCACCAGGTCCGCAAACTCGGAGGTGACAAACAAGACTTTCTTTCGATTCGGATTCTGACTCACGACCGGCCGCACAGTGTTGGGCAGGTCGGCCAAAGACTTAGGCCCTCCTGCCGGCTGACTAAAACGCTCTCCCTGAGTATCTACTGCGGCACTGATCATAATGCACTCCCATCTGTTGGTTGGCTAATGGCCCGCTGCCATCAGCTCCGAGTGACCGCATCCTGCGGCCAGGCACACAAGCGCTATACAAGCTGGCAAGGCGTATGCCAGTTGCAACGTCGGCTAAAAAAGATTGGATGAGCGGGCATTCGGCCTGAAGCGCGCGTGCTCGCCCTTACCTAAAACTTGACCAGCGGCAGGTTTCGAAAGTTTAGATTTTTTGCGGGGTTTTTGTTTTGGAACGGACCCATCGGTCATGAGTCTAGGACAGATCCCAGCGCCTGCTGGGTTTTCATGCAGATTTTGTAGGACAAAAAACTTTTAACGATATGCCACCCTGCCTCTGTAGGAGCGAGCTTGCTCGCGAAAAACCAGAGAGCGCCGCGTAAAACCAGAATGCCCGCGTTATCGTCGGCGTTTTTCGCGAGCCACCAAGATTGCACTTTAATGGTGCGTCAGCTGAGCCCGCGAATGGGCACACCGCTGGCCCAAGCCTGGATATCGTCGATCATCTGCTGATAGAACTGCCGGTAATTCTGCTCGCTCACATACCCCACGTGTGGCGTAGCCAGCACATTGGGCAAGCGGCGAAATGGATGGTCAGCCGGCAGCGGTTCCTCGGCATACACATCCAGCGCTGCCCCGGCCAGGCGACCGCTGCGTAACGCGTGCACCAGCGCCTGCTCATCCACAATCGGCCCGCGCGCGGTGTTCACCAGCCGCGCGCTGGGTTTCATCCAGGCCAAGGCTTGCGCATCCACCAGGCCACGGCTGCGCTCGCTGAGCACCAGGTGGATGGTCAGGATATCCGCCTGCTCAAACAGCTCGCGCTTGCTGACCCAGGTCACCCCAGATTCCGCCGCACGCTCAGGCGTGAGGTTCTCACTCCAGGCAATCACCCGCATGCCAAACACCTGGGCGAACTTTGCGACTTTCTGGCCAATGCTGCCCAACCCCAGAATGCCCAGGGTCTTGCCATGCAGGTCGCCGCCCAGGCCGACCTGCCATCCACCTGCGCGCAGCGAGTTGGCTTCGGCGAGCAGGTTTCGCGTAGAGGCCATGATCAACGCCCAGGTCAGTTCCGGGGCGGCGTGCTTATAACTGTCGGTGCCGCACACCTGAATGCCCAGGGCCTTGGCTGCGGAAAGGTCGATGGCGGCATTGCGCATGCCGCCGGTCACCAGCAATTTGAGCTTGGGCAGCCCTTGCAGCAAGGCTTTGTCAAAGGTTGAGCGTTCGCGCATGAGGCAAATCACTTCGAACCCCTTCAAGCGCTCGATCATGGTGGCGGTATCGGCGGGGTAGTCGTGGAGAAAATGCACCTTGCCTACGCTGTCCAGTGTCGACCAATCCACCACGTTACTGGCCACGTGCTGCCAATCATCCATCACTGCTATCTGTATCGACATGCACGCGGGCCTCGAAAAGTGGCAATTAAAGGGCCTTCAACCCCTGCAACAGGGCTTTATGAAACTGTTCAGGTTCTTCCATCTGCGGCGCATGGCCAAGGCCGGGGAACTCCACCAACGTGGCGCGGGGAATCAGCTTGGCCACCTGCTTGCCCAGTACCTCGTAATGACCGATTTTGGCCTTGACCGCCGGCGGCGCCACATCTTTGCCGATGGCGGTGGTGTCGCTGGTGCCGATCAGCAGCAGGGTGGGCACCTGCAAGTCCTTGAACTCGTAGTACACCGGCTGGGTGAAGATCATGTCGTAAATCAGTGCCGAGTTCCAGGCAACCTGCAGATGCCCCGGGCCCTTGTTCAGGCCGGCGAGCATGTCCACCCAGCGCTCGTACTCAGGTTTCCAGCGCCCGCCGTAATAGGTGCTGCGCTCATAGTTGCGTACACCGTCGGCGCTCAGTTTCAGCTCGCGCTGATACCACTGGTCGACGCTCTGGTAAGGCACGCCCAAGGCTTTCCAGTCTTCCAGGCCGATGGGGTTCACAAGCCCAAGCTGTTCGGTTTGCTGGGGGTACATCAGCGCATAGCGCGTGGCGAGCATGCCGCCGGTGGAATGGCCGATCACCGTGGCCTTTTGAATGCCGAGCTTTTCCAGCAGTTGATGGGTGTTGGTCGCCAGTTGCTGGAAGCTGTACTGATAGTGGTCGGGCTTGCTGGAAGTGCAAAAGCCGATCTGGTCCGGGGCGATGACGCGGTAACCGGCGTCACTGAGGGCCTTGATCGAACCTTCCCAGGTGGCGCCGCAGAAGTTCTTGCCGTGCATCAGCACCACGCTGCGACCGTTGGGAGTGCCGGTGGCAGGGACGTCCATGTAGCCCATTTGCAGGGATTTGCCTTGGGATTGGAAGGCAAAATGATTCAAGGGGTAGGGGTATTCAAAGCCCTGCAACTCAGGGCCGTAGGTATCGGCTAACACGGGCGCAGCGCTGGCCGACAACAGGCCGGCTACGCACAATGTACGGATCAAAGGCATGGGTTTTGGCTCCGAGACAGATGCTCGGATGCTCTTTGCCAGAGATTAACGGGGGATTAAAGCCATTGCAGCGTCAGCGCGGCGAGTACGCCATAACGCAGGCTTTTTGCCAGGGTTACCAGCAGTAGAAAGCGCCATAACGGCTCCCGCATCACCCCAGCCACCAATGTCAGCGGGTCACCAATAATCGGCACCCAACTGAGCAACAACGTCCAGTGCCCCCAGCGCGCGTAATGGCCGCGAGCCTTGTCCAGCTGCCTGGTGCTGACCGGGAACCAGCGTCGCTCTTTGAAGCGTTCCACCGAGCGCCCCAGCAGCCAATTGACCAGCGAGCCCAGCACGTTGCCCAAAGTTGCGATGCCCAGCAGCAGCCATAGGTTGTAATGCCCGCTGAGCAGCAGGCCCACCAACACGGCTTCCGATTGCAGGGGCAATAACGTCGCGGCGCCAAATGCCGCGGCGAACAGCCCCAGGTAACCCATCAACACCGGTCAGTGAGCCGGGTAGTCCGCTACCACCACGTCTTTGCCCTCACGGGTAAGGCCTATGACTTGATAGGCCTCGCTGCGTCCGTCCACTTCCATGCCTGGCGAGCCCAAGGGCATGCCCGGTGCGGCAAGGCCCAGCAGGTCGTTGCGCTTGCGCAGAGCCAGGACCTGTTCGGCGGGCACGTGGCCTTCGACGAATTTGCCGTCGATGACCGCGGTGTGGCACGAGCCAAGGCGTGGCGCGACGCCCAGGCGTTGTTTCACCGCGCTCATGTCGGCTTCAACGTGGTCGTTGACCTTGAATCCGTTGCTTTCCAAATGGCTGATCCATTTTTTGCAGCAGCCGCAGTTGGCGTCGCGGTGGACGTCGATGGGGATCAACTCGGCAGCCTGGGCCAGTGTGGTGGTGAACAGGGCACTGAGCAGGGCCAGTCGCAATGGGGTTTTCATCGTGGGTCTCACTGAAGGCGCGGCAATAAGCCGGGCATTCTCCCTGCTTTTGCGGGCATGTTTACAATGTGACGCCGTTGTAATGTTTCTAAATTATACGAAGCCCTGGTTTTCTAGCCTTTGCTTGAGCCGGTCCAGCGCAATCGCCGACAACGCAACCATGCGCTCATGCAAAGACGCCAGTTGCAGTTCGGTCTCGTAAGTCAGCACCCGCTTGAACAGCGTACCGCCCTGATGAGCGCGCAAGCAGTAATGGATGCAACCGTCAACCGCCAGGGAGGTGAACACGGTCTTGAATTCGCTGGGGCGGCGGGCGATTTGTACGCGGTAACTCATGGGGACGCGTATGCCCAGCAGGTCGATGATTTCGGTAAAGCGCGTGCCGACCGGTAATGAACCGGTGGTGCCGGTGTCAGCGCTGAGGGAGGTGGGGTGCCACTCGTGCCAGCGGTCGGGCTGGGTGACATAGTCATAAACCGCGTCGATCGGCGCCTGGATGAAGCGCTCCTGACTGATCTGCTCCAAGCGGACCGAATGCTCAGTCGCGTGCATGACACACCTCCTGTGTGGCGGTTTTTACACTAGGAGCTGTGAGAATAGTCTGACTCCTGCGCTTTGCACGGGAGTCGGCAGGCCGTTCATCAATCCCGCTCAGAACGGCCCGCACAAAGGTTTTCAGCAGGCGCTAGATATCCAGCATGGCCAGCACTTCCTTGGGGTAACGCAGGCCTGCGGTTGCATCGGCAGGGAAGATCGCATCCAGCGCAGCCAGTTCTTGCGCGCTGAGGGAAATCGACACCGCCTCCACATTCTCTTGCAGATAGGTGCGCCGCTTGGTGCCGGGAATCGGGATGATGTAATCGCCTTGGGCCAATACCCAGGCCAGCGCCAGTTGTCCGGCCGTCACACCTTTGTCTGCCGCCAGGGCCTTGACCTGTTCGACCAGCTGCAGGTTTTTCGCAAAGTTCTCGCCCTGAAAGCGCGGGCTGAAGCGCCGGTAATCATCAGCACCGAAATCATCCGGACTTTTCAGCGCGCCGGTTAGAAAGCCACGGCCCAACGGGCTGTACGGCACAAACGCGATGCCTAGGCGTTGGCAGGTGGCGAGGCAGCCGTTGTCTTGCTGGTCACGGCTCCACAGCGAATATTCACTTTGCAGGGCGCTGATAGGATGGACCTTATGCGCCCGTTCCAGGGTAACGGCAGACGCCTCGCTCAGGCCCAGATAGCGAACTTTGCCCTGTTTCACCAGGTCGGCCATGGCGCCGAAGGTTTCTTCGATGGCCACGTCCGGGTCGATACGGTGCTGGTAGTACAGGTCCAGCGTATCCACCCCGAGGCGTTGCAAGGTGCCGTCGATGGCGTTGCGGATATAGTCGGGCCGGCCATTCACGCCGCGCACTACGGGGTTGGCGGGGTCGCGCACGATTCCGAATTTGCTGGCCAGAAAGACCTGGTCCCGCTTGCCAACGATGGCCTTGCCGATCAATTGCTCATTGGTGTGCGGGCCGTACATGTCAGCGGTGTCGAGAAAGTTGACGCCCAACTCTAAGGCGCGGTGCAAGGTTGCAGTGGCCTCGGTGGTGTCGGTGCCGGGCGTGTAGAAATCGGTCATGCCCATGCAGCCAAGGCCAATGGCAGACACATGCGGGCCGTTTTTACCGAGTTGTCGAGTGTGCATAGGGGCGCTCCTTGTGATGAGGGCCCATTGTTACCCTTGAAAAAATGCAGATAAACCCGCTAAAAGTGCTATCACTGTTTGTAATATCTAAACAATCCTTGCAGGAGCACTCTTTTGGATCGTTTTAACGCCATGCGCGTGTTTACTCGGATTGTCGAATTGGGCGGGTTTGCCAAGGCCGCCGACAGCCTGCAATTGCCACGCGCCTCAGTGACCATTTTGATCAAGCAATTGGAGGCCCATCTCGGCGTGCAACTGCTGCAGCGCACCACACGCCACGTCAGCCCGACCCTGGATGGCGCGGCGTACTACCAACGTTGTGTGCAGTTGCTGACCGATCTTGAGGAAACCGAGGCGGTGTTTTCCACGCAGCGCCAGAACCCCCGTGGCACCTTGAGTATCGATATGCCTTCAGGCATTGGCAGCTTGATCGTGATTCCGGCCTTACCCACATTCACCGTCCTGTATCCGCAGATCGAACTGGAGATCGGCCTCAACGACCGCCCGGTAGATCTGATACGCGAAGGCGTCGATTGCGTGTTGCGCGGTGGTCCGGCCCTGGACGAATCGCTGGTGGCGCGCCCCTTGGCGATGATGGAACAACTGACCCTGGCCAGCCCCGCGTACCTTGCGCGCATGGGCACGCCCTTGTGCCTTGAGCAGTTGGCGGGTCACCAAATGGTCGAGTACGTTTCCAGTGCCAGCGGTAAACGGTTTGGCCTGGAATTTCTGCTGGGCAGCGAGTTGCGCCCGATCAACCTGAAGAAGGTGGTTGCCGTAAACAGCTCCGCCGGTTACTTCGCTGCGTGCGAAGCCGGCTATGGGCTGATCCAGGCGCCACGTTATCACGCGCTGCGCCAACTGGCCGAGGGCACGTTGGTGCAGGTGCTGGCCGATGTAGCAGTACCGAAAATGGCGCTGACAGCGTTGTACCCGCCCCATCGGCAGTTGTCGCAGCGGGTGCGGGTGTTTGTCGATTGGCTGGTGCAGTTGTGCGCCCGGCCCGGCACGGGTTTACACGGCTAAGCTTGCGCCCTGCGATAGGCGCCAGGCTGTTGCCCGGTGACTTTATGAAAGGCTCGGGTAAACGCCGCCACCGACTGATACCCGGCCGCCAGCGACACCTCGGCCACGGTCTGGTCCGCCTTGAGCAACCCACAGGCGTGGCGCATGCGGATCATCAGCAGTACTTGCCCGGGTGACTGCCCGCACAATTCGCTGAAGCGCTTGAAAAACGCCGAGCGCGACAACCCCGTGCAGGCCGCCATGCTTTCCAGGCTCCAGGGCTCGGCGGGGCGGGCGATCAATTGCTCCAGCAAATGCGCGAACGCAGGTGCCCGGCCTAGCGCCGCCAGGCCGCCAAGCTCGGTGTTGTCGAGCACTTGCTGACGCAACACATATAGGAACAGCAGGTGGCACAGGCGCTCCAGCAAAGCGGAAGAGGGCGCTGGCGTGCGTGCGCATTCTTGCAGGATCAGTTCGAACAGGTTGCGTGCAGCCATCAGCGACGGGTCGCCGGCGCGCAGGATGATCCAACTGGGCAGGGTGTCGACAATGAGTGTCGACAAGCCGGATTGGAAGTGAAAGAAACCGCAGACTAATCCCACACCGTCGGTGGCCGTGCTGTCGAGGGGCAACATCGAGCGGCGTGGGCACTCCTGGGCGCCGGCTGCCGTGGCCTGGCCGGACAGGCGAAAAGCAAAGTCTCGCAGCAGAAACACCGCGTCACCATTATTCAGGTGTTGTGGCCTTGGATCGCCGTCGATATGCAGCCAGCATTCGCCCTGCACGATCAAGTGGAAGCTCGCCTGTGCCAGGCCGTGGGTGCTCGCGTGCCAGTCCCCGCAATAGCGGCCGACGTGAAACAAGCTGGTGTTGAGTTCGAGGCTATCTAATAACCAATCGACAAGGACGCTGGACGAATTCATCTAATGGAAAGACTCAAGAGCAAGTAATCGCTACTTTAGCCTATTGAGCGCTTTTTTTAGAACCAACAGACTGGGGCATTCAAACCCAACAGGAGTCCACTTCATGTCCCGCGTACCGCTGCTCACCCCCGAAACTGCCCCGGAGGCCGCCAAACCCTTTCTGGAAAACGCGCTCAAAGGCTCGGGTTTTATTCCTAACCTGCTGGGGGTATTGGCCAACGCACCGGCTGCGCTGGAAACCTACATCACCGTCTCTGGCTTGAATGCCAAGGCCGAGCTGAGCCTGGCCGACCGTGAGGTGGTGCAGCTGATTGCCGCCACCAGCCACGGGTGTGATTTCTGCGTCGCCGGCCACACGGCGGTTGCCCGCAACAAAGCCAAGCTGCCTGAGGAAGTGATCGAGGCCCTGCGCCGCCGCGGTGAATTGCCTGACGCACGCTATGAGACACTCGCCGCCTTTACCCGTGAAGTGATCGCCACCCGTGGGGATGTGAGTGACGCAGGCTTCGAAGCGTTCCGCGCTGCCGGCTACACCGACGGCCACGCGCTGGAAGTCATCCTGGGTGTCAGCCTGGCAACCCTGTGCAACTTCGCTAACGTGTTTGCCCGCACCCCGCTGAACCCGGAGCTGGCGCAATACCGTTGGGAAAAATCGGCCAACTGATTCGGCGTTGGCCCACCTGCTGTAAAAGGAGAGACATGAATGCTTGACCCAATCTTGAGCCGTTGGCTCGATGTTCAAGCGCAGGCCCTGGACGTGGGCAGTTGCGATCCACAGGAAGTGCTGCCGCGGCTGGCAGAAGCCAATATTCTGAAAATCGGCGTGCCCACTCAATTGGGCGGCCTGGGCGGTGATGTGGCGGGGGCGGTCGAGGCCATCGCCAATGTGGCCAGCCATTCCCTGGCGGCGGCGTTTGTGTGCTGGGGCCAGCGCTCGTTTATCGAGTACTTGCTGCAGAGCCCCAATCAGCGCCTGCGCGAGCAACTGATGCCAGACCTGCTCAGCGGCAAGTTGGCCGGGGCCACCGGGCTGTCGAATGCGATGAAGTTTCTGTCGGGTATCGAAACGTTGCAGATCAGCGCCGAGCCCAACGACCACGGTTGGACCCTCAACGGTCGCCTGCATTGGGTGACCAACTTGCGCAAGAATGGCTTTGTCGCTGCAGCGGCCATCGAGCATGCAGGCGGCGGCGCGCCGTTTATCCTGGCGATTCCGGATTCGGTGGCCGGGTTACAGCGTTCCCGCGACCTGGAGCTGCTCGGGCTGCAATCGAGCAACACCGCAGCGCTTGGCCTGGAAGGCGTGGAGCTGAGTCGCGAGTGGTTGCTGCACGAGGATGCGCGCAAGTTCCTGCCCGCGGTACGCCCGGCGTTCCTGGGCTTGCAGTGCGGCATGTCGATTGGCTTGGCCCGGCGTTCGCTAGCCGAAGTGGCTCACCATTTGGGTGCCAGTCGCACCGTACTGCGCGAAGAGTTGGAAGCCCTGCGCGTGACCCTGGATCATCTGGTCAGCGAGCTTAAAAACGGGCTGTTGGCCGGGCGTTTTACCGCCGAGCCCATACCGCTGTTCAAGCTGCGCATCGCCTTGGCCGAAACCGCCGCCAGCGCCGTGCAGCTTGAACTGCAAGCCAGCGGTGGCAAGGCTTATTTGACCGCCCACGGCAGCGGCTTTGCCCGGCGCTGGCGCGAGTCGGCCTTTGTGCCGATTGTGACGCCCAGCCTGGTGCAACTGCGTACCGAGCTGCATCGCCAGGCCAATCTATGAGCCAGGCGGTATTGACGGCCCAGGGCATTTGCCTGGGGTATGGCAGCGGACCGGTGCTGCAAGGCTTCGACTTGCACTTGCAACCGGGTGAAGTGGTGTCGATCCTGGGCCCCAGCGGCGTGGGCAAATCCAGCCTGCTGCGCGTGCTGGCCGGCTTGCAGGCACCTCAATCAGGCCGTGTGCAGGTGTTGGGCGAACCATTGAGCGGCCCGCATCCGCGCGTGGTGGTGGCCTTTCAAGACCCGAGCCTGCTGCCTTGGCTGACCCTGGAAAAGAACGTTGCCTTCGGCCTGGATTTCGCCCGCCAACCGCACTTGAGTGTTGAAGAGCGCCGCCGGCGTGTCGACCACGCCATTGCGGCGGTAGGGCTGGAACCTGCGCGCCAGCAGTTCCCGGCGCAATTGTCCGGTGGCATGGCCCAGCGCACGGCATTGGCTCGCTGCCTGGCGCGTCAGCCGCAAGTGTTGCTGCTTGATGAACCCTTCGGCGCGCTGGATGAAGTGACTCGCGCCGATATGCAGCACCTGTTGCTCAAGGTCAATCGTGAGCAGGGCTCGGCGGCGGTATTGATCACTCACGACATCGACGAAGCGCTGCTGCTGTCGGACCGCATCCTGCTACTGGGTAACCGCCCGGCGCGGACGTTGGGCGAGTGGGCTATTGATTTGCCGCACCCTCGGGAAGAACAGGTCGAGGCCATCGGCGCGCTGCGTATCGAGATTTTGAAAACCTTACGGCAGGCGAGCCGCCCTCAACCCAACCCCCTTGAACAACAGGAGTTTACCCATGTGTCTGGATGACCTGACCCACTCGCGCCGTGACTTTCTAAAGCTTTCCGCTGTGCTCAGTGCCGCCGGCGCCTTGCCTCTGCTGAGCAGCTTGCAGGCGCGTGCCGCCAACGAGCCCGACGCGCCGGTGCGCATTGGCTACCTACCTATCACTGACGCCACGCCACTGCTGGTGGCCCACAACAACGGCCTGTTCGAAGCCGAAGGCATCAAGGCCGAGCGCCCGGTGTTGTTGCGCAGTTGGGCCCAGGTAATCGAGGCGTTTATCTCCGGCCAGGTCAACGTCATACACCTGTTGTCGCCGATGACCGTATGGGCGCGCTATGGCAGTAAGGTGCCAGCCAAAGTGGTGGCGTGGAACCATGTGGGCGGTTCAGGCTTGACCGTATCGCCAGGCATTACCGACGTGAAGCAACTGGGCGGCAAGTCGGTAGCGATTCCGTTCTGGTATTCGATCCATAACGTGGTGGTGCAGCAGCTGTTCCGCGACAACGGCCTCACCCCGGTCACTCGCGCCACCGGCAGTTCGATTGCCGCCAATGAGGTCAACCTGATCGTGTTGCCGCCCTCGGACATGCCTCCGGCTTTGGCCAGCAAACGCATCGACGGCTACATCGTCGCCGAACCGTTCAATGCCCTGGCAGAAAACCTCAAGGTCGGTCGTGTGCAGCGCTTTACTGGCGACGTGTGGCGCAACCATGCCTGCTGCGTGGTGTTCATGCATGAGCACGACCTGGCCAACCGCCCGGAGTGGTCGCAAAAGGTGGTGAACGCCATCGTCAAGGCTCAGGTGTGGACCCGTGACCACCGCGGTGAGGCGGCGCTGCTACTGTCCAAGAGCGGCGATAACCGTTACACGCCCCATGCCGAGCCGGTGTTGAGCAAAGTTCTGGCGCCGGCTGCCAGCGACCGGGACGCCTATTTGAAAAGCGGCGCGATCCAGCATGCCAACTGGGACGAGCATCGCATCGACTTCCAACCGTACCCGTTCCCCAGCTACACCGAAGAACTGGTGCGGCGCTTGAAGGACACCTTGATCGAAGGCGACAAAAAATTCCTCGCCGGCCTGGACCCAGCCTTCGTGGCCAAGGACCTGGTAGACGACCGCTTCGTGCGCAACGCGATCGAAGCCGTGGGCGGCATGCAGACCTTCGGTTTGCCGGAAGGCTATGAGCGGCACGAGGAGATCGGCGTTTGAACAACAGCAGAATCCCCGGCTGGTGGCTGGGGCTGAGTGGCTTGGCGGGTTTGCTGCTGCTGTGGTGGCTGGGCGTGAACGTGTTTGGCGAGGCCGATGGCCTGTCGGCGCGTTTTTCCCTGGCGGTCACCGCCAGCAGCCTGTGGGAATTGCTCGGGCGCGGTGAGTTGTACCTGCATATCGCCGTGAGCCTGAAGCGTATTTTTGTCGGGTTGTTTCTCGCGTTGTTGGTGGGCGTACCGCTCGGGTTGCTGGTGGGCAGTTCGCGTAACCTGGAGGCGGCGACCACGCCGGCGTTCCAGTTTCTGCGGATGATATCGCCGCTGTCCTGGATGCCGATCGTGGTGATGCTGATGGGCGTGGGCGACCAGCCAATCTACTTCCTGCTGGCCTTTGCCGCCGTCTGGCCGATCATGCTCAACACCGCAGCGGGCGTACGTCAGCTCGACCCGCGTTGGTTGCAGTTAAGCAAGAGCTTGAGTGCCACGCGTTGGGAGACGTTACGCCGGGTGGTCATTCCAGGCGTGGTGGGGCATGTGCTGACCGGCGTACGCTTGGCCATCGGTATCCTCTGGATCGTGCTGGTGCCTTGCGAAATGCTTGGGGTCAGTGCGGGGCTGGGGTATTACATTCTCGACACCCGTGATCGGCTCGCTTACTCGGAGTTGATGGCGATGGTGCTGGTGATCGGGGTGCTGGGGTTTGCGCTGGATGCGTTTGCGCGTGGGTTGCACCAGCGGTGGGTGCATGGCGGTTGATGGCTTGAACGTCGCCATGTGAAGCAGCCGACGTGCCACGTTGGGGCGCGAGCCCCAACGGTTTACCCGGTGCTTACGCTTTTATGTCAATCTGCAAATCGCCGACAGTGTCATCTCTGCTGGATATTCTCACTGAGGTGTCACGGGTAGCGCCCGCTTTACGGCCTCCACTGTGGGCGATATCCGATTTTTGATAGACGCCAATACCGATGCCACCGGTTAACTCCGCGATACCATAAACACCCTCGGCCGTATTCATATGCGAGCGGCCTACCAACACCACGGATTTTCCGCCGAGTTCATTTTTCATTATCTGCCTGGCACCGTAATAGTTCACTTCCTCAAGACGTTGCTTGGACAATGCCAGATACTCGGGGGAGTTTTTATCAAGTTTACCCAGGCCTTCGAAATAGCCAGGAGTATCGGAGTGCCTTGTCAAAAACTTGTGCTCAAGCGGCAGTAATTCGATTCCATATTTTTCGGCTTCCGTTATCAGTTCCTCATAGATTTTTTCACCCCCGGGTCGTCGCTTCAGAGCGTGTCGGAACGAACGATCGTCTAGCAGGCCATACGGGTCGAGTGTCGTACCTTCCAGGTAAATGGCGCTGACGCCCTTTTCATGGAATGTTTTCATTCCGTCGCGTAGTGCAATCAGGCCTGCAACTTCAGTGTGATCTTCTCCCAGCACCAGTACATCGGTATTTTCCAACGCCTTTTCAAATGTCTGGTTGGGCGTCAGTGCATCCTCGATATCAGGCACTGTTGCAGCGCGCGGCCTCTCGCCCTTGGCCGCGTCTTGTAAATAACCGCTTTTCTCCAATACAAACTTTTCCCGTGTCTGTTTAATTCTATTGGGTGTGAAATGATCCAGGACCAGATAACCGTTCGTGCTGCGGCTCGTCGCGTATTCGTCCTCGGGTAGCGGCACCCTCTTGACGGCCTTGGAGGGGCGAGACGCCCTGCTTAGTGGGTTATGACGTACGCCATTGCGGCTGCTCGTCGTCGTATCATGCAGGTTAGGCGAGGGCGGCATCAGTAGATCCGCCGGGGAAAACTCCCTGGCCGCGCCGTAGGGCTTTTGTGTCATCGCATCGTAGGCATACCATTTGCCGTTGTGCTTGATGGCCGAACCTTGCACCTGTTGCTCACCGACTCTGAACAAGCCCGTCGCCGCAGCTTCATAACGCTTGCTCGCTTTAACCAGCTCACCGCCTGTGGCCATGCCGCGCACTCGTTGAACACCCGCGCGGGCGGCGCTTGCACCTTCCATCAGCACTTTGCCCGCGCCTACCGTCAAGTCACCTAGACCACCCAGCGGGTTGAATGCGCTGAAGGCGGTCGCCCCAATGATTCGGCCGCTGCGGGCGACTTTGGCGAGCGCATTGCCGGTTTTGCCGACGGCTTTTGCCAGCTTTCCGACCATGGCCACGCCCGCAGTGAGGAAGCCGAACAAATCAAACGTCAAGTCTATGGCACCGTCCTTTATGTTGCCGTTGCGAAAATTGGCAATGGCCGATCTGAGGGGGATAAGATCCAGCAAAAATTCGCCTATCGTGGTGAGGGTGTCACGCTGTTGTTCCCTGGCCGTTCTGCCTTCGGCCAGGCGCCTGACGGCGTCACTGTCGATCCCCAGACCCTTCACGACCGTTTCTGCCACCTCCTGAATTCGATGGTTTTGGAAGTGGTTCTGATTACTGCCGTGATACAGCGGTTTCTCATGCTCGAAAGAGGTATTGGCTGGATTAGGAGAATACTCCTCGACCCTGATGACTTCGTCCGAGAAAGTGACGGGTTTGTGGTCGGCTGGGTGTGATCCAGTTTTTTGAATGGTGCCTTTCTCGGTGTCAAACAAGTACGACTGCTTTTTCCCATTGAGCTCGGTTTGCACTCGAATCGTGGCGCTCGAATGGAACAGTTTTTCACCGACAAATGGAATGTAAGAGACCCTGTAGGAATTTTCTTTGAAGAACCGGACTTTGCCGTAGTTAAGTTGGGTTCGGTCCTCCAGAGGCAAGTGCGTGATAGCGTTCATCACCAGATCTTTGTTGATGTCTTTGTAAAGGTTGGTGACCTCGGTGAATTTTTTGTTGAACTCGCTCACAACGTTGTATTGAGCTTTATCACGAGTGAGCGCGACAAAGTCGTCAAACGTTTGCTTGCTGATTGTGGCGCCATCCGTGCGTTGCCAATACTCATCGAGTTTCATCCCTTCCATGGTGAGGTCCAGCATTGAATGGGCGGGGCCGAATCGAGGGCCGATGGATTCATGCCCGTAGTTGATGCGCAGGCATTTTTCTTCAAAATCGATATCACCGCCGAATTTCTCTTTGAGCAGAGCCAATGCCATTGCCCTTCGATTGGGCATCGGTGTTTCAAGCCGTTCGGACATGACTTTCAAAGCATCCAGTTGCCGGTTGAACACCGTACGGGCGTATTCGATGTTCTCTTGGGTGTAATCCCCACTTGGGTCGACATGGGTAATTTGATTGGCGACTGCCCAGTCCATCAGCACCGCTTTCTGTACCGCTTCGCTGGCCGGCGGTGTGTCTTCGGCTGCCAGCATGACTTCACCGAAACTCATCGACGCAGCCTTGCCAGGCGTTTGTGCTTCGATGCGGGCGACTGCCAGGCACAGATTCGCCCACGCCATGCTGCCGACAGTGACGATGGCAGGAATGTCTTTGACCAAGAACTGAGGGGCGACACGTCCCAACAGCAAGCGTGCGCCCAATGCAGCTGTCTGCGTGGAGGTCTTGCCGCTGGTACTCAGGTGCTCCGCCAGGGCGCTGATAATGTCTGAGGGCGGCTTGTTCCAGTATGTATCGGCAGCGAGATCGAAGCCTGCGACACGGCTTCGACTGGGGTGGTCGATGGACTCGTGATCAAGCCCCAAATGGATCGCCGCCAATACGTAATCGTTGATACTGCTGTGGGTGGCTATGCCATTGATCTTGGTTTGGATCGCTTCGCCCAAGGCCTTGTAACGGGGCGAGCCGAGCAGTTTTTCCAGCGCTTTGGCGGGGTCTTGCATGTCGGTTGGCGACAGCGATACGGCGCTGGCCAGGTAGTCCAATGCGCCCCAGCTGGGATTTTGCAACGGCAAGCCCTCCAGGCCGGCGCTGTTGCATGCGACCACGTTGAACAGTTCGCGTTGGTTTTCAACACTCAGGGGCAGTGGCCATGACAGGGCGCCTGCGAAATTGCCCAAGGGGTGCTGCTGCGCTCGAACGTTCGCGGTTTGCGCCAAGGCCAGTAGGTCGTCGAGGGTCTTGGGCAATGGCAAGCCGTTTTCAGTGAGGAACGCTTCAACGCTTACGGACATCCCAGGTGCGCGTATATAGGATTGGTAATGGCCGGAGTCTGGCGCGATATTCATCGGCGTTTTTTTCAAAATGGCCGACACGTCCCGCGCTGTGGGTTTTTCCGGCAATGTCTGGATGGACTCGTTGAGTGTTTGAGCCAGGTATTGCCAGTTTTTCTGGTTCCCAAGGCTTTGGTCCAGCGCCTGGCGAGCGTCCTGATTGTGTGATCGGCTGTCCAGCCATTGCGTGCGCGTCAACAAGGCGTTATCGCCGTCGAAATGCCATCCGAGGTCGGCGGCTTCATGCAGGCCTCTCTCAGTCAAGAGGTGTCGCCATGGGTCTACTAATATCGGTTCTTGGCTTTGCGAGTCATATAGCGCTTGTAGTTCGTTGCTCACCTGTTGTCGCTGGCGCTCCAACAATTGCGGTACACCTGCTGCAATCACGTCAACCTTCACCGGGGAGAGGTTCTGGCTCAGATGAGTTTGCCAGTCATCTTTCAAGCTCTGCTGAACCTCTATAGGCAGGCTCTGTAGTAATTGCTGCGCGGCATCGGGGTCGTCGTTGATGCGTTGACGCAGTGCCGCAAGTGCCTTGGCCGGGCTGTCGAATGTTTCGTAGCCATCGCGGGGGGTGTAGAGCACGGTCAGCCCTTGCTGTTGGCCAGGCAGCAGGGTCCGATCGGTTTGCGCGCTATTGAATGGGCGTGTCGCTGACGACCCATCGCTGCTGGTGATCAGGAAGGCACCCGCCAACAGGCTGCCGGCCGGGCGTGGCACCTCTAGCTTGAGCGGGTAGACGCCAGGCCGGTCTCCCTCTTTCATCGCGCGTTCCCGAGCCTCCAGGGTCGGGTATTGGAATGCCTTGTCGATCAAAGATTTGGCTGCGGGCGTCAACGCACCGTCTTCCACTCCCAAGGCCGCCAGAGTGGAGAGCATCTCTCGGTGGATAGCCAGCAACTCGTTTTGGGGGGACTCAGGGTTGGGTTCGCCCGTGCGTGGCTCGGTCCAGAATCGGGCAAGGCTCAGGGGCAGTTGTTTTTCGATGGTTTGTGCAATTGAAAGCAGGGTGTCGCGAGTCTGCAATTGCTGGGTGCTTTCGCTTGGCGAATCGCTGCGGTAAAAGCCGACTTCCATGCCGACGGTACTGGTCGAGGGCTCAGCGTCGGGAGATGTCTTGAGCTGGCGCAACGCCTTGAATAGCGCCTCGGTGATGCCTTCCACCGAGACCAACGTGCGCTGGCCCTGCTCATCGGTGTGATAGCGGTGTACATACAGCGACGAGACGTCCACGGGAGGCGTAATGCCTAAACTGCGGGCGAGTTGCTGCTCGATAACACTGCTGAGCGTCGGCTGGCGTAGCAGCAGTGCCTGGATGTCCTGATTGAGTTGCTGGTATTGATTGAGCAATAGGCGTTGATCAGTTATTTGCAGGCCCTTGATCAGGTCAGAGCGAGTCGCGCTGGCCGGCACGATAGCCTCTACCTCAGGAGCAGAAGGCGTTTGGGCCGAGGGTGAGATTTGTGGGGTGTGAGAAGCCTGGGTGGTTTCATCGACGCAGACGTCTCGGCGCAGGCGAGGGTGGGCGATACCTGTCAGCAAGTGAGTTATTCCGATGGCATTGGCCCAGGCGTCCTGATGGTAATCCGAGGGATGATTCTTCCTTAGTTGGGCCTCGGATAATTGGGGTGAAAGCGTCGGAAGGTTCCGAGCAGGCCCGCTGAAATGTTATTTACGAATATGTACCGCCCGTGGCGGCAATGCTGGGCTGCCCAGCTTGCCGCACGCAGTGTCTACGCAGGGTCAGGTAAATTTGATGGAGGGGATCAGCGCCGTTCGTAACCGCGGCCGCCGTCATCGTGGTGATCATGCCAACCACCGCCGCGCGGGAAGAAGAAGCAGCCGCTGATGCTCAGCATGATCAGAAGGGGAACTAGCAGCACGAGTCGTCGAAGCATTTAATGATCCTCAAGGGAGCCTTACAGAGTCAGTCAGGCGCCGGACAAGCCAAAACTATTGATCGCCTGTAACATAAGACCCCGCCGACCCCGTGCCATCCCCAGAATTGGGTATGTGCTTGGCATGCGCGGCGATACACAGTGGATACATTCTCAGGTTCAGGAACTTGTCATGACCCAAAAGCAACGCTTGAAATACTCGCTTCTGATTGCCCTGGCGGTACTGGGGGCGATGTTCGGCCTGTCTTATCTGCAGAACACAGGCGTGATCAGCGAAAAAACCTTTCAGTACCTGGCGATTGCGATTGCCGTGGTGGTCGTGGTGATCAACGGCATCATGCGCCGCAAGGTCAAGCCTAACTTCTGACGGGCGTCAGTCAGGCACGGCTTTCAAGGACCTTGGCAGCCTCTTCATGGAGGCTGTAGCTCTTGTCAGCGTTCAGGGTGATCACGCCCTCGCTGCACAGACGCTTGAGCACCTCGCGCACGCTTAGAAACGACAACGGAATGCCCAGCTCCAGCAAGTGGCTGTGCACGCCGCGGACCCCGAGGGTGCGCTGGTTGTCGGCGGCGGTGAGGAGGGCGTCGATGACCTTCAGCCGGATCAGGCTGGTGCGCAAACCGAAACACTTGAGCAAATGGCGGATGCGCTGGTTGCCCTGCTGTTCGGGCGCGTTGCTGAACGCCTGTGTGCCTTTGCCAAAGTGAGTATCTGTGGCCTTTGAATGTCCATCCGTGGGCACTTGAGGGTTATACATGCAAAAACTCCTTTTCAGAGCCTGATCAGGAAAAAGATGGTGCTCTTGAGTAATAAGACGAACGAGTGACGCAAATCATGAAACGACGGATGTAGAAAATTTGTCAGTATCGGGTTTGTCACTTTTCAAGCGCTGACGATATACAGCCGTGTGCGGCTAAATTATTCCGGTCGATGTGCGTTCTTACGGTGGGGTAACCATCCCGTGTGAGGGTGTTCAATTTGACTGTGGAGTCGGCGTGATTATTTCCAACGGGTTGTCCAGAGTGGGCGTGGCAGGGCTGTTGCTGGGGCTGAGCCTGGCCGCATCGGCACGGGAACAAATGACGCAGGCGTCGGCGGATATCCGCCGTACCAGTTATGGCGTGCCGCATATTCGCGCCGTTGATGAGCGCGGGCTGGGGGTGGGTATGGGGTACGCCTATGCCCAGGACAACCTGTGCCTGTTGGCCAATGAGGTGACCACGGTCAATGGCCAGCGCGCCAGGTTTTTCGGGCCGGACCAAGCGACCCTGGAGGAGCGCAACAACCTCGCCAGTGATGTGTTCTTCAACTGGCTGAATACACCCGAGGCCGTGGCGGCATTCTGGAAAGCCCAGACGCCAGCGATGCAGCAGCGCATCGAAGGGTACGTGGCTGGCTACAATCGTTATCTAAAGGAGCAGGGCGCCCCCGCGCAGTGCCAGGCCGCTTGGGTACGGCCCTTGGTGAAGGAAGACCTGGTCAAGTTGACCCGTAGGCTATTGGTAGAAGGGGGCGTCGGTCAATTCGCCGAAGCCTTGGTCGGGGCTGCACCACCCCAGGCTACCGCCAGTGTGCAACTGGGTACCAAAGCCTTTGCACAGGCCGCAACCAACCAGCAGCGCTTCACCCTGGACCGAGGCAGCAATGCCGTTGCCGTGGGCCGTGACCGCTCATTCAATGGCCGTGGGATGCTGCTGGCCAACCCGCATTTCCCTTGGGTGGGCGGCATGCGTTTTTACCAGATGCACCTGACCATCCCTGGCCAGTTGGATGTGATGGGCGCCGCACTGCCAGGGTTGCCCGTGGTGAACATCGGCTTCAACCGGCATGTGGCGTGGACCCATACCGTGGACACATCCAAACATTTCACCCTGTACCGCCTGACCCTCGACCCCAAGGACGCCACCCGTTACCTGCTGGACGGCAAGTCCATCCCCCTGGATAAAACGGCGGTAACGGTACAGGTCAAGCAAGCCGACGGCAGCCTCAAGGCCGTGACCCACAGCGTCTACAGCTCGCAGTTCGGCCCCGTGGTGCAATGGCCCGGCAAGCTCGACTGGGACAGCCACTACGCCTTCAGCCTGCGCGACGCCAACCTGGGCAACGACCGGGTGCTGCAACAGTGGTACGCCATGAACCGCGCTGGCAGCCTCAAGGAATTGCAAAACTCGGTGCACACCCTGCAAGGTATCCCCTGGGTCAACACCCTGGCCGCCGATGACCAGGGCCAGAGCCTGTACATGAACTTGTCGGTGGTGCCCAACGTCAGCGCCGCCAAGCTGGCAACCTGCAGCGACCCACGGGCCGGCCTGCAAATGATCGTGCTCGACGGCGCCCACAGCGCCTGCGCCTGGGACATCGACCCACGCGCGGCCCAGCCCGGTATCTTCCCGGCCGACCAGTTGCCCCAACTGCAACGCACCGACTACGTGCAGCACTCCAATGATTCTGCCTGGATGGCCAACCCCAAGGCCCCGCTGAGTGGCTTCTCGCCGGTGATCAGCCAGGATCACATCGGCCTCGGCCCGCGCGCGCGCTTCGCGCTCCAGCGCCTGCAAACCCTTGAGAAACAGCCGATCAGCATCACCGACCTGCAAAATATGGTCATGGACAACGAGGTGTACCTGGCAGGCCAAGTCATGCCGGACTTGCTGACATTCTGCGCCAACCAACTCGGCACCGACGCCAATGCGCTGCAACCGCTGTGCACCAGCCTGAAAAACTGGGACCAGCGCGCCAACCTCGACAGCGGCGTAGGCCTGGTGCACTTCATCAACCTGATGCAGCACTTGCAGCCACTCCCCGACGCCTGGCGCGTGGCCTTCGACCCGGCCCACCCCTTGACCACCCCAAGCGGCCTCGCCATCGACCGCGCCCCGGTCGCCAAAGCCCTGCGCGAAGCCATGCTGGCCTCCAGCGCTGAGGTCAGCAAACTGGGCCAGACCCGCTGGGGCGATATCCAAGTCTCCGGCCAAACCCCCATCCACGGCGGCCCGCAAGAGCTGGGCATCTACAACGCCATGCAAACCGTGCCCCGTGCCGACGGCAAACGCGAAGTCGTCAGCGGCACCAGCTACCTGCAAATCGTCACCTTCGACGACAAAGGCCCCAACGCGCTCGGCGTATTGGCATTCTCCGAGTCCAGCAACCCAGCGTCCGCCTACTCAAAGGACCAGACCCAAGCCTTCTCCGAGAAAAAACTGTACCCATTGCCCTTCACCGAGGCCCAGATCAAGGCCGACCCGCACTACCAAATCCACACGGTGAAGGAGTAGGGCAGACGCGCAACCCCTTGATGCCAAGGCAGAATATTTTTTGAAATCAAGGGGTTGCAGGCCTAGGCAAATGAGTACATAATGGCGCCCATCGAACGCAACGAAGCATTAAAAACTTCAATGTATTCAATGAGTTAGAGTAGAGGCAAGCTTCACATAGCCCACTCAAGTTTGTATGCGGTGAATGTCAGCAACAAGGGCATTGATCGTTTGAGGCCGAGTAGCAAAATGGTTATGCAGCGGATTGCAAATCCGCCTACGCCGGTTCGATTCCGACCTCGGCCTCCACTCTTAAAGCCCCGTAGATCAATGGTCTACGGGGTTTTTTATTGCCTGCGATTTGGGGGGCCTTCCGCAACTTTTGGGATCACTTCCGCAACTATGCTCTTTCCACCGATTCAGCGACCTGCGGAAATCATAGATTGGAGCTTGGTTGCTTCTTGGGGTATGACGTCCACGCCTACCGTCGGCCGGCGGACTCAAGCTGGATTGGGGGGCTACGGTGGGTGCTGGCATTTTGGGTCCAATGCAGTTAACGTTGCAGCGTAGGAAGGCCATGTAGAAGGTTAAGGAAAGTATGCTATTAAACGCATTAAGCGAAAGAAAGTGGACCTGGCTGTTATACACTGTGTTATTCGGCATGGTGCCTATTCTAATTCGTATTCTGATTGCTTCCGTGATGAACGATGGCGCAGTAACTTTGCTTAGCCCGTCTGATTTTATTTCGCTAGGAATCGTATTGCAGGTTTCACTTTTGAACGAAGTTAGATATCACGACGCGCTGGATGTGTCTTGGCGACATCGGATTGTAGGGCTCTCTACGTTCATTATTTTATTTTATGCAGCGTTATACGCAGTAGTTTTGCTTGCTGAATCTGTGAGGCAGATAAATATATCATCAGTCCTAAATATTTCTATAGCTTTGTCCGCTGGTTCTTTTGGGCTTTGTTGGGTTGTTTACGATAGAATGACTTATCCTGGCATAGAGGGAGTAAGTAATTGATCGATTTATTTCTTTATGCAACTTCCATTTTGGTTCTATTGGCTATAATTTCTTTCTCTATATGGTCAGTAGTTAACACTAGAAATGTATATTATAACGATTTTATGAAAAGGAAGTCTGAACGTGAAAAATTTCGTTTACCTCGATGAATATAAAATGTACTCACTTTCCTCTCAGGTGATGGAGGGTGTGACTGATTTTGTTATAAAAGAGTCGAAGCGGTCGGAAACAGACTCCGAAGAGCAAAAAGGCCCTATGAGTAGTGGAAAACGTATGGCCGAGATTATCGAAACTGCGTCAGCTAGCGTGGAGAAAAGGTTCCTTCATGATTATGCGTACTCTCTGTTTGAGGATAAGCTTGTTGAGTTAGATAAAATTGTTTTTCTGTCTGATGAATCATGTTTCGATGATATTGCGGCCGACAAGGCAGGGCGCAGAATAGTCAGGGTGCGGGCGAAAGCTGATTTTTTGGATGCCTCCGATATTCTTAAAAGTCTTAATACTCTTGTGGATATGCAAGAGGCGCTATCCATCATTGGCGCAAATGATCGCCGTGAAGAAATTCTGCTCGAGTTAGCAATTTTGGGTCAAGCCTCGAATAAGAAAGGGGCAGCAAGCGCTCTAAAGCATGAGCTTGATTTTTTATCTAAGTCACAAATCGGGCGTGATAAGGTAGTCAACGACAGGTTGCAATATAAAAATCTTGCTGCTGTGCTTGAACATGGTTTCAAGGGTAGGCTGGATGTGAGAATGAGCCTTCAGGATTTTAAGGTGAGTGCTGATTTAAAACGAGATTGCCTGAAAGATCCTGAGGATTTTATATTCAAGACGTACTCGAGAGTGGCTAACATCGAGTTGGTCCTATTAGGTGTTGTAACTCAGTTGCGTGAACATGAAGAAGATGATCTAGATAGCGATGAGCTTGCTACGCAAGATTCAACACTGAGTGAAGTTGTGGCAAACACTACTAAAGCCTTGCATGAGTTGGAGGGGCACTTTACTCGCGTCCAGGGCAAGCAGGTAGTGATTGATCCTATTGCACTCTATCTAGAACTCTAATTTTGCTTGCTCCTTCGATTTTGAGATTTTGTGTGACACTGGCTGCAGCAGTTGTGAACTTAACATTCACTTGCGTGTTATTTAGTAGGTTTCACAATCTCGCCAACCCTCCGGTAAACTTTCTTGGTGATTTCTTCGTTGGAGTGACCAAGTAAACGGCTAGCATGTGCAAGCTCTATTTCGCTGGCGGCTTTCGGGCGAATATCTTTGAACTGAAACTGGCGAATCAGTATGGCTAAGGCTGAGTCGCCGGCGGCACCTGCCTTGACGGCTGCTTTTTCACGGGCTTCGTCCCATCGGTTACGCAGCATCTGCTGGCTCATTCGTAGGCCGGATGTGTTGGTGATGAGCCGGGACGTTTTGATGCCGTTGAGTGATCTACGCTTTTGCAGCTCGTCGATAAAGGTGCTCAGGCCAGATTGCACGCCATCTTCTTCAAGTCGGAGGCGCAGTTTCTTCGATGATTTTCCCTGCTTCACCATCAAGAAGCCAGCGTTCAAATCGGTGGTGGCAACCTTGAGCACGTCGGCGGGGCGCTGACCAGTCAGGTAGGCCAGGTCCATCGCGTCCTTGAGTTCCTGAACGGCCTCTGCATACACCGCGTTCCACACGATATCGCCTGCGTAAAAGTCCCGCGGGGTTTCCTTGTTTCGACGTACACCGAAGCAAGGATTCGCATTGCTGGTCAGGCCCCACTCGCGTGCGATGGTGAACATGTGCGACAGCAGCGCTATTTCCCGGTTGGCCCTAACCTTTGCGGTCCTGGCATCCCGATACTGCGCCACCACTTGGGGAGTAATCGAATCAATGGGGGCTTGCTCAAATGCCTTCCTGAGCTGTTTGAGTTCCTTCATGTTGTCGTCCTGGGTGCGCAACCCCTTGGTCGGGATGATCTCTTTCACGTACCTGTCGAACAAAAAGCCCAGCAAGTGGCTGGGCTTGGGCGGCGCTCGTCGCTCCAGCCTGGCCCATTCCACCTTGGCCTGGTCGAGGTCACCACCCAGGGGAATCTCTTTGCGTTTGCCGTTGGCGTCCCTGCCGTTGTAGTAGTACCCAATCCAGATCGTGCCGTTCTTTCGTGGTTGGCATCGTCGGATCATGCGCGGGGGTAGATCCCGATTGGCTGTACTTTTCTGGCGCATTGATTAGCTCACATTCGCCAGGTCTAGCGTCCAGGTCTCGGCTGTCGGGTTGACAGCAGAAGGCGTGACACCAGCCAGTTTCATTCGTGCATACACCCGGCCAACGATTGGGCGGCGGGCAGCGGTCAGAACATGCTCCCAGTGGTTGTCGGTCAACCACTGGATCTGTTTGGACGGGATCTGATAACCGGTGATGGTGGCCAACTCTTCGTCGGCCAGAGTTTCGCTATGGAGTTCCATCATGATGCCGTCACCTTGGCTGTGCCATTCGGGTGTACGCAATTGGTAAGTGCTTGACAGCTGCGCTCCAGATCCTGGGTGTGTCTAATCAAATGCGCCCGTTGCTTCATGTACGACCGGCGCGGGTCGGGTCTCTGGAGGTCAAGCAGTCCGTTTACTATGTTGCGAAACTCGCTTAGTTGAGGTGTCAGGTGCTGAATTAAAAGGGAGTATTTAGCCTGGGCCTGTTCGATTGCCTGCCGATGTTGTGTGGTGAGACGAGTCAGGTCTCGATTGAGCGCCAAAATTTGCTCGCGTTGCTGTTTGGCTTTCTTGCTCTGCAGATTGAACCCAGCGTTGTGCCCAGTGGCATAGCTTCTTCTAAGAGCGCGCAGGATGATGCGGCGAATGAAGTAGGCTAGGGCTGCAAGGCCCAGCGCCATTCCGATTGCGATGATGACGAGTTGTGTTGAGTGCATGTGCTGTGACCTCAATTAGAGCCCGCCGCCGGACAGTTTTGGTGAGAGGACGGCGGCGGGGTGTTGCAGGTGGTTAACCCAGGTTGAAAGAGCCGATGGTCAAGGTTGCGGAGCCGCCGACTTCATGTTGAACGACCTGTTTGAACTCTTGGGCCAGGTCTTCGCGCAGCTGGGCTTCGCCAATCCAGCGCAGACGGAGCGCGGGCTTATCGCCGCCAGTCAGCACGGCTACGCGCAAGCGGATGGTGCGTGCGATCAGCCCTTCATAAGGGGCCACGGTGAACAGGAGTTCCGCTGGCAAACCTTCGGAGGACTTGGCCTCGATCTGATCCATAGCCGAACGGGACGCGCTCATGTCGCCAACTACGTGCTCGCTCTTGCGCGCTTGCTCGATGCTGATGGAGCGAATCGCTCCGGCTGCTTTGCGCAGGTCAATTTCTTTATCGTCAGCGTCCAGGGCTTTCAGGTTCGGTGCCCAGTCCTCAATCCAGTCGCTGAGATCCTTCTGGGCGTGCTGACGTTGTGCGGCATTTTCAAGTGCAAGGAACGCCGCAGTCTTTTTCAGGCCCAGTGTCGCGTTGTAATCCCCGTGCCCAGGGTTCTCAGCGTCACCGAGGTTGAAGTAGACCGTGCAGGCCATGGCTTCACCATCGACAAAGCCCACAGCAGTTGGGCCCTTTGCAGCGACTACGTAGTCGGCGAAGTCTTTCAACGAGTGGGTGGTCAGCGAGCCACGGAAGCGGCTACGCAGCTCTTGAAACTTTTCAATGCTATGGATCTTGACGTCGGCCGGCAGGGCCAGAACTGGCGTGAAGGTGTCCAGCGCTTTGGCGTGGGCCAGCAGGGCGGTGTCTTGGATCATCTGAATTGCTTTGGCTTCCATTGGATCTGTTTCCTGTTTTGGTGAGAGGTATGGAGTGGTGAAGCGTTACGACTTGGCGTGAATCGGTGCGTCGTCGCGGGAGAACAACTGATCGGCGTGAGGTGTCTCAGGGAAAAGCGTGAGGCAGCCGCCAGAGCCGACATGCATAGGTGTGTCGAGGGTGGTGTCTTCGCTGCGACTACCGCGCTTGGTCGGTACCTTGTAGGCGAGCTTGTGATTGACGGTCACCTGACTGCTGTCGGCGATCTGTTTCAAGGTGAAGGTGAGCGTGACGGTGCCGACCTTCTTGTTGTCGACCACACCCGCCGCGACTTCTGAGAGGGCGTGGCCGATCTGGTTTGCGAAGATGCCGGCATTCAATTCGCTAATAAACTCTGCGGTATCAGTGGGTTTCATGTGCTGTGCCTCATTGGTGAGTTGCTGTCTGCCCCTGGGCGGCAGGGGCTACCGTTTGAATTAGGCTGCTTGCTTCGTCGCTTGGGCGTCGAGGTAGTCGGCCAGGTCGTGCAGATAAACGACTGGTTTGGCGCGTACCGAGCAGTGCAGGCGCTTGACCACCAGCGCGATCCGACCGGCCTTGATTTCGTTGAGCAGGTGGCGGTCTGTGCGGATGTGTGTGAAGTACTGCTCACGCACGGCGGTCAAGCTTGGGCACGGCGTAGCGAACTGGCGCCGGAGTTGTTCCAGGGTGGTAGTCACGCGGATTCCTCCCCATGCCCCTCCTTTCGGGGCACCAGCTTGAGGCGGATCAGTTCGGCGAGACCTTCTTTGCTCTTGCCCTTGGCCGCCGCCAGAACATTGCCCTTGGCGTCGGCCACTACAGCGCCGTAGGGGTATTCCGGACACTTGACCGGTGTCACGTAGGCGACTTGGCCGTCGGCGATCACGGCGTCAACGCAGCGGAACACTTCGGCCAACTCGACCGACACACAGGGCAATGACTCAAGCAGCGAGACAGCTTCGGCTGAGGCGCCAATCAGCGTGGCGCGGCTGATCACCGTTGGATGGTTGAGGTACATCGGCACCAATTTCAGGGCACCTACAGCGGAGTTGATGGCGGTGGGCTTCATGCTGCGGCGTCCTTCTTGGTGATGGTGATGTCCAGTTTTTTTGCGATCCACTCAACGCCCGCTTCCTTGACCATCACTACGGAGTAGTGGGTGTAGTTGCGGAGTGTCGGATTCCAGCGGCTGCGTGGGTCGGAAAACAGGTAGCCCCGCTCACGGTGGGCGCTGGCAATGTCGCCGGATGCATTCAACACGCCGAGTTCCCGCAACCTGGTGCGGAAGGCGCGGGACTTGAGCCCGAGCAAAGCGGCGGTTTGATCCAGGGTGCGGTTCATGGCTGCGGCCTCAGGCTAAGAGCTGTTCGGCGCGTTGGTGGCGCTCGCGGATCATCAGGAACGCTGCGTCCAGCGAACGCAGGAACTCGTCCACCGTGCCGTTGTTACGCAGGATCAGATCGTCCTGGCGAACGGCTATACCGGCCTCGCTGATGTGTGGGTTCACGGCTTTTGCGTCGGACCGGGATATATGGATGACTGTGCCGCCGCGGCGTCGAATCAACTCTGCTTCGTTTTCGAAGCGCACATCGCTGATGACGAATCCCAGCACCGCGCCCAATGCCTTGTTCATGTAGTCGAGGTTTTGTTCGCCGAGCTTCACCCAGACATCTGGGTGCACAGTGTTGCGTGCCCACTCAGTGCCCATCGACTGCATCAGTTGACGCGGCGACCGGTCCAGCCAGGCCAGGGGTTGCTCCTTGCGGTCGCCTTCGAAGTCGGTAGGGTCGAGGTTAAAGATCGCCATCAGGCCATCGCGGAGCGGATCAGCGAACGCGTAGTGCTCCAGCAGGTAAGTGCCTACCAGGTGCTCGGCGGCGGTCGACTTGCCGGAGCGGGCGCGGCCAGTGAGGCCAATCAGAAGAGGCTTCATGCTGCGTCGCCTCCCCATGGTCCCTGGTCATCGCTGGCGACGGCTGCGGGGGCTGGAGCGATGGTAGCGCGCCCCAGATTGACAATGACCAGAAGGCCAGTGCGGCGCTGGATGCGTTCTACAGCGTCGGGGCTGGTTGCTACTGCCGGGTGAAGGTAGACCGGGCAGCGGGTGTTGCTGTGCTGTGTTGTGTGCATGGGTCGTACTCTTTGGTGAGAGGAGTACGAGCGAGACTATACATACGTTTTGGTTGGGTCAATACGTTGGCGAATAAAATATACGTTTCGGGATGGCTGGGCGTTGTTTCTTTCGATAGGAGGGAGGTGGTGCGCTTTGCGGATAAGGCGGGGGAGCCTTGATAGACCCTAATATCCAGTGGTGAAAAGATTGTGTAAGACTTATTTTGGGGGGCCGATGAACAGCAGTTTCAGTTCGGAGAGGCGATAGGTACTAAGCGTCTCTATGAGATCTGGCTGATCGTCGTAGATCTCGCAAACGTATTGCTGGATGAATCCTTGTATAGCTTGGGCTAGCTGCTTTTCTTGCTCAAGCGACGTGAAAGTTTTTGTACCTACGTCGTCAACAACTTTTATTTCTAGCTTGGTTCTTACCTTGGCGGGCTTGCTGGGCGTGCGTTTGGCGGCGATGGCTGGAAAATTATCGCTAACGTTAATCGCCTCTTTCGGCACAGGTGCAGAGTCTTGCCTGCCGGTCCACAGCCAGGTTGCGGTGACGGATAATGCTCTGGCGATCTTCTCGATGTTCTGCTGTCGAGGGCTCTGCGACTCGCCCGACATTATGCGATGAATGGTCGGTTGTGGCACGCCAGAAAGGCGCCCGAGTTCCGTTTGCGATAGGCCAAGCTCGGTCATTCGGTCGGCTATTCGTTTGCGAAGCATGTGTGAACCCTTGTTAAAAATACACGACCGTATTCTATTGCATGGGTGTATACGTGTGCGTATGATTCAAAACGAATAAACGCATTGGCAGCCACGATGAATATCCAAGAAATGCTGAAAGAGCTTCTGAGTCGAGGTCATACCCAGCGAGGTATTGCTGTCCAGATAGGCACCACGCAGCCAACCATATTCCGGGCTGTCAATGGCGCGGACGTTCGATACGAATTGGGTAAGGCAATTGAGAATTTTTATACGCAAGAAGTCGAGCTTGCACGACTGAAACGCGCATAAAAGGCGCCGGGCTAGGGCCTCTCACCAAAGATCCCCTAGCCCGGCTACGACGATACACAGCACATGCACATCGGTCGTGGTCGTAGGATAGGGCGTGCCTGTTTCTATGGCTAGACCGTAAACGGAGTATTTACGGTTATGAGTCGAACAGAACAGTCACCGGCCATTGCGCCGGTTCTTTCACTTCGCAAAGCAATCTATCGTGCGGCGCATGATTACCGCGGCGGTGTCACCGCCCTGGCGCTCGATATGGTGATGGAATACGACAGCTTACAAAAGAAGGTCAAACATGACTTTGAACAGCGCTGGCTTGATCCTGATGAGCTGGAAGAGCTGATACGGCTGACGGCAAATCCCTTGTTACTTGATGCTCTGATGCGACCTGCCGGTATGGTCTGGTACAAGCCGGAAGCCGCGGCGCCTACCAAGGAAGCCTTGCTGGCCGTCAGCAAGGTGTTGCACCGGACGGGCCTGTTTGTTTCCAGCATGCATGAAGGTGCTGCCGACAACATCTGGGAACCGCATGAAGTTGAATGCCTGGAGAAGCACGGCGCCGATGTGATCCGCGCGGTGCTGGGCATTATGGCTGGGGCCAGGCAAGCAATGGAGGCCCGCCAGAATGACTGACATCATTGATATTGCCAACGATCAGGCCGAGTACTTTCTACAGGTCGCACTTGATCGCCGTCAGCGCCCAACAAGCGCCGTCAGCGCCCAACAAGCGCCGTCAGCGCCCAGTTCTGTGAGGATTGCGACGAGCCTATCCCGTTACTTCGTCAGCAGACGATTCAGGGTTGTGCAACCTGCGTCAGTTGTCAGGGGTTGCGGGAGCGGCGGCGATGAGTGAGCAATCCACCAGCACAGCGATATCGTCCTGGGCACGCCGCTACATCGAAACGTTTAACCTTGCATTGGTCCCGATTGACCCAGGCGAAAAGGCGCCCAAGGGCATGGGCTGGAACAAGCCAGGCGGTTACATCACCGACCCAGCCGCCGCCGAAGCATTCTGGCAACGTAATCCTAACCACAACCTGGGCGTAGTGCTCGGGCCAAGTCGCGTTTGCTCGTTGGATGTTGACGATGTGCAGTGGACGCGGTTTGTGCTGTTCGACCAGATGGGCCTCGATCTGGATGCCATGGCGTTGGTCTATCCGACCATTGTGGGTAACCCTTTGCGGTTCCGCGTGCTATTTAAAATGCCGGACGACATCGAGCTGACCCGCCACTCGCTTTCCTGGCCCAATGAGAAAGACCCCGACGGGTCGATTCACAAGGGGCTTATGGCTCGTGCCAAGCTCGCGAAAGAGAAGGGGGATACGGCTGGTGAGGCGGCTGCAAAAGCCGAGGCCGACGATTACAAGCGGTTCACGGTGTTTGAACTACGGGCCGGCCTAGTGCAGGACGTATTCCCGCCATCGATCCATCCTGGCACTGGTAAGCCGTACACCTGGCGCACGCCGCCGAATGCAGATGATGGCCTGCCGGTGCTCACCAATGAGCTGCTGAGCATTTGGCAGAGCTGGGATGTCTTCAAGCGCAATGCCGAGGCCGCGTGCCCATGGGCGCCGAAGCTCAAGACGGTCGCGGCGAAACCTATAAAGCGCGCACCGCCAGCCGGCGACAAGCCGTCAGTGATCGACGAGTTCAACCGCTGCCACAATGTGGAAGAGCTGTTGCGCACCCACGATTACATCAAGCGTGGAAACAAATGGCTTTATCCCCACAGCGGTACCGGGCTACCAGGTGTGACAATTACCGACGGTAAGGTCTTCTCGCACCATGGCGCAGATCCGCTTGCCAACGGTCACTTGAACGACGCCTTTGAGGTGTTTTGCCTGCTTGACCATGATGGAGACCAGTCGAAGGCGGTAAAGGATGCAGCCCGGATGCTGGGCATGCAGCATTCAGCGCGCCCAGATCCGCGAGATCTTCCCCCGGCCCCATCTGCGGATGCAGGCGTGCAGGACTTCGGCGGCGGCGTCAGCGAGGCCGCTCCTGCCATAGAGGGGGTAGGGGAGAGCGCATGGTCTCCAGAGAAGGTATTCCAACGGTTTGCGCTGATAGAGGGCAAGACGTCTGTTTTTGATATGTTCAAGCGCGTGGCGATCAAAAAGAGTGCTTTCGAACTCTTTGTGACGAAGGTGCTGGCTAAGGAATGGTTCGACCGCGAAGACAAGAAATGCATTGCTGATGAGCAGGCGAAACGACTGGAGGATCAGGCCCGTCTCGCGGGAAAATCAAAGAAAGAAGGCCCGGTTGGCATGCTGGCGATTGACCGGTATGTGTACCTCGATGGTTCGCAGGATATCTGGGATAAGCAATTGCGAAACCGGTTACCTGCTGCCGCCGTGAAGTTGGCCTTGGGGGATGCGTTTTCGCTATGGGTTAACAGCCCGGAGCGGCGGGTGATTCCAGCGGCAAACCTGATTTTCGATCCCTGCATGAAGCTGGATCCGTCGTTGCATATCAACACATTTGAAGGGCTGCCGCTGACACCCAGCGACACTGCCGAGAACTGCAAAGCAATCACCTACTTGATCAAATTCCTCTGTAATGGCGACCAAGCGGCAATGCACTGGTTAACGTGCTGGCTGGCTTACCCGTTGCAGAATGTCGGTGCAAAACTTGATACCGCGCTGCTGCTCCATTCAACAATGGAGGGGTCAGGTAAGAGCCTGCTGCTGTCCGACATCATGCGGCCGATCTATGGTGATTACGGAGCGACCGTGGGTCAGGCTCAGTTGGAGTCGTCGTGGAGCCAGTGGCAGGCCAATAAGTTGTACGGCGTTTTCGAGGAAGTGGTGAGCCGGGATCAGCGCTACAACCAGGTGGGCAAGATCAAGCACATGGTGACCGGCAAGACGGTGCGTATCGAGTCGAAGTTCATCAATGGATGGGAAGAAGCCAACTATATGAACGCGGTGTTTCTTTCAAATGAAATGATGCCGTGGCCTATTGGGGAGAATGATCGACGCATGCTGGTTTTGTGGCCGAAAGAGTCGTTGCCAGAAAAGGTTCAGAAGCGCATCACCTGGGAACTGGCGAATGACGGTGTCGCGGCGTTTTATCAGTACCTACTGGATTATGATACCGGAGACTTTGATCAGCGAACCCGGCCACCTAATACCGATGCCCGACAATGGCTGGTTGACGTATCCCGATCAACATGGGAAACGTTCCTTGTGCAATGGCGAACAGGGTTATTGGGGGTTCCGTTTGATGTTGCCCTGACTTCGGACATGCATGACCTGTTTAAGGAGTGGTGTTCCGTCAACGGCGAACACTCGATGTCGGCCACTAAGTTTTCATTGTTCATCAGTAAACACGTGGACAAACCTAAGGGGCAGATACACTGGATGGATGAGACCTGCACCAGGCGCTTCTCAATATTCTTTCTCGCGGCTCCGCCCTCTAACCTCGACCTGAGCGACGCGAGGGAAATGGGGCGTATGGTCTCTACGTTTCGACGTAAGGCCCACGAAAGCGGTTGGTCTCCCAGCAAGTGGGACAAGTGCAAAGGCTGGGTCGAGCCCTTCCGAGGTGCGACGGCCCAATCTGGTTAGGGTGGTTATAGTTGGTTAGGGTTGTGATTTTGGATCGTAACCACAAAAAAACTCAGATAAATCAGTCTGTTATTAATTGTGGTTGGGGTGGTTATAGTTTTTCCCGCGCACGCATGCGCAGATGTAAATGTTCACACAGATAAACACGGTGCAATATTTTTCTCTATATGCGCGTACAACCCTAACCACCCCAACCACCATAACCAATAAAAAATAAACCACTGTTTTTATTAGTTATTTTAGTGGTTAGGGTTTGGTTAGTGTCTGGTTAGAGTTCAATCAACGAAGTGGAGTGTCCAAAAAATGGTAGATATGATCACGGCGAGTCCAGAGCATTTAATGCGGCAAGCCAGCATGACGGCGCGGGAATACTTGCGAGAGGCAATTGCTGCCATTGATGCCCAGCTAGGCCCAGGCTATGCCCGAGAGAACCCTGCGCTGATTGGTGCTTTTATGGCCGCAGCTGCGCAGGACTTTCACACGGCTCTGTCGGGTGCGATTCAACAGGAGCTGACGATGGGCGCGAATGCCGTGAGTGATTCTCTGGATCGGGTTGCAAGGGCGATCTCAGATCGCGATTGATGCAAGGGGAGCGGGGCCATGATCGACGAAGTAGAAGAACTCATGCAGCACTGGGGCAACCAGTTCAACCAGGTAGGTGATGGCGGTGGCCTTGGTAGCCCGATGGCAACCATCATCGAGTGGGGCGGCTGTGCTCCTCGCGGTACACCGGGCTCACGCGACTTGATGATGGCTTCGGGCGGTGGGATGGATCATGCCGCAATGGAGGTCGCTGCGGCCTTGGCGCAATTGGAGCGGCAGTCCGATAAAGGAGCGTTGCTTGCCAAGTTGGCGCGCAATCGTTATCTACCTCGGCCTGCATGGTCGGTTCGATCTCAGTTGCCTTTGCTTGGACTCGGTGATGATGCGGATCGAACGTATAGGAATTGGGTCCATGCGCTGCATCAACAGGTGCAGGTGATCTTGACCGTGCGCAGTGCACCAGGTCGCGCACGGAACAGGCGCGTGAAGTCGTCCGTCACTCATTTAACCCGGGCGTCCAGCGTGCCCCGCGTCAGATCTTGCTGACTGCCGTTCGTCTGGGCGTTTTACCTCAAAGTTGCGTCGAAGTGAGTCAAAGGTGCGTCGAGCCGATCAACCGAAAAACACCTCTTTTCGGTTTTTCCGGAGAGGGGTAAAAAGTCCCCACGATATGGAATTTGCGCCTCGGCGCTGACCTCGCACGTGCTGTGCAGCTTCACCCGGTTCCCCTAGACCGGTTCCTCAACCCCGCCTTGTGCGGGGTTTTTAATTTCTGCCCGATGGGTTTTTGCAATGGAGTTATCAGCATGGGCGAGCCAGCGAGCACGGCTGCAACTGTTGTCGTGGCCGGCGCCGCCGGTACTGCTGTAACGGGGTTGCTGACCGGTGTTGATGGGCTCGCCGTTATCGGCGCTCTTGCCGGTTCACTTGTGTTTTTTACCACCACCGAAGAGTTGCCCGTCTGGAAGAGGTTAGTGTTCCTCCTGGTGTCTTTCGTGATGGGTTACTTGTTCGCCCCAGGTCTCGGTGAACTGGAGTTGTGGGGCATTCGACCGTTCAAGCACTCCGGCCCGGCGGCGTTCGGTGCGTCTGTGCTGGTTGTCACAGTTGCACTCGCCATCATCAAGCGGCGCGGTTTCGATGCTGAACCGCAAGGGAGGCAGGATGGATAGCCACGTGATTCAGGCAGTGCTGACCCAGGCCACGTTCTGGTTGTGCGTGGCGTTGTTCGTTCGCTTGTTCACCTTCCGGCGCCGTGGCGCACGCTTCCGCCGAAACATGAGCTGCCTCGCCTGGATGGTGATGGTGGCTTCCGGTGCAGTGATTGTTTACATCGGCAAAGGCCAGTTGATCATGCCGCGCAACTCGTGGCCGCTGGTGGTACTGCTGGCAGTGTTCGTTGGGTCGGTGTGCCAGAGTTCGGGCAACCTGGCCCGCGTGTGGAGAGTCGGTTGATGAGCAAGGTGTCGGATGATCGGCGTGGCAGCAGCACTCAGCGCGGTTACGGTTACAAGTGGCAGAAGTCACGCGACGGCCACCTGCGGGAGCATCCGTATTGCACCATGTGCTCCACGGATCAACGGCCCGTTGCCGCCACCATCGTCGACCACAAGATTCCACCCAAGCTGAAAGAGGCCAAGGACAGCGGCGACCCGGTGCGGCTCAAGGGTGCATGGAGGTTGTTCTGGAACCCGGCGAACTGGGCGAGCCTCTGCAAGTTCTGTCACGACTCGACCAAGCAGCGGATGGAGCGAACGGGCACGGTCCCCGGCTGCAACGCTGACGGGCGCCCGGTGGATCCTGGGCACCACTGGAACCAGTGACCTGCGGTCGAAAATGCACCAAAAAATGGCACTCCCCAGGGTAGGGGGGGTGAAAAACTTTTCCACGAATTTGTTCTAGACCGCTCGCCCCCCTTCGTGTGCAACGTCGGGATAAATGAGGGAGGGGGGGTATCAATAGGCAGGGGTTATTTATGGCCGGAAACGGAAACTCGGGTCGCCCTGGAACACCGGCGGCGTTGAAATTGTTGCAAGGAAATCGCTCGCGGGAAAACGTTAGCGATCTGTTGGCCCAGGTCGCGGCGCCGCCGGTGCCAGTCGCCGCACCACCAATGCCGGACGTCCTCTCTGCTGACGCGATTGCCGAGTGGGAACAGCTGATACCGGCGCTGATCTCACTGGGCATCGTTTCTAAACTGGACTCGATGGCGCTGGCCACTTACTGCCAGGCGGCCGCTGATTGGCGCCGGTACCAGCGGTTGATCACGAAGCGCAACAGCGCCTCCGATGATGACCTGGGCGGCGACATCCAGACTTTCAAAACTGGCGCGCAGCAAATGCACGTCCTTCGCCAGCTTGCGAATGACGCCGAGAAGCGCGCCAACGCCGCCGGCGCTCAGTTCGGTCTGTCGCCCATGTCCCGGCGCAATCTGAAAACGTCGCCGGCGCCGCAAGGTGAGCTATTCGCTAATGAGCAACGAGACGCCGCAGACAAGTACTTCAACTGATGATCGCGTCAGCGCGTTCGCCCTGGCGGTATTGGCTGGCGATATCGTCGCCGGCCCTGATGTCCGCAACGCCTGCAAGCGTCACCTGCAGGATCTGAAACACGGCCCCGCACGCGGTCTGATCTGGGATCTAGCCAAGGCCAACAGAGCCATCGGTTTTTTCGAAGAGGTGCTTTGCCTCAACGGCGGCGATTACGAAGGCATGCCCTTCCTGCTGGCGCCGTGGCAAGCGTTCGTCATTGGCAGTTTGTTCGGCTGGATGACGGTGGACGGGTTCCGTCGCTTCCGTCTGGGATACATCGAAACCGGTAAGGGCTCCGGCAAAAGCCCGCTGGTGGCTGGCATCGGCCTGTATGGGCTGGTGTCTGATGGTGAGCAGCGCGCCGAGATTTACGCCGCTGCAACCAAACGTGACCAGGCAATGATCTTGTTTCGTGATGCCGTGTCGATGGTCGACATGTCCGCGAAACTCCGCTCGCGCCTGGTGCAGTCGGGGCGCGACGAAAAGGTGTGGAACCTGTTTTACCCCAATACCAATTCGTTCTTCCGGCCGATCAGTGCCGACGAAGGCAAGTCAGGGCCACGGCCACACATTGGCTTGCTCGATGAGGTCCACGAACATAAAACCGCCGCCACCGTGAACATGATGCGCGCCGGTACCAAGAACCGCCGCAAGGCCATGGTGGTGATGATCACCAACAGCGGCTCCGACAAGAAAACGGTGTGCGGTCAGTATCACGACCTGGGTGTGCGGATCTGTGCGGGCATTGAGGATGACGACAGTTTCTTTGCCTTCATCTGTTCGCTCGATGATGGTGACGATCCGTTCAAGGATGAAAGCTGCTGGGCGAAGGTCAACCCTTCGCTCGATCACATCGCAGACGGCCAGGCCGACGGCATCCCAGGTCGCAAGTACTTGCGTGAACAGGTCAAGGCCGCACGGGGATTGCCGGCTCAAGAGTCGGTGGTGCGGCGCCTAAACTTCTGCGAGTGGACCCAGGCCGACGCCCCATGGATATCGTGGGCGGTTTGGAAGCAGGCGGAAGAGCGCGTGCCGATGCGGATGTTGCGCAACCGGCGATGCGTCGGCGGGCTCGATCTCGCAAGCACCACCGACTTGACGGCGTTCGTGCTGCTGTTCTGGCCGGCGCCACACGATCCGCACTGGCGGCTGCTGCCGTACTTCTGGATCCCGGACGACGATCTGCAAGGTCGTGAGGATCGCGACAAGGTGCCTTATGCAATGTGGGTCAAGGACGGGCACCTTGAAACTACACCTGGCCGGGCGATCAGCAAGCTACATGTGCTGCGGCGTCTGGTCACCATCACGGCCTACTTCGGTGTGGAGCGCATCGCGTACGACCGCTGGCGAATCGAAGACTTACTGCAACTGATGTCGGAGTACGACATCACGCTGCCCGAGATGGTGGGCTTCGGCCAGGGTTACAAGGACATGGGGCCGGCCGTTGATGAGTTTGAGCGGCGATTATTAGGCTTGGCTCCCCAGGAAAAAGGCGAGGGCGTCATTGACCTCGATCCCTCTGAGTGGGAGCTGGTCGAAAGCGAAACAGTTGAAACCCTGCGGCATGACGGTAACCCAGTAATGACCTGGAACGCCGGCAACGCGGTAATCGTTTCTGACCCAGCCAACAACCGCAAGGCCGACAAGGCCAAGGCCACCGGCCGCATCGACGGCATTGTGGCGGGCATCATGGCTACTGGCATCAGCGGTAAAGCCGCCGGCGCCGGTGGCACATCCATCTACGACGAAGGGGTCGGTATATGAAATTGGTCATTTTGTCCTGGCTGTCCGGCCTGCTGGGCTTCGGCCTGCTGATCGGTGGCGTGGCGATGATCCACGTGCCCGCCGCGTGTGTCGTAGCGGGAACCGGTCTTATGGCCTGGTCCTGGTTAGCGGATCGTGCAGCTGCTGCAATCAACCCCAATCCTAAAGGAGGCTGAGCATGTTCTTTTCAAGCGTGCTCGGCGAAGGGCGCGGCAACCTCACGGAACCGGGGAGCGGCTTCTGGCGCGGCCTGATTGGTAGCGGGCGCAATAGCTCCGGGGTGAAGGTCACGCCGGAGTCAGCATTGGGTCTACCCATCCTGCAAAACTGCGTCACGCTGTTGGCTGAGACCATGGGGCAGTTGCCCTGCGAGATGTACAGGCGTTTGGATAAAGGCCAGCGAGAAGCGGCGATCAACCATCCAGCGTACGACGTTCTCCGGTACCAGCCAAACGGCTTCCAGACGCCGTACGAGTATATGGAATGCATGCAAGGCTCCGCAGGTTTGCGGGGGAACGGTTACAGCTTCATTGACCGTCGGGATGACGGCAACGTCGCGGCACTTTGGCCTCTTTGCAACGACAAGGTGCAGGTGCTCAAGGGCGGCGACATGCTGCCTTACTACAAGATCGGCGGCGGTGAGGCACTGCCGATGCGCATGATTCACCACGTGCGTTGGTTCAGCACGAACCACTATGTTGGCCTGTCGCCGATAGAGGTGCACGCCGAATCCCTGGGTCTTGCCCAGGCGGTCAGGCAGTACACGGGCAAGAGCTTCGCCAACGGTGTGACCGTCTCCGGCGTGATCGAGCGGCCACGTGAAGCGCCGGCAATCAAGGATCAGGGCAGCATCGACAAAATCGTCGATCAGTGGGGCCATAAGTTCAGTGGCATAGACAACGCCAAGAAGGTTGCAATGCTTCAGGAGGGCATGACCTTCAAGCCCATTTCCATGAACAACGTGGATGCCGAGGTGCTGGGGATTCTCAAAACCACCGGTACCGATATCGCCCGGATTTACAAGATCCCACTGCCCATGGTCAACGACCTGGAGAAGTCCAACTACAACACCCTCGAACAACTGATGATTCAGTTCGTGGTGTTCGCATTGCTGCCGTGGGTCAAGCGTCACGAACAATCGATGATGCGCGACTTCCTACTGCCTGCTGACCGGCGCAACTACTTCATCGAATTCAACCTGTCAGGGTTGTTACGTGGTGACCAGAAGAGCCGCTACGAGGCCTATGCCATTGGACGGCAGTGGGGCTGGCTCAGTGCCAACGACATCCGGCGTCTGGAGAACATGCCACCGGTAGCCGGTGGAGACATCTACATGCAGCCGCTGAACATGGTTGACGCGGGCAAGAGCGGCGACGACTTGACCAACCCTGCGGTGCGCGCGCAACTCGAAATGCAGCACGCACAAATTGAGAGGATTCTGGCGCAATGAAAAATTACCTGCGAGCCTCCAGCCTGCTGTTCAATCAGCCGCTGTTGGTGATGCCTGATATGTTGGACCTCGGTGTTCGCTGGGCCAACCAGGTGATGAGCTTGAACATCGTCAATATTGGTGCCACGGGCGCTGCGGGCCTGTGGTCGGATGACGGTATGGACCGCATCGCCCAGCGCGAAGAGGAACGCCGTACCGCAATCGCGCGCACCGGTATCGAGGTGATTCCGGTTAGCGGTGTGCTGGTCAGTCGCGGCAGCCATATCGGCATGTGCGAAACGATGACCAGCTATGAACAGTTGCGCAGCCAGATCCGCAACGCGGTCGCTGACCCCATAGTCGAGCGGATCGTGCTGGACATCGACAGTCCAGGCGGTTCTGCCGTGGGGGCATTTGAGCTGGCGGCGGATATTCGCGCGATGGCCCAGCAAAAGCCGATCACCGGCATCGTCAACTTCATGGCATACAGTGGCGGCTATTTGCTGGGCTCGGCCTGTAGCGAGCTGGTGGTGAGCCAGACTAGCGGCGTCGGCTCCATCGGCGTCATTGCCAGCCACATGGACCGCTCCAAGATGGAGGAGGGTATGGGCGTCAAGGTGACCACTGTGTTTGCCGGCGCTCATAAAAATGACCTCAGTCCTCACGAACCATTGAGCGATCAGTCGCTTAAGTATCTTAATGACGTCGTGCAAGAGAGCTACCAGCTCTTCGTCAACGCTGTCGCCGAGTACCGGGGGCTATCTGTTCAACAAGTCATGGCGACCGAGGCCGGCTTGTATCGCGGGCAGGCGGGCATCAGCGCTGGCCTGGCCGACCGTATGCAAAGCCCACAACAGGCCGTCGATGACCTTTCTCATTCTGTCGCGGTGAGCCGTGCGAATCGCCAGGGCGGCCGCATCGCGGTTCGTGCCGCTGCACTGAATCTTCAAACACTGATCTGACCGCGTTCGCGGCAGTCGTCGAAGCCCGCCTTGTGCGGGTTTTTTAATGCCCAGGAGGCACCATGTCCCTTGTACTTCAAATGCGTAGCGAACGCGCCCAGCTGGTGGTCCAGGTCCAGGCACTTGCCCAGATCGAGGCCGGTGGCACTAGCCTCACCGTGGAACAGCTGGCGCAGTTTGCGCAGCTGGAAACCCAGATCAACGAAATGACCGCGAAGATCACGCGCGCCGAAAGCGCCGAGCGGATCGCGGCAGCAGCTGCGGTGCCTGTCGAGGAAAGCGCGCAGGGCAATAAAGGTTCCCCCACCCATATCAGCACTCATAGCGAACCAACGAAACCGGGTGTTGCCATGGCGCAAATGGTGCGCTTGATGGTCCAGGCTGGTGGCAATCAGCAGGTCGCTGCGGAAATGGCGAAGACTGGTGGTTATGGCGCCGATGTGCACATGGCGCTGTCAACTGTTACGCCGGGTTCCGGCGGTGTGCTGGTACCGGAGAATTTCAGTACCAGTGTCATCGACTCGCTGCGGCCTAAGTCAGTGGTGCGCAAAATGGGCGCCATCAGCTTGCCGTTGAACAATGGCAATCTGACCATGCCTCGCGTGCTGGGTAACACCCAGGTGACCTATCTGGGCACCGAGGAAGATATTGCAATCACCGATATGCAGTTCGGTGACTTGAAGCTGTCCGCCAAGAAGGCGGCGGCGATCGTGCCGATCTCCAATGATCTGTTGGCGTATGCCGGCGTTAACCCGCGTATCGACTCCCAGGTCAGCAGTGATCTCGCGGTCAGCATGGGCCTGTCGGAAGACCTTCACTTCATCCGCGGCGCTGGCACTGGCTCGCTGCCGAAGGGCCTGCGCTACTGGGCCCTGCCTGGCAACGTGATGGGTGCGCCTGCCGGTGCAACGCTCGCCATTGTTGACCTTTACCTGGGCGGCATGATGCTGCGCCTGGAAGGCGCCAACGTGGATCTGGCCGGCTGTGGCTGGATCATGGCGCCGCGCACTATCCGCTGGCTGCAATCGTTGCGTGACGGCAACGGTAACAAGGCATACCCGGAAATCGACGGTGGCATGTTGAAGGGCTACCCGGTGGCACTGACCACTCAAGTGCCAGTCAACCTGGGCGCCGGCGGGAACGAGTCCGAGATCTACTTCGTGAACTTCGCCGACTGCTACATCGGTGAAGACACCACGCTGGCGATTGCGATCAGCACCGAGGCTTCCTACAAGGACGGCGCCGGTAACACGGTGAGTGCATTCCAGCGCGACCAAACCCTGATCCGTGTAATCAGCAAGCACGACTTCGGCCCGCGTCATGTCGAGTCGATCTCTGTGGGTACCGGCATCACTTGGGGCGCCGGTATGTAATCCCCCTGGTCCTGCCGGCTGGCGGGACCAATTCACTATGCAGGTAGCATCATGACCGATACGAAGATTGTCACCTTCAAAAAGGAATGGCGTGGCTATGCCATTGGTGAGATCGCTGGCTTCGACAGCGATGCCGCCGCTTCGCTGATCCAGTCAGGCCGAGCAACGGCTTATGTGGCCCCTGGTGTTTCTGAAAAAGCGCCTGCTGGTGGCGGAGCGAAGAAACTGGCCGCAAAGAAAGGCGGGAAAGCAGCTGAGTCTGTAGATCCAGTAGATCCCATTGATCCGGTTGATCCGGTGGACCCAGTAGACCCGGTCGATCCCATTGATCCGGTTGATCCAGTCGATCCGGAAGAACCCGACGAGAAACCATAAGTCATGGCCCGTCGAATTGAGTACTTCGGTGAGCCGGTCCTGACGCTCGATCAGGTGGCGTTTCAGTGCCGTGTTGAGCCGGAGGACATGGCGCCTGAGCTGATCGAGCAAATCATCATTCCTGGCGTTACCACTCAATGCGAGTCGAAAACAGGCGCTGCAATTCGTGGTGCTGTTTATGAAGAAGAGTGGCCGGCAGATCGGCAGAGTGGACATGCGCTTGATGTGGGCCAGGCGAGCGAGATTGTCTCGGTGTTCTCCCAGCAGGCAAGCGGTAGTTGGATGGAGCAGGTCGGGCCGTTTGACCTTCGCCAGGACCAGCGGGAGAGCTTCCTGTATTTCCCCGCCGTTCGGCCAGGTGGCCGACTGCGAATCCGTTACAAGGCCGGGCTCGATATGGATCTCAACCCAGGCGTACGCAACTGGCTGTTGATGGCGGCGGCAACGATCTACCGACACCCGGAAATGTTCCTGGTGGGGCAGACACTGTCTGAACTGCCGTCGACGTTTCTTGATCACCTGGTGGCTGAAATCACCGTGCCGCCGAGGTTCTGACTATGGCGATGCGCGAACCGAGTGCCGGCGAGCTGGACCGGCGCATCACATTGCGGTTGCGGTCGGATATCCCAGCGGACGACCTGGGCCTCGACTCGCTGTTCACCGACCAGAAAAAACGGTGGGCAAAAATCCAGCCGGTTGGGACGGCGGTCTACGCTAACGGGATCCAGACCGATGTAAAGATCACTCACCGAGTAATTTTTTACTACCTCAAAGGCATGAGTGATTCACATGAGGTTGTACACGGCGGTTCGATTTACCGTGTGCGTCGGGTCGCCGATATGAATGGTACTCGTCGCTTCACGGTGCTGGAGGTCGGAGAGCTGGGTGCGACCCAGACGGGAGACAGTATCTATGGCTAACTCGGTTGGCGTTGACGGTTACATTCACATCGAAGGCTTCGAAAAGTTCGAACGCGAAGCCTTCGACAAGAAGAAGATCCGTGCTGCCATGCGCAAGGCCGGCAAGCTGGTACGGCAACGGGCGCAGATGAACATCGCCCTGGCCCGAGGCCAAGACAGCTACCCCTTGAATCGAACAGGCGAGTTGCTGGGTTCGATCAACTTCAAGGTGTCCCGCTCCGGCTTCATGGTCAAGGTCGCGCCGTACAAAACCGGCGGCATGAAAGATTATTACCCGGCGTATCTGCACTACGGAGTGCGCCTGGGGAGCCGAATCAGGAAGTTGGCCCCTGGTGAGGGCCGGGGCAGAAGCAATCGCCGACGGAGTGGGGCGCGTGCGGCGTTGGTCTCTGAGCGCAAGCGCAATGGATGGCGGATTGAACCGCGGGCGAACTACATGACGGATGCGTTGCAGGACTCCGGTTCGGATGTTCGGGCGATTTTGTCCAAGGCATTCGCAGACGCGCTCGGCTGATGCAGTTGATGTTATTGGGCTATCAGGTGTTGTACGCTCAGTGTTTTGAACATGGAGCGTGAATGATGCATGGATTTTTTGTTGTAGTGGGTATGTTGGCTTGGCCGGCTATCTGGTTCTGGTTCGTCAAGAAACGGGTTGGTCGCGGGCTTTTCATGAGCAATGTTCTGGGCGCAATCGTCGGGTTCGTTGTAGCGACGATTATCCTGGGAATTGCGACACCTAAACCCACGGAAGAAGAGCGTGTAGCCCAAGAAACTGCACGGCGGGATAAGGCTGCTGTCGCGGCGAAGGAAGAGGCAATAGCCGCACAGAGGAAGCTTGAAGAGGAAAAGAACAAGGACCGTTCGACCATAGCTGCCATCATTTGCACTAACTATGTGGAGTTGGCGCTGAAATCCCCTAAAAGCGCCGACTTTCCATTTGGTCAGGCGGAGGGAGGTATCCAGCGACTTGGTGAGCAGCGATATAAAGTTCGTTCCTACGTTGATGCTAAGAACGCATTTGGGGCGGAAATACGCACTTGGTACTTGTGCGATATTCAATACCAATCTGGTGAAGAATTTGAAATGAGAAGCTGGACTATTAAGCAACTCAAATTCGAAGAGTAGCTTGCCAATGAACTAAAAAACCTCGCCCTGGCGGGGTTTTTTATCACCTGGATTTTGTCCATGAAGGTTACCCCGATAGTTGCGCAACTCCGCCAGTACTGCCCAGGCTTTGCGGGCCGTGTTGCGGGCGGCATTGATTTCGAAGCTGTGGCGGCAAGCGCCAAGCTCAGTCGGCCTTCTGCCTACGTGATTCCCATCGGCGACAAGGCTGGTGTCAACACTATCCAAACCGGTGTTCAGCAGGACATCAGCGACAAGTTCGACGTGGTGCTAGTCCTCGACACCCAAGATGAGCGCGGCCAGGAGGCCGCCGACCTGGTGCACGTTTTCCGCGCCGAGTTATGGCGTGCCCTGATCGGCTGGAAGCCTGGGCCTGAATACGACCTGATCGAGTACGAAGGCGGCGAACTGATCTCAATCAACCGCAACCGCACGATCTACCGGTTCACCTTTGCCTCTGACTTCCAGCTGGGGCGCAACACGTCGGACCAACCCGCCGAAACCTGGCACGAATATGAACTGGACGGTTTGCCACCGTTCACCGGCATGACCATCAACATGGACTGCATCGACCCGGCAGACCCCAACTTGCAATCCCCTGGCCCGGATGGGCGTATCGAAGCGAAATTCTCAGGAGACGTAACACCATGACCAAGCGCATCAACGTGGTGCCGGCCGCTGGCCGGGCCGTACCTGATCCTGAGGCGGGCGACCTGTTGCCGGCTGCGGGGCGGGAAGTTTCTGACAACGCCTGGTGGCGCCGCCGTCTGGCGGATGGCGACGTGACAACCAAGGCCGTGAAAGCGGCGAAACCAGAGGGGGCAAAATAATGTCCATCGGATTCAGCAACATCCCGGCAGACCTGCGTGTTCCGCTGTTTTATGCGGAGATGGACAACTCGGCGGCGAACAGCGCGTCTTCGACCATGCGCCGGCTGATCGTCGGCCAGGTGAACGACAACGCCACCAGCGACGATATCGGCTCTCTGGTGCTGGTGCCCAGCGTGGCCCTCGCCAAGACCATTGGTGGTCAAGGTTCGATGCTGGCCGCTATGTACGACGCCTGGCGCAAGACCGACCCCGTGGGTGAGGTCTGGTGCCTGCCGCTGCTCGCAACCGAAGGTGCAGTATCCAGCGCAACCGTGACCCTCACGGGTGTGGCTGCTGAGGCCGGGTTGCTGAACCTGTATGTGGGCGGTGTGCGTGTGCAGGCCACTATCGTGAGTGCCGCGACTGCTGCCCAGGCCGCAGCAGCGCTTGCAGTTCGAATCAATGCCACACCGGACTTGCCGATTACAGCGACTGCCGCCGAGGCCGTAGTTACGCTCACATGCAAATGGAAGGGGGAAAGCGGCAACGACATCAGCTTGCAGCTCAATCGGTTGGGCAAGACCAACGGCGAGGTTACGCCGGCTGGGCTTACCGTCACCGTCACCGTGATGGCGGCCGGCGCTGGGGCACCTGATCAGGTAGAGGCGTTGGCCGCCCTGGGCGACGAGCCTTTCGAATTCATCTGCATGCCTTGGTCTGATACGACCAGCCTCAATGCCTGGAAGGCGGCAATGGATGACAGCGTGGGTCGGTGGAGTTGGGCCAAGCAGTTGTTCGGCCACGTGTACAGCGCGAAGCGTGGCACTCTCGGTACGCTTGTTGCGGCGGGCCAGACACGCAACGATCAGCACATGACCATCCAAGCCATGGAAATCGGTGTGCCGCAGCCGTTCTGGGTGCAGGCTGCATCGTTGGCGGCGCGTTCATCTGTATTTATATCGGCAGATGCCAGCCGTCCAACCCAGAGCGGTAGTTTGCCTGGTCTGGATCCGGCGCCGGCCAGCGAGCGGTTTACCCTGACTGAACGTCAATCTCTGCTCAGTTACGGCATTGCAACGGCTTACTTCGAGGGCGGCTACGTACGCATTCAGCGCGCTATTACGACCTACCAGAAGAACGCCTACGGCCAGCCGGATAACTCTTATCTGGACAGCGAGACGATGCATCAATCGGCGTTCATTATCCGTCGCCTGCAAGGTGTGATCACCAGCAAGTACGGTCGCCACAAGCTGGCAAATGACGGTACCCGCTTCGGCGCCGGCGCGCCCATCGTGACGCCGAGCACCATCCGCGGCGAACTGATCGCTCAATATGCCAAGCTGGAGCTGGAAGGCCACGTTGAGAATTCCGAGCTGTTCGCCCAGCACCTGATCGTCGAGCGCGACGGTAACGACCCCAGCCGGGTTAACGTGCTGTTCCCGCCGGACTATATCAACGGTCTGCGCGTCTTCGCGTTGCTTAACCAGTTCCGTTTGCAGTACGACGCTGCAGCGTAACTTCGGCCCCGAACACACAGCCCGCCGTGCGCGGGCATTTTTATGCGCGGAGATAAACCATGGGACAAAAAGTAGCGGGCACGGCCTACGTCAAAGTAGACGGCGCCCAGTTGACCATCACCGGGGGCTGCGAAGCGCCGCTGATGGAGGTCAAGCGGGAGACGGTGGTGCCGGGTTTTTACAAGGAAGAAGACCTTGCGCCGTGGGTCAAGGTCACGGCGGTGCATACCAACGACCTGGACATAAAGAAGCTGGTCAACGGCACGGACATGACGGTAACCGTTGAGTTTAAGAACGGAAAAGTCTACGTGTTGGCCGGTGCATATTTGGTCGACGAGCCCAGTTCCAAGGGTGATGACGGCACGATTGAACTGCAATTCGACGGTATTAAGGGGACATGGCAATGAGCGAGCCAATCAAATTGAGTGGGCCAATTGAAGCCCATGGTGAGCAGGTAAGCGAGTTAACCGTGCGCCGCCCGACAGTGCAGGAAGTACGAGCCATCAAAGCCATGCCGTACAAAATCGGCAAGGATGAGGAAGTGACCCTCGACACCGAGGTTGCTGCCAAGTACATCGCGGTGTGTGCCGGCATTCCACCGTCCTCGGTCAACCAGCTGGATCTCGCAGACTTCAACACACTGTGTTGGGAAGTTGCTGGTTTTTTCATGACGTCGGCGTCACCTCAGCCGAAGACCTGATTGCCGTCAGTTACGACCTGGCCTGGTACTGGAAGGTCGACCCCGAAGAGATGATGTCCAGGTCACTGGACCTCATCATCGAGTCGCAGGACCAGGCGCTGCGCATTAACGCATACCGGCAGGATCAATAATGGCGGATAAATTTCAGCTCAAGGCGTTAATCACTGGCGTCGACAAGTTGTCGCCAAAGTTGGCTGGCATCCAGAAGAACGTTGGCTCGTTCAGGAAGAACCTCGAAAAAACCGGCTTGGGCAAAATCGGTATCAAGGATCTGGTAACCGGCGGGGCGATGGCGGCGCCGTTTGCTGTTGGAATCAAATCGGCTGTCGCCTTTGAATCCGAGATGGCTAACGTCAATAAAGTCGTGGACTTCAAAACCCCTGAGCAATTCAAGCAGATGGGGGCCGACATCACCCGGATGTCCGAAGTACTTCCAATGGCTGCTGGGGATATCGCCAAGATTGTCGCAGCCGGTGGACAGGCGGGTTTCGCCCAGGACGAACTGCTGGGGTTCGCAGAGGCAGCGGTCAAGATGGGCATTGCCTTTGACCAGACAGCGGACCAAAGCGGCGACATGATGGCAACGTGGCGGACATCCTTCAAGATGACCCAGGGCGAGGTGACTGATCTCGCTGATCGGATCAACTACTTGGGTAACACGGGGCCGGCGAACACCAAGAAAATTTCCGATATCGTCACGCGTATCGGTCCCCTGGGTGAAGTTGCTGGTCTTGCGTCAGGTCAGATCGCGGCACTGGGTGCCACTATGGCCGGGGTGGGGGTTGAGCAGGAAGTCGCCGCAACTGGCATCAAAAACTTCATGCTGTCGATGACCAAGGGCGCATCGGCTACCAAGGCTCAATCTCAGGCGTTCAAGTCAATTCGTCTGGACTCCAAGCAGGTCGCGAAGTCGATGCAGACCGATGCTCAGGGTACGATCCTGAATATCCTGGAACGCATCGGCAAGGTCGATGCAGCTTCACGTGTGGGGTTATTGACCCAGCTGTTTGGGTCTGAGTCGGTGACCTCTATTGCATCGCTGCTCACGAATCTTGATTTGCTCAAAGGCAACTTAAACAAGGTGGGGGACGCGAGCCTGTATGCAGGCTCGATGGAGAAAGAGTATGCCTCTCGTGCGGCAACCACGGAGTTCAATCTGGGGCGTCTGCGCAATGCTGCCAGTAACGTCTCAAAGGCTATCGGTAGTGCTCTTCTACCTGCGGTCAACGGAGTGGTCGATGCCGTGCGGCCGTTGGTTATTCAGTTTGCGAAGCTGGTAGAGGCCAACCCCGATGTAGTCCGTGGCGTTGCTGCTGCGGTCATTGCGTTCACTGCGTTACGGCTTGGCATCGTCTCGACTATTGTGGCGACCAAGCTGTTGTCGTTTGCTATGAAAGCCAACCCCATTGGGATCATCGCTACTGGCATAGCCCTGGCTGCGGGCTTGATCGTGGCGAATTGGTCGGCCGTTGCGCCTTACTTCAACGCGATGTGGGAAAAAATACGGGGCCCGACGCTCGCCGCCTGGGAGATGTTCAAAGCCTTCGTATCCTATACGCCGATTGGGTTGATCGTTGACAACTGGGGGCCGCTGACGGAGTTCTTCAAGGCGCTGTGGGGTGTCGTGGTGGCCTTATCTACACCGGTCATGGACTTTCTTAAAACGATGTTCGATTGGTCGCCGCTGGGGCTCATCGTCAAACACTGGGAACCCATCAGCGGTTGGTTCAAAAGCCTTTGGGAGGAACTGCGGCCCATCATTGAGCCGATGATGAAGTTCTTTGGTGGGGGCGAGGGTGGTGACGGACTGATCAAAACCGCCACGGCTAAAGCCAACAGCTTCGCGGAGGCGCAACGGATACGGAACGCCGGGGAGGGAGGCGGTACCGGAGATTTTTTACAGGCCAACGCCGCGCAGATTGTGCGCAATCAACAAGCGGTGCGCAACGTCACCCAGGGTGGCGCCGATGTATCAACGCTACTCCGACGTCCTGACCAGGACGGTCCTGATGTCTCAAAGTTGCTCCGACGTCCCGACCAGGACGGTCCTGATGTTTCAAAGTTGCTCCGACGTCCCGACCAGGCGCAACCGGTCAACCTGCTGGCGCCGGGCGATTCCGGCTCTCTGCTAGCGCGCCCTGGGACACTGGCCGCGCCCGGCAGTGTTCCGCAGCAAGCCGCTCAAACCAATCGCACCCAGTTGAACGGTGAGATGCACATCCGTTTCACCAACGCCCCGCCCGGATTGCGGGTGGATCCACCCAAAACCAATCAGCCCGGCCTGAGCGTCAAGCCCAGCGTGGGTTATCGCACCGTGGGCTCTGGAGGAACGCAGTGACAAAGACCTGGCGCGATGATCTGCTGCCTGCGTCGTTCAGAGGAATCAAGTTTCTGATCGAACAGGCAGCAGTCCCTATTGGCCGAAAAGGCCAGTTGCACGAATACCCTCAGCGGGATGAGCCGTTTTTCGAGTCACTGGGCAAGCAATCCCAGGTGCACAAAGTGAGCGCCTACATCATCGGCGACGACTGTTTCGAACGGCGGGATAAGCTGCTGGAAGCGTTGGAGAAAGAAGGCGCGGGCGAGTTGGTGCACCCTTGGCTCGGCCGGATGCTGGTCGATGTGGGCGAGTGCGATCTAACCCACAGCCGCACCGAGGGCGGTATGGCTCGTCTGGAGCTGACCTTCTATCCCAGCAAGCCGCGTAAGTTTCCCACCGGCACTGCGAACACCCAGCAACAGGTGGTCAAGTCTTCGGAAAGTCTGTTCGGGTCGGCGCTTCGTCGTTACAAGGCGGCGATGGCGTTGGTAGACAGTGCCCGGATCAACTTGATTGGGCTTCGCAATGGACTGTCGGGCGTGTACGCGATCATTCAGCGGCAGTTCGCGCCGTTCCTGGGGATCTTTACCAACCTCAGTGGTTTTATCCAGTCGTTGGTGAATTCGCCGTCAGCACTCAGCGCGTTATTTTCCAGCTACTTCAGCGACTTCTCTACCAGTGGCCTTTTCCGTACTGGCGTAAACCGCCCTGGCAGTTCGTCTGGTTCGGTTGACGGTGCAGCCGCTGCTGTCGCTGTTGTCGCTGCCCCCAGTTATCGCGACGCGGTAGCGGTGGCCTCACAGCACGCTGAGGCGGTGACCAGTATCAACACGGTGCCGCAAGCGAGTGGTGCGGATACCACCGCAGCGGCGCAGGCGGCGGCAAACCTGGTGCAGGACTCGTTGTTGGTGCAGGTGGCTTTAATCGTCAGCGAGATGCCGGTGGCAACGCAACCCGTTGCGGTGGAGTCCACGCCTTCGATTGATCATCAGGCGGTGCAGCCAGTTGAGCGGCCAGAGGTTCCGGTGGCCGATGACGTGATCCAGCTGCGTGACGCCCTCAGCGAGGCCATATGGGAAGCATCGCTTAAAGCTGACCCGGAGCACTATCAGGCGCTCAATACGTTGCGTCAGGCGCTGATCAAGCACCTGACTGCCGTAGCGGCATCAGGTGTGCGCCTGGTGGACATTACGCCGGCCGAAACCTTGCCGGCTCTGGTCCTGGCCTATCGCCGCTTTGGTGACGCCACGCGGGCCGGTGAAGTGGTGCAGCGTAACCGCATTCAGCATCCAGGCTTCGTGCCAGCGATACCGCTGAAAATCGCTCAGGAGTAATCCCATGCTTGATAGCGCAAACACCGTCAGCCTGACCGTTGACGGCCTGGATTATGGCGGCTGGAAACAGGTGGAGATATCAGCGGGTTTGGAACGCCAGGCCCGCGACTTCAACCTGAGCATCACCTGGCGCTGGCCGGGGCAGACCGTCTCTATTCCAATCCGTCAGGGCGCCAAGTGCCAGGTGCGGATTGGTGGGGATTTGATCCTAACCGGCTGGGTGTTCTCCACGCCCATCAGCTACGACGATAAGCAAATTACGTTGTCGATCTCCGGCCGGTCTCTGACTGCTGATTTGGTGGACTGCGCGGCGGTCAACAGGCCGGGGCAATGGAAAAACCAAGGCGTGCTCAGCATCGTAAAAGCACTGGCCGCGCCCTACGGGCTGGCCGTGCGCAGCGAGATACCTGAAACCGGCAAACTGTCCGACCACACCATTGAACCCGGCGAAACGGCCTTTGAATCCATCGACCGGTTGTTGACCCTGTTCCGGGTGTTTTCCACGGATGACGCCAAGGGCATGGTGGTACTGGCAAAGCCTGGCAGTGAGGGCAGGGCGGTGGATGCCCTCCAGCTCGGCAAAAACGTTTTGTCCGGCGATACGCAGCTGGATTTTTCCGGTGTGTTTTCGGAGTACCAGGTGCTGGGCCAGCGCAGCGGTACCGACGAAGAGTTCGGCGAGCAGGCGGCGGAGGTGTCGGCCAAGGTCAGCGATGATCGCACCACCCGTAAGCGAGTACTGATCATCCAAGAAAGCGGCCAGATGACAACCACGCTCGCCCAGAGCAGGGCGAACTGGGAGCGCGGCCAGCGGATGGGCAAAGCGTTGAGCACCACCTACAAGGTGCAGGGCTGGAGGCAGTCGAACGGTGCGCTGTGGCGTCACAACATGCTGGTGCGTGTGGTCGATCCGGTGATCGGCTTCGACCGCGACATGCTGATTGCCGAAGTCACCTACTCCCTGGGCCCGGAAGGGACGCTCACCACTCTGGTGGTGGGCCCGCCGGACGGCTTCGAACCTGAGCCGCATGATCCGCACAAAGACAGAAAACTCAAGAAGGGCAGCAAAGCCGACAACTTTGAATACCTGCTGCCCGCTGATTGGAAACCCACCGAATGAGCCTACTCAACCGAATGCTGGTGCGCGGTACCGTGGTCCTGGTGGATTCGGCCCGGAAGCTCCAGGCCCTGCAAATGCGCCTTACGGCAGGTGAGGTCAAGGATAGTCTTGAGCACTTCGAACCTTACGGCTTCACCAGCAACCCATTGGCCGGCGCCGAGGGCATTGCTGCGTTCCTGGGAGGCGACCGGTCCCATGGGGTGTTGCTGGTAGTTGCTGATCGCCGGTACCGGATCCAGCAACTGAAGCCAGGTGAGGTGGCTATCTACACCGACGAAGGCGATAAGGTGCACTTCAAGCGCGGCCGCATCATTGATATCGAAACCGAAACCCTGAACATCAGGGCAAGCGCGGCGGTGAACATCGAAACCCCGGTGATAAACCAGACCGGTCAAATCATCTCGGATGGCGATCAAATTGCGGGCGGCGTCAGCCAGATCAATCATTCGCATGGCGGTGTGATGCGCGGCACTGACCAGTCTGCGCCTCCGGTAGGGGGTGGTGGATGAATATCGAGCCCAGTCTTGAAACCTCACTGATCCGCGCCGTGGTGATCAGCTTGTTCACCTGGCGCCGTGCCGCCACCGATGACCCAGTGGATGACGATGAACGTTTTGGCTGGTGGGGTGATAGCTATCCCACCATCGCCGATGACCGGATCGGCTCCCGGCTGTGGCTACTGCGCCGGGTCAAGCTCACGGCGGATACCCAGCGAGACGCAGAGTTCTATGCCCGTGAGGCGCTGCAATGGCTGCTCGATGACGGCCAGGTGTTGGAGGTGGATGTGATAACCGAGCGTGCCGACAGCTACCGCCTGAACCTGCAAGTGATCCTCACCGTACTGGCGGGCGCCCGCCTGAAAATCAACTCAAGTCAACTGTGGCAGGTGATCTATGCCGTATGAAACTCCATCACTTCCTGTGTTGGTCGGTCGCACACAAAGCGATCTTGCCAGCGATGCGCTGCGGCGTTCGGATGCCCAGGTGATGAGCAGAGCAATAAGCGGTACCGCCTATGGTTTGTACGGATACTTGAAATGGATTGCAGACCAGATTTTGCCGGACACTGCTGATGAAGAGACGTTGGAGCGCGCTGCCCGTCTGCGGCTGAAACAGTCGCGCAAAGCGGCTCAGCCTGCGGCAGGGCAGGTGAGTTTCACGGCGGCTGCTCTTGCTTTGGTGGATGTCGACACTGTGCTGCAGGCCGCTGATGGTCGGACGTACAGAGTCACTGTTGGCAAGACCACTGTGGCCGGTACCAATACGGTCGCTGTTGAAGCGGTGGACGCGGGCGTGCTGGGCAATGCCGATCCTGGGTTGGCGTTAACCCTTGTCCAGCCCATTGAAGGGGTGGCAGTTACGTTCACTGTGTTGGCGCCAGGGTTGATTGGTGGCATCGCGATAGAAAGCATCGAAGCGCTAAGGGCGAGGGTATCTCGTTCCTACAGGATAATCCCCCACGGTGGAAACAGGGACGACTACGAAACCTGGGCGTTGGAGTGCCCCGGCGTGACGCGCGCCTGGTGCCGCCGCAATTACATGGGGCCCGGGACCGTAGCGGTGTTCTTCGTGCGCGATGAGGATGTTGATCCTATTCCTGATGCAGCCCAATTGACTGAAGTGCAGGAGTACATCGAGATTGTGCGCCCCGTAACGGCTGAACTGTACGTCTTGCCGCCAATACCGGTTCCAGTGACTTACCGTATTCGTTTGACGCCGGACACCAGCGCGGTGCGTGCAGCTGTCGAGGCGCAACTGATAGACCTGCATAGTCGTGAGGCGGGCTTGGGAGGCGTCTTGCTATTGACCCATATAGCGGAGGCTATCAGTGGTTCAGCTGGCGAGACGGATCACCGGCTGCTAGCACCCGTGGCTGATATCCCGGCAGCTGCAAACCAACTTCTGACGTTTGGAGGATGCGTATGGCTGGGCTAAGGGAAGCATCGGAATACCGCGCACAACTTCGGGCGCTGATGCCGGCTGGGCCTGCATGGGATCCCGATATGGTCCCCGAACTGGAAACCATTATATCGGGGTTGTCCCGTGAGCTTGCGCGCGTTGATGCTCGTGCTTTCGATTTGATCAACGAGATGGATCCGGCAACTGTCAGTGAGCTGGTACCCGACTGGGAGCAAGTGATGGGTTTACCTGACCCATGCTTGGGTGAAAACCCAGCTTTCGAAGATCGACGACTGGCCGTGCGGCAGAGGCTGGTAGAGGTGGGAGGGCAGAGCCGCGCCTATTTCATCGACATTGCCATTCGCCAAGGTTACCCAGAGTCGCGAATTACGGAGCATCGAGCGCCGCGCTTCGGTCGCTCCCGTTTTGGCTCCAGCCATTTTGGCACCTGGACTGCCCAATTTATGTGGACTCTTAATTCCGGCCCCCGGCGCCGGCTTGGCCGTCGCTTTGGTGCCAGTTATTGGGGAGAGCGTTTTGGCTCTAACCCGAGCGGTGCGCTGGAGTGCGTTATCCGACGTGGTGCGCCGGCTCATACATTGGAATTTATAAATTACGGGGATACTGAATAATGGACTTTCCGAAAAGCGTGCCCAATATCGGCCTGGTCAATGGCAGGTTTGTCGACGAGAACACTGGTACCGGTCAGCCGGGATCACTCATTCCGGCAATATGGGGGAACTCTGTAACTGAAGAAATTTTGAATGTCCTGAGAAATGGAGGCGTCACACCGGACGAGTTTGCACTTAATCAATTGTCCATCGCCATTTCTGCGATTGCCTCGAAGGTAATCCAAAAAGAGGCTATGCCTCTTGGGGCGGGTGGGCTTATGTCCATTGCGCCAGAGGTGGGGGGTAGTATTTCCGGATTGCCTGTAACACAGTTCATGACTATAAGTGAAGCCACCACTGATAGGCCGAACGGTATTAACTATGGTTCCGGGCTGCACATCAAATATCCTGGCGGGAAGTATGCTTTTGACTTGGTGGCAGGGATTACCACCGAGTCATTCTATGTTCGTAGGCTAGACCTGAATGGAGTGGGAGATTGGCGTGTCTTGTGGCATGGCGGTAACTTTGACCCTAGCTCCAAAGCTGATAAAGGCACGACGCTTTCGGCCTATGGAATTACGAATGCTTATACGAAAAGTCAGACCGATAGTTTCCTCGCCCTCAAGGTCGCAGCAGATAAAATTCTGGCAGCAGGATTTGTTGCCGGAATCACTAGCCGCCCCTATTTTCGGGAGGCGAACCCTGATGGCAGCGAAGGCGCTGTTGTAGAGCTGGCACTGGCGTCTCACGTGCACTCGTTCGCCAGCTTAACCGACAAGCCCACTACGCTTGGTGGCTATGGAATTCAAGGTGTATACACATCAGCTCAGGTAGATGACTTATTGAGGACTGTACCTGGCAGTGACTCTATATCTACTGTTGGCCTGCAAAATGGAAACGCGGCCCGGCCTTATATGCGAGCCTCAGCAGACGGTGCAGTTATTCCACTTGCGCTAGAGAGTCATACACACGCGTTTTCCTCTATCACCAACAAACCAGACAATTTTCAAGGATACGGTATCGCTGGTGGAACCCTAACATCCCCAGTTGTTATTTCCACTCAGGCGCAAGGCCCAGGATCTGCTGGACTGTCGCTGGTGAATGCTAATGCAGGAGGGGTTTGCTCTTTCAGCATGGCATCCACTTTATCGGGGGTTCAGATTTTACATACGAACGGTGGGTCCGGCATTAGTGTCGCCTCTGTCGTCGGCAATGTTCCCGCCCCGGTAGCTGCGTCTGCATTTTTGGCTAATGGTTCAGCGTGCCATACAGAAGCAAGCTTCATGAAGCCTGTATCTGGGCAATTTGTTTCTCTGGCCGGTTCGGCAGTTTTACCTGCGGGCGGCACCTGGGCGTATTCAGTCACAGGATACAATGGTGGTGGTGCTGCGGTAGGCGGTGGCGCAGGTGTTGCAGCGGGTGGGACTGCTGTCGGAATTAATACCAACTCTGTTGGTTTTGCATGGAGAATTCAGTGATGAGTGAAGCGATAGTGGACAACGCCATTGAGGCAGAAGTGCCGGTGAAAGATATTCAGAAAAGATTAGATGGAAGCTTTGTCGTCACGCGCAACGGATACCCTTTCCACGTCACTCAGGCGGAGACGGCTGAAGTCTTCGAACAGGTCTTGGCAGAGATTAAGAACGGTGCAAAGGTTTCGGATTATGTCGAGCGCGAATTAGTAAAGCCGACCCTCGCTGAAGCTGCGATAGCTGAGTACAACCGCTTGCGATCAATTGCTGACTTCGTAGTTGCTCCATTGCAAGATGCTTTGGATGTTGGGGATGCGTCGGAAGATGAGGTTGCACAGCTAAAGGCCTGGAAGATCTATCGTGTTGCGCTTAATCGAGTTTCCGATCAGGCCGGCTATCCCAAAACTATCGACTGGCCGACAGCTCCTTCCTGATCGGCCTTGTCTCAATCCGCCCGCCACTGAGCGGGCTTTTTTTCGCCTGGAGAAAAGTATGCCGATCAGCGAAACCAGAGGGATACGCAACAACAACCCTGGCAACATCGACTACAACCCGGCCAACCAATGGCAAGGCCAGCTCAAGCCAGATTCATCCATCGAGAAGCGCTTCGCCAGGTTCGACACGCCAGAGAACGGTATTCGTGCCCTTGGCAAGCTCCTGCTGACCTACCAGCGCAAGCATGGCTTGAAGACTGTGAAAGCTATCATCAGCCGCTGGGCTCCGTCAGTAGAGAACGACACCGCGGCGTACGTGCGCGCCGTCGAGGCGAACACTGGCACCCGGGCTGACGCCGAGATCGACCTGACCAAGTCGGTGGTGATGGCTGGATTTGTCAAAGCGATCATCCATCACGAAAACGCAGGCTATGTGTACCCTGAGGCGGTGTTGGCCGAAGGCGTGCGGCGGGCGCTGACATGACGGCGGCACAGAAGCTGGCAGGCCTATTGGTGCTGATCCTGTTGCTGATGGCCACCGCTGCGGGCGTCGCCTGGCAGGTGCAGGAGTGGCGCATGGGCGAGAAGCTGGCCGAGCAGGACGGTCTGTACAAGGATGATCTGGCCGCAATCAGTAATGCCGCCACCGCCCAGGCCCAGGTCGAGCAGGGCCAACGCCTAGCCCTGGAGCAAAAGCTCGTCGGCCAGGACCAACAACACACCAAGGAATTATCCGATGCCCAACGCAACCAGGCTCTTCTACGTGATCGCCTTGCCACTGCTGATGTCCGCCTGTCAGTCCTCATCGAGGATTCAGCCAGTGGCTGCAACATGCCTACCACCCCCGGCGCCGTCGGCGTGGTTCATGCAGCCCGTCGAGCCCAACTTGACCCAGCGCATGCTCAAAGAATTATTGGCATCACCGACGGCGGAGACCAAGGACTGATCGCGTTGCAAGCGTGTCAGGCATATGTGAGAGCTGTGACTCGGTGAACTCCCTAAACAGACTTTGACTAGTTCGGGTTGTGAAAACTAATTAAGATTCTCATCTGCGGGAAAGCAAAGTCACATCACTGACTTGGCTTCAGTATGTCCAATATTCTATCCCAGATAATTAGTTTTATAGATGAGGCCTTATAAAAGTGCTTGTTTCTATAGGAGATCGCTCGTGTGTACAATGACGTTATGATTTCGGGGTCACTGTATTTTTCGTGAGGCTTTATTAATGTTTTTGCTGAGCCGATGATTATTCCTCCGATATAGATGTGATCAGGTGAAGTCAGTTCGAACTCTTCTAGGACTAGAGCGCTTTTTTGGCATTCCTCAAAGTAATGAATTAGCTGGTTTTCGGCGGATATAAGTGCGGCTGAAGGCTTGACTCTATTGGAGTTGTCGAACTCGAATATATGGCACTGGGGAGACTTTATCTCCCAAATATAAGCTTCTGTTGTCTTTTTTCCGGCATCGTTTACAGTTTCGCACGATACAATTAGATCTGAATCACCAGTGTCGCCTCGGTACTCTGTTGCAAATCTTTTAAAATGGAGGGGTGTACAAGCGACAAGTTTTTCTTGAGCCTCTTTTAAGTATTCCCTGCATTGTAACTCCTTGTGGTGTGCATCATCCATCAAGGCCTTTAGTTTGTCGTAGGAGTTAGTCATGGCAAGCGGCCTCTCTTGCCTTCTTGATATAGTACACAACTAAGTCATCAAGAATTTCAGGAATGCTGTATAGGCTATTACTGGTCGATGGCCGTATTATAAATCCCAAATCTATTTTGTATTCAATTTTCCCTATCTTCGCTACATTTATTTCCATGTGAAGTGCTTCAATCACAATGGAGCATTCCGGTCCGATACCAAATGCTACAATGTCTTGTAATTTTGCACTTTGTACAAAAAGATGCGTGACCTGCTGGCAATAGAAGGCTACTTGTTTTTGTTCTTGTGTTATCAGGGCTGGAAATTTCGGGAGGCCTTTTTTCTGGCGCCATTTTAGTTCGCGAATGTCGTTCGGGCTGAGAAGTAAAATAAGAATCGTATCTTTTATTTGCTCAATAATGACTTTATGTTTTTTGTATGTGAATCCAAATTCTTTTTTAATTATTTCGGGCGCTTTGAAAATTCTATTTTCGATTAGGTTATGAATTTCAAGAACGCTAGTTTTTGTGAGCTGTTGCATGCCCGTTCTCCGCGCATAGGTTTCTTCGTCGGGCGTGGCTTGCCGAAGATTGGATTCTAAAATTTTAAGCTGTCGAAAGACACGCCAACCTAGCACGCATTCACTGGTTATAAAAGACCTCAATTGAAAGCTAAGTTTTAGACACTAAAGTCTCTGAAAACCAAGCAATCCGTGGCCCACACGAACGTTCAGCCAGGCCCACCACCCACCCGTGCTGTCGGCGGTGATGATCACGAAGCTGTCATGCTTGCCTGACCTTTCACCGGCATTCGGTAACTCGATGGCGGCGAAGAATATCGGTGCACCATCCCGTCGGCGGATAACGTAGTTGCTGCTTAGCGGCTGGTGTCGGAAATCAGTTCCGCAATCCAATCCAATCGCCCCGATTCTAAAGGCCTTCAACGCAGAAAATAAATTGGTAGTGCGGAATTCAAACCGTGTTAACCGATTGAAAAACATAGATATTTACGTGGATTGCAAATCCGCCTACGCCGGTTCGATTCCGACCTCGGCCTCCACTCTTAGAAACCCCGCAACCATTGATGTTGCGGGGTTTTTTTATGCCTGCGGATTTTGTTCGGCGTGAGGATTGGGACAATTCTGGGACACCAAGATTGTTTGCATGTCCCACGGACGGGCGGCAAAATCCGCAGCATGGCAACTATTGAGCAGCGTCCCAACGGGACATGGCGGACCAAGATCCGCAAAAAAGGATATCCGGCGCTGTCGGCTTCGTTCGACACGAAAGCCGAGGCGCAGCGGTGGGCTTCGGAAATCGAGGGGGATATGTCGCGCAAGCGCTTCGTCGACACCCGGGAAGCCGAAGCTACCACTGTCGCGAAGGCATTGGAGCGCTATGCGCGGGAAGTATCTGCGCAGAAGAAGGGCGCCCGCCAGGAGCTGACCCGGATAAAAACGTGGTCCGACGGCAAGTACGGCAGCAAGTCGCTGGCCGAACTGAGGTCTTCGGACCTGGCCGAGTACCGCGATGCTCGACTGGCCGAGGGCGCATCGACCAACACGGTGCGATTGTCGCTGGCCTTGATAAGCCACCTATATACAGTTGCCATCAAGGACTGGGGTATTGAAGGGCTGAGCAACCCGGTTGCAAAACTGAGGATGCCCAAGGGTAGCCGAGAGCGTGATCGACGTCCGAGCGCCGCCGAGTTGAAAGCAGTGCTAAAGGCCGCCAGTGAAATCCATGCTGAAATGCCGGTGATTATTGAGGTCGCCGTCGAGACCGCAATGCGCCGCGGTGAGCTGCTGACGCTTCGGCGCGAACACATCAAGGGCAAGCATGCGCTGCTGGAAGACACCAAGAACGGCAGTCGCCGGCTGGTGCCTCTATCGATCCGTGCCCGGAATTTGCTCGACTCCCTGCCGGCCAGAATTGACGGCCAGGTGTTCTCCCTGGCTCCGCACTCAGTCAGCCAATATTTCCTGCGTGCCTGCAGGGCAGCGGAGGTGCACGACCTGCACTTCCACGACCTTCGGCATGAGGGTACGTCTCGGCTGTTTGAGAAGGGTTTGTCGATCATGGAAGCGGCTTCTGTGACTGGACACAAAACCATGGGAATGCTCAAGAGATACACCCATCTGTGCCCAGACACCCTGGCCGACAAGCTCGGTTAACCGACACGGGAGAGCGTCGGAGGCGTCTGGCGCTTCCGCCCGGGCCGCTTCGGCGCGTGCAGCCCTTCCTCGCACTCCTGCAAAAACTTGCGCACAGTGCTGACTCTCCAGCAAAGCCGCACGCCCTGCTTGAAGAAAGGCGGCAGCCAGTAGGCGCCCGCCTGATGCGCGCTGCGGATAGACGATTCGGACCGGCCCAGCAGCTTTGCCAGTTCCGGGACATGGATGATTTCCTGTTCAATGCTCATGGCTTCACCTTCAGGCCTAGTGATTCGATGGCGGACACCACGTCATTCCCGAGCAGCCATGTACGATCTGGCAGTGCTGTGGTTTTCCTGACTTCGGTCAAGTCCACCTCAATGTCTGCGCGGGAGGCCTGCCAAGACATCCATCCGCGCCCTGTTTCGTGACAGGCGTAAGGCTGCTCAACGTAATCTGTGAGTGGAAAGGAGCAGCGATGGAGGTCCATCATTTCGGTGTTCATGTTCTCCGCCCACCAAGCCTCAAACTCCTCCCGCATTTTCTCAGTGCTCATCACTCATCCTCCCCAGCTTTGGCGCGGGACTGGGCGCAGTCATTGCAGCCTGGGCGGCAAATCCACTCAGGCTGTGGATCACCTTCAAACCGCTCGATTCGCTCTACGCTGTCGCCGCGCTTGATATAGCCGGCCACGCATTTGGCGGTGTCCTTCTTAGCATTCGCGTCATCCCAGCAGGATGCCGAGACCTTTCCGCAAGCCCTGCGTGCGATGTACATGAAGCCCATGCTTTTCTTGTCGCTCACTTTGCCACCTCCACAGCCTTGAATTGACCCGGCATCCAAAGCCGGCTTGGCTCGCCACGGTAGAAGCTGACGTAGCTCCCTCGGGTTGATGTCGACTTGCTGACCCTGTGCCAGCGGCCGTTGTTGTCTTGGATTCGGTGGGTGGTCATGGCTGCACCTGCTTGCGGTAGCCAGAGTCGTAGAGCTGACCTGCCATAATTCGTCGGTCGCTCATGATGCCCGTGAGGATGTTGGTGTCGGCGATCATCCCCTTGATCGCATTCTCTCGCTCTTCCGCCTCGATCTGCTCTGGAGTGCGGATTGGGCGGAAACCTGCGGCTATACACCAATTAACTTCTATGCCAGCGCCGGGCAGAAGGTAGGTATAAATGGCCCGCCCTACCCCTGCATGTTGGTGGTGCGCAATGATTAAACATTCAGTCCATGTATCTGCACATCCTATTTCGCACACCATCCCAACAGGCGGCAGGCCTTCGCCGGTCCATGGCATAGGCTCATGCGGCACAAGCTCGGCAACGTCAGTGCACCCCACCATCTTGAGCGTTAGGTTCTTGGGGTAGGTCAATTCGCGAATTCCTAACGCGAATCTCACCACGTTGTTTGTTCCGGTCCCATCAAGAATTCTGCTCATGCCTTCCTCCCCGACTTCCGCGCCCAGCGCTCAGTCGTCACAGTGATAAAATTGCGGATGCCGGTCAGTACCTGGAACATCTCGCCGTCGAATTCGATGAACAGTCCGGATTTCCTGCGCTCCGGTACGCGGTCGATCACGTCCAGGAGTCGACCTACGCCGCCATCCTCCCTGCGTTCGTGCACGTCAAAGCAAGCCATGGCGTTCCACCTCGATGCGTTGCTGGATGCCCACCCGGTAGCCTTCCGGCCTGAGCGCCGCGGTGCGCTCGATGTTCTCAACCACCCGGCCAACACCGCCCAGGATCGGGTCAATCTGCCGCCCGGCTTTGATCAGCTCATCAGCCATGTGCCAGCCTTCTATTTCTTCAATGCGAGACATGGGGTGTCCTTGCCGGAGTTCGGCAGGCATGGGTGAAAGGGCGCCCACGCGGGGCGCCGGTTATTTAGGCGGCAGTAGGGGGAAGGGTGATTTTGAAGAAAACCTTCGCGCAGGCTTCGGCGCTTGGCTGGGCGCGGTGGTCGTGCTCAAGTTCTTCGCCGCACAGGATTTGCAGGGCTTCGGCAATGGTCGGCGTCTTGAACTCCGACCGGTCGCCTTTCTTGATCATCTTTGGAGTTGGCGGGATCTTGCACAGAGGCTTGGATGCCAGGGCCGTGCAATAGATCATGCCGTTGCGGAATTGCTCGGCGGTTTCTTCGTCACGGAAGCGCTTGATTGCGATGCGCATACCCCGGTCATCGAAGCCGATGTGGTGGGCAACCCGAAGACAGGCACGGTCGTGGATGGCCAGGAATGCCGCGACGGCATCGGCCTCTGGTACGCCCTGTTCCGCTGCCAGTTCGTTGGTGACGCCGCTCGATTCAGAAACCTCGGCAGGAATCTCCCAACCATCCGGTTTGATGATGGCTTCAAACGAATCGACCAGATCGCCCTGGGTGGTGAACAGCAGAATGGCCAGGTCAACCAGATGCGGCTGGCGGGCAATGGTGCTGGGCAGCTTGATCAGATAGCGATCAGTTGCACGGATGTCATATACAGCGATCAGCTTTTCCACTGGTGTTTCCTCATTTGAATGGTTTGTTTCGAACACGGCGTGCCCGCCGCTATAGCGGCTGACTTTGAAGGGGGAGGGGTTACAGGTTTTGCGTAAAGAGTACGGATGTACTCTTTCAGGATTTGACGCCCAGCATCTTGTCGATTGCGGCGTTGTGGCCGGTGACGTACTCGTAGGTGTGCAGGCCGTCGGTCATAACCAGGGGCTCAGGGATTCGAACCGTGGCGGTCAGGCGAGCTACTTCGTCGAGGCAGGCGTTCCATCCCGTGTATTCCTTGTTCAGCATCGGGTGCTGCCTGAAGTCGGGAACGTGCTTACGCTCAGGCAGCGCCACCGCTACCGGCGCGGGCTGCTCGGCGTAGAGCTTCGTTCCATTCGAGGGAAGTCCCTTTGAGGGGTCTAGGGTGACTCTGCAGCGATACCCGGTTGCATCAATGCTGAAAACAGCCACCGGCTCGCCCTGGGGCGGGGCGGCAGGCTTAACGCGACGATTCCAGTCCCCAGCCTTGAGGTGCGCGCTACAAGATCGGCATTCGACGCAAGGCATCGGGCTCAGGTCGTCGTGCACGTAGTGATCGTGGGTTCCGTAGGGCTCGCCGCCGCAGAACGGGCACGGCAGAAGCGGCACGCCGTTAATCGTTTGGTTGGTGGTCATGGCTTCATTTGCTCCGAGTTCCAGTTGTTGATAGCGCTTGTCTTGGCAGCCGCCCAATCAACCGCATCAATTGCAGCCTGTGCCGCCACATCGTCGTCAATGTGGTCAATGTGACGATGGTTGTCTCCGTACACCACCGGCCATGGGGCCCGATGGTTCGTGCAGCGAACGTAATAAACGAGCCGGTCATCGATGAGTTCTGGTGCCTCACCGCATGCCTTGCACGGTTCAATCTTCATAAATCACCTCAGCAAATCAGTTTTGCCAGTGCCAGCAGGCACCAGCAGTAGGCGGGGAGCTGGGTTCAGTACGGCACGCATTCTTTGCAGTTCGCCGTCCAGCCCTTGGCGCCGCAACCAGTGCAGACGTGTTCGTCAGCAGCGCACTCTGCTGGCTTGAGGGCGGCTCGCATGCGGGAACGCAACCTCAATACGGCGTCCAAATTCAGGGGCTCACGCCCTACAGCGTCGAGAACCTCGCCGACTATCACCTCCAGCACATCTGCCCGCTCATCCGCTGCGGTCAGGCGCTGTTGCAGTTCCTTTTCCCGGCGCTCCGAGGCAATGCAGCGCTCTGCCGCATCCAGAAACAGGCGGGTGGCGTTGTCGAAGTCGGAAGCCATCACAACATCAGGCCCGTGCGGGTCGTAGCCAATCGTCGCGCCTGCCATTGAAAGCATCGTCACGACTTGGTATCGGTGAACTTCGGGCACAGAAATTTCCTTGCCGGGCCATGCCCGGGCGGTGGAGTGGGAGAGTTATCGCGAAAGTTCTTTGGCCCGCTTCTTCGACCAGGCCAGTACATCCAGCACAACGCTCTTGCTGAACATGCTGCGCTGGCGGTAGTAGTCCACGGCATCACGAGATACTGAGAAGCACACGCCAGCCTTGAAGCCTTGCTTGCGCAGCTCGTCGTGCACGTTCTTTTCGGTGAACTCATGAGGGGTCATAGGGCCACCCATTCGTTCTTGGCGTTGTAGTGGCCGCGCCATTCGCCGAGCGTGAACACCAGGGTTCCCGGCGTGCTCAGCCATGCCGATTCAATGGGGCCGCCTTTCAGCCGGAAGCTTGACTTGAAGGCTCTCAGGACGCGCTTACGAATGCGCCTGCGCGATAGATCGTTACGCTTGATGCGTTGGGGGGGGGGTAGACATATCGCACCTCCAGGCGCGCGCCTGCCTCGCCGGCTGGCGCTGTTCAGTGATATGGGGTATTACGGGTGACCGGCATGGAGCCGGGTTATGCTGGTTCGATGATCTCGTCGCCCGGGTCTTTCTGGATGGCCATCAGGCTTTTATTGCGGAATTCCCGCGCCACGTTTTGCGATATCTCAATTTCGTGGCGCGGCGGATTCAGCAGCGGCTGGCACTTTGCGGCGCCCAGCGCGTGCAGGTGATGAATCATCAGAGTCATCGCCTCGCCCTGCTCAGTAATGCCTGACCACTCCATCAGATCGGCCAGGGCCTGACGGGTTCCGGGGCGAACCCTGAGCCTCAGCTCCTCTTCGGCAAGTGCCACGCGCTTCCTGGCAGACTTGGCCGAGCGTTCTTTCTGGGGTACTGCTGCCATGGCCTACCTCTTCTATTCCGCTGGCCGGCAGTGCGAGCCAGGTTTGACGTTTGCGTTGCTGGGTGCGGGCTATGCGGCGCATGAACGGGAGCCGAGGCGAGATTTGGGGTAGTCGATCTCGTACTCTTTCAAGATCCGGTCCAGCGTTTTGCATGATATTGCGAGTTTTCCGCACACTTGGCGCCGCGTGATGCCCTGCGCCTTGAACAACTTGATTCGCTCAACGAATGTTGCATCGCGCTCGGCGAGAAACTTTTTTCGGTCCGGCCCGTTGTAGCCACCGTGCGTGGACCGCTTGTACTCAAAGCCGAAATCCTTAGCCAGAGCCTTCAGTGTTTTGCTCGTCATGCCCAGGGCAAACGATACTTCGGTCTGTGTATGGGTAGGCGCCAGAGCCTTTGCCTGCTCGGCTTGCTTGGCTCGCCTGTCATTCCTGGCGTCCAGTGGCGCAAAGGGGAGAGGCTCTGCTTCAACCCGGCGCCGAAGAAACGGCTTCGGCGCCGGCGGCATCTTGTTGCTGTAGGTGATTGGCTTGGGGATGTAGCCACTGGCCGGGCCTTCCTCTATCTGCCCGCCCGCCGCCAGGAACTGCTCAACCGCGGCGGCCAGCTCGTTCGATGCGCCCCGAAGGCGTTCTACTTCGTTCTGTAGGATGCTGATCATGCTGCGATCCCCAATACTTGGTTCATGCGGTCTTCGAGGATCTCGTAGAAGGTTTTCAGCCGCTCCGAGAGTTTTCGGATCAGCGCCTCATCACGATAGGCGCGCTTGATGAACAGCGGCATGCCTGGCCAGTAGCAAACAAAGTCGATCCACTCCCGCTCCGAGACCCACAGGCCGCCCTGGCACTGGGCGACGTGCTCCTTGGGAATCTCACCGGAGAGGATCACCTCAACCTGGAACTTTGGGAGTTTGGTTTTGATTTCGGTCAAGCCCTTGGGGCCCACCAGCGAGTCAGGCGAGTATCCGGCGCCGTGGTTGAGGATGATCGCCACCTGTTTGGTTTCGACTTCTTCGCGCTGCTCGTAGAGCTTGCGGGCCACGCCTTCCAGCTCATGCCCGCGCTCGGTGTGGCGGTTGCCCTGGAAGGGGTCGGCGGCTTCGCCGGTAATGCGCTCACCGATCAGGGTGTTCATGTACGTGAATGCTCCGGCGCCGAAACCTGACTCGCCTTTGCCGTTGACCAGCAGACAGTCAAGCTCGGAACAGGTGACGATGCCCAGGCGCAGGGCCAGCCACTCAGGTGAGCCCTGTTCAACCTCAGTGATTATTTGCATCAGTATTCTCCTGAGAGGCGGCATGCTGTGCCGCCGACTTGGTGAGCATGCCCAGCACCTGATCAAACACTGCTTTCTCCACGGATGCTGGGGCGCCATGGATCTTCTTGAATGCCTCCTTGGCCTTGTCGCTGCACTTTTCAAGTAGTGTCGCCAGCTGCGTAGCCTGAGCCGAAGTAACGCGAGGTGTGATCTGCGCCGCCGGTCCGTTGCCGTCATCATCCTCGCCTGTGGTGGTGATGTTCAGCAGCAGTCCGGCGGTGTAGCGCTTGCCGTAGCTGACACTAGATGCCACGGCCTGTACGCCGTTTTTGCTGCCAGTGGCATCTACAGGCAGCACTATTGAGGTCACTTCACGATGCCCGGCGCGGTGACTGAGAACACCCTCAACCTCGATGCCTCGCTCGTTGCGCGGCGTGCGAAAGGTGATGGCGAACCCGTGTTTCGCCATTACCGGCTTGATCATCTCGTTTACGTCCTCCCAGAGTGCATAGGTGCTCTGGATACGTCCGTTTTTATCCTTGATCCCGCCTCGCTCTCCGATTACGGGCATTTCTTCCTGCATCTGTGCCAATGCTTCGTCGTACAGCTGCTTTGCACTGTGCGCCTGCATGCGCTCATGCATTTCCATTAGGCGTTCAAGCTTGTTGATGTCACAGGAAGGATCGGAAGCCGCACGGCTGATGACAGCCATGATGCTGGTGTCCATTGCGGCCGGCGCTGCAACCTGACGGCGCTGTTCCGGCATGATGATGTCGGTGGACATGCTTGATACCTCAGAATTGAATGGATACGTTCGGCACTTCGCCGCGCGCGATCTTCAGGACGATGGCCTTGGCCAGCTCTTCACTGATGTTCATGCCGATCAGGGCCTGCTTGGCTTCGCCCAGGATCTTCGACTTGTGTGCTACGTCAGCCTGGCGCTCCTGCTGCTGGCGCAGGATTTCGTCTGCCGCTGCGTTGGCTCTGGCGACCTCATCCAGCCGAGCCCGCTCTACGGCTTCTTCCTGGCGGCGTATGGAGGCAAGACGCTCCTGCTCGGCGCGCTGCTCGGCTGCCAACTGGTCGGCCTTGGCCTGGGCGGCATGGCGCTCTGCCTGTTCCGCCTGCAGCTCCAGTTGCAGGCGATGGCGTTCGACGGCGGCCTCTGCATCACGGGCGGCCTGTTCGGTTGCCCGCTGCGCTGCTGCGGCCTGGTCCAGCAACTCCTGTTCGCGGCGCGCCGCTGCGTCACGCTCAGCTTGGGCCCGCTGTTCAGCTTGGATTCGTGCCTGCTCAGCCGCTACCCGGGCAATCTCTGCATCGCGGTCTCGCTGGGCCTGCGCTTCTGCTTCGGCGCGCAGCCTGACCAGTTCCGCCTGTTCTGCTTCATATTTCTGGCGGGTGGCGAGGGTGGCGCGCAGCTTGTCCAGAACCTGATCCTTGGTGCGGGCAGCGTCAGCCTCGAACTCCTCCCAGTGCTCGCCCATCTTCACCGCCTCAACCGAGGCGATAGACTCAAGCAGTACCGCGGCGGTGACATCCGACAGATCCAAGGCAAAATCCGCAATTGCTTGTACGGCATCGACGTGCCGATCCTTGCGAGCCTGCTCTGCGGCTTCCCAGTCAGTCAGCGGCTTACGAACCTCCTCTTGCCAAGCGCTCAGCAGCTCACGAACGCGCTTGCGCTCGGCGTCGATCTTCTTCGGTACATCCTTCAGCTCTGCAACAAGCTCTTTGCCCAAGCTGTCGAGTTTCGTTTTTGATCCCGCAAGGCTGTAAGCAATAGAGCGATACGCGTCTTGGCCCTTTTTGGTTTTAACGTCAGGTGCCGAGGCGTTGAACTTGTCGATTTCTTCCCGGACGCTTTGTAGGTATGGGTCGAGGCCGTTGGGGGCGCTGAATACTGCCAGGGCTACTTCTTTAGCTGGCAGGATCGCCAGTTGCTGTTCTGCAGACATGGGGAATCCTTGCCGCGATGCTCGCAGCGATTGAAGGTGTTGGTTATTGAGTGATCAGGCCGCCGATGGAGGGGCCCAAGAAAACGATGGTGAGGAAGGTCAGGCCAACGAGGGCTGACAAGCAGCGGATGGCGCGGCGCCGGTGCCGCTGGTGGGTGGTCATGGCTGTACACCGAAGTGTTTCAGCAGGTTGAACACGCCACGCCCAGGTCGACCGCCACCGCGCGGGATGTACTTGCCGGTTCCGGGCCAGAAGTCAGCGACCTTGCCTTCATGACTGACGATGAGGTGTGCGCCCATGTTCTTGGTTTGGAACTGGATGCCGCGCTCAGTCAAAATGACAGCGCTCTTTTCGCGATTATCAGCCCGGCGCGCTTCGCTTTCGCCTTTCCAGCCCAAGGCCTCAGTACGTTCGATATCCCTCACATCGCCACCTTGCAAGTCCAGCGGCCCGCACACTTGCAAGGCTGCTCGATCCATTTCACTTCGGCCAAAAGCAAGAAGCCTCGATTTCTCAAGGCTTCCACGATTCCTGTAAATGATCCGGCGATGATTGTCATGATGCTTTAATCCATTGACGTTCATATTCTCGTTCATATTCGGCAAGGCGCCGGTCTGCGTTCTGATTCTTGATCTCACGACGCCGGGCCGACACGGCATCTACCAGTGTCTGCATCAGCTCCACCGATTCCTCGGTGCTGATATGGCCCTGGGCGACATTCGCCTGAATCATGCCTTCGCAGAAGTCTTCGTCCGGGCACATTGACTTGCACACCCGGGTGATCTGGTGCTGGATCATGTCGATAGCGCGCTGGTGGTAGCTTTTCATGCTGCAAACCTCCGTTCCCGTCGCTTCAGGGCGTCTATCTCTACCCACAGCGCGATTGTGATAGGGGTGCAGTACTGGTGAGCCAGCACAGGCAGTTGATAGTCCGGCACGTCCATCCGAACGCCGTCTTCGTCGTAGCAGATCCCCGACAACAGCTTGAACTCCAGCTCGCGGTCACCCATTGCATCCCAGTCGCTATCCCAGCTACCCGGGCGCGCCGGCTCATTCACGCAGTGGGTCACCTCCACCTGGAGGACAAACCCCTCAACAACTATTTCGTGTTCCATGGTGCCTCCAGAGTGGCGGGTCAGTCGTAATAGTCTTGGTCGGCCAGGTACTCGGAATGCTCACTCACAAGCCATTCCTCCATCGAGGCGATCTCGGATTCAGTCATGAAGCTGGTGTCGTCTTTCGATTCCCACTCGATTTCGCAGTGCCCGTGGTATTCATCGGGATCAGCGGCCTGCGAGCTGAAGTTGCCTTTCGATGCCGAGAAAGAGACAACGGCCAGGTTGACGGCAATGTCATCGCCATCCTTGACCGTCCAGTATTCGTAAGTGCGGGCCATGGCGACCTCCAGTGTTTGGGGTTAGGCGGAATGTGTTGTTATCCATCGGGCTGGACGCTGAAGCTAAGTCACCGCAAGGCAACCGCCGGCATGTCACAACGTCCACTCCGATACAACCTCTCCCTATACGAGTCTCCCCAAGGAAAGGGTCGGGCCAATTTTCGTCTGGCTGACGTGCAAGGAGAGGGTTAGGGCTTGGACTTTTTCGGTGCATTCGCCTCAAGTCCTGCAAGTTCCTTCTTGAGATTTTCGATACGCTGAAGGCGTTGCGCATCGGCCAGCGCTTCGTATTTCTCGATGACGCCAGCGGGGATTACGATTCCTTCGATCTTCTGCCACTTGTCCAGCGAAAAAGATCTGTTCTTTTCGTTCAAATATACGGACGCCTGCTCATCACATTCGGCCTGAGCAAGCTTCAGCGCCTCTTCGTAGCTGCAAGTCGGCCAGATCTGTTCGCTTCCACCCCTGCCGTCTCGGTACTGGTGCAGGCGATATTCAAGGTCGCCATCCGAGTAGCCATAAATAGACATAAGCTTGATGCCTTCGATCCGCCCACGGTCGTGGAAGTTGTCCACGTCGTAGGCGCCCTTTCCACCTTCCCACTCGTAGATTTCTGGCGAATAACCAGAAACAAAAATGTGGGTGATTTGTCCAGACATCACCTTTTTCAAAAGCTGCATTGATTTTGAATCGGCCTTGTCGACGAACTTGAACAGGGCGTCGGCATGGAGCTTTGCCTTTTCCTTGATCATCGAAAGGCGCCTACCCTGCTGGTCGATCTCTGATTCCCACTTCTTGCGAGACGTCTCATAACGAGCTTCAAGCTCGCGCAGATTCTTTTCCTTCCACGACTCGGCCGGCGCATCGTGCAGGCTCTTGACCACAAAGTTTTCGCCGCTCGGGATTTCTTGCCCGGCGCTTACGAAGATCTCTTGGACGATGGTTTGTTGGGCGTTCAGTTTGCCAACGACAAGAACCTTCTTTCCGTCGTCGGTATATTTGATGTCACTCATGACTTGCTCCATTCGTTGGCTTCCAAATACCTCCAGGGGGTCTAGAGGCATTTGTGAAGCCAGATGGCTACCTGAATCAGTAGGAAGCCATCTGCGCACGATCCAGCTACTGGCTACGGATCGGGGTAGGTCGTCAGCGATGGTGATGCAGGGGACGGCATTGCGCCGCGTGTAGTGGTCATCCGCATCGGGCTGACACTCCGTGATCACGGCTACGCTTCCGAGTGGTTACGGCAGGCTCCGTGCAAAGTGTCGGTCCGATGCGCTCTCATAGAGAGGATCGGGCAGTTAGCGACAGGCTGTCGTGGCGCAGGTCCATACATTCCGTTTCAAGCGCTGCCAGTGGCAGCTACGCGGTCTGCAGCGGGACCTGATCCTCTTTAAGCATCAGCCCATGCTCAGTGCAGAACTGGATTTCTGCGTCGTATCCGGCGCGGTTCAGAACCTGCTGGCCGTTCTGGTCGTAGATGGCTCGGTGGTGGCCGGCGCCGCTCTTACGTGGCGTTCGCTCAACCGTATAGCCGTGGCGCTGGTAGCAGCCGTTGGGGCTGTTTGGGTTTGGCATCGTTTTGCCCTCGGTTATTTTCCCGATGCCCACCGCTCTGGATGGGCATCAGTGAAAAGGTCCGTCATGCAGCAGCCTTGCAGTCAGCCGCCGTCATTCGATGGCCGTCTTCGCACTCAACGACACGAACGCCGCTGGTTAGCCCGCGCTCAGCGTTGAGCCTGTTTGCCTCGTGTATGCAAGCGGCCAGGCTTTCGTCGGCAAACACCTGCAGTTCGCCGCGCAGGGTGATGTGAATTACTTTGTTCATCGTCTTACCCTCGTTTGATTTTCCGGATGACCCTGTCGCCAAGGTCATCGAGGAAATCTGTGGTTCCCAGGCCCGCTACTGGCGACGGCCTGGGCTTGTTGCGTCAGCGGTGACTCCCTCTACGCTAGGGCGGCGCCGCGTATCCCGCTGCTGATTGCAGGTCGGCGGTTCGTCTGGGGTGGCTACGGGGCTTCCTGTTCACTCAGCTCGATCAGCGTTGCTGGGTGGTCATAGGCTCATACGACATGCGGCTTACAGCCCCTAGGCGCCTGGTTGAGTAGGCAAACCGCATGAAGTCCGGCGGTCCCAGCCGAAGCTATCGGGCCCGCTAATTCGATTCGGTGTCTCTCCCGTCTGCCGCTGGGATTCGCGGGGCGCATTGCTTGCCGGGTCATTCGTGCCTACTGGGCATACACGGTTCTGGCGTTTCACCATCGAGCAGCCGTACAAGGTTTTCCCTGTCGTTGGCAGGCTTTCGGGCCTGTCTGCTCGCCGGTCGCCGGTAGAGGCAATGCGGTCTGTTGTTTGTTGCGCTAACTGTTAAAGAGCGGTCAGGCCCTGAGGCCCTGGCGAGTCCCTGTTGGGTGACTCGATGGAGTGAACTATACGAATCCTCATAATGGCGGTCAATACGTTTTTGCATAATATTTTTCGCAGGCGTAAAAAAGCCCGAACATAGCCGGGCGTTTTTTCCGCTTCTACCTTTCAGCTATAGGACGGATCTAGGCCACTTCGCATCAACCACTCGACCTACAACGGACCAGGTGTCGTCCACCTCTACAGTGGGGAAGGACGGGTTAAGTGGCTTCAGGTAGGCCCTGCCGGAGTCCCAGATGAATTGCTTGAACGTGGCCTCATTGGTGTCAATCAGCTTGGCCACGACGTACTGGCCGCTTTCCACGTCGCCACCCGGTGCCACCAGAATCAGCATTCCCTCGCTGAAGCTCATGCCATTGGTTGAGGTCATCGATGGCCCTCTCACCTTTAGCCAAAAGCCATTCGGGCCGGCCCATGCGTCAGAAGGGTGCATCGCCTCAAAGTCGCCCACGTTGAACAAGTCCATTGCCTCCGCTGCAACTCCCGCCTGTACCCAGCTTATTTCAGGGTATTCGTAGTACCGGTTCGGCCCTGGAGCCGACTCCACGTTCGCGTCAAAGGTTTCGTCGCCGGTGCCGTACATGAGCCATTCCGGCGAAACCCTCAGAGCCTTGGCCAGCTTTGCAATTGTCGGCATGCGCGGGCTTGCGCTTTCCCCGGACAAAATCCGGTTGATCGTTGGCTGCGGAACGCCTGACCTCTTGCCGAGCTGCGTTTCGTTTAGGTCAGCGTCGGCCATTTTCGCGCGTATGCGCCCAGCGATATCCATTACTCACCAAATATACGAATGCGGATTATGAGAATTCTATTGCATGGCGCAATGCATATTCGTATGATTTGTCATGCAAAACCTCATAGGATTCCAGTCATGACAGTTCAAGAGATGTTGAATCGCCTTTTCCAGCTCGGGCTGTCGCAGACAGAAGTAGCTGAACACTGCGGCACCACGCAGGCCACGATCTCCCGCGCCACCAGCGGGACGATGGTCGGCTACAGCACCGGCAAGGCCATTGAGCTGCTGCTTGCTGAGCGTGAGAAGACCGCGAAGAACACCGAATTCCAAGCCGCTTAAACCTATTCCAACCACACAAGGAAACACAGATGTCGTACTTCGCACCCGATCACCTCCACGACAAGCCGACCAAGGTTCGCCTGGATGAGGTGGCTGATGATTTGTTGACAGCGATGGCCCGCTTCCAGCGGACCCAGAAAGCCGTTCTTGCTCGGGAAATTCTTGAGCGCGGACTGAACCAGATGATGGAAGAGCTTAACGCAAAGACTGACGTGGCCTGAAGTAGCCGAGGAGGCCCTGTGCCTGAAAGAAAACCGCTGGAAATCCAGCTCGACTGGCAGGGAGTCGCCGATCTGGAGCTGCTAGCCAGACGCAAAGGCGTAACCCCAGAAGAGCTGGCCGCAACAATTATGAACCGGGCGCTTGATCGAATGACCCGGCCACCAAAGAGCCGGAGCAACGTCGCTTCCATAGGACGCAAGGGCTGATAAGTCCCCCAGGGACTATTGAGGATCTGCCAGTGAAACAACCAAGCAGTAAATCGGACGCACAAAAAAGCCACCGGGCAATGGTGGCTTTTCGTGCAGCAATTTCAAATCAGTTCTGGAGCGAATAATGCGCACTCAGCAGATTAATGTCAACACCGCCTCTATCCATTCCGCGCCACGATTCGTTATCTCTGAAAACGTGGCGCGCATTAATGAGGTAAATATCGGGGCCGTGATAATCCGTCGTGACGAGGAAGGTCGTTACTCCTTGAACGATCTTCACCGGTCGGCAATGGAAAGCGGTAAGGCTACAGAAAGCCAGCGCCCTGGTAACTTCCTAAAATCTGAGTCGGTATCCGCTTTTATTGGGGCTCTCGAAACTGCTACGAAAATAGCAGTTTGTGTGAAGCGGCCAGGGCGCGCTGGCGGAACCTTCGCCGATGAGCTGATCGCTATCCGCTATGCGGCCTGGATCGAGCCAGCTTTTGAGGTTGACGTATATCGCACTTTTCAGTCGGTTAAGCGATCTGCGGCCAACAACATCCGTGAAGGGGTTGATCGGGCCATGTCTCGCGAGCGAGCCCGCCTCGAAGCTCCAGCTCTGACCGACGCCATCAAGCACGGGCGCCTCGCCGCCGGCAAAGAAATCAAGCACTACCACTTCAGCAATGAGTTCGACCTGATCAACCGTATCGCCCTGGGCATGCCTTCCAAGGTGTACCGGGCGGCGCATTGCATCAGCCCTACAGATTCGATCCGTGACCACCTAACGCCTTGCGAGATTCGGTGCATTGAACACTTGCAGCGCGTCAACGCGTCTCTGATCGATGTAGGCATGGACTTCGAATCCCGCAAGCAGAAGCTCAGCCAGATCTACATCCAGCGCCATAGCCGGGCTCTTCTCTCCGAAATCAAGCGCCTGGAGTTCTGACCATGAAAGACGAACCAAAAATCCAGGCGACGATGATTGACGACGCCTACATGGAACAGTTCACCAATGACCAGCTCGCCTATATGGCTTGGGACAAAAGCGAGTTCTCTCTGAGCGTCTACCTGGATGAAGAGGAATCGAAGTGTGAAGACTGCACGAACGACGCCCGTTTCGAGCTTATGACGGCCGTTCTTGCTTCTAAGGTGTTGATCCGCCGCCTGACCGGTGTCGACCCTCGATCCATTCGTGAAAGGGCTTTTAACAAGCTCCTGAGAAGCGATTGCTTGCCTCAGTGGGAGACCCTGCAATGAGCATGGAGCTGATGGTCAAGGCCATGAAGACCAAGGTCGGAAACCCGCTGCGCAAGCTGGTACTGATCAAGCTGGCTGACAACGCCAACGACGTGGGCGAGTGCTGGCCGTCGTATCAGCATATCGCTGATCAGTGTGAGATCGGTCGCTCCACTGTGAAGGTTCACATTCGAGAGCTGGAGAAGTGCGGCCTGCTGCGTCGTGAGTTCCGTCGCAAGGGTGAGCTTAATCAGTCGAATCTCTTCCACCTTTCGCTTAATAGTGGGTCAGGAGCTGCCCTACCTGGGGCAGGAGATAACCCAGGGGGTGGGGCAGGAGCTGCCCCCAGAACCAGTCACTCTTTTGAACCAGTCAAGGAACCAGTAAAAGAGCCGGTCGCTAAAGCTCCCTCTCGCAAAAAATCGAAGGCTGAGAAATTCGACCCGCTGACTGCCAAGCCGACCAATGTCAGCGCCACTGCTTGGGCTGACTGGTGCCAACACCGCAAGGAGATCCGCAAGTCGCTGACCGCCACTACCTGTGCCCGTCAAGCCAAGACCCTGGCAGGCCACCCCGACGCTGACGCCGTGATCAACCAGTCCATCAGCAATGGCTGGACCGGTCTGTTCCCTGAGAAGGTCGTGGCTGGTGGTAGGACTGTCGGCAATGGGCCGGACTTCTACGACCAGTCGTGGCGCACTGATACAAGTGATGACCTATGAAGAACGTCACTCAGATGATCCCAGGTGCAGCGCGGGCTCTGGCCACCGCCGCCCCTTATCAGCCCCCGGCACAAACCGGTACCCAGCTCGGCGTTGTGGATGACGCCACCGGTGAAGTGGTCGAGCGCCTGTTTCGGCAGTTGCAGGCCATCTTCCCGGCGCACAAGCAGGCATGGCCAGACGACAAGGCCAAGGCCGCAGCGATGCGCAACTGGACAATGGGTTTCATGGCCGCCGGCATCCGCACGCTGGAGCAGATCCGTTATGGAATCGAGCAGTGCCGCAAAAGCGGCTCACCGTTCGCTCCCAGCGTCGGGCAGTTCATAGGCTGGTGCACGCCTGGACCTGAGGCGTTCGGCTTGCCAGCGAGCGCTGACGCATGGGTGGAGGCATTGATGGGCGTCTACAGCCACGAAGGTGTGCGTGTCGCAGCCAACGAGACCGGAATCTTCGACCTGCGCACCGCCAAGCAGGAAGACAAGGGCCTACGTCAGCGCTTCGACCACAACTACGCCGTGGTGATCCGCCGCGCCCAGGAAGGCCAGCCGCTGGACGGGAAGATCCTCACCGGGATCGGCCACGACAGCCAGAAGACGGCCTTCGAACTCGCGAACGAGCTGGCCGACCAGCAGACCCAGGCGCGAATCCTCCAGCAGGGCATCCCGGCCGACGGTAAGTCCGCCCGCGAGCTGCTGCTGGCAAAAATGAACATCAAGCGCGGGCCGGTGTGCGGCGCGGAGAAACGGACATGACCGACAAGATGCGTGAAGAGTTTGAGACTGCCGTTGCTTTGGAAGCTAAAGAGCCCGTGCTGGCGGTTTACCTGAGCCGCCGTCACGACACCTACAGCACCAGCACCCTCCATTTCGCATGGTGGGCCTGGAAAGCCTCCCACGCGGCGCTGCTGAAAAAGCAAGTCAAGGAGCAAGAAGAGTTCCTTGACCACCTTGCCGACTTTGAGCACGAGGACACTTTCCATGACTGACCGCACCGAACTGAAGAGGCTGGCCGAGGCCTTCCCGGCGGATCTGGATTGGGACAGCAACACCGAACCGTTCTTCAACGGCCCATCAGGCGAATCGCTAGGTGGCGGATCGACTGGTTTTTACTCTGTCTACGGCAAGCCGTTCCGTCTCGAAGGCGAGGACTACGACTACGACGGGCCGACCTATGTTCAGGCATGCAACGCTGACTTCGCCAAGTTCATGATCGCAGCTCGCGATGGCGTCCTGGCCCTGATCGCCGAGAACGATGTCCTCACCAAGATCTTCAACGATGCGCCAGACCTGCCAGATACAGACGTTGAATGGCTGGAGAAGACTCGCGCGCTTGAGGGCGAGCGCGACCAAATCCGCGTCGAAGTAGCCGGCCTGCGCACCGGCTACGAAGCCTACGAGCGGGTGAATGCTGAGCTGAAGGCTGAGAATGAGGCGCTACGTAAGGATGCTGAGCGGTATCGCATGGTGCGCGGCATCGCCAGCATAAGCGCTAGCCGTAGCAACCTTGTCGTCAAGCAGCGTCCCGTTAATGGGTTTAGCAGCAGCACCGCACGCGACTTTGACGCATCTATCGACGCCGCCATGGGCAAGGGGAACCAATCATGACTACTGAGCTGAGTTTTGAGCTGAGCGGTATTGGCTTCTCAGGCATGCCTTTGGAGCGAGTAGCCAAGTACATGACGGCTCTCGCTGATTTGGTCGGAGAGACGGCCATGTTCGTGCGCATGACGGACAACTCAATTGTATTCGTGGATGGTGGTCTGCAAACAGACCATAGATCGGCTGAAAGCATTGATCCAGAAGGGTTAGAGGGTGGCCTGCAATGACTAACGTCATCCATAAGCCTCGCCACTTCTGGACCTCTGGGCGTAACCGTGTCCGCGACGTGTTCAAGCTGGCCTACCTGTTTGCTTTTGAGCTTTCGGCGGATAGCGCAGTAGAGATCATCGTCCGCCCGGTGAAGTCCCGCCGAACCCTAGAGCAGAACGCCAAGCTGTGGGCAATGCTCGGCGACATCTCCCGCCAAGTTGAATGGCCGGTCAATGGCGTCATGCAGAGGCTCGACAGCGAGGACTGGAAGGCCCTCATGACCGCAGCAGCACGCCAGGAGATCCGCATGGCCCAGGGAATCAACGGTGGCGTGGTGATGCTGGGAGTCAGCACAAAGCGCATGACCGTAGCCGAACTGGGCGACGTGATCGAATGCATGTACGCATTCGGCGCTGACAAGGGCGTGATCTGGAGCGAGCCGAAGGGCCAGATGCCAGAACAGTGGGAGGCAGCATGAGCCATAACTTCAAGCCGGGCGACCTGGCGCTAACGCTCGCGGGAGATGAAATATACCCGGCGATGACTCAGGTTGAACTGGTCGAGATGCTGCAGCCGGGAGATCTATGGTCGCACAAGGGGTTAAGGATTCCGCTGGTAAAGGTCGTGTGGGTGTGTCGCTCGCGCTACTGGGAAATGATCTATCGGCCAAAAGACCTCATGCCACTTCGCGGCGACTTCACCCATGAGCAGCAGAAAGCCAAGGAGGCTGTATGACCATCGAACGGAAGCCGGCCAAGCCTAAGAAGTGCCGCGTTGCTACGTGCAGGGCCTTATTCGTGCCTTCGCGCATGGGCCAGGCGGTGTGCAGCCCAGCGTGCGCCCTGATCGATGGACCGCGTCATGCGCCGAAAGCCCGCAAGGCCCTGGCCGACATCGAGCGCAAGGACATAAAGGTCCGCAAGGAGAAGCTGAAGAGCAGGGCGGATCATGCCAAGGACACTCAGCAGGCCTTCAACGAATGGGTGCGCCTACGTGATGCCGATCTGCCTTGCGTGAGCTGTGGTCGCCACCATGACGGCCAATATCACGCTGGGCACTATCGGACTGTTGCGGCAAACCCAGCCATCAGATTCGAGCCGCTGAATGTCCACAAGCAATGCGCTCCATGCAACAACCACAAGTCGGGCGACATCGTGAATTACCGCATTGAGCTGGTGAAGCGTATCGGCGCCGAGGCTGTCGAGTGGCTGGAAGGGCCGCATGAGCCCAAGAAGTACACCGTCGAGCAACTGAAGGCGATGACCGCCGAATACCGGGCAAAGACCAGAGAACTCAAGAAGGGGCAGGCAGCATGAAGATCAACTCAGCGCGCCAAGCTTGGCATGACTGCAAGTACAACCCGGCCCCGGGCCAGACCTCCGATGTTGTGCAGCTGGGTGTGGTGGTGCAGAACACCGAGCGCGGCCCGACGGCAAACCACGCTGTGCACGGGGCACTGGCTGGGCACATCCAGTCGGCAATCGCTCGCCTGCACCCGCAGATCCGCGTATTCGGTGACTTCATGTACGCCGCCGAGCAGAGCGACGATATCCGCGAGGCTGCGGAAGAGGTCGTATTCCTGCTGGTGCAAAACCGGTCTCCACGGATGACGGCGGCCAAGCGAGAGAAACTGGAGTTCGTCGTTAAGGGCGTGCTACGCCGGTACCAGCACATGCACCAGGGCGGGCAATCGTCCAACGAAGACCCGTTGGCCAACGCCGAGAAGTTCAGGGCCTGGATGTGGCAGGTCTACGAAGTGCGCCTGGAGTCGTGCAACTGGGAGCGGGATTGGGGTGGTGTGCTGCAACTGATCTTCGATTGCTGCGAGGATCTGGACCGGCGCGCGTTAAGCCCGGTTGCCGCCGTAATTTACGAAATGCGCGAGGCCGCATGAGGGCCTATTGCGTTCCCGTGCGGCTGGTGATACCTTATCGCCACTGTTAGAGTTTTGCCTTCGGCAACTTACTCTTGATCCAAGAAAGCCCGGCCAATGCGCCGGGTTTTTTATTGCCTGAGTTTTACTGCAGCCAGGGCAGCCTTACGGAAGGCCTGGACGCTGATAAGCCGGTAGTGCAGCGCTACGGAAAAACACCGGCAGCCCGCGCACCCTGACCTCACTATGCTTACAGGGTGGCGCGAGACAGGAAAGGCGAGATCGATGCATTAGGGCGTCGACGCCTGGAAGGTCTTTGGCAGACAGCGCGGAAAGACGCGCAATTGCGGGTAGCGCAGGTCGCTAGACAGCCTTCCAAGCTTTCGATCAGGGTTCGATTCCCTGTATCCGCTCCAAATCTGGCCCGAAGCATTGAAGGTTGATGCGCCCGGCTCATAACCGGGGGAAGAGGGTTCAAGCCCCTACGGGCCGACCAGGCATGGGGCCTCAATCCTCTGCGGTGTAGATCTGAGATCCTTTCAGGGAGCCAAAACAACTTGAGCAACCGAGGGGGAGTGCCTCGGTGCCTTTTCAGGGCCTCGACATTGATCGGGGCCTTCTAGTTTTCGGCTCCGCCACACCCATTGCTCCGAGCAGGGAGTGCTGTGTCAGCCGATTCAATTCCCAAACATGCCCCACGGAGTCGAGCGCATGGAGTATCTACAGCGCCTGCTCGACAAGATCGACAGGTTCGAATTGTTGATTGCGGGCCTGGTTGGGGCCGTTGTTGCGAGCTGGTGGCACAAGGATGACTTGTCCGACTGGCGCGCCTGGATGGTGTTCTTGGTCACTGGGGTTGCCTGCTCGCTGTACCTGACGAGCATGGTCAGCGCTTACCTGAATGTCACTGAGCCAAAGATCGTCGCCGGGATTGGTTTTCTCCTAGGCACGTTTGGCGGCTCTCTCCTGGCAGCAATCAACCGAGCCATCAAAGCCGCTGACCTCTGGGCGCTTATTCGCCAGCGGTTCGGGGGAGGCAACCCATGAATCTTGAACTGATCAACTCCATCGCCTGCGGCCTGATCGCCTTCTGGGCAACCTGGTGCGTACTGAGCGGGAAGGTGAGGGACGGCATCCTCGGGAAGCTGATCTACACCACGATCGCCATCACCGGTTTCGTCGTGTCGGTGCGCAGCCAGAACATCTTCTTCGGCCCGACCACTGCTGGCCTGACGCTGCACGTCGCCCTGGCCATGGCCGGCGCCCGGCACATCTTCATGGTCACGTACTGGCAGCGGGTGAAGGCATGGCTGTGCAGGACGCTGAACTGCGAACACTGCATAGGTTGCCCTAAGGCGCCTGAAAGCATCGACCAGCCCAAGCAGTAATCCGCGCCACGTTTTCACAACCGCCGTTTCGTGGCGCGAGATAGATCAATTTATGACCACATCAAAACCGCGAATTCAGATTCAGGCCGGTAAGGTCGTGTCAACTGATAGTTTGTCGAACATGGTGGCCAACATCGGCACCAACCGAGACAAGCGTACCCACAACGTATTCGGCTTTGAGTTCGTCAATCAGATTGAGCTTGAAGCGGCGTATCAGTCCAACTGGATTGCCCGCCGTATCGTGGACAAGCCGAACGAGGACGCACTGCGTGAGTGGCGCACGTTCAATGGCAAGCAGGCCAAGGACATCGCGAACGAAGAGCGCCGCCTGGGTGTCCAGCAAGCCTACCTCGATACGTGCTGCTGGGCAGACCTGTACGGTGGTGCCGCGTTGCTGATGGTGACCGGGCAGGACCTGAGTTCACCGCTCGACTTGAAGAAGATCGGTAAGGGCGACCTGAAGAACCTGGTAGTCCTCGACCGCTGGGATATCCAGCCTACAGAATTCAACCTGACTGACCCGCTCAAGCCAAACTGGATGCTCCCTGAGTTCTACATGATGGTGAACGGCGAGCAGCGCATTCACTACAGCCACATCATCCGTCGCACTGGGGCTCGCCTGCCGCGCCGCATGCGCATGTTCGAGCAAGGCTGGGGTGACAGTCGTCTACGTCGCTGCATGTCTGACCTGCGTGATGTGGTGGCCACGAAGGGCGGCATTGCCTCCCTGGTGCTGGAGGCCAACGTCGACACGGTCAGCGTTAAGGGTCTGCAAACCGCTCTTGCCAGTGCTCAGTGCGACAAGATCACCGAACGCTACCGCCTATTCGGCATGATGAAGTCTCTGGTGAACCTGGGACTGCTGGATGCTGACAACGAGACCTACGAGCGCAACAGCATCTCGTTCTCCGGCCTCAGCCAGATCATGGAGCAATTCATGGTGTGGACTGCCGGCGCGGCTGAAATGCCTGTAACCGAGCTATGGGGGCAATCAGCCTCCGGCTTGAGTGCTACAGGTGAAGGTGACCGCAAGACCTACGAAGGCACGATCAAGGGTAAGCAAGACGGCCAAATGCGTCTTGACCTTGAGGCGCTTGATCAGGTGCTGATCCGCTCTGCCCTTGGCGACTACCCCGACGATCTTGAATTTGAATGGAAGCCTCTTTCCCTGCCTACAGGGACTGAGCAGGCCCAGGAAGATCTGGCGGACGCCCAGGCTGACGCGATGAGCATTGAGGCTGGCGTTATTCGCCCGAGCCACGCTATGCGTCGTGCCCAGTCGAAAGGCACCTACGCCATCACCGACGAACAGATCGCCGCCCAAGAGAAGATCGAGAAGGATCAGGACAATGGGCTGGGTGATGACGGCGATGGAATGCCGGGGTTTGATCTTGGCGGTAAGTCAGGCGAAAAGCCGACACCTTCACGGTCTGAGACTACCGATGCAGCGCCAAAAGGCTTTGCGAAGGTAAGCCCAAACATGGTTGTGGCGTACTCCGTATCACGGCATCTGCAGGATATCGGCGTGGATTCTGGGGTTCCAGAGAGAGATCTACATGTAACGCTGTTCTACGCCCGAAACGGCATTCCATCTGGTAATCCGTCGGATCGCACGTTCGAAGCTTCTCTCACTGGAGAATACGAGATCATCGGCCGGGCACCTTGGCGCGCACTGGTGGCAAAACTCGAATCCCCAGAGCTACAGGCGCGGTTTGACGAAATCCGCGCAACAGGCGCCGAACACAGCTACCCAAGCTACTTTCCTCATCTGAGCCTCAAATACGACCCGACAGAGGAAGATCTGGCGGCGATTCGCGCCAACCCACTACCCCTGACCTCAATCGTTCTTGGCGGTGAAGAATGGAAGCCAGTAAAAAGCTGACGCCAACCCAGGCTCTGGCAGCGGCCAACAAGGCGCTGCTGGATAGCAGGAAAAGGAGGCCGAAGGCGCCCAAGCCTGTTATGCCAAGCCAAGAAGCTGAGCGCTACTACCGAGGCCAGCTTCGAGGCATGGTTAGATTGATGGCTGGTGAGCTGGTCAAGGCGCTGGAGCCTGAACTGAAACGCTTGAAGCGTGACTACATCGCCGACGCCATGCCGACCATGGACGGCTGGACTGATGAGATCCTCGCAGCAATACGCGGGGTATCACGTCGGTTCAGCTCATCCCTGTTCGAATCCCAGATCCAGCGGGTGGCGGCTAGCACTGTCAGCCGAGCCGAGGCAGATAACGCCGAGGACTTCCGTAAATCGGTCAACCAGGCCGTCGGTGTCGACTTCCAGTTGATCGCTAGGCCCAAGGGCATGGAGGACTACCTGGAAGCCTCCACAGCTGAAAACGTCAACCTGATCAAGTCGATACCCGACGAATACTTCAAAAACGTCGAGACGATCGTACTGGGCGGCATGAAGGATGGTCTCGCACCTACTGCCATCGCCAAGCAGATACAGGAACAGACCGGTGTAAGTGCCAGACGGGCAAAGCTCATCGCGCGCGACCAGGTTTCGCAACTCAATAGCGACCTGACCCGCCAGCGCCAGGCAGCGGCCGGCATTGAGTTCTACAAGGCCGTGGATGCAGGAGATCAGCGCGTATCTGGTGCACCAGGCGGGAAATACCCGAACGCCAAGATCAGTTGCTACGGAATTGCCCGCCAGGACATTGGCTACGGGCCAGGCGTGTACAAGGTCGCCGACGGCGCTCCGTGGGGTGGAAAGACCGGCCTGCACCCCGGAAAGCACCACGTTCTCTGCCGCTGCATCGCCATCGCCATGATCCCCGGCGTGAACTACTTCCCCAAAGACGGGTAACCCAATGCAAAGAATGACCATCGATGAGGCCTTCAAGCCTACGTCGCGAACGCTCACGCCTGAAGGATTCCTTTGCGTGAAGGGCGTAGCGGCCCGCACAGGGGTTTATCAGTACCTGTCGAGCGAGCTGGATCTGGACGGCCCCGAGCGAATCGTGAACGTCTACCGGTCGCCGGAAGAAGTGTTCAAGCCTGAGTCGATGGCTACCTACCTCGACAAGGACGTGACCAACGACCACCCGTACGACTTGGTCGACTCGACCACCTTCAAGGAAGTGTCGGTAGGTCATGTGCGCGGTGTTGAGCGTGACGGCGACAACCTGGTGGTGGACATGATCATCAAGGATCAGTCAGCCATCGACGACATCCAGTCCGGCAAGGCCGAACTATCCCCCGGCTACCTCGCTGAATACGTGGAAGCCCCCGGCGTAGACCCTGTATCAGGCACCGCCTACGAATACGAGCAGCGTGACATTCAAATCAATCACAACGCCGTTGTAGAAGCAGCACGGGCCGGAAAGGTCGCCCGTATTTTTGATCACAAACCGAAAGGTACTACCACTATGGCGACCCGGAAGCTTTTTCTGGACTCCAAAAAAACACGCTCCGTCGTGCTCGACGAAGACACAGCAGTCATTGTTGAGGACGCCTTCGCGGTGCTGCAAAAGTTCGCTGACGAAGAGTCTGAGCGCGCAGACAAGGCCGAAGCCACCAAGGACTCGGCAGAGGAAGAGCTGGAAGAGGTCAAGAAGGAAACTTCCGACGCCGCTATCGGCCTGCGCGTGAAAGCAACCCTCGACACCATCGCACTGGCTGGCAAGGTCGTTAAGTCCTTCGACGCCAAAGGCCTGGTCTCCCCCTTGGAAATCAAGCGCGCCGCGATGGCCCAACTCAAGCCGACTCGCGACTGGGCGTCCAAGTCCGAAGCCTACGTAACCGCCGCATTCGATGCCGCGGCTGACGAAGCTGAAGAGAAGAAAACCGAGGACGAAGACGACGATGACGACAAGTCGAAAGTCAACGACAGCCTTCGCCAGTTCGCCAAGGACGCAGCATCGCGCGGCCTGAAGCCGACCCAAGACGGCACCGACGCCTACAACAAATTCCTGAGTGGTGGAAAATAATGGGCATTGCAATTGATACCTTCGGCCAGTACGCCGGCAAGGCCTACGAAGGCCAGATCAATGACCTGAGCATGGCGGATGTAACCACCGCCGTCGCATCGGTCGCCATTCCATTTGCACGCGCCGTGGTTTCCGCCACTGTCGACAAGCAAGGCGCACTGCCAGCCGCTGGCGCTGGCTTCTTCTTGGGCATCTCCGTGCGTAAGCCTGTGGGCGTGAGCGGTAACTACATGACTGGCCAGGTATCCGACAGCGGCAACACTGTTGGCGGCTATCGCCTGAACGAAGAAGTCAGCCTGCTCAGCACTGGCCGTATCTGGGTCAAGACCCTGGCCGGTGCCACCAAGGGCGCCCAGGTCTACGCCGTGCCATTGACAGGCGAGCTGACCAACGCTTCAACCGCAGGCAATCACCTGCTGCCGGGCTGCGTATTCAAGACCACCGCCGCGGCGGGTGAGTTGGCGCTGGTACAGGTCAAGTCCGACGTCACCACCACCATCGCCGCTTAAGGATCAGATCGAATGAAGACTTTCGACGCTTCCCCCCAGGCGCAACTGGGCTTTCTGTTGGGTCAACTGACCTACGTTGAACAGGAAGTCCTGCGCCAGCCGTACCCAGAAATCAAATACCCTTCGATCCTGACCGTGGACACCTCGGCGCCAGACTACACCGAGTCGATCGCCTTCAAGGTGCTCGACTACAAGGGTGAGCCGGCACCAATCGGTGATGTTTCCCACGACTTCCCGCTGGCTGAAATCGCTGCCAAGGTCGGCGGTGTTGACGTGGTTCAGGCTGGCCTGGGCTACACCTACACCCAGATCGAAGTCGGCAAGGCCATGCAAATCGCAAACTCCGTCGGTTTCGGCGGTGCGATCAACCTGTTGGCTGAAAAGCCAATCGCGACCCGCACCCTGACCGAGCAGTGGCTGGACCGTGTGGCATTCGTTGGTGACGCTCGTTGGCCTTCGCTGACCACTGGCGGCCTGCTGAAGTATCCAGGCGTACCAGTCGTTGCTACCGGCACTCTGCTGGGTGGCGCGAACAAGACCATCGCCCAGATCCTGGCCGCTGGTGGCGAGACCGCTGCAAACGAGATCCTGACCCTGCTGAACAGCGCGATCCTGCGTGTTTACGCTACTCAGACCAACTCGATTTTCCGGCCGACTCACATCCTGCTGCCGCTGGTTGAATACGGCCTGCTGACCACCTTCCGAATCCCGAACACTTCGGAAACGCTGGTCAGCTACCTCGAGCGTGTGCTTAACATCAAGATTGAGCCAATCCTGCAGGCGTCCACCGCCGGCGCTGGTGGCGGCAATCGCATGATGGTCTACACCAAGAACGCCCAGTTCGCTAAGTTCCACCTGCCAATGCCTTACACGCTGAACGCGCCGATCCCGTCTCACGGCGGCCTGCGCTTCGAAGCCGCTGGTGTGGTGCGCACTGCTGGTACTGAGCTGCGTGTTCCGATGTCCCACCTGTACGTTGACGGCATCTAAGGAGGTCACATGGCTGCGAAGAAAAAGCAAACCGGTGAATCCTCTTCGTCGGAAGCGACCGTCTGGACCAACATCAGCAAGAACCCGGTGATCCTGGGCGATGGCAGCACTGTGGGGGCTGGTGAGCAAACCACCCCAGAGCAGGCTGAGTTCGCCGAGGGTTCGCTGTGGGAAGAGCACGGCGTGCTGGTATCTGGCGCGCCGGTTCTGACCGATGACGGTGCTGGTAAGATCGAAGTGTTGAGCGCTGAGATTGAAACCCTGCGCGCTCAACTGCTCTCCGTCGGCGGCGAGAAGTCCGCGCTGCTGACCGAGATCGAAGAGCTTAAGGCTAAGATTCCAAAGGCCGAGTAATATCTGGTGCGTGGCGTGGCCCATCTTGAGCTAATATGGGCCATGTCAACCTCCTGCCAAGGATTCCGCTATGAGCCAATTCACCTTTGAGCAATTCAAGGAATTGTACGAAGGCAAGTTCGAGATCACCGATACCGATTATCTTTTGGAGCAGCTTGCCGAAAAGTACCATCGCGTAACGGAGGCCTACGATCGAACGGTATGTACAGGTCCAATTGTTCATGGCTCGATAGTGCCCGTGACTCAATTTGAGCGCGAAAAGGTCAATCGCTACGCTCGAGGGGTGCTTGAGTCGATTGCTCTTGAATATCCGCAGTTCTCACGATCCGAGCTGAGGCGCGCAATCAGCGCCGCCGACCGGTAGCGCACGAAACAACACACAAGACCCGCCAAGTGCGGGTTTTTTGCATTCTGGAGTCTGACCCTTGGCTGAACTGACCATTGAAGTGACGCCGGCGATCATTGCGGACTTCCGAGCGTTTTACCCTGAATTTTCAGATGTCACTGCCTGGCCTGATGCATCCATCACCCGGGCGCTGTACATCGCACGCGGCGAGTTTGGCGGATGCGGATGTGCTGGATGGGGGGACTACAAGCCCTACTCATTCCTCCAGCGCGGCTGGTTTGCCCTCGCAGCGCATTACCTGACCTGGAACAAACTGGCGACTGATGCCACATCGACAGACGGCAGCGCCTCAACGCCCTACGCCCAGTCCAGCAAGAGCGTCCGTGATGAGTCGGTGTCCTACGCCATTCCAGGCGCGAACGACTCGCTGACGACCTGGGAGGCGGCCCTGGCCCTAACCCCGTACGGTGTCGAGTACCTTCATCTGCGCTCTCGGGCCGGCATGGGAGCGATCTGCGTATGATCGAGCCAACCATAAGCATGGTCGGGACGCAGCAGGTTGAACAAGCACTGAAGCAGCTTGCCAAGCGACTTGAAGGTCAGGCCCGTGTATTGGTTGGGGTACCAGAAGGCGCCGGCTCATACGAAGACGGCCTGACCATCGCCACCATCGCCGCAGTGAACAACTTCGGATCGGCGGACGGAAAAATCCCCGCTCGTGAGTTCTTGCAGCCCGCAATCAACAAGGGCGCACCTCAGTACCAGCGCCTGGCCGAGATAATGATTCCAAAGGTGCTTTCCGGCTCCATGGCCATGACAGCCCTGCTTGAGCAGATGGGCAACCTGGCCGAAGGCCACGTTAAGCAAGAAATCACCGACTTGGATACGCCACCAAACGCGCAGTCCACCATCGACAGAAAGGGCTCAAGCAGCCCGTTGATCGATACGGGGGCTCTTCGCCAATCCATTCGCTACGTCATCGACGAGAGCACGGAACCACTCGAAGAGGGTTTGTGATGGGCCTCAACATGCGCGGCCACGTCAGCGGGCCATTCATTACCCACAAGGGAGTGGTGCTCAACCGCTACTCCAGCGAGATCGTGGACTTTGAACCGGTCCTGGCCATCACCTACACCGACGCCTTCGACGCAAACGTGCAGCCTGTCAGCGACAAGGAGATTGAATTCCTCCAGATCGGCGCCGAGCGAATCAATGATGTGCGTGTGATCCATCGCAATGACGGCAACGGTATCGAGGTTTCGACCCCTGGCAAGCTGGCCGACATCCTGGTGTTCGCCGAGACGCCCGACAAGCCTGCCACCTGGTGGAAGTCAATCGCCACCGACTACAGGCCCTGGCACAACTTCTGCCGGGCCGTGGTGGCCAAGCTTGACCCTGCTGAGATAGCCAGTCTGGAGGCGCATACTGATGCTTGACTCCAAAGCGCTATCCAAGGCTGTTTGCCGGATTGTCGTGGCTGTTACCGGGCTGCCGGCCGACAAGGTTATCCTTGCCGACAACAACACTGCCGCGCCATCTGGCAGCTACTGCGCGGTGCGCCTGCAAAACCCTGAGCAATTCGGCCAGGCGCTCAACTCGCAAGCCAACGTGCCGGCCCAGGATGATCCCCGGTACGAGGACATCATCGCCAGGGTGGCTACCCAGTTCACACTGGGATTCAGCATCAACTTCTACCGTGCCGGCGCCGTGATGTATGCCGCCGCCCTGTGTGAGGCGAACAAGCGAGAACCGGTGAAGGCCATCCTGCGCGCTGCAAAGCTCGGCTGGTCCCGCGTGTCACCAATCAACAACCTGACCGGCCTATATCAGGCCGCCATGGAAGAGCGCTCCCAGCTCACCCTCTACCTGTATGGCGAATCCATCGCAGAAGACCGCGTACAGCGGATCTATCGCGCCGGCTTCTCTGTGGAAACCGAACAATCTGGCGCCATCGCGCAAGGGGAAGTAAATGGCTTATCCGGCTGAAGAAATCATCAACATCAACGTCCTGATCAACTCGGCCGGGCTGGGGACTTCCAACTTCGGCGCGGGCATGGTGTTTGCTGACTTCGATTCGTCGAGCGATGCAACATTCGTGACCGGGACCTATCGGGACTACGGCACAGCGGCCCAGGTGGCGGCAGACTTCAACATTGCCTCCGACCCTTACGCGGCTGCACTGGCATGGTTCTCGGCTATTCCCAAACCTAAGACCCTGCGCATCTACCTGCGCATCGAGGAAGACACCCCAGTCGAGTCGCTGAATGATGCGATCAGCAAGGGGATTTGGTTCTACTGGTACGAGTTTGAAACTTCGATCCGCGCCGTGGATGCCGATGTTTTGGCTTTGGCTGCTGCCGGCGATGCTGCAAGCAAGTTTTTTGCCTTCACCACCAACCAGGCAACCGTTCGAGACCCGTCGGTAACTACCGACATCGTCAGCAAGGCATTTGTGCAGGGCTCTCGCCGCATGTTCATCGTGAGCCACGCCACCGAGCCCTACGCTGGTTTCGAGCTGGCGGCCGTGTTCAGTCGAGTGAATTTCAATGCGGCCAATTCGACCATCACCGGCGAATTCAAAAAACTTCCAAACATAGACGCCGAAAGCCTGACGCCGACCGCCTACAGCACTATGAAGTCGAAGGGCGCCATTTTCTACACGGTTGTCGAAACCGGTGGGGAGAAGGACATGGGGCGGATCATCAACTCCAAGACCACCTCCACCTTTGGCGAGTACATCGACGATGTGTTCAACCTTGACGCCTTCGTCAACTTCGAGCGCGTGGCGCTGTACAACGCCCTCACTAAGGTGCCGACGAAGCTGCGTCAGACCCCGCCAGGCCAGCAGGTTCTTCTTAATGCTGCATCCCAAGTTGGCGAGGTCTTCATCGACAACGGTTATCTGGGCGAGCGTTACTACACCGACGATCAAACCGGTGAGGAGAAACTGAGCCGAGGCTACGAGACGCTGACCAAGGCAGATGAAATCCTCCTGATTTCCGATGCAGAGCGCGCCAATCGTGACTCCGCCCCAATCCGCATGCGCATCTTCCGCGCTGGCGCTATCCATGCTGTCGACCTGACCGCCAACGTTGAATAAGGATCGCCCACATGTCTTTAGCTGATCTTTCTGTAGAAAACACCATTGTGGTCATCACCGGCGTCGGCGTGTTGGACGACTGGGGCCGCACCGACCCGCCGTTCACGATTGAAAACATCGATGACGTGGCGAACCTGAGTCGCGGACTGGGTGGCAATGCTGTTCGGTTCCACCGTAAGAACCCCGGCCTGCGGCTCACTGTGAACTTCATGCCCGGCAGCCCGCAAGCGCTCGCAATGCAGGCCCAGGTAACGGCTCGCGCTGAAATCTCCGGCTCCTATGCCTCAATCTCCGGCCTTGAAGGCGGCGTGTTCTCTGAAGGCGTTATCACTCGCGGCAAGTCCATGGCTCGCGGCGGCCCAGGCATGAATGACGCCACTTTCGTGATGGAGTTCAACAAGGGCAATATTGTATGAGCCAGGCTGAATCCTATATCCGGACCATTGAGCATGACGGTGTAACCTACCGTTTCGGCATGCCAAGCGCCGAGAAGCAGCGGGCGGTTCTGTTCCGCTTGGGCAAGTACGGTGTGGAGCCAATGATCAAGGGCCTGGCCCTGGCTGAACTTGGCGCGGCATCGTCATTTGTAGTTGCTGGCGGGATCGTCGGCACCATGCTCGCCCGCATGCCCGAAGACGACTTCAACTTCGTCTGCGACTCCATGCTGGGCAAGCTGTTCAAGGATGGCGCGGAAAAGCCTCTCACCATGGAAGACTTTTCTGGCCGCTTGAAGACTTACTTCACCATCGTGGTGCTGGCTCTCGGGAATGTCTTTGAGGATTTTTCCGGACTCCTGACCCTCTTCAAGAAATCTACCGATTCAGTCGCGGCGGCGGATTCGAGTCAGGAGAACGAATCAACCCAGCCGTCGACTGGGAGCTCTGGAGACCCTGCGTAGGAATTCCTGGCCTATGCCCTCCACTATGCACCTATAGCCAGCTCACGGATGGCACCCATTCGCTTGGATGGGTTAAGCGGGCCAATCTCGTCATGGACGAAATGATCTACGCGCGCCATCTGGCTGAGGCCAATCGACCGAAATAGCCCTGCACTCGCGGGGCTTTTTGCTTTTCAGGGAGCTTGCACTTGAAAGTATTAGAAAGCTTCTTGATCGCCCTCGGCATGAAGGTCGACGAAAAGTCATTCCAGAAGGCAGACGCGGCGTTTGGTGGCCTGACCAAATCAGCCCTACAGCTTGGCGCTGTGTTCGCCGGGAAACTGGCTATCGACAAGGTAGTGGGCGATTTCAAGCAGGCCGGTACCGAGCTGAACAACTTCAACAAGCTGACCGGGTTGAGCACGCAAAACGTGCAATCGCTCGGACAAGCATTGAAGGCCCAGGGCGGCAGCGCCTCTGATGCCTTCTCGGCGATGAAGAAGATTCAAGACCTGATGGCATCGCCTATTACCGGCGATACCGGATGGTTTGGCGACGTGGCCAAGCTCGGACTTAACCCTGACGTGATCATCGGCGCACAGAACACAGCGGACGCCCTGGCGGGTATTGCAGGCGAGTTCGAGCACATGAGCGCGCTCAATCAGCGTCTGGCAGGCCAGGCCCTGGGATTGGATGATTCCACCGTTCGCCTGCTCATGCGTGGCCGAGACGAGGTAGAGAAGCAGCTGGATTCCCGCGGCAAGCTTGCCGTGATGACCCAAAAGCAAATCGACGACTCGGCACGTTTGACCAAGGCAACCAGCGAGCTTGACCAGGTGTTCACCGACATCGGTAACACCATTGCTGGCGAGCTAACCCCCGCCCTGGCCGACATGGCTGAGGATTTCGTGGCCTTCTACCGAGCCAACAAAGAACTTGTTGACTCAGGCCTGAAAGAGTTCTTTGGCGGCGTGGCTGACAACATTCAGCTCGTTGCCGTAGCAATGGCGCTGCTTGGTGGTGGCGCTGCACTCAAGGGTTTGGCTGCTCTGCGCGCCATTGTTGGACTGGGTGGCGTTGCTGCCGGCACAAGTGCCGCAGGAGCGGCCACTGGAGCTGCTGGTGTATCTCTGCTGGCTAGGGCCGGTGTGCCGCTGACCGCTCTTTTGTACTCCAGTAGTCTCAACAGTGGCGAGGATACTGAGCTGCTGAATAATCGCCTGAAGAAAGGTGGGGGTGATGCGGTCGGCGCAGTAGTCGATTACTTCACGTCAAAAGGATGGTCGAGAGAACAAGCCGAGGGTATTGCAGCCAACATTGAGGCCGAAAGCGGATTTAATGCGAATGCCAAGGGTGACGGTGGTCAGGCATACGGCCTAGCCCAATGGCACCCAGATCGCCAGGCCGAGTTCGCCAAGCAATATGGCAAAGACATCCGCAACTCCACCGGCGCCGAACAGCTTGAGTTCATCAACCACGAGTTGACTCGGGGCAACGAGAAGTCGGCCGGCACCAAGCTACGCGCCGCGACCAGCTCCTACGACGCTGCTTCTATCGTCTCCCGCGAATATGAGAGACCTGCAGACGCTGCTGGCGAGGCGTCCAGGCGCGGAGCAAGTGCTGCTGGATACACCGACAACCGCGTGTATCACATCAGCGGCGCCGACACAGAGAAGGTCAAGCAGGTACTCAACGAGCAGATGGGTCAGATGACCGAGCAGACCATGCAGGACTTCAAGAGCCCAGAACTATGAGCCTGATGAGCATATTCACCAAGACGCTGCCGAAGATCGGCCCTCTTGAGTTCGACGCCAAGCTGGAAGGCATTACTAGCAAGGCGATCACGCTGACCCAATATCCGGTCGAGTTCGGCGCCAACACCAACGATCACGCGATTCTCATGCCGAACCGATACCTGCTCACCGGAGCTGTATCGAATAGCCCTCTCGGCCTCGGCCTGGACGACATCGGCATGATGGGCGCCGGAGCCATTGCTACGGCCGTCGGCGGTGTTGGCGGGGCGGCGATTACGGCCGTGTCGGCATACCTGCTGTCTGGCGGTGATGACACCCGGGCGTCAACAGCCTGGGCATCCCTCACCGCCATCATGGAGGCCCGCGCCAAGTTCGATCTGGACACAGGCAAGGAGATCATGCGCGACATGATGATCATCCGGCTTGATGAGCGTACGCGCCCAGAGAACGAGGATGGCCTGGTGTTTATCGCCGAGCTTCAGCAGGTTCGGATTGTTCGCTCAACTGTTGGCCGCGGCGTCACATCGGCTGATCAGCTCATGAAGAACGACACTGTGTCCACCCAGGGCGCCCCGATGATCTCCGCCGGCGATGCTGCTGTAGAGGTAATGCCATGACCCGCTATAGCGTTGCCGTTCAAGCGCTGCCGGCCCAGACCTTCACTGCGCGCCTTGGCAAAAACACTGTGACCGTAGAGCTGCAATGGATGGCACGGTTTGAGGTGTTTCGCGTGAACATCCTGACCGCCTTGGGCTCCCCCCTCACGATGGGGCGATTCCTTCTGCCGAGCATCGACCTTCTGGCCGGCCTTTACCCACCGCCATCCATTTCCTATGGATCGCTCGTCTTGGAGGGCGATCAGGCAACGCCCGATAACCTGGGTATCGACAACGTTCTGGTGTGGTCAGATGAATGATGAAATCTTCCTTCGCAATTACCGACTGAAGATCGGGCGCAGCACGGGCTCTCGTGTTTACGAGATGCGGCCCGACGAAACAAGCCCAGATCAGGACGGGCTGCGCCTGACATTTCAGGTCACGCACTTCGCCGGCGGGGCGTTCAGCGTTGCCGAAATAACCATCTACAACGTGTCGCGCTACGCATCCAGGCAGATGCTTGGTGACGGCTCAACGGGGAAATACGAGTTCATTTCCTTGGAGGCTGGATACGACGGGCTGTTTGGTTCGATATTCGTGGGCCAAATCACCAACGTTCAGATTCACCTTGAGGATGGCGGCTCTACCCGCGGGATTCGCTTCTTCTGCAAATCTTCCGCGAAAGAGCGCGATCAAAATCTGATCAATTTAACCCTGGCGCCCGAGACGGACCCCGTACAGATCATTGAGGAATGCGCTTCAGTGTTCGGCGCCGAGATCCAGTTCTACGGAGATTTCTCAGGACTCAAGCGCCGATCGCGTGGCACGGTCCTCCAGGGCAGCCCTACCTCCTGCATGAATGAGCTTGGCGAGACCTTCGCATTCGATTGGATGGTCGAGAACGGCGCCATCAAGATCATCAAGCGCGATTTTGCGCTGGACAATCAGGTCTACGTGATCAGCTCCGGCACTGGGATGATCGGCTCGCCAGTGGTTAGCGACACCGAAGTAGGCATCCGCTACACGCTAAACCCCAAGATCAAGCTCGGCGACACCATCAAGCTTGAATCCATGGCCCCTCGCTTCGAGTTCTCTGGGGCTTTCTTCTACGACGTGCCTCGCACCATCGGCGAGGGCTACTACAAGGTCAACTCACTGGTGTTCTCGGGCGACTCCCATGGCGACCAGTGGGAAAGCCAGATCAGCTGTCTACGCCTCAGTGCGGCGGCCCAGGCCGGAATTTCAGAAAGGGCAACCCGATGAGTGATCCGCTCTCTTCAAGAACGCAGGCTGAATACTCCAAGATGCTGCGCGGGATATTTGGTGAGTACCTGAAAGACAACATGCGCACCAGCGTGCCAGGCCACGTCCTGAGCTTCGACCCGAACACGCAGATGGCAGAGGTTCAGATCGGACTGATGCTGGAAGACCGCCTTGGCTCACAGCAGCCACGCCGCCCAATAATTTATGTCCCGGTTCAGTTCTGGGGCGCCGCAGGCGGCACGCTCGAATGCCGAGTTGCCAGCAACACCGAGGGCGTCCTGTTCTTCTCTCAGGAGTGCATTGACTCCTGGGTCGACCAGGGCGGCGTGGCCGTTAAGTCGGAGCCTCGCCGGTTCTCGATCAACGATGCCTACTTTATCCCAGGCATCCGATCTATCCCTGGTGCGATCACGAGTTTCGCAAATGACGGAATCCGCTTACGAAGCAATGACGGCTCTCGGTATGTATGGCTGAAAGATGATTCCTCCATCGGGCTCAGCAATGGGGCTGGAAGCATCACCATTGGCGCTGACGGGGTCGTAAACATCAACGGTGTGACGATCACTCCTACTGGCCTGGTCCATACGGCGAATGACGTGCAGGCGGGATTAATCAGCTTGAAGCTGCATAAAACGTCGCAGGTTCAACCTGGCAATGGAGTAAGCGGAGTGCCAATCCCATGACGGTACGAAGACTGGACGCCGACGGCGACCTGGCCCTGGGGCCTCAGGAGTTCCTGACAGGCTACACCGCCGAGGAAGTCGCGCAGAACGTGGTTACCCGCCTCAAGTTCTTTTTCGGCGAGTGGTTCCTGGATACAACCGATGGAACGGACTGGTTCGGCAGCGTACTGGGCAAAGGGTCGGTCCTGGCGTCTCGTGAGTCGGTGATCCGTCGCCGCATCCTGCTAACACCCGGGTGCGCGGGCATGACGTCTTTCAGCCTCACTACAGACATCAATACCCGACAACTCACCGTCACCGCGTCAATCGTCAGCACCTCAGGCGATAACGCAGAAATCAATTATGTTCAGGCGATCGTCTAATGGCTCAGATCACGGACCAAGGAATCACCGGGCGCTCGCTGAACGAGTACCTAGGCGACATTAAAGAAAAGACGCTGGCGATTGACCCTGAATGGAACATTGACCCAGACAGCCCGGACGGTCAGCGGATCGGCATCGAAGCCGAGATGTTCACCAACCTCGACGAGGCGGTAGTCGCAGCCTATCGCAGCAAGGATCCTGACAGCGCCACTGGTGAAGCCCTGCGCGACATCGGCAAAATCTCAGGTATCCCGATCCGAGAGGCGACCTATTCAGTCGCACCCATTACCGTGACCGGGCAGACAGGAACCCCTATTCCTGCTCAGTCGCAGGTCAGAAGCAGGATTGATAACACGGTTTGGCTGACAACGGCCGTGATAGTCATAGGCGTCGGGCAGACCGCCACCGGCTTCGCGACGTGCACAACCCCTGGACGGGTTCTCGCATCTCCAGGCGAGCTTACGGTAATCGGCACCCCGATTGGCGGCTGGTCTTCAGTTACCAATGGGGAGGCAGCTGCGGGTGTCGCGGCGGAAAGCGACGAAGACTTTCGCATCCGCAGGAATAATGGTGTGTCACGCGCTGGCAGCAACATGCGGGACAACATGGAAGCGAACATCGCTAGTGTCCCCGGTGTTACCGACGTCAAGGTTCTGGAGAACAGCAGCGACTCGCCTTTCGACGTCGACGGCGTCCCTTACACCGGCATTGCGGTGATTGTGAATGGCGGGGCTGACGCTGACATCGGCCTGGCCATGTATCAAAAGCACAACCCCGGCACGCCGATGCTGCCGCGCTACAGTTCGAAGACTGACACCTGGGTTGACCCGCCTGGCGCTAATGGAGTCAAGGTCGACGTGACATCACCCGTCACGGGCAATAAGGCGGTCATGACCTTCCAGCGCGCTACCGGGCTTCCAATATTCGTTGCCATCACGATCCAGCGCGAGGGCGATCTGCCTTCAAACATTGAAGATCTCATAAAAAAAGCGGTTATCGCCGATTCGACCCGAAGCCTATTCAGTGGCGAGACCACCACTGGCTTTAACAGGGGCGGGTATGACATCGGCGAGAAGGTCCCACCGGGCCGGATATACACGCCAGTCAACAAGGTGCTCGGTCAGTATGGTGACAGCTACATCACCTCCTTGACGATTGGGATTGGCGCGGTAGCTCAAGGCTTAACTCCGATACAGCCGACGATTGCCCAGATAGCCACTTTTGACCCGGACAACATTCAAGTCACGGTGATTCCATGATCATGGACCACGTCGAGCGAGCAAAAACTCGAATCATTAATGAGTATCGCGGCAAGAACAGAATGGTCAGATGGCTGACTATTGCACCAGAAGTCTCGAACGACCACGTCGAGCGCCCACTTGATCAAATCTATGGGAGCTACGACGTTGACACCGTGTCAGGAGAAATGCTTGACATCATTGGGCGAATCGTTGGGGTTGCCCGCCCAATACTGCGAGACGCCGAGTTCGATGTTTTTGGATATTCTGGGAACGATAGCTACACCAATTACAACATCGCCCCATATATCGGTGATGGTGAGGCCATTGACGCGCCACTCAACAACGATCTTTACCGAAAGCTAATCAAGGCGAAGATCGCAAGAAACATAAGCGATGGAACCGCCGACAGCATCATTCAGCTCGTCGAAATAATCATTGGCGTAAAAGTTACCGCGCTTGTCGATAATGGAGACAAGTCCTTTGATATCGGCGTTGCTTCGCAGCTTGATAACACCACTCTTTATCTGATTGAGAATTTCGACCTTATACCCAGGCCGCAGGGTACGCGGATAGGTCAGGTTTTTGTCCTTCCAATCAGCATTGCAGATATTGAATCGTCCTCTTCTCACATCTATGAGTACGCAAACTTTACCCTTCCCGGAGACATATCCTGATGCCACGCCAGCCTTTTAATACAAGATGGGCTCAGGGTGTTGAGTCCGAAGACAACCTGAATACGTTTAAAGACCCTGGTGATGTGCGCATTAGCACTGGCTGGGAAGGCGGGCAAGATAAGGATGCCCCGCCTGCAGGGCATGAAAACTACTGGCACAATCGTGTCGACTCAGCCCTTCAGGGGGTGGAGCGTCAGGGAGTTATGATCTGGCACCCTCAGGCAATTTATGGTCTGGGGTCCCCATGTTACGCATCTGACGGTAACTATTACGAAAGCCTAGATGCTGGAAACGTAGGGCACAATCCCATTTCAACATCTGGTTTCTGGCGATACGTGGGGCCATCTTTTTTTTCCGGGTTTGACCCGGGCGATTTGAAGATGGTTGCCCATAACAAAATTCCTCCGGCTGGCTGGCTTAAATGCAACGGTGCCGTGATTTTACAGGCTTCGTATCCAAGTCTTTTTTCAGCGATAGGAACAATTTGGAATACTGGCGGAGAAAGCAACTTGCAGTTCCGCCTGCCAGATTACAGAGGGGTGTTCGTGCGTGGTTTCAGTGATGGCAGCGCGATTGATGCCGGTAGGGTTTTTGGAAACAGGCAGTTAGATGAGTTCCGCCGGCACCTTCACACGTCTGCCGCAGATAACGGAGGGAATACAACCTTCTCAAATCTCGGCTACAAGAACAGCTCTGGCGGTATGGGTGGCGGCGTAATAAGAAGTTCCACCACAAATACCGATGAATCTGGTGGGTCGGAGACAAGGCCAATCAACAACACCGCAAATTACTGGATCAAATACTGATGTCCATAAAATTGCACGAAGGTCAGCGCCTAGTTTATCAGATCGACGATCAGGGCTTTTATGTCGGAGAGGCGGCGGCCGATCCTGATCCTAGAAACATTGGCAGCTGGTTGATCCCCGCCGGATGCGTTGAGGTTAGGCCGCCCCCTGTTTCGGGCGGTAAGCGGCCGCAATGGGCCGGATACAAGTGGAAGTTACTCGACACATAGGTGAGATATGGAGCGCAAGCGCAAGCGTCACTTCAGCGACAAGATGGAAAAGTTCTGTCTTGCGTATGTCGAGACAGCCAATGCCGCCGAGTCCTATCGAATCGCCTACAACACCGAAAATATGGCAACCGCCACCATCGGGCGAGAAGGCTACAACACCCTACAAAAGCCGCAGGTTCAAGCCAGGCTCGAAGAATTAAGGAAGAAAGTCATGGAGCGTCACGAAATCACCGTGGACACGCTCCTTGCCGAGCTGGAGGAGGCCAGGAAGGCAGCGCTGGGCGCTGAAACACCTCAGACATCTGCGGCGGTCTCGGCCACCATGGGAAAGGCCAAGCTTTTAGGCCTGGACAAGAAGATCGTAGAGCTCACTGGCAAGAACGGTGCGCCAATTGAAACCAGCTCCACGGTCACGGTCGACCAAAAGGCCTTGAACTCTGTCCTGGGCTGCCTATGAGCAAGCTGCTCGACTGGGATGTAATGAGCAGCGCAGAACGACAAGCAGCAAAACTCATCAGCGAGCATTCGCCGCTGTCGTTCATGCGCGTATTTTTCCAGTTGAATCAGGGCATGAAGATGCTCTGCAACTGGCACCACCGCTACATGGACCATACGGCTTTGAGGGTGCTGTCGGGTGAACTGAAGAACGTGGTTTTCAACATGCCGCCGGGCGGCACCAAGACTGAATTCTGGTCTATCCATGTGCCTTCATATGCCATGACTAAGTTCGACCGCACGCGCACGCTCAACGTTTCCTACTCAAAGGCATTGGTTGAAGAGAACTCGAACCGCATCAAGTCCATCATTACCAGTGATGAATATCAGGATTTGTGGCCGTGCGATCTGGGCAAGGCTGACGTGGCCAACTGGGTTATCACCGACGAGCGTGGGCGCAATAAGCACCAGATATTCAGCAGATCCACTGGCGGCCAGATCACCGGCGTGCGTGGCGGCTATATCTCGGAAGGCTTCACCGGATTCATCAACCTGGATGATCCGGAGAAGGCCGACAGCGCCTTCAGCGCAACCATGCGGGCCAAGGCCCAGCGCATCGTCACCAACACTCTGCGCAGTCGTAGGGCTTCGCCAGATACCCCTGTCATCTGTACCCAGCAGCGTCTGCACACAGACGATGTTTCCGGCTTCCTGCTCAAAGGTGGCATGGGTCTGGATTTTGCGCACATCAAGGTCCCGGCCCTGGTCACGCGTGAATACATCGCCAGCCTTCCTGACGAAATACGCGAGCACGCCGAGCGAGACGTTTTTGGCGCCCCGTCAATCGTCCGTGGCGGCGTGGAGTATTGGTCGTACTGGCCGGCCAAGGAAACTGTCGCCGACCTGATGGCGCTTTGGGATCGTGACCCATACACCATGGTCAGCCAGTACCAGCAGGAGCCCGTAGCCCTCACGGGCGGCATGATAGATGCCGATTGGTTCAAGACCTACGAGCAGCTCCCGTTCCTGGTCTGGCGCGGCGTATACGTCGATACCGCGCAGAAAACGGGAGAGCAGCACGACTTCTCTGTCTTCAGTCATTGCGGCCTTGGCGTCGATGGGAACCTCTACATTATTGAGGTGCACCGCGGCAAATGGGACGCAGGGGACCTTGAGACTGAGGCTCTGCGCATCTGGCAGAAGTGGAAGGACTGGGACCAGTTCCGGCCGGCAGCCCTTCGATACATGCGCGTCGAGGACAAATCATCCGGCACCGGACTTATTCAGACCATCAGCAAGAAGGGCGCAATCCCTATCGAGGCTCAACCTCGTGGGCCCGCAGCAAACAAAGTTACCCGTTGCATGGATGCCGTGCCCTGGCTGAAGTCAGGTCGGGTATTTGTGCCGGCCATCTTTGATGATCAAGGTCGCAAGATCGAACACGTCAAGGATCACCGAGGCGAAACCATCGCCAGCACTGAATGGGTGACACCTTACCTGACCGAGGTATCAGAATTTACCGCCGATGACAGCCACGCATTCGACGACCAGGCGGACACACTCTTCGACGCGGTCGCGGACATGCTCATCAGTAATAGCGGCGACTTCTTCTCCGGCAACTGGCTTTAACCGAAAACCTTAAACCGCCCCAACTTTCGTTGGCCGAACTCGGCTGCGCTCATTAAACACGCCCCAAGGAAACGATATGACCGACCAGACTCAGCGACTTGAGATCGCCACGGTTCGCGCAGAGATCGGCAGCAACATCACCTACCGATTCAATAATGACGCTATTGATGCGGGCGGGATCCCAACAGAATCAGGCAACATCAAAAACCTGAAGCTGATCATCAAGGAGATTGAGGACAAGGCCAGCGTCTCGACATCTATCTACCCGACTGTAGCTGCCGGCCTGGCTGCTACCGCTGAAGGCGGGATGTTTTTGGTTGCGTCAACTGATGGAGACGAGATCTATCAGGTTTGGAAAAAGGTTGCCGGGGCTGCGGTTGATACCGGGAAGAGAACATTGTCGTCCCAGGCTATTGAGGATGCGCTGGTCGCCGCTGACGCAAGCGCGGATTCCGCCGCCGCCTCTGCCGTCGCCGCTCAAGAGGCTGCCGAAAGCGCGGCCGAGCAGCTTGATGGAATTGTTGAGGATATTGGCCTCATCACCTCAGGGACTATCTACGCCGACGACCCTCGCTTTGGTGGCAGCATCGATAACGCCATTGCTGCCCTCGACAACAACATGACGCTTGTAATTCGCCAGCCGTACACCACCACCAAGCCTCTGCGCATTGTTGGCAAGACCAATGCCGTGGTGTGCTGCGTTGGTGCAGGCAAGCTGATTGGTTCACGAACTGCGTTCACCTTTCCGACTGCAAAAGCCCGCGGGATCCTGCACTTTGACAACTGCATAAACCCTGTCGCTTACCGCGTGAACATCCTCGGTGCCCGCACCGCATGGTCGACATTCGGCGCGGACGTGAAGCAGGACGGTGACGCCGGGATCGAGCATTACCAGTGCACCTCTCCGCGCACCATCGAGTGCAAAGTTGACCAGGTTCTAACCTGGGGCATCATCCATCTTGGATGCACCGATACCAAGGCCATCGACAACGTTCTCACCAACATGACCCGTCAATCGGGAATTGGCCACGCAACAGTCGTGGGCGGGCTGTGTCGCGGCAACTTTGTAAATTACGCAGGGCTGTACGGAATTGAGGTCGAAGGCCCCGGCAACACCGACATAAGAGTACACGGAAACGTCGTGCGAAATTGCCTAAAGGGCGTGGCTGTCATTGGCTCGATAAACTCCTGCGAGATAAAAAACAACACAATCTCCCTCTGCACTTTCCTTGTTCAGGTGGACGCCAACGGCGCGAGCAATACACAGATCGGCGTCGAGATTTCTGGAAATCGTACCTATGACGGACTATTCCACTATTTCCTAAACGACACAAGTTTCGTAGATATTCTTGGGAATACTGGACTCGGGCGTGTACCCAGCGCTTATTTGCCGCAACGTGCCGCAGACCAGGTCGTAGCAGTGATAAGCAGTACGGTTGTTTTAATCGCAGATTCGACTAGCGGTACAATATCAGTCGGAGATGTTCACTATTACAGCGAAGGCGTATCGCGCACAGTTCAAGCCGTCTCCGTTCAAATTGATTCAGTGTATGGGTCTTGCTGGCGCGTAACCTATACTGCCGGAAATTCAACAATCGGCTTTGGTAGTTTCTTTTTACGCAACCAAAGCTTCGTAGGTGCTGGATCATGGTTCTACATGGCCGGTACTCGTAATAAAAATATCAATGTATTCGATAATTCGATTAACGCGCCTATAGACTTCGGCCTAAACCTTAACGGCGCTATGAATGGTCTTCGCTGGGGCTCCAACAGAGCCTCGGGGTGCTCAACCGGCTATTACGCAGGAGATTCGACAGCCATAACAAACAGCTCTATATCTATCAGGCGCGGAGACATTCAAGCCCCAGGCGTTGCTTTATTTGGGGGGGCATACACGCAGAAAATGTTCCCTTCGCTTACAGGGGAAGTGCGATGCTTAAATATGATTGGCGCAAACAGGCCCGTGATAGCTGTTACTAGTGGTATTTCTCATGCGTTCAGGATGAAGGTTAATATCGTAGGGTCTACTAAAACGTCCAATACTGGAGATGCGGTAGTTACGCTAAATGGAGTTGAGGTGGGAACTATCCCCAAGGCTAGCCTTGGCGGCGCTGATATTTATTTGGATTTAGCATGTAGTGCCGTATCAGGAACCTATAAAGCAAACTTGGCTGACACATATGGTGATATGGGGTTTGCGTCGGCATCCTTTGAGTTACATACTGTTGAAGCCTAATTGTTTGTGACCAAGGTGTCATACTGATATTGAATCCATCCATGATGTAAGCATTAGCAAGCTAGGGCGAAAATATACGCCCTAGTTTGCTTTTAAATATTACTCAGAGTTTCTTATTTCGCTTCGTCTTAAGGGGTTGGGCATCCAGGTGTAAACTTCCGAGCCCCATTCGAAAACTCATATACTAAGCAAGGCAAAATTTCCCCATAATCGTATTTAACACTCCAGATACTTACGCCGCCACCATTTGCTGATATTATTTTGGCGGAGCTAATCAATGGTGCATCAACATTGAAGTATTCGTACTTGTTGTCATTTATCTTTGATAAATCAAAATCCTCGTGATGAACAATATCACTGCCGTTGTATAATTCTATTTTTGCTAAGCCTTGGTTTACTCTTGCCCATGTAGCAAACATTACTCCTATTCGATTAATGCGGGCAGATGAATCGGCATTCACAATCTTGAATACTATGGGAGATTCCTCGCTTAATGGGGTGCTTGGCTCCGTACTGATCACCTTTGGCGCTTTTACGTAATACTCACTCACATAATATTTTTTAATCAGCAAAGTTGCTGTAATGTACGAACTGGCAACTATAAATACAGCCATGTATGCATATTTTAGGTTTTTCAGTAAGCTAGAATGGATATTCCCGTACCCTATCGCGTATGAGGCCATTATCATTGGTATTATAAAATATCTTCCTTGTACCCCGCCAATTACATTTGCAGGATGAGTGTTATATGTTACTAGCAAGGCAAAGAAAATAAAGAATATAGAAGCCACTGAGCATGATAAGAGCATGGCCCTTGCAAACACAAGCTCATTTACCAAAGCAAGTCTAAAGGTTAAAATCGCTGGAATGATTGATGATATGTAGAAAAATGCATATTGTGACTTGGTAAGAGGAGCATCTAGCCAGCCTAGTATGCCGATAAAAGACTCAAGGTAAGCGGATGCTCTCGGCAGGTCTAGAATCGTACCAAAGAATACAGAGAAAAAAGCTATTGGATCTTTTAGATAAAATAAGACAACATCTGATGTACTTGCTCCAACAAAGACCCGACTATCAACTGTGGTCTTCATTGCTATTAGCAGCCATGTAAAAACCAGTAATAATGACAAAGTTCCAGATATTACACTTCTAATGCTTTTTGTGTAAAAATATGTAGCAAATACAAGCCCTATCATTGGCAGCATATGTATTCTGCTAGTTAATAGCATGGTTACACAAATGGATAAATATAATAAATATTTCCACGTTTGTTTTTGAGAGATTTCGCAGGATTTAAGGAAAATTGATATAGACAATATCGATATCGCTGTTGTTATGCCATCTATGCTAGATGAAGATAACTGGAATAGGCTCATTGGTATCGCTAAAAAAAACAGTGCCAGCGCAGGAGGGGAACAAATCCTAAATGCCAGTAAAAGTATGATTCCAGCCGATATAGTTGCAAATAATCTTGAAAGTCTGTATGAGTTGTCTACTGACAGTCCAAGCGCCTTACCTACGATAAGTCCGGCTGACTGTGGGGCATAAATGATTGGAAAGTAATAGTTCGTTCCTGGTGCTGCACTAAACCTCTCTTCGCCGGCCCATGATATAGATGATGCATAATTTATTTCATCTTGGGAGAATCTATGCTGCCTATTGTCCATTAGCTTGGAGTAGTATGAATTTATATAATCATACATTCCCGAGTCTAGCATCCCACCAGAATCGCCCCCATTGATTGACTCTAATACAATCTTTCCTTTACTCAGGAAGTACGCACGCTTTATATGATCCGCCTCATCTGGAGAAGTAAAAGGTGGGGCTATCGACGAAATTAGAATCGAAAAGCAAACAAGCGCAAGAACAAACAACGAATTGAAGTTTCGTATATTTCTTAGTGGTATGAATAAATCTGTCACTTAATGCTCCTTGCCTTGTAAAAAGACCGATTTTTTGGTAGATCGGGCGACGGTTAGAAGAGTGGATGGAGAGCCCTTCGAATTCTTTGTTTTGTTCACGAGTTATCCAGTTTATCACTCAAGCGCCAGGACGCAGGATCAGAGCGCCATGTCTATCTGGTCTTGATGTTTTCGCCAAATTTTGAATTTCTCGGCAGTGACAGGCGACACGTATTTTCCTGATGCGTCCTTCCTCAGGTCAAATTTGCGCGAGTCTTCGCTTCGTTCAAAGTCATCGGTCGATGGCAGACTGCATTCTAAAAACTTGGCGATACGCTTCCATACCTTACTCATCTAAAAACTCCTATCTTTGGATTCATCGTTCTGGCGATTCTACAAGCGAACGCCGCCCTGTGTCATTGAAGGTGCTGAAAAAGCAATTTATCCGCCCGGCTAATGAGTCGGGCTTTTTTTCGCCTGGAGAAAAGCATGCCGATCACTGAGCAGCAATTGCTGCAGATCCTCCCGAACGCCGGCCGCAATGCCGGCGTTTTTGCGTCTGCGCTGAATCTGGCTATGGAGCGGTACCAGATCAACACCAGGCTACGAATGGCCGCGTTCATTGCTCAGGTCGGTCATGAGTCTGGGCAATTTCGATACGTTCGGGAGTTGGGCGGCGATCAGTACCTGAGCAAGTACGACACTGGCGCATTGGCCAAGCGCCTCGGCAATACGCCGGAGGCAGACGGTGACGGGCAGAAGTACCGTGGGCGCGGCTTGATTCAGGTGACGGGCCGAGACAACTACCTGGCGTGCAGCAAGGCCCTGTTCGGTGATGACCGCCTGCTACGAACCCCTGAGCTACTTGAGCAGGCAGAGTGGGCGGCCAAGTCGGCTGCTTGGTTCTGGAACTCTCGCGACCTGAACAAGCTGGCTGACTCCGGGTCGTTCGAGATGATAACGCGGCGCATTAATGGTGGCGTCAACGGCCTGGCTGAGCGGATGGCTTTCTATAACGCTGCCTTGAAGGTGCTGGCATGACGCCGGTACAGAAGCTTGCAGGCCTGGCGGTGTTGATCCTGCTACTGATGTCCGGTTCCGCCGGCGTCACCTGGCAGGTCCAAGACTGGCGCATGGGCAAGAAGCTCGCCGAGCAGAACGGCCTGCACAAGGATGACCTTGCCGCGATCAGTAATGCTGCCTCCGCCCAGGCCAGGGCAGAGCAGGGCAAGCGCCTGGCCCTGGAGCAACAGCTCGCCGGTCAGGACCAACAACACACCAAGGAATTATCCGATGCCCAGCGCAACCAGGCTCGCCTGCGTGACCAGCTTGCTACTGCTGATGTGCGGCTGTCAGTCCTCCTTGCCGAGGATCCAGCCAGTAGCTGCAATGTGCCTCCCACCCCCGGCGCCGTCGGCTTGGTTCATGCAGCCCGTCGAGCCCAACTTGACCCAGCGCATGCGCAACGAATTATCGCCATCACCGATGACGGGGATAACGCCATAATCGCGCTGCGTGCGTGCCAGGCGTACGTCAGGGCTGTGGCCCCCTGAGTGCAGCAAGTTCAAGCAGAAGCCGCTGATTTTCTATGCGCAGATGTTCGTTCTGATTTGAGATCATCTTTAGGCCCATGATCTCTTTGCCTCTTTCCGAGTATTCGACATTTGTGCGGCTAAGCTCGACCTCAACAGCTCGAAGCTTTTCTTCTGCTGCCATCTTTCCGGTAACCAGCAGGTCATTCATCTGTACCAGGCCGGCGATATTCGCTCGAGCTCTGCGCAACATGCGCTCGGTCTCCACCAGCTCATCAACGAGGATTGAGCATTGGTGCTTGTACATCTCAAGGGGGGTGGGGCAGCCGAGCCAATCTTCGGTGTCCATGTCAACGCTCATAGGTAAATCTCAAATGCTGTATGTGCGTACAGTAATCGAGGTTTGTCTGTTGTGCGATTTTAGGCGACGAGCTGTAGGTCGATCGTGGGTTGTGTCCGTTTGCGAGGGCCCCTAGAGGCGTGGGACAATCCTGGGACAATGGATGTCCCATTTATCCCTGTATGAATAAACAGCATGCTTGCCACAAAGCCAGTAAATACGTGGCCTTCGGCATGGAGGCCCCATGAAATAGGGATCCTGTGCCGGATTGCAAATCCGCCTACGCCGGTTCGATTCCGACCTCGGCCTCCACTCTTAGAAACCCCGTAGATTAGCGTCTACGGGGTTTTTTATTGCCTAAAATGCAGCAATACCGCCACCGCCCTGACTCAGTGAAACTGATCGAAGCAAATGATGTCCGATTGCTATCGGCCAAGGACGAGGTCCGCCAAGCACGCATTGGGTCTACGCTCAGTAAAGCCTCAAGCGACCTCCTCACGCCGTTTAGCCGCGCGCTTATCCTGCCAACGCAGGATAACGCCCGCACTCATCAAAGCTGACAGAGTGACCCATGAAACAAAAAATTCTTCTTGTAGCCGTGTGTGCTGCACTCATCCAAGGCTGTGCCGCCCCTTCCAAAAGCCATGAAGAATCACCTTCGATGCCAACTACCTCAGCCGCTGTAGCCCAGCCAACCTTATCTGCTTACGACTGGAGCCTGGTCTCGGCAACGGATGCGTCGGGCAAGCCTCTTGTGGCGATGAACAAAGGCATCGAGCGCAAGTTGCGCGTTGCCTTCGGTGACAAAAACCTGAGCATCAGCGGCGGCTGCAATCGGCAGTTCGGCGGCTATCGCTATCAGGACGGGGTTGTGAAGGTGCAGCCACTGGCCTCTACGTTGATGGCCTGTGACAAGAGCCTGATGGACCTTGACGCCCAAGTAGGGCGCCTGTTCAAGGGCGATCTGCGCGCGGTGATCACCGGCGACAACATGGCGCCGATGCTGCAACTGACGACAGCGGACGGCTCGGTGCTCAAGCTGCAAGGTGAGGCCACCCCGCAGACCCGCTACGGTAGCGAGGGTGAGGTCAAGTTTCTGGAAGTGGCGGCCAAGACGGTCAAGTGCAGCCACCCTTTGATCCCGAACTATCAATGCCTGCAAGTGCGCGAGCGTCGCTATGACGACGCGGGCCTGCAACTGGCGACCCAAGACACCTGGCATCCGCTGTACCAGCCTATCGAAGGCTTTGTGCATCATGACGGCGTGCGCACTGTGTTGCGGGTCAAGCAGTACGAATGGAAGAATCCGCCAGCGGATGCCCCTTCGACGGTCTACGTGTTGGATATGGTGGTCGAGCAGGACGCTTCTGGCAGCAAATAAGCTCGCGCAAACCCCGTAGATTAGCGTCTACGGGGTTTTTTTTTTGCCTGTGGTTTACCTGTTTTTCGACGAGTGACACGTCTAGATCAAGGGTTATAGCCCGATTGGGGGTTGTCACCTGAACTTTTGCCGACTACCCTGAAAATGTTTGAATTATTACAAATAATTTCGGTGTGGCTGTTTTTCGGTCACACGGCTTCAGGACGAGGAACGAAAGATGTTTTCACATGAAGGTACTGCGCTAGAGCTATTGGTCTTGGTTTTTGGCGTCACCGGGTTGTTGTTGGTCGCCTGGTTTATTCACCATCAATACGAGCTCAGGTCGCGAAAGTATGTAAAAAAACAACATACCTCTGGGCAGCAGCGTGAAGCTCAAAGCCGCTAACCGTCCCTTCACCTGTGCCAGCCTTTACGGCTGGCCTCACAATCCGACTTTCAATGGTCTGCAAGGTTTTCCCGAGCCCACTGCTCGGCAGTGGTGACCGGAATCGACTGTTGCTCGTTGAAGGTAACCGCCTTAGGCCAGGCCACACCTTTACCTTGTGCGAATACGGCACGGTACTTCTTGATGTGGTGTGTGGGGTCTTGCTCCAGTGCCTGCATGAGGTAGTCAACCGTCCACACGTTGCGCTTGAACGGGCGATCCAGAACACGCTCCAGCATGCTCGCAACCTGCTCATAGGTCACGGTGTCGCCGGCGAGGTAGATAATCTGATTGCGCAGGCGCGGTTCGAAGAACACGATTTGCGCTGTCAGCGTGCCGATGTCGTCCGGTGTGGTGAGCGTCACCCTGTTCTCCAGACTGCCCAGGGCGTTGACTATGTTGTTGTCGAAGTCGACGACCTCGAACACCGGCTCGAACAGGAAGCTGGTGAACATGCCTGTCGAGATGATGACCCATTCAGTGTTGTCCTGGGCGCGCAGCAACTCGCGCACATCGAGCTGAGCATCGAACAGATCCTGGGGGCTGCCCCGGCCAATCACTTCGAAATCCACGCCGAACTGCCACGGGAAGTAGCGCTTCACGCCGGACTTGAGCGCGGCGGTCGCCAGCTTCATCGGGGTTTCGCGGCCCGCGACCATGCCCGCGCAGCCGATCACGGTATCGAAGCGTGCGAAGACCTTGGCAAGTTGATCGATTGAGTCGTTCACCAGGTCTGCGGCGACCATCTGAATGCCCAGGCCGCGCAGCTCATCGATCTCTACCTTTTTTTCGGGCACTTGCGTGTTGATGGTCGACTCCCTTAGCAACACGCTGAGGGCGGAGCCGGGCGCGCGTTTGGCCTCACGCGCCAGGTTGCGCAAAACCGGCAGGCCGAGCTCGCCGGCGCCTAGAACAAGGATCGATTGAGAGGGAAGTGGGGTCATTTCAGGCATGATTTCTCCGCAGACCTGTTGGCGATAAGATGAGCCCATGCTGGCACGATTCGGCAGCGCTCATAAGAAGGCACACGGGTGATACCAGGGGTAGAAATGACCGATCATGAAACGCTCAGCCAGGCAGAAGTTATCTGCCAATCGCTCAGGGAAGAGGACGATGGCGTCAGGCGTGAAGTCCTGGCTCACGCCGGTAGCCGCTGGTCACTGGGCATTCTGCATGCGCTGGGTGTGTACGGTGCGATGCGTCATGCCGAGATAAAACGGCAGATGACAGGTGTGACTCAGCGCATGTTGACCAAAACCCTACGCGCCATGGAGCGCGATGGTTTGTTGGTTCGGCGCGAGTTCGGTGAGATTCCGCCCCGCGTCGAGTACGAGCTGACGCCCCTGGGCCGAGAGCTTTTGATTCGCATGTCGCCTGTCTGGACCTGGGTGGTGGAAAACGTGGAGGACTTTCGTAAGGCTCGGCGTATTTTCGACAGTCAGGAGGGCAAAAAACCGGCATGGCAGGTTCCCACACCGGTTCCGGATGCGCCTCGGTAAGCGCAACTTCTCGATGAAGGCTGTGCAAGTGTATGCCTCGATCCACCCCTAGCTGTACGGGGCGCAGCGCGCCATAACCCACTACTGTCGCAGGCACATCACCACCGCTTGGATGCCGCGCCATGTTCATGTCTACCAGCCTGTTATCAGCCTTCGTGCTGTTCGCTTTTGTCTCTTCGATCACCCCTGGGCCCAACAACACCATGTTGCTGGCCTCAGGCGTGAATTTCGGCTTTCGCCGTTCGATGCCCCATGCACTGGGTATCAGCATCGGCTTCATGCTGTTGGTGATCTGTGTGGGGCTGGGCTTGGGCGAGGTGTTCAAGCTGTTCCCGTGGGCTTACACCTTGTTGCGTTATGTCGGTGCCGCGTATTTGTTGTACCTGGCGTGGAAGATTGCCAATGCGGGCGGCATGTCTGATAACCCGGATGAACACGGCAAACCGATGACCTTCCTCGGTGCGGCGGCCTTCCAGTGGGTCAACCCCAAGGCCTGGATCATGGCGCTGGGGGCGATCACCACGTACACGCCGGCCGAGGGTTATGTCACCAATGTGCTGGTGATCGCCCTGGTATTTGCAGTGGTCAACTTGCCGAGTGTGTGCGTGTGGGTGGGGTGTGGCAGCGGCTTGCGTAACCTGTTGCGTGAGCCGCGCTGGTTACGGATGTTCAACTGGTCCATGGCCGGGCTGTTGGTGTTGTCACTGTATCCGATGCTGTTTTTGGGCTGAGGTGGCGTAGGTAACCACGATGCGAAGCGAGTCGCTCTTGCTCTTGATCTTGACCTGCTTTTGATCTGAAGCGCCCCGTTAAACCCCGCTGGCCGGAATTCGACAGGGATTTGGGGGGTAAACCGGCAGGGATGCCGGTTTAGCCGCCCCGCGCCATGGATGGCGCGTGGCGGCGGCCCCTCAAATCACTGGCGGATTACGGGCACACCGAGCCTAGGCGAGGTGCCGAGGGGTGGGGCAAGAGCGCTTTGGTTACTTTCGCGCTTTTCGAAAGTGACCCGCCGTCAGGCGGAACCCTAAGTGGCCGTTACCTCAGCAATGGATATGTACACAATCCAACTGTATTGACCGCCAGGCCGCCTTCGCGAGCAAGCCCGCTCCCACAGTTTGGACCGCGGGGTGTCAGGTAGAGACGTGTCGGCTGATAGGCCGCCATCGCAGGCAAGCCAGCTCCCACAGTTGGATTGCAGGGTGTCATGGAGATAGGCGTCGGTTGTCAGGCCGTCACGGGAGCAAGCTCCCTCGCCACGCTGATGCGGGCTTAGACCGGCGAGATGGTCGCCAACATGCCGATGCCAATGGTCAACACCAAAAAGCCAAACAGGAAAATCGCCATCTTGGTCATAAGGCCTCCGAGGGGAAGGGGACGACAGGAATGTCGGGATGGGGCTATTGTCCGCCTCACGCGGTTTTCAATACAGGCGCAGATCGAAAAGAAAAAACCGTATCAGATCACCGCGCAGCGCCTGGGCCGTGGCTTTTCAAGCGAACAGTTTTTATCAAGATCAGCGCCATGGCCGCTGCCCGCCTTGAGCGCCACCTGAGACAGACACGGCATTTGCCCCTAAGATAGCGCCCACTGCACAACAATAAGCGTGGGCCGACCCTCGATGGAAAGACGCCAGTTCAGCGGTGGTATGCAAGGCAAGAACCTGCGCTACCTCAGTGATAACCCCCAGCAATCAACCTCGGTCACCCGTGTCGGTTTCCTGCTGCTCGAACACTTCTCCTTGCCGGCGTTTACCCAGACCCTCGACACGCTGGTGACCGCCAACCTGTTGCGCCCCGATCTGTTCGCTACGCGCACCTTCGGGTGGGAGGAGGGCGAAGTCATCAGCGACCTGGGCCTGGTCATTCGCCCGGATGCGAACCTGATGTTGGCAAGCTTGCAGGACTTGGACCTGTTGGTGATCTGCGGTGGTTTTCGCACCGAACTCAAGGCCAGCGAGCCGTTTATCCAGTGGCTGCGCAGCGCGGGTGAAGCGGGCGTGCGCCTCGCCGGTTTGTGGAACGGCTCCTGGTTCCTCGGGCGTGCGGGGCTGTTGCAGGGTTACCGCTGTGCCATCCATCCCGAGCATCGGCCGGCACTGGCCGAAGTGTCCAAGGCGGCGCAGGTCACCAGCGAACCCTATGTGATCGACCGCGATCGCCTCACTGCGTCCAGCCCCTCGGGGGCTTTCCATATGGCCCTGGATTGGATCAAGAGCCTGCATGGCAAAGCCTTGGTCGAAGGCATCGAAGATATCCTGGCGTTCGAAGAGTCGCGCTACCGCCGAATCAAACCCACCGAAAACATGTGTGTCAGCGCGCCGCTGCGCGAGGTGGTGAAGCTGATGGACGCCAACCTCGAAGAGCCCCTGGAGCTCGATCAACTCGCCGTCTACGCCGGTCGTTCCCGCCGCCAGTTGGAGCGCCTGTTCAAAGAACAACTGGGTACCACGCCGCAACGCTACTACATGGAATTGCGCGTCACTGAAGCGCGACGTCTGTTGCAGCACACCGAGTTATCCCAGGTGGATGTGCTGGTGGCGTGCGGGTTTGTCTCGCCGAGCCATTTCAGCAAATGCTACAGCGCGTATTTCGGCTATCGCCCCTCGAAGGAGAAGCGGCTGGTCAAGTAGCCTGGCGGGTGTAGAAAGATTTTCACAAGGAGTGGCAATGGACATCACGCTTTTGGATCGTTATCGCGGCAGCCTACTTGGGCTGGCGTGTGGCGACGCGGTAGGGACGACCGTTGAATTCATGCCCCGTGGCAGCTTTTCTCCCGTGACGGATATGCTTGGCGGCGGACCGTTTAGCCTCAAGCCCGGCCAATGGACTGACGATACGTCCATGGCACTGTGTCTGGCCGAAAGCCTGTTGCGCAAAGGCGGTTTTGACGCGATGGACCAGATGGGGCGTTACCTGAATTGGTGGAAGTGGGGTTACTTGAGTTCTACCGGAGAGTGCTTTGATATCGGCATGACGGTTCGTGAGGCGCTGGAGCAATTTGAGCAAAGTGGCAACGCTTTTGCGGGTTCAACGCATCCGTATTCGGCCGGCAATGGTTCAATGATGCGCCTCGCACCTGTGGTGTTGTTTTACTTTCCAGATAGGGCGCACATCCACCTGTTTGCCGAGCAAAGCTCGCGAACTACTCATGCCGCGCAGGAGGCTATCGAGTGCTGCCTGCTGCTGGCCGAGGCTATCAGCAATGCCCTGAGCGGTGTTCCAAAGAAGCAGGTGCTGAGCTTTTCCCACACTGTGCTGTCGGCCCCTAAGGTCAAGGCTATCGCCTCTGGCGATTATCGCGATAAAACCTCTGCTCAAATCGTTGGCTCAGGTTACGCGGTGGCTTCGCTGGAGGCCGCATTCTGGTGTTTCGATCAGACCTCCAACTTTGCTGACGCGATACTCACCGCCGCCAACCTTGGGGATGATGCAGACACTACTGCCGCAATCGTTGGGCAACTGGCGGGGGCGTATTATGGCGTCCAGGCTATCCCCGCCGATTGGTTGCACAAACTATGGATGCGCGATGAAATTCAAGAAACGGCTGATGCGTTATTCAACATTTCGCACCTACAACAGCATGGTTCAGAAACGATCCAGCCGATAAGGCTGTAGCTCTGGCACCCGCTCACCCGCCGCAAGCTGCCCAACCCGTTCGGCCGTCACCGCTGCTTGTGTCAGCCCCAGATGCTGGTGACCGAACGCAAGCAGTACCTTGCCCTCGCACACCCGGTCAATGATCGGCAGCGAGTCGGGCAGGGACGGGCGAAACCCCATCCAGGGCGTGGCTTCGCTGTCGCTCAGTTCGTGTCGGAACAACCCTTTGCTTAACCGGTGCAACTGCCAGGCCCGTTGCATATTGGCCGGGCGGTCGAGGCCGGCGAATTCGACCGTGCCGGCCAGGCGCAGGCCGCCGGTCATGGGCGTCATGATGAATTTGCGCTCCAGCGAAGTGACCGCGAATGGCAGGCAATGTTGCTCGTGGGGCAGCATCAGGTGGTAACCGCGTTCGGTGTCCAGTGGCACTTGTTTGCCGGTGAGTGCGGCGGTGAGTTTGGCCGAGTGGGCGCCGCAGGCGATCAGCACGTGCTGCGCTGTCAGTACGCCTTGGTCGGTCATCAGGGAAACGCCGCTGCCCTCCAGGCGCGCATCCAGAACCCGCTGCTGAAGAAATTTCACCCCCTCGGCCCTGGCCGCGTTCACCAGCTCGCCAACCACCGTATACGGGTCCAGAAAGTGCCCGGTAGCCGGGAAGAACAAACCGCCTTGTAGGGCGTCGCTCAGTTGCGGCGCAGCCTTGCGCACTGCGTCGCCGCTCCAGAAGTCCACGGCGACGCCTTGCTGAGTCATGCGGCGCTGCACTGCATCCAGTGCAGCGCGGGATTCGGCGCGCTCATACACCAATAGCGAACCGTCTTCGCGCAGCAGTTGCGCTTGCCCAATCGATTGCAACAAGCGTTGCCACGCGCCCAGGCTGCCTTCGTTCAAGGCGCGAAGGCCCGCCACGGTGCGTTGGTAAGGTGCTCGCCGCAGGTTCAGCAGCAGGCGGATAAACCAGGGCAGGGCGCGGGGCAGGTAGGCCCAGTCCAGGCGCAGCGGGCCCATGGGGTCCAGGAGCATGGCGGGCAAGCGCTTGAGGATCGACAGGTCGGCGATGGGGAAGACTTGCTCCGTCGCCAGGTGGCCGGCGTTGCCGTAGGAGGCGCCCATGCCGGGTGCCTGCGCGTCGACCACCACGACTCGCCGGCCTTGGCGTGCCAACTGCAAGGCGCAGGCGACGCCGATAATGCCGGCGCCGACTACTACGATGTCTGCTTGATTGGGTTCGGCCATGGTTATGCTTCTCGCTGGCCGTCGAGCAGGCGCCGTAGCTGCAGCGGGTTGTCGTGCTGCAGGGCAGTGGGCAGCAAGGCGTCCGGGAAATCCTGGTAACACACCGGGCGCAGAAACCGCAGAATAGCCGCCGTACCCACCGAGGTGCTGCGCGCATCCGAAGTCGCCGGAAAGGGCCCACCATGCACCATGGCGTCGCACACTTCTACGCCGGTCGGCCAGCCGTTGACCAGTAATCGCCCGGCCTTGCGCTCCAGCACCGGCAGCAGTGCCCGGGCCTGGGGCAGGTCGTGGTCATCCATGTGCAGGGTAGCGGTGAGTTGACCTTCCAGGTGTTCGGACACCTGGCGCATGTGCTCGACATCGCGGCATGCCACCACCAGCGAGGCAGCGCCGAATACTTCGGCTTGCAGGTGTTGATTGTTCAGGAACGTCTCGGCGTGGGTCACGAACAGATGGGCCTGGCCCTGGTTCGGCCCGGTCGCTGGCAAGCCCTTGGCGGCGATGTTGGCGTGTTGGGCCAGGGTTGTCACGCCGGTTTCGTAGGCGTTGAAGATGCCCGGTGTGAGCATGGTCTGGGCCGAGCAACCCGAGAGCCGGTCACTGGCTGACTGAATAAAGCGGTCCAGAGCAACGCCTTGCAGGGCAATCACCAGGCCAGGGTTGGTGCAGAACTGGCCGGCGCCTTGGGTCAGCGACGCCACGAACCCTTCGGCCAAGGCTTCACTGCGGGCTTCAAGTGCAGCAGGAAACAGGTATACCGGGTTGATCGAGCTCATTTCCGCGTACACCGGGATCGGCTCCGGGCGAGCCTGCGCCGCTTGGCACAAGGCAACCCCGCCACTGCGCGAACCGGTAAAGCCCACGGCCTTGATACGCGGGTCGCGCACCAATGCGATACCCACCTCATTACCCGCACCATAGAGCAGTGAAAACACACCCTCCGGCAAACCGCACTGTTTAACCGCCTGGGCCATGGCGCGGCCCACCAGTTCGCTGGTGCCTGGGTGGGCGTTGTGCGCCTTGACGATCACCGGGCAACCGGCGGCGAGTGCCGACGCGGTATCGCCGCCCGCCACGGAGAAGGCCAGAGGGAAATTGCTGGCACCGAACACCGCCACCGGGCCCAGAGCGATATGGCGCTGGCGCAGGTCGGCACGGGGCAGGGGTTGGCGCTGGGGTTGTGCGGTATCGACGCGCACGTCAAGCCATTCACCCAGGCGCACGGTGCGGGCAAAAGCGCGCAGTTGGCCGCAGGTACGGCCGCGTTCACCTTCAATGCGTGCGCGAGGCAAACCGGTTTCGGCGCAGGCGCGTTCGACCACCTCATCGCCCAAGGCTTCGATGTGGGTGGCGATGGTTTCAAGCAATGTGGCGCGATCTGCCAGGGTGGTTTCGCGGTAAGCGTCGAACGCGGCCCACGCCAGTGCGCAGGCCTGATCCACGTGCTGCTCATCCCCGCCAGCGTAGGCGGGTTCCAGTGGGGTGTTGGTGGCGGGGTTGATCGCGCGGATCGCATCGCGATGGCCGGAGATGGATTGCTGACCGATCAGCAGCTTGCCTGTCAGAGTCATGGTGAAATCCTGGAAAACAGAGGAGTGTTGTAGGAGCGAGCTTGCTCGCGAAAAACGTGCCTGCAACGCGTTCATTCAGGCTGAGCGCGTTATCGTTAACGACCTTCGCGAGCAAGCTCGCTCCTACAAAGAATCAAGCGGCGTTCTGTTCTGCCGACCAGTTGGCATACCACTGGCGGAACAGTGCGTACTGCTGCTCGGCATAGCGTCGCTGGGCAGCGCTGAGCCCGTCGGTTTCGTTGAAGTGCAGGGCGTAACCCTGGTCGCCGTTGAGCACCATCAAATGCTTGTAATACAGCACCAGGTCGCAGCCTTCGTCGAACGATGACAATACCGCCAGCGCAGCTTCCAGCTCACGGGCCTGGCGACGCGCCTTGGCATCGCCCTTGGCGGCTTTTTTGCTCAGGGCCACCAGTTGCAGCACTTCGCGCGGCAGTGCATTGCCGATGCCGGTAATGGCGCCGGTGGCGTTGCAGTTGACAAAGCCGTGGACCACCTGGGTATCGACGCCGACCATCAGGGTCACATCGTCATCCTGGGAGGTGATGTTTTCCGCGGCGTAGCGCAGGTCGGCGGCACCGCCAAACTCCTTGAAGCCGATCAGGTTCGGGTGTTCGCGGCGCAGTTCGAAGAACAGGTCGGCGCGGGTGGCGAAACCGTAGTAGGGGCTGTTATAGATCACCGCCGGCAGGTTGGGGGCGGCGTTGAGGATCGCTGCAAAGTGGGCCTTTTGCGCAGTGACCGAAGCACCTCGGGACAGCACGCGGGGAATGACCATCAAACCATGGGCGCCGACTTTGGCGGCATGGGCTGCGTGGGATACGGCTTCACGGCTGTTCACCGCACCGGTGCCGACGATGGTTGGCACACCCGCCGCCACCAGGCGCGCCACGCCTTCCTGGCGCTGGGCCTCGGTGAGCAGCGGCCAGTCGCCCATGGAGCCGCAATACACCACGGCACTCATGCCGATGTCGATCAGCTCGCGACCCTTGGCCACCAGGGCGTCGAAGTCCGCTTGGCGCTCGGCGGTGCAAGGGGTCATCAGGGCGGGCATGCAGCCGGTGAAGATGTTGTCGCTCATGGTGCTAACTCCGGTTTCAGTTGAATTGTTCAAGGGCTCAGATGCCCCAGGCAAAAGGGTCTTGTTCGTCGATCAGCAGGGTGCTGTCGGCGGTCATGTAGGCGCGGCCGGTGATGAAGGGGCGTACGTGTTCACCGTCCCACTCATAGCGGCCGAGGAACTGGCTGCCGGTGATGCTGGCTTGTACCCAGGGTTCTCCTGCGGCCAGTTTTGCGTCGGCGGCCAGGCAGGCGAGCTTGGCGCTGGTGCCGGTGCCGCAGGGGGAGCGGTCATAGGCTTTGCCGGGGCACATCACAAAGTTGCGGCTGTCGGCGTGGGGGTCGTCGGCGAACAGTTCGATATGGTCGATCAGCGCACCGTCTGCGCCACGGATGCCTTGGGCTTCGAGGGCCTTGAGCATCGCCCAGGTGTAGTCGGTCAGGGCCTCCACGTTATCCATCTGCAACACGTGGCCATGGTCCGACACCAGGAAGAACCAGTTGCCGCCCCAGGCGATGTCGCCCAGCACCACGCCATGCCCAGGCACTTCAACCGGTACCTGCTTGCGATAGCGGTAGGCGGGCACATTGCGCAGGGTCACGCTGCCGTCGTCGTGCAAGGTGGCCGCAACGGGGCCGACCGGCGTATCGAGGCTGTGCACGCCCGGTTGGATCAGCCCCAGGTGGTGCAGTGAGGCAACCAGGCCGATGGTGCCGTGGCCGCACATGCCGAGGTAGCCGGCGTTGTTGAAGAAGATCACCCCGCAGGTCGCCCCCGGCGTGACGGGTGCGCAGTACAGCGCGCCCACCAGTACATCATTGCCCCGTGGCTCCAGCAGGCAGGCGCGGCGCCATTGATCGTGGTGGGTGCGCAGGTGGTGCAGTTGGTCGGCGATCGTGTCGCCAACCAGCGCGGGAAAACCGCTCATGACCAGGCGCGTAGGTTCACCGCCGGTGTGTGAGTCAATCACGTGCAGCCGTTTCATAAGGCGTTCCATCAGTGGGTAGTCGGGGACAGTGGGGCGCTGTAGTGCGCGTCGCTGACGGCTTCGCTCTCGTCCTCTTCCTGCTCCAGGCGCACCAAGTGGGCGGGCACGCCGGTGGCGGCGCCCCAGTAGTAGATGCCCAGGGCGCAGGCCGCCACCACCAGGGTGTCAAACGGGTGGCTGATCACGCCGATACCGCCAAAGCTGCCGAGCTTGGAGAGCAGGATGGTCACGGCGTAGAAGCCGATCAGCCAGGCCGAGGAGCGTACTTGTTGCTTGAGGTTCAAGTGCGCGGTCGGCACCCAGCGTGCACACAGCAGGTACACCACAAACATCAGGATTTGCAGGCCCAGCAGCCAGGACACGGTGTTCCAGCCCGACCAGTACACGATCAGTGCAGCAATGATGAACGACAGCGGGCCCAGCACTGCCATGCCCTTGACCCGAAACGGGCGCGCCATGTCGGGTGCATTGCGGCGCAGGGCGGCGACGGTCACCGGGGCCACCGCGTAACTGAGGATCAGGGCAGCGGACACCACGTTGATCAGCGCTTCCCAGGACGGGAACGGCAAGGTCCAGAACACCGACAGGGCAAAGGTCAGCCACAGCGCCGGGCGCGGGATGCCGGACTTTTCATCGATGCGCGTGAAGATCTTGAAGAAGGTGCCGGTCTGCGCCCAGCCATACACCACGCGCGGGGTGGCGTTCATGTAGATATTGCCGCAGCCGCTGGGGGAGATCACCGCATCGGCCACCACCAGGTAGGCCAGCCAACCCACGCCCAGCGCCAGGGCGATATCGCGATAGGGCAGGGCCAGTTCCTTGCTGATGCCGGCCCAGCCATTGGCGAGCATTTCGGTAGGCACGCCGCCGAGGAACGCGGTTTGCAGCAGCACATAGATGGCCGTCGACAACAGTACCGAGAGGATCAAGGCGATGGGGATGGTGCGCTGTGGGTTTTTCACTTCGCTGGCCACCGAAATAATCGGCGTGAGCCCCAGGTAGGCAAAGATCACCCCGCCTGCCGACACGGCCATCTCGATGCCCGACAAGCCGAACGGTGCAAAGCCATGCACCTGGAAGTTCTCCGGCTTGAAGAAGGTGAACAGCACGCCGATCACCAGCAACGGCACGATGAACTTGAACACGCTCACCAGGTTATTGGCGATGGCAAAGGTCTTCACGCTGCGGTAATTGAGGACGAAGAACAGGCACAGCAAAGCAAATTGCACCAGCCAGCCCAAGGTAGTCGGGTCGCTGGAGCCGGCCCTGGTCAGTTGGGGAAACCAGGCTGCCGCATATTGGCGCGAGGCGACCACTTCAATCGCCACCAGGCTGGAAAACGCGATCAGCGTGATAAAGCCCATCAGGTAACCCAGCAACGGGCCATGGGAGTACACCGGGTAGCGCACCACGCCGCCAGCGCGGGGCAGGGCGGCGCCGAGTTCGCAGTAGACAATGCCCAGCAACAGCACGGCGAAACCACCGAGCAACCAGGAAAAAATCCCGGCCGGGCCTGCGATGGCAGACACGTGGCTGGCAGCGAATAACCAACCCGAACCGAAGATGGCCCCCAGCCCGATAAAGGTGAGGTCCATCAGTGACAGCTGTTTCTTGAACTTGCCTTGGCCTGACATAGCGGCGCCTTCTTGTGAGTTATTGGATAGGCATGCAGTGGCGCTATCCTGAACCCACAGGCCTGGCTGAGGATTGATGTTTTATGCGGCGATGGATGACGAATTCAGCACAATTTGCCGCGCTCGACAGCGCTCGTCCCATGGCGCAATCTGCGGGCTGTCGACGAATAAAGGGGCAGATAAAGTCATGTTGCAGAGCGCGTTCGCGAGCCTTTTCCAGGGCAGCCGACCCCACAGCATCGAGCAGCTATTGAGCGGGGTAGAGCAGTTGCTGCCGATGCTCGATGTACTGCCCAATGCCGCGATTTTCATCAAGGACATCGACGCCCGCTACGTGCTCGCTAACCGCACCCTGGTGCAACGCTGCGGCCTCAAGCAGCTGCAACCACTGCTGGGCAAGACCAGCGCCGAAGTGTTTCCCGCGCAATTGGGCCCCGGTTATACCGAGCAGGACCGGCGTGTGTTGAAGCAGGGTCTGGTACTGGAAGACCAACTCGAATTGCACCTCTACGGCACCCGCGAACCCGGCTGGTGCCTGACCCACAAGTGGCCGCTGTACAACCGGCTCGGCGCGATCATCGGCCTGGCCGGAATCTCGGTGGACCTGCAATCGGCCAGTGAAACCCACCCGGCCTATCAGCGCCTGGCAGCGGTGGACGAACACATCCGCAGCCACTTCAACCGCCGCGTCACCCTGGGTGAACTGACCCGAATCGCCGGGATTTCTGTGGCGCAACTGGAGCGCTACTGCAAGCGCGTGTTTCACCTCACGCCCCGGCAAATGATCCAGAAAGTCCGGTTGGAACATGCCCGGCGGTTGTTGCATACCGAGTTGCCGATTACCGAGGTGGCGCTGCAATGCGGCTACACCGACCACAGTGCGTTTACCCGGCAGTTCAAATCCTCTACAGGCTTCACTCCAAGGCAGTACCGGCAAGCCACTCAAGGCGGCAGCGCAGGTGAATGTCTTCTGTAGGAGCGAGCTTGCTCGCGAAAAACCTCAACGATAACGCGGGCGTCCTGAATGAACGCGGCGCCTGTGAGTTTTTCGCGAGCAAGCTCGCTCCTACAGGGTAAGCGTTCTATTGCGATGCAACGAATGGCGCCCACGCCCCTCATATGCTTACACCGACCCTTTTCACCACGACAGGTACCGAGCTTATGACCGCGGCGAACAACGATCATGTGAACTGGCTGGTGCAACATTCCATGCTCCACGCAGCGCGGCAGCGGGCCAAGCTTTATTCGGGGCAAGGTCGCTTGTGGCAGCAGCCCTATGCCCAGACACGGCCGCGTGACGCTTCGGCCTTGTCGTCCGTGTGGTTCACTGCCTACCCCGCGTCGATTGTCACCCGCGAAGGCGGTACCGTGCTGGAAGCGCTGGGCGACGAAACCTTGTGGCATACCCTGTCCAAAATCGGTATCCAGGGCATTCACAACGGCCCGTTGAAGAAGTCCGGTGGTTTGTCTGGCACCGAGCACACCCCGACCATCGACGGCAATTTCGACCGCATCAGCTTCGACATCGACCCGCAACTGGGCACAGAGGCGCAGTTACAGGCGTTGACGCGCATGGCTGCCGCGCACAATGCGGTGATCATCGACGATGTGATCCCGTCCCACACCGGCAAGGGCGCGGATTTTCGCCTGGCGGAAATGGCCTATGAGGACTATCCGGGCCTCTACCACATGGTCGAAATCCGCGAGGAAGACTGGCCGTTACTGCCCGACGTGGCCGACGGGCGCGATGCACAAAACCTCAGCCCCTCCCAGGTAGACGCACTGCGCGACAAGCACTACATCGTCGGCCAATTGCAGCGGGTGATTTTCTTCGAGCCCGGCGTCAAGGAAACCGACTGGAGCGCCACCCCGGTGGTGCTCGGCGTAGATGGCAAGCCGCGGCGTTGGGTATACCTGCATTACTTCAAGGAAGGCCAGCCGTCGCTCAACTGGCTCGACCCTTCGTTTGCTGCGCAGCAGATGATCATTGGTGACGCGCTGCACGCCATTGATGTGATGGGCGCGAAAATCCTGCGCCTGGACGCCAACGGCTTTCTCGGCGTGGAGCGCAAGCTCGATGGCACGGCCTGGTCCGAAAGCCATCCGCTGTCAATCACCGGCAATCAGTTGCTCGGCGGCGCCATTCGCAAGGCGGGCGGGTTCAGTTTTCAGGAGCTCAACCTCACTGTGGACGACATCGCGTCCATGTCCCACGGCGGCGCAGACCTGTCCTATGACTTCATCACCCGGCCGGCCTACCAGCATGCCTTGCTGATGGGCGACACCGAATTCCTGCGCCTGATGCTGCGGCAGATGCACAGCCTCGGCATCGACCCCGGCTCGCTGATTCACGCGCTACAGAACCACGATGAATTGACCCTGGAGCTGGTGCATTTCTGGACGCTGCATGCCCATGACAGCTTCCTGTTCCAGGGCCAGACCTTCCCCGGCAACATCCTGCGCGAGCATATCCGCGAGCAGATGTACGAACGCCTGACCGGCGAACATGCGCCGTATAACCTCAAGTTCGTCACCAACGGCGTGTCCTGCACCACCGCCAGCATCATCACCGCAGCCCTGGGGATTCGTGACCTGGAGGCGATCACCCCGACGGATATCCAGCAGATTCGCCAGATCCACTTGCTGCTGGTGATGTACAACGCCATGCAACCTGGTGTGTTTGCCTTGTCCGGCTGGGACCTGGTGGGCGCGTTGCCGTTGGCGGCCGAAGACGTGGCGCACCTGATGGCCGATGGCGACACGCGCTGGATCCACCGTGGCGCCTACGACCTGGTAGACCTGAACCCCGACGCCGAACTGTCGGCGGGGCAAATGCCGCGTTCCAAAAGCCTGTATGGCAGCCTGAACAGCCAACTGCAGGACCCAGAGTCCTTTGCCTCCCAACTGCAAAAAATCCTCGCCGTGCGCCGCGCCTACGACATCGCCGCCAGCCGCCAGATCCTGGTGCCAGATGTCGAGCATCCCGGCTTGCTGATCATGGTTCACGAACTGCCGGCGGGTAAGGGCACGCAAATCACGGCGCTGAACTTTGGTGCCACGCCGATCACCGAAACCTTGCACCTGCCCAACATCGCACCGGGGCCGGTGGTGGATATCATCAATGAGCGGGTGGAAGGCGATTTGACCGAGGAGGGCGCGTTCACGATCACGCTGGACGCTTATGAAGGGCTGGCGTTGCGGGTGGTGAGCAGCACGCCGATGTAAAGGGATATTGGCCCTGGCAAACCGTAAACGTCATCGCCTACTGTAGGAGCGAGCTTGCTCGCGAAAAACGTCAACGATAACGCGAGCTTCCTGAATAAAAGCGGCGTCTGTGAGTTTTTCGCGAGCAAGCTCGCTCCTACAAGGCGAGCCGTGTCAGAGGATCAGTGGTGCTTGTTCTTGTGCTTATGTTTGTTGCCTTTGTGCTTGCCACCATCGGAACGATGACCGCTCTCGTCATCGGCCAGGTTGTTACCCAGCGCGCCACCGGCTGCGCCGCCCACGCCGGCACCAATGGTCGAACCGGTGGAGCCGCCCAGGCGATTGCCAATCAGCGAACCGCCCGCCGAGCCCAAACCGCCGCCAATCGCCGCTTCGGTCTTGTTACCCTTTTGCGCACCCACCGCACTCCCGGCGGCGCCACCTACGCCTGCGCCAATGGCTGCGCCAGTCGAGCCACCGAGCTGCTGGCCCACCACATTGCCCAACACACCGCCGACACCGCCTCCCAGCGCCGCCGTACCATCTCCAGCGGCCAGAGCGCCTTGGGAGATCAGGATGCCCAATGCCAGGGCCGGGAATGTCATTTTCATTTTTTGTACCTCAAGGGCTGTCTCAGGCGCTCACGGGTTAAAGCACGCCTGGCAGTGTGATTAGAGCACAGGCCACCGCACCAGGGGTTCGGTGATAGCTCCTTGCACAAAAAATTTTTTTCAGCCCTCTTGAATTCCTTTTGCGCGTCCATAAATTTTTGATCACGCGATGCCGAATCCGGGTCGCGTACTAAATCACTTGGAGAAACTCAGGAGATTTTAAAATGGCTACTACCCTGTCGTTGGCCCCACTGTTCCGTCAATCGGTGGGCTTTGATCGCTTCAATGACCTGTTCGAGTCGGCGCTGCGCAGCGAGGCTCCGAATTCCTATCCACCTCACAACGTGGAAAAGCACGGTGACGACGCGTACCGCATTGTCATCGCCGTGGCTGGCCTGACCGAGGAGGATCTGGATATCCAGGTCGAGAGGGGTGTATTGACGGTTTCCGGCGGAAAACGCGAAACCGACGATAAGGTCGCTTACCTGCACCAGGGCATTGCCCAACGTGCGTTCCGGTTGTCGTTCCGCTTGGCGGACCATATCGAAGTACGTGGCGCATCCCTGACCAACGGGTTGCTCAACATCGACCTGCTGCGTGAAGTGCCTGAAGAGGCCAAGCCAAAACGCATCATGATTGGTGGCGAGGCCAAGCCCGAGCTGCGTCAGGTCAGCTTGCAGTAAAACAATCGGCGGTAAAAAGGCGCTCTGCGGAGCGCCTTTTTTGTGTGCGCTGCAAACCCAGGCCCGCTAAGCCTGGGTATTGTGCGCAAACAACTGCCTGGCCTCGGCAAAGCATTTTTCTGCGATGGCCGAGCGCGGTTCGGTCTTGCGCATCACCATGCCCAGGGGGGCAAGGACGCTGGCATCCGGCAGGTGGATAAACGCCAGGTTCTCAATCGGGCTTTCCAGGCCGCTGTCCAACGGCATGATCGCGCAGCAGAAGCCTTCGTGAATGGCCTGGAACAGTTGATAGGTGGAGTCGCTTTCCAGAATCGGCTGGGGATCGAGACCGCGGCTGCGGAAACTCAGGTCGATGGATTTTCGGTAGTGCATGCCATTGCTGATCATCCCCAGAGGCAGTTCGGCGGCTTCTTCCCAGCTCATCTGGGTGCCTTCGAAGTGGAAGTGGCGGGTGTCGTACAGCAGGCCGACACGGGTTTCGCCCAGTTCGAAAAACTCCAGGTAGTTGGGGCTGACGTGGTCCAGGTAGCACACGCCGAGGTCCAACTGGTTGGTGCCCAGGGCTTCGATGATTTTGTCCGAACTCATGGAGGTGAGGCTGAACTTGAGTTCCGGGAAGCTGTGGGACAAGCCCTGGATGAAGCTGATCGGGTTGAAGCCGCTCAGGGGCACCAGGCCCAGGCGCAGGTTACCGACCAACTGGCCGCGACACGCAGCGGCTTCGGCGAACAGGCCGTCGTGGGCGGCGAGTAAAGTCCTGGCCCAGGCCAGCACGCGTTCACCGGCCTGGGTGAAGCCTTCGAAGCGTTGGCCGCGGGTCACCAGTTCCAGGCCCAGTTCTTCCTCCAGGTTGCGCAGGCGCATCGACAGGGTGGGCTGGGTGATGTTGCAGCGGGCGGCGGCCTGGCCGAAATGGCGGGTCTGCTCCAGCGCGATCAGGAATTTAAGTTGTTTGATGTCCATGAAGGCACCTGCCTGGAAATGAGCCGATGATCGCATTGTAACGACCGGCACGTCCAAGTGCCCTTGCCACGGTGCAGTGGCATTGTTCCATTTCTGGGATGGAGCGGCCCGTTTCAGCTACTACCTAACCCCGAACGCGATGACTAAGGTGGTCCCACTGTTTTTTTGGGTGGGCCAGCTGACACACGTCCAGGTCGCTGCCCAAGCGTGTCTTTACAGGAAGTACAGGCACAGCCGGGCGCAGCTCCGGCGCACACGCCAGGGAGGTATCGCCAAGCAAGAGGAAATGCAAATGACTGCATCAGGTAACGCTGCAAACTTCAATGGTCAAAAGCCGACGATTGACCCCGCTGACACCGCCATGTTGCTGATCGACCACCAGAGTGGTCTGTTCCAGATCGTCAAGGACATTGATGTTCCTCAATTGCGTGCCAACGCCATCGCGCTGGCCAAGGCCGCAACCCTGCTGAAAATACCGGTCATCACCACCGCGTCGGTGCCGCAGGGCCCCAACGGCCCGTTGATTCCGGAAATCCACGAAGCCGCGCCGCACGCGCAGTATGTGGCTCGCCGTGGCGAAATCAACGCGTGGGACAACCCCGAGTTCCATGCCGCCGTCAAAGCCACCGGCAAGAAGACCCTGGTAATCGCCGGCACCCTGACCAGCGTATGCCTGGCGTTCCCGTCCATTGCGGCGGTGCATGAAGGCTACAAGGTGTTCGCGGTGGTCGATGCCTCGGGCAACCACTCCAGGCTGGCCACCGACCTGACCGTCGCACGCCTGGCCCAGGCCGGTGTCGTGCCGATCGACATCATGGGCACGCTGTCGGAGCTGCAAGGTTCCTGGAACCGCCCGGATGCCCAGGAGTGGGCCAACGTCTACACCCAGGCCATGCCGCACTACCAGTTGCTGATCGAGAGCTACATCAAGGCCCAGGAAGTGGCAAACAACCACGAAGTACTAGACTCACAGCGCACCTAAATACGCTGGGGCCTTTTGCGGTAAGCCCATGTTGGGCGCTGCCTCTATTTATCAGGAGTATGAAGATGTCTACACCTTACGTTCGTTTGGACAAAGATAACGCCGCGGTGCTGTTGGTCGACCATCAGGCCGGCTTGCTGTCATTGGTCCGTGACATCGACCCGGACAAATTCAAGAATAACGTGCTGGCCCTGGCTGACCTGGCCAAGTACTTCAAGTTGCCGACCATCCTCACCACCAGTTTCGAAACCGGCCCCAACGGCCCGCTGGTGCCCGAGCTCAAGGCGCTGTTCCCGGATGCGCCGTACATTGCGCGCCCAGGCCAGATCAACGCCTGGGACAACGAAGATTTCGTCAAGGCCATCAAGGCCACCGGCAAGAAGCAATTGATCATTGCCGGCGTCGTGACCGAAGTGTGCGTGGCGTTCCCGGCATTGGCGGCCATCGAAGAAGGCTTCGACGTGTTCGTGGTCACCGATGCTTCCGGCACCTTCAACCAGATCAGCCGCGACTCGGCCTGGCAGCGCATGACCGCCGCCGGTGCGCAACTGATGAACTGGTTCGCCGTGGCCTGCGAGCTGCACCGCGACTGGCGCAACGATGTGGAAGGACTGGCGAAGATCTGCTCGGACCACATCCCTGACTACCGCAACCTGATGACCAGCTACGCGGCGCTGACCGCCAACAAGTAAGCCCGGCGTATCCGCAAAGGCACCTCATGCAGGTGCCTTTTCGCGTTGCCAAAAAGCCCGGGACGCGCCGTTTCGCTTGTCGACATATGCCCTCACTAATCGGCTGCCCTCCAGCCTGGCCTTTAGCCGAACCTTTCGCGAGTTGCCTTCGTCGTACCAGAACGAGCCACGCGTGGGAGAGGGATATGTTGACTGATCCAAAAACTCGATTTCGACCCTATACGGACGCCGCCGGGGGCTGGGGGTCGGCCAAGTCGGTAACGGGTATCTTGCTGCGTGAACGAGCGGTGGCAAAGATTGGCGTTGCGTTGCTCAAGCAAAACAAGCCCGAAGGTTTCGCGTGCGTGAGTTGCGCTTGGGCCAAACCTGGCGATACCCACCTGGTGGAGTTCTGTGAGAATGGTGCCAAGGCCACGGCCTGGGAGCTGACGGCCAAGCGCAGCACCCCGCAATTCTTCGCCGAGCATAGCGTCAGCGAATTGCGCGGCTGGTCGGCCCATGCGCTTGAAAAGCACGGTCGCCTGACCCATCCGATGCGCTACAACCCGGGCACCGACCGTTATGAGGAAACCAGTTGGGAGGCCGCCTATCAGGAAATCGGCGCGGGCCTGCGCGCGCTGCAGCCGGACGAAGTGGTGTTCTACGCCTCTGGACGCGCCTCGCTGGAGGCCTCGTTCATGTACCAGTTGCTGGCCCGTGCCTATGGCACCAACAACCTGCCGGACAGCTCCAACATGTGCCACGAGAGCACTTCGGTGGGGCTGCAGGAGAGCATCGGTGTGCCGGTCGGCACTGTGACCCTGGATGATTTCGAGCACACCGACTGCCTGCTGTTCTTCGGCCAGAACGTCGGCAGCAACGCCCCGCGCATGCTTCACCAATTGCAGGAAGCGCGGCAGCGTGACGTGCCGATCATCACCTTCAACCCGCTCAAGGAGCGGGGCTTGCAGGAGTTCGTCAACCCGCAGTCGCCCATCGAGATGCTCGGGCCTAATTCCACGCAGATCAGCACCCAGTATCACCAGGTCGCCATCGGCGGAGATACCGCGGCCATCGTTGGCGTCAGCAAGGCACTGCTCGATCTGCACGATGCCGCCCGGCAGCGTGGCGAGCCCGGCGTGCTGGACATGGCCTTCATCGCCGAGCACACCAGCGGCGCCGACGATTTCATCGCCTATGTACGCGGCCAGGAGTGGGCGCAGATCGAGGCCATCACCGGCCTCAAGCGCGCGGCCATGGAGGCGACGGCGCTGGTCTATGCGCAGTCGCAACGGGTGATGATCGTCTATGGCATGGGCATTACCCAGCATCGCCAGGGCGTGCAGAACGTTCAGATGCTGGTCAACCTGCTGTTGCTGCGCGGCAACATCGGCAAGCCCGGCGCCGGCATCTGCCCGGTACGCGGGCATTCCAACGTGCAGGGCCAGCGCACCGTGGGCATTGCCGAAGATCCGGCCAAGGTTCCGGTCGACCTGATCGAGCAGCACTTCAAGTTCAAGGTGCCCGAG
>JAAIGE0100595045.1_pt1 | contig 153143 bp, 129 predicted proteins | sample 6487951 | NCBI WGS metagenome assembly JAAIGE01 (sample SAMN13974128, study PRJNA590717) | phyllosphere metagenome | biome: tomato field; feature: multiple bacterial spot infested tomato fields; material: tomato leaves; isolation source: leaves from tomato fields | host: Solanum lycopersicum ...
TCCCGAATCCCGAATCCCGAATCCCGAATCCCGAACCTAACGCCCCGCCACCGCCACGGCGATGCCGACGAAGATCGCCAGGCCGACCCAGTTGTTGTGCAGGAAGGCGCGGAAGCAGGGGCCACGCTCGCGGTGGCGGGCGATGCGGAATTCGTAGGCGACCAGCAGCGCCGCAACGGCCAGACCGGCCCAGTACGCCACACCGAGATCGGCGCGCAGGCCGACCAGCACCAGCGTCGCGGCCATCAGCGCATACAAGATGCCTTGTGCGATCAGATCGAATCTGCCGAACAGGATGGCGGTGGATTTGCTGCCCATGCGGATATCGTCGTCGCGGTCGACCATGGCGTACCAGGTGTCGTAGGCGGTGGACCACAGGATGTTGCCGGCATACAGCAGCCAGCCCAGCAGCGGCACCTCGCCCTGCACGGCGGCGAACGCCATCGGGATGCCCCAGCCGAACGACATGCCCAGGTAGACCTGCGGCAGATGGGTGTAGCGCTTCAGGTACGGGTAGCTGGCGGCCAGGAACACACCGATGAAGCTGAGGCCAATGGTCAGGCCGTTCAGGGTCAACACCAGGCCGAACGCCACCAGCATCAGCACGGCGAACAACGCCAGCGCAGCGCGGCCACTGATCGCACCGGTGGCCAGCGGGCGCGCCTTGGTGCGCTCCACATGCGGGTCGAGCCAGCGATCGGCATAGTCGTTGATGACGCAACCGGCCGAGCGGGTCAGCCACACGCCGGCGGTGAACACGAACAGCGTCCACAGCGGCGGCAGGCCGCCTGCGGCCAACCACAACGCCCACCAGGTGGGCCACAGCAGCAGCAGCGTGCCGATCGGGCGATCAGCGCGCATCAGACTCCAGTAATGCCGCCAACGCGGCGTCGCCGGCGACTGCGGCGAAGTGAGGGGGGTATCAGCCATGGCGATAGGATACTCCTGCCCCTCTTGCAGGGCTTTGCCCATGGGGGGAGATTTGTTCGGCGAAACTGGATAGAATGCCGGTCCCGCACCGCCTCATGGCGCTGCGATGCCCGCCCCGGCACTGGTCGGTGGCGCGGCGGTTCTACAACGCGCCCGTAGCTCAGCCGGATAGAGTAGTGGCTTCCGAAGCCATTGGTCGGGGGTTCGAATCCCTCCGGGCGCGCCATCTTCCCCTCTTGTTGCCTGCACACTGCCAGCCCGCGCTGGACGATGCCGTGCGCTTAATCAACACTGCGCGCATGACGCCACCGGATCTGCTGAAGCTGGCGGCAGGCGCTGCGATTCTCGGCCTGGCCGCGTTGTCCACCGGAGTGAGCTTCGGCCGCGCCCGGCGTGGCAACCACCTGCTCACCACCTTCTTCGCCTGTTTCGCCGCCGCCAACCTCTTCGGACTGGTGCTGTTGGGTGGGCAAGCCTGGCTGTCGGCCGACGCCGTGCGCTGGCTGCGGGTCATCGAGGTGCCACTGGTCTATCTGTTGGGTCCGCTGCTGTACGGCCATGCGCGTGCGCTGCTGGCGCCTGCGCCGGACCGCGCATCGTTGCTGCCGCTCGCGCATCTGCTGCCGGCAATGCTCGCGTTCGTCATTTCCCTGTTGAACGCTGTTGCGCCTTTCGAGGCCTCGCCCTTGGGCAAGGTGCTGTTCCAGCTCAGCTTCCATGGCTGGCTGCTGCAGGGTGCGCCCTACCTGCTGGCCACGCTGTGGCTGTCACTGCGCACGTCTTCGGCTCTGCGCGGAACCGCCATCCAACACAGCGGACTGCGCGGGCTGGCGTTCGTGATGGCGGGCTGCTGGCTTGCCAGCACGATGAACCGGTGGCCGCCGGATGCCGCTCCACTGCTGGCCAGCATCGGGCTCAGTCTGCTGACCACCGCCGGCATGTATCTCCTGGCCTGCCACGTAGTGCGCCAGCAGCTGCGCGCACCGATGAGCATCGCAGCACCGGGCATGGGGAATCTCATCCCCGCGCCCATCGAAGACGTCGCCGTCGCACGCTACGAGCGCTCGGGCATCGACGCGGCGCAATGCGCGGCCATCGCCAGCGCGCTGACCGCATTGATGCAGGGCGAACGCCTGCATGAGGCCCCGGGACTCGATCTCCAGGGCTTGAGCCAGCACAGCGGCTGGTCACCCAACCAGGTCTCGCAGGCGCTCAACCAAGGTCTGGGCCAGAGCTTCTCCGAGTTCGTGACCGGTTTCCGCATCACGGCCGCGAAGTCCTTCCTCTCCGACCCGGCTGACCCACGCAGCGTGCTGGACATCGGCCTTGCCGCCGGCTTCGGCAGCAAGTCCACCTTCAACAGTGCGTTCAAGCGCGCCACCGGGAAGACGCCCAGCGAGTACCGCCGCAGCCGCGCCACGTCCGGCTGAACGTCCAATCCTTCACGCCCGGTCGAACGACGCCCGCCGCTGCGTTGCCATCAGCGCTCGACCCGACGAAGAAGGTGATGCGATGCGATGGCAACGGATGATGTTCGGCCTGCTGTGGATGCTGGCGGTTCCCGTGCAGGCTGCGGTGGGGGATGCGGCGGGTGTGCTGGCCCGGGCCCGTGCAGCCAGTGGCGGCGAGCCGTGGCTGTCGGTACAGCGCCTGCAGGCTGAGGGCGAGCAGTCGCTCGGTGGCTTGTACGGGCGCTGGCAGCTCAACCAGGACCTGCGCGCCGGTCGCTATGCCGAACAGGCGCAGCTGGGAGCCTTCACCGTCGCCCAGGGGTTCGACGGCCAGCTGTCCTGGCGGCGTGACTATGGCGGCGAGGTCGGCCTGCTGGACGGCACCGTGCCACGCCGCACCGCGCGCACGCAGGCGTGGCTGGCCACCCGCGCCTACTGGTCCAGCGCCTATCCGGCCTCGCGCTTTGCAGGCCCACGTACCGAGGTCCACGACGGGCAGCGCTATGACGTGCTGTCGACGACGCCGGAGGAAGCGGACCCGATCGAACTCTGGTTCGACGCGCGCAGCGGCCTGCTCGGTCGGGTGGTCATCGCCTCCGCGCGCACACCCACCGCCACCACGCTGGAAGACTACCGGGCGGTCGATGGCCTGCTGCTGCCCCATCGCATCATCACCGACACCCTCGATGCCCAAGGCCGTGCCGATCCACGATTGCGCAGCGACGTGCAGGTGCAGCGCTACCGGGTGGATTTCCCTGTGCCGGATGGGCTGTATGCACCACCAGCGATGGCCGACGACAGCTACATCGAGGATGCCAGAGGCACCACTCGCGTCCCGTTCGACCTGATCAACAACCATGTCTACGTCGAGGCCGAAGTGGACGGCCAGCCGGCGCGATTCCTGGTGGATACCGGCGCCATCAACCTGCTGACACCGACCGCCGCCAAGCGACTGGGGCTGACCACAGCGGGTCGCCTGAGCGTGCATGGTGCCGGTGACAACGCCAGCGACCTGGGCCTGGCACAGGCCCGCCACCTGCGCATCGGTGGCGCGCACCTTGCAAACACGGTGTTCCACATCATCGACCTCGGCCAGCAGATCAACTCGATGGGCGTGCCGCACGATGGCTTCATCGGCTACGAGACCTTCCTGCGCTTCGTCACCACCTTCGACTACGGCGCGCGCGTGCTCAGCTTCACCCGGCCGGGCCACTACCAGCCACCTGCCAACGCGGTGGTGCTGCCGTTCGAGCAGGACGACCGCGCGCCGGTATTGAACGGCGAACTGGACGGCATCCCGCTGCGGTTGTGGCTGGACACCGGCTCACGCAACTCGCTGAGCCTGAGCAGCCCATTCGTGCTCACCCATCATCTGCTGGAGAAGTACCGCGCCAGTGAGGAGGCGGTCCTTGGGTGGGGCATCGGTGGTCCGGGCCGCGCGCAACCTGCTCGGCTCGGTGTGCTCGGCATGGGCAGCATCAAGGTCAGCGGCCTGGTCGGTGATCTATCCACCACCGACAAAGGCGCGCTGGCCCTGGCCGACTACGGTGCGATCCTGGGCGGTGGCGTGCTGCGCCGATTCTCCATGGGCATCGATTACGACGCCAAGCGCCTCTATCTGGTGCCCAATGCCGAAAGTACGCAGCCGGATGCCTTCGACCGCAGTGGGTTGTGGCTGCAGGCCGAGAACGACGCATTGCGGGTAGCGGATGTAGCGCCGACCAGCGCCGGTGCACGCGCCGGGCTGCGCAAGGATGATCGCATCGTCATGATTGCGGGAGAGCCGATTGCCTCTCAGATGTTGGGAGACTGGCGTGCGCTGCTGCGCGAGCGCCCGGCCGGAACGCGCGTGGGCATCCGTTATCTGCGCGATGGCCGGCAGGTGGATACCGAACTGGCGCTGGCGGACCGGGTGAAGGAGCGCTGGCCTGCCGATTGAGCTGGGACCGATGCGAACACAGTAGAACATCCATCGATAGCCATCATTGAATGCGGCTGCGCTGCGCCGGTTCTGCGGTGCCGCCGGTGGATGGTCCGCCCGGCCTGCGCGCATAGCTGTAATCGGGATCCCGGCAGGCGCGCACGATCGGACTTCGTGCGTGCCTGATCACGCCGGGGAACCAGGAGAGCACCAACACCACGGCCCAGATCGCAGCCAACCAGAACCATCGACCCGAGGCATAGGCCCAGATCATGGGCAATGCAGCCAGCAGCACGACGATCTGCGTATACAGCAGGTAGAGCGTATGCAGGCCCAAGCGGGGATCCGAGCGCAGCACCACGCCACATTCCCTGCATCCCGTCTTCGCCTGCCGTCTCGATGCGCAAAGCAGCGGGAATCGCTGCCCGGCAGCGCCGCAAAGTGGACACGTGAAGGTCAGCACGCGCATCCGGAAGCTCCTCTCCACCGATTGGCGTCATCTGCCAGGTACGTATCCGAGCCTAGCATGGGCGTGGCAGGGAGGCCCCACATACAGCAACGCCGGGCAGTGCCCGGCGTTGTGTTCAAAACAGTCCAGCATGACTCGACTCTACAGAGAGCGGATCAATACCTGCCGTCGAACGCAAAGATCGGCTTACGCTGCTTCCACGCACCGGCGGTGAAGTCCGGGAACTCCAGCGTCTGGAAGCTGTTGGCGATCGACTGCTCGCTCAGCGGCGTGATCGCGCTCCATGTAACCGCGTCATAGATATCGATCGGCATCGGTGCCTTGGCCTTCAGCGCCTCCACGAAGGCGTGGATGACGAACCAGTCCATGCCACCGTGACCAGCACTGGCGGCGGTGTCGGCATTCTGCTTCCACAGCGGGTGTTCGTATTCGTCCTGGTACTTCTTGAACTCTTCCCACTGGTGCGGCGGGCTGCGGCCTTCGATGTGGATTGAATGGTTCACATCCATCCACAGGCCCTTGGTGCCCTGCACGCGGAAGCCCATCGAGTACGGGCGCGGCAGCGAGGTATCGTGCTGCAGCAGGATGGTCTCGCCGTTCTCGCAGGCCAGCGTGGTGGTCACGATGTCGCCCAGCTTGAACTTCACCTTGGTACTGGGATGCGTGGTGCCGCCACTCTTGGCCACGGTGTATTCGTGCAGGCCGCGCGCCTTGGTCGCGAAGGCGTTGATGTGGGTGAAGCGGTTGCCGCGATTGATGCCGGTGTACATCGCGCACGGGCCGATGCCGTGGCTGGGGTAGAGCTCACCATTGCGCTCCACCGAATGCTCGGTACGCCAGCGTGCTTCGCTCCAGCCCTTGGGGCCGAACTCCACGCCGCTGTCGTAGGGCTGGTTCGGGTCACCGGAATTGAACTTCACGCCGCGCAGGTCGTGCTGGTAGCCGGCCTGCAGGTGCACCAGCTCGCCGAACAGCCCCTGGCGCACCATCTGCAGTGCGGCCATCACATCGCGGCGGTAGCAGACGTTCTCCAGCAGCATGTACGGGGTGCCGGTACTCAGCTGGGTCTTCAACACGTCCCAGTGATCCTGCAGGGTGATGCCGGCCACCACTTCACAGCCCACTGCCACGCCAGCCTGCATCGCGGCAATCGCCATCGGCGCGTGGTACTCCCACGGCGTGGCGATGATCACGCCATCGATGCCCTTCTGTTCCAGCAGGCGCTTCCAGGCGTTGGTGTCGCGGTCCTGGCCGTAGGTCTTCGGGGCCGGTTTGCCGGCCTTGCTGACCATCTCCACGGCGCGGCCGAGCATGATCGGCTCGATATCGCAGACGGCGACAACCTCGACGTCTTCGCGGCGCACCAGTTCCTTCAGCAGCACCAGGCCACGCATGCCGGTACCGATCATGGCCAGGCGCACCTTGCGCCCGCGCGCCCATGCCGGGGTCTGCGGCAGCAGGCTGCTGGCGGCGACAGCGGCACTGACCGCGATGAATTCCCTACGCTTCATGGCAAACATCTCTCCTCTTGGCAGCGAGCCGGCCGTAGCCGGCCCGCCGGGTCACGCAAACGGGATTACTTGAAACGGTAGCCGATGGTCACACTGTAACCACGGCCGAAGATGGTTGCGTAGTCACTGGAGTCACCCAGGAAGCTGTTCGGATCGTAGAACGGCAGGCGGTTGAACAGGTTCTTGACGGTGAAGCTGAGGTTCCACGCATCATCCGGGCGCCAGGTGACGCTCATGTTGGCGGTCCACCACGACGGCGCACCATCACACTTGCTCTTCTGCAGGGCCAGGTAGCCGCCGGTGCAGGTTTCCTTGTTGTTGCTCACCTCATCAACCTGGTCGGTGGCCCACTTGGTGCCGCCCACGTAGTTGACGAACATGCTGGTGGTCACCTGCTTGTAGGTCCAGTCGGCATTGAGCGTGGCACGCAGGCGCGGGTTGTTGTAGTAGCCCACCACGTCGCCGTAGTACCAGCCGCTCGCTTCATCCATGTAGAAGCGGTTGCGGTTGGCGATGGTGGCAGCCAGGCCGATGTTCAGGTTGCCCCAATCACCCAGCGAGAAGCGGCTGCGCGCGTCGATGTCGAAGCCGTCGATCAGGGTCTTGCCACGGTTCTTGTACTGGCCCACCACGCTGGCCACGTTGCCGGCGGAGTAGCCTGGCAGCGTCGAGGGACAGTTCACGCCACTGGCCGGGTCGGCACACATCGCCGCCAGCTGCGCCAGGTTGGCACGGTCGCTGTCGGTGATCGGCGAACGCGACGAGGAGATGATGTCTTCCATGCGGCGGTAGTCCGGCGCAACGATTTCATTGTCGCGGTAGATGAACCAGTAGTCGGCCGACACCGACAGCCAGGTTGCCGGCTCGTAGACGAAACCAAGGGTAGCGATCTTCGCCTTCTCCGGCTTCAGGTCCTTGTTCGGCTGGGTCATGCGTGCCACGGTGCGGCTGCAATCGACGTTCAGCAGGTTCTTGCCGAGATCCACGTCACCCGGGCGCTGCGACCTCAGCAGCAGGTTGGCGATGGCGTTGGTCTCGTTGCAGCGCAGCTCGTCACGGTAGCCGCCCAGCTGCGCGAACACGCCGCCGTTGCCGGACTCGGCCAGGCTCGGTGCACGGAAGCCGGTGGAGTAGGTGCCGCGCAGCATCAGCTGATCGAACGCCTGGTACTTGAAGCCGATCTTCGGCGCGATGTTGGCGCTGAAGTTCGGGTACTTGTCCACGCGCACCGCCGCATCCAGTTCCAGCTTGTCGGTGATCGGCGCCACGGTCTCGGCGAACAGCGCGTAGGTGTTGCGCTTGCCATCGAACCAGGAACCACCCTGCTGGGTGATCAGGCCGTTGGCCGCATCGGCGTTGCCCGGGGTATAGAAGGTCTCACGGCTGGCGTTGAAGCCAAACGCGGCGCGCATCTCACCGGCCGGCAGCTGGAACAGCGGGCCTTCGATCTTGCCGTCCAGGGTGTGCAGGCGGGTCCACGACTGGATGTCGAAGGTCGGGAACGCTTCACGGATCAATGCAGCGTTGGCTTCGCTGATCTCGCCGAACTTGTACGCCGGGTGGTCGGAGATGATCACGCGGCCGGTACCCGGATCGATCGTGTACGGACCGAAGGCCTTCTCGAAGCCCTTGGTATTGACGTTGATCGTCTGATAGGTGGTGGAGTGGGTACCCGCGCTGGCGAACGCGGTCTCCCAGTTCCAGTCACCCCTGCTGCCGCGCGCACCGGCCAGTACGCGGTAGCTCTTGTCGGTGTTGCGCTGGCCGAAGTAGCTGGCGCCGGCATCCTGCAGCAGGTAGTTCAGGCCGACCACTCCGCCCATCATCGCCTTCATTTCAGGGCTTGCGTGGTTGTACTCGTTGTTCGGGCCCAGGAACGGGTACAGGAACTGGTTGACGTTGTTGCCGGTGTTGCGCGAGAACCAGCTGGTCGGGTTGCCGGTGGTAGTGCCGTAGGTGCGCGGCGTGCCGCCATTGGCGCGCAGGTCGATGTCGGTGTAGGTCGCCTCGGCGAAGATCTCGGTGCTCTCACCCACCAGGAAGGTGCCGTTGAGGTAGGCGGTGTTGCGCTCGGACTTGGCGCCGGCATCGATCTCGTTGTTCATCCAGGTTTCCCAGACGCAACGCGGACCGGCCGCTTCACTGGTCAGCACGTTCTTGCAGCCCGGTGCGGCTTCCTGCACGCGGCGGCCGGTGACCGGATCGAAGGCGAAGTAGCTGCCCGGGTTGAACTCGCCCGGCCTGCTGCCCACGCCCAGGCGCAGGTTGTTGAGGTAGTTCGGGTTGTTGACGTAGTACTGGTCGGGCCGCTTGTCGTAGAAGTCGCTGAGCGGAATCGCATCGCGGCGGTACATGTTCACCGCGCCGTAGATGTTGAAGCGGTTCTCGGTCAGGTCGCCGAAGCCAGCGGTGATGCTGGCCTGGCGCTCGCCGTAGGAGTCGATGCGCGAGGAGGTATCGTTGGTGAAGCTGACCTCGGCACCCTGGAAGTTGCGCTTGGTGATCACGTTGATCACGCCGGCCACCGCGTCGGTGCCGTACACGGCCGAAGCGCCGTCGGTCAGCACTTCCATGCGCTCGATGGCCGCAGCCGGGATCGCATCGATGTTGACGAACTGGGTCTGGAAGCCCGCCGGCGCACCGTAGTACGACAGGCGGCGACCATTCAGCAGCACCAGCGTGCCCTGTGCACCCAGGCCGCGCAGATTGGCCTGCGAAGCACCGTCGGAACCAGTGAACAGTGAGCGCGCATCCTGCTGCGCTGGCCGCGCGGCCGGCAGGTTGTCGAGCACCTGCAGCAGCGTGCGCGCACCCATGTTCTGGATGTCCTGCTTGCTGATCACCTGCACCGGCGAGGCGGTTTCAACGTCGGTGCGGCGGATGTTGGAGCCGGTGACCTCGATGCGGGCCAGGTCGGTGGCCTTGTCCTTGCTCTCCTGGGCGAAGGCAGGAACGGCGACCGAGAGCAGTGCGCCGGCAATGGCCAGCGTCAGCGGGGCGATGGAACGACAGGGGGGGCGGTGGTGGCGTGCGGGCAACATCGGGGTTCTCTCCTGGCAGGGGTGCGGCGCGAAAGGTGAGCGCGTGGGCGTTCGGCGGGCAAAACGCTCCCGGGCCGCGGCCATGAGGGCCGCAGTCGGAATGGGCGGGGGGAGGAGCGGTGTTACGAGGGGGTCATGGGGCGACGAGGCTGGCGGAGTCGCCCTCCTGGCCGATCAGCACGGCGTTGGCCCAGTTGGCACAGACCTGGGCGGGTTGGCTGCCCTGCGCACCCAGCGTGCGCAGGCTCAGGGTGGAAAGGCCTCGGATATCCAGCTCCGGCTTGACCACGCCGGGCGCCTTCACCAGACCGCTGTCGTACAGCAGGCGGTTGTCACCCCAGACCTGGAACTGCAGGCCACCGGCAGTGCGGCAGGCGTCGTCGATACCGAGGTCGGCTCGCAGCAGATGCCAGCCGCCCTGCAGGCGCAGGTCGATGCGGCTGTTGGCGCCGACGCCCAGGCCACGGCGGAACTGCAGGCCGTTCATGCGCATGCCGGCGTCGCCACGGAACGATTGGTCGGTGCGCAGCTGGCTGGCCAGCGCGGCCGGCACCGGCAGCTCGGAGAGATAGCGCTGCCGGGCCGGTCGCTCCGGTTCCTGGTGTTCGAGAATATGGAAGGTGGACAAGGCGATCGGGCCGACGTCGCGCGGCTGCAGCGCATCGAAGGCGCGGGCGCTGCCCTGTGCAGCAGTCACCATCGGGTCGGTGCTGCTGGCGCCGTCGCCCTCGGGGTTCTGCACGCTCAACACACGGAAACGCAGCAGGCGGCCGGCGTGGGCCGGGAAGTCGATGCGCTGCATGCCTTCCTTCAGCTGCAGGCGACCGCGGGCAATCGGTTCACCCCACTCGCCGTTGCTGTCGCCCAGGTACACCTCGTAGTCGCGCACCTGGCCGTGCTTCCAGTTCTTGTCGTTGCGCGGCGCGATGTCGATGCCATCGATCATCTTCCGTTCGCCGAAACCGATCACCCACTCATGGGCACCGGTGCGCACGGCCTGGTTGCGCACGCTGCGGAACCAGGTGGCCGGATCATCATCGAAGGCATTTTCCAGCGCATGGCCGGGTTCTTCGGCCGGGCGGTTGACCACCAGCAGGCTGTCGGCCGGCAGTTCGCGGCCCAGCACCGGTGCGGCCGGATAGGCATCGTCGGCGGCCGCTGCGGTGACGGCGAAGTCCAGCTGCAGCTGCAGCGGCTGGCGGATGTCCTGCGCCGCGGTGCGTACATGCAGGGTGCCGCGACGCTCCTTGGCATCGAAGTACCAACCCTCGCTGGCGCTGTTGAATGCGGTCGCGTCGGCCAGCGCCGGCAGCGCGCGGCCAGCGGCCTGCACCGCACGCGGCGCCTGTCGGCTGAGCACGCGCAGGCCATAGCGGCGCTGTGCCAGCTGGCCCTTGTACTGGCCCTGTACCGCATCGATCTGCACCTGCACCGGGCCCCTGCCCTGTGCAGGCGCCTGCACACTGATCCGCTGCGTGCTCGATTCGCCCTGCTGGTAGCGGCGGGTGTTGCCGTCATCTTCGTACAGCGTGTACTGCGAATCACCCTGCGGGTACAAATCGAAGGTCACTTCATCGAGGGGCTTTTCGCCATCGAACAGCATCGCCGGATACATCGGCAGGATCGCACCGGCACGCACGAACACCGGCAGCGTGGCCAGGTCCACCTGGCGGTCGAGCTGGCGGCCATCGGCGGTGGCCTGCACGCGGCGGCCATCCCAGTAGTCGATCCAGCCACCGGCCGGCAGATGGATATCGCGGCGCCAGCCACGGCTGGCGGCCTGGCTGCGGTACACCGGCGCCACCAGCAGGTCGCGGCCGAGCAGGAACTGGTACTTGTAGGTTTCATCCTGTGCGTGCGGATCGCGCGGGTTGTCCCACATCAGGCCACGCACCGGCGGCGCGCCGGTCTGTGCGGCCTCGTGCACCAGCCCGTACATGTACGGGGTCAGGCGCATCTTCAACTTCAGGTAATCGCGGTTGATGCTGCGGTAGGGCTCGTCGTACCACCACGGGTGCTTGCGCGCGTTCGACGACCAGCCGCTCATTCCCATCAGCACCGGCGTGAACGCCTTCCACTGCAGGTCGCGGGTGAAGGTCTCGGCGCTGCCGCCGAAGATCGCGTCCACATCGCCGCTGGCGTAGGCCATGCCGGACAGGCCCGAACCCACCAGGGTCGGCACATGCCAGCGGATGTAGTCCCAGCTGCTGCTCTGGTCGCCGGTCCACGCTACGGCATAGCGCTGGATGCCGGCCCAGCCCATTACCGTCCACAGGAACGGGCGCGAATCGGAATTGTCGAGGATGCCGTTGAACGCCTGGCGGTTGGCATCCATCGCGAACTGGTAGCCCTTGCCGGTCCAGGCCACGTCCAGTTTCTGCACGCGGCTGCCGGCCTTGCCTACTTCCCAGGCGATCTTGTCGACGCCGTTTTCGGTCCACAGGCCGGTGCGGAAACCGTACCCGGCCAGCCCCTTCACCGTCTCCGGCAACTGCTTGTAGCCGCAGCCATAGCCATCGTTGGGCAGGATCCAGCCGCCGGGCATGTCATTGGCGCGGTACTGCTTGGCTACGCTGTCGATCACATCGGGGGTGGTGCCGGTCGGGCCGTCGCTCCAGCCCTCGGGCACGGTGCCGGGCTTCTTGCTGTTGTCGCCGTCGTTGTAGCAATCGGCATCGCCGTAGGACAGCGCCCAGCGCGCGACCATGTTCGGGCGGCCGGTCAGCTGGGTGTAGCGCTCGATCAGCTTCGGCAGATCGGCGCCAACGAAGTAGTACGCATCGAAGCGGTCTTCGCGATGCAGCAGGGTGGCCTGGTCGCTCTGCCGCAGGTCGTAGCTGCCATCGCTCCACGTATTGCGCAGCATGCCCCAGCCACGGCTGCTCAGCAGCATCGGTGCCGGGCTGGGGCGGTCGCCTTCTTCCCAACCGCCGGAATAGGACACTTCCAGCTCGCGGCCCTTGAACTGGTAACGGCCGTTCTGCTGGCCGCCACCAAAGTAGCCTTCATCGGCCTGCGAGGACAGCACCTGCACGCTCTGCGCCGCATCCAGGTCCAGCGGCTGCAGTTCCTGCCACAGCGCGGTGGGCTGGCCGTTGTCCAGGCGCTCCAGGCGCAGGCGCAACGGCTGCCGCTGTACATGCAGCACCAGTGCATCGGTGCGCACGCGTATTTCCTGTGCGTCTTCTTCCAGCTGCGCCTGCACGTTCGCCTTGGGCTGCGGCAGTACGATCGGCGCCGCCTTGTCGCCAGCACCGGTGAGCTTGCCGTTGCGGCCGGCCTGCACGCGGATGATGTCGGTGGCCGGCAGTTCGATGCGGATGCTTGCGCCCTTGTCGGTCTGCAGGTCCCAGCCCTTCACGCCGTCGCGGCTGTCGCTGGCGCTGACCGAACGCAGGTTGCCGACCGGCTCGGCCCGGGCCGACATGGACGCCAGCATCAATGCCGGCAACAGGGCCAGCAGCAGTGGCGAGCGACGAACGCAGATTTCCACACGGACTCCCAACCCGTTCACCGGGCGTTTCGAAAGCGGTTGGGCCGACTCTAGGGCAGCGATTCGAAAGATGTCAACAAATTGAAAGGAAAAAGGAAGATATATTTAGATGAAACGAAAGTTGTTGCGGTGCAATACTTTGTGTAACCGCTTGCAGGCGCCTGTTAAGCATTGTGCGATACGGCATCCGGCGGTTTCTTTCGTTTCCAGAGTCATGCCGCGCGAGGAAAGTCATCACCGCGATATCTTTCTTTTTACTTTCGGTATTTGACATTTCGAAAGAAAACGCAGATGGTGCGCTGGCCCAACTGGAACCTCTGAATGGACGTCACCCTGCTTTCCGATGTGTCCGCCTGGCAGCGCCTTGGCGGAGCCGATACCGCTACCGAAATCGCCCAGCAGCCTGCGCTGTGGGAAGCCCTCGCACAGGACCTGTCGCGTGCCCGCGACCGCCTGCAGGCCTTCCTTGGCGACAGCCTCAACGATCCCAACCAGCGCGTGCTGTTCACCGGCGCCGGCAGCTCAGGCTTCATCGCCGAAATGGTGGCCGATGCGATCAATGCGCAATGGCCGGCCGAGGTGCGCGTGGTGCACACCACCAGCCTGCTGACCCACCCGGCGCTGTACCTGCAGCGCGACCGCCCGACCCTGCTGGTCTCGTTCGGCCGCAGCGGCTCCAGCCCGGAGAGCGTGGCGGCGGTGGACCGCGTGCGTAGCGACGTGGATGACGCGCGCTTCCTCGACATCACCTGCAACGCCGATGGCGAACTGGCCCGTCGTGGCGCCGGCCGTGCCGATACCTGCACCCTGCTGATGCCGTCGGCCAGCTGCGACCGTGCCTTCGCCATGACCAGCAGCCTGACCTGCATGCTGCTGGCCGCGCTGACCGTGTTTGATCGTTCGCCGTGGGATGCGCGTATCGCGCGTCTGAAACAGATTGCCGCGCTGGCCCGCGAAGGCCAGGCACAGTGGGATGCACCGGTGGCGGCGCTGGCGCAGCGCCCGTTCAACCGCATCATCTACCTCGGCAGCGGCCCGCTGGAAGCGCTGGCACGCGAGTGCGCGCTGAAGGTGCTGGAACTGACCGCCGGCCGTGTGCTGGCGCTGGCCAACACGCCGCTGGGCTTCCGTCATGGCCCGAAGTCGACGCTGGATGGCAACACCCTGGTGGTGGTGCTGCGCAGCGTGCAGCCGCTGGCGCGCCGCTACGAACAGGACCTGCTGGAAGAACTGCGCCGCGACGGCGTGGCCGGCCAGGTACTGGCGATCGGCCCGCATTCGGACATCGGCGCCGATGACGAATACACCCTTACCGTACCGGCACTGGACGATCCGTGGCTGGCGCCGGTGTGGCTGGGCTTCGCGCAGCTGTTCGCGCTGCAGCGCTCGGCCGCGCTTGGTCTGACCCCGGACAACCCGTTCCCGGACGGCACCGTCAACCGCGTCGTCAAGGGCGTCACCATCCACCATGGCTGAGCTGATCGCCAACGCCTGCTACGGCATCGACATCGGCGGCACCAAGATCGAGCTGGTGGTGTGCGATGCGGCGATGCAGGTCACCTGGCGCCGCCGCGTGGCCACCCCGCAGGGTGACTACGACGGTTTCCTGCAGGCGGTGGTGGAACTGGTGGTCGAGGCCGATGCGGCGCTGGGCCGCAGTGACGCGGCCATCGGCATTGCGCTGCCCGGCGTGCGCGACCGCCTCAGCGGCCGCCAGCTCAGCGCGAACGTTCCCGCGCTGACCGGCCACAGCGTGGCGGCTGATCTGCAGGCACGCCTGCAGCGCCCGCTGCATTTCGGCAACGACCTGCAGTGTTTTGCGCTCTCAGAGGCGCATGGTGGCGCCGCCGATGGCTACCCCAGCATGTTCGGCGCCATCCTCGGCACCGGTGCCGGTGGCGGCTTCTGCCTGCAGGGCCGCCTGTTGTCCGGCTTCAACGGCCTGGCCGGCGAATGGGGCCACTGGAGCGTGCCGGGCCACCTGCTGCAGCGCCACGGCCTGCCGCTGATCGACTGCGCCTGCGGCCTGCAGGGCTGCGTGGAGCGCTACGTGTCCGGTAGTGGCGTGGCAATGATCGAACGCCACCTCGGTGGCAGCGCCGCCGACGCCAGCGCAGTGATCGCACTGGCCGAAGCCGGCGATGCCCGCGCACGCAAGGCGCTGGACATCCATCGCGACCTGCTCGGCCACAGCCTGGCCGCGCTGGTGCTGGCGCTGGACCCGCACGTGATCGTGCTCGGCGGTGGTCTTTCGCAGTACGCACCGCTGTACCAGCAGTTGCCTGCGGCCATCGCCGCGCATCTGTTCAACGGCGTACAGGTACCGCCCATCGTGCCGCCACGCTTCGGCGATGCCGGTGGCGCACGTGGTGCTGCCCTGCTCGCCTGCCAACCCTCGTTTTCCTGATGTCCGGAGCTTGACCATGTCCCCGTTGCAGACCCTGCTTGCTTCCCACCGCGCCGGCCATAACGTCGGCCTGTACAGCGTCTGCTGCAGCAACGAGCAGGTGCTGCGCGCGGCCATGCACGTGGCGCTGGCGCATGGCACCGTGCTGCTGATCGAGGCCACCTCCAACCAGGTCGACCAGTTCGGCGGCTACACCGGCATGACCCCGCCGCAGTACCGCGATTACGTCGGCACGCTGGCCGATGAAGAAGGCTTCCCGCGCGAACGGCTGATCCTGGGCGGCGACCACCTTGGCCCGAACGCCTGGCAGAAGCGCCCGGCCGCCGAAGCAATGACCCATGCGCGCGTGCTGATCGAGGCCTACGTCGCCGCGGGTTTCCACAAGATCCACCTGGACTGCAGCATGTCCTGCGCCGATGACCCGGTGCCGTTGCCGGACGCCATCGTTGCTGCACGTTCGGCCGAGCTGGCCGAGATCGCCGAGCGCACCGCCGCCGAACACGGCCTGGCGCCACCGGTGTACGTCATCGGTACCGAAGTGCCGATTCCCGGCGGCGAAGCCTCGCTGGCCGGCGGCCTGCAGGTCACCACCCCGGCCGCCGCCGCGCAGACCCTGGCCATCCACCAGCAGGCCTTCGATACGCCGCAGCTGCGCGAGGCGTGGCAGCGCGTGATCGCGATGGTGGTACAGCCGGGCGTGGATTTCGACCACAGCAGCGTGCACGAATACGATGCGGCCGCCGCCACCACGCTGGCTGATTTCCTGGAACAGCAACCGCGCATCGTGTTCGAGGCGCACTCCACCGATTACCAGCGCGAGAGTGGCCTGCACGCGCTGGTGCGCGACCACTTCGCCGTCCTCAAGGTCGGCCCGGCGGCGACCTTCGCCTACCGCGAAGCGCTGTTCGCGCTGGCCGCGATCGAAGCCGAGCTGTTGCCGGCCGCGCAGTGCTCGCGCCTGCCGCAGGTACTGGACGAGGTGATGCTGGCGCAGCCGAAATACTGGCAGTCCTACTACCAGGGTGATGACGCCGCGCTGCGCCTGCTGCGCAGCTATTCCTTCAGCGACCGCTGTCGCTACTACTGGGGCGAGCCGGCGCTGCTACAAGCGGTGCAGACCCTGTTCGCCAACCTGGAGCAGCACGCGCCACCGCTGGTGCTGCTCAGCCAGTACCTGCCGGAGCAGTACCGCGCCGTGCGCGAGGGAACCCTGGCCAACACGCCCACCGCGCTGGTGCAGCACCGTATCGGCCTGTGCCTGGGCGAATACGCCCGCGCCTGCAGCGCCAACCAGGCCGGTACCCGCGCGCAGAACGCAGGTTCGGCTGCCGCCGTTCTTGCGAACGGCTAATCTCTACCTTTTCCCGCGAAACCGAGAATGGCCATGCGCAACACCCGCTCCCGCCGGCAACAGATCCTGCAGCTGCTGATCGAGCACGGCTCGGTGCAGGTGGCCGATCTGGTCGAGCGCTTTGGCGTGTCGGCGGTGACCATCCGTGCCGACCTGACCCACTTCGAGTCGCAGGGCCTGGCCAACCGCACCCACGGCGGTGCCACCCTGGTGCGCACGCCGCCGCAGGAACAGGACATCCACGAGAAGGACGCGCTGAACCTGCCGCTGAAGGAATCGATCGGTGCGCGCGCCGCGCGCCTGGTGCAGCCCGGCGACAACATCATCATCGACTCCGGCTCGACAACGATGACCCTGGCCCGCCACCTGCGCGCGCATCGCGATGTAACGGTGATGACCAACGGCCTGAACATCGCTTGGGAACTGGCCAATGCGGCGGGCATTACCGTACTGCTGACCGGTGGTCTGCTGCGCCAGCAGTCGCTGTCGCTGCAGGGCAGCCAGGCCGAAGCCAGCCTCAACTCGTACAGCTTCGACACCCTGTTCCTGGGCGTGGATGGCCTGGACCTGCAGTTCGGTCTGACCACCCACGACGAGGCAGAAGCCCGCCTCAACCACCGCATGGTCGAGCGCGCACGCCGCATCGTGGTGCTGACCGACGCCTCCAAGTTCGGCCGCGTCAGCCTGCACCGCATCGCCCTCCTGGATCAGATCCACGCCATCATCACCGACGCCGGCATCGACGATGCGACCCGTGAGGGGCTGCAGCGGCTGGGCATCGAAGTGATCATCGCCGAGCCCACCGCATGACCGACACCCGCACCCTGCATGGCCGCATCCTCACCCCGCTGGGCTGGCGACGCGGCTACGTCCACTTCGATTCGCAGGTGCGCCAGCTGCAGGTGGACGACCACAGCGGTGCCGATGATCTGCAGCTGCCGGTGATCCTGCCCGGCTTCATCGACCTGCATGTGCATGGCGCCGCCGGCGTGGACCTGATGCAGGGCGGCGACGTGGCGCGCACCATCGCCCGCACCCATCTGCGCTTCGGTACCACCACGCTGCTGGCGACCACCATGACCGCCGGGCTGGACGAGATCGAGCACGCACTGCAGGGTGTTGCCGCCACCATGGCAGCGCCCGACGCCGAAGCCGCCTGCATTGCCGGCGTGCATCTGGAAGGTCCGTTCATCAGCCCGCAGCGTCTTGGCGCGCAGCCCAACCGCACGATCGAGGCGACGCTGGCACTGGTGCAGCAGCTGCATGCGCTGGCACCGATCCGGGTGATGACGCTGGCTCCGGAGATCGGCGAGCACACCGCGTTGATTCCCGCGCTTTCGGCAATGGGCATCCGCGTGCAGCTTGGTCACAGTGCTGGCACCTACGAGGAAGGCGTGGCCGCGCTGCAGGCCGGTGCCTCCGGCTTCACCCATCTGTTCAACGGCATGACCGGCGTCGATCACTATCGCCCGGGCATTGCGGCGGCGGCACTGGCACATGCGCAGTACGCCGAGATCATTCCCGACCTGCAGCACATCCACCCCGGCGTAATCCGCTTGGCCGCGCGCGCGATTCCGCGCCTGTACGCGGTGACCGACGCCACCGCCGCCACCGGCATGCCCGATGGCGAGTACGCCCTGGGCGAACAGCGCGTGCACAAGTGCGGCGGCTGCGTGCGCCTGGCGACCGGTTCGCTGGCCGGCAGCGCACTGACCATGGACCAGGCGCTGCGCAATCTGGTGCAAGTGGGCCTGGACCTGGCCGATGCCTCGCAACGTGTTTCCACCTTCCCCGCCGCGTATCTCGGCCTGGACGATCGCGGCCGCATTGCGCCCGACGCCCGCGCCGACCTGGTGGTGCTGGATGCCGAACTGCGCCTGCAGCAGGTCGTGGTGGGCGGTCGATTGATCGATCTGGACTGACACACGCCATGCGGCCCGGATGCCGCACACAAGGCGCGCAAGCGCATTGCATCAGCCACGCACCATCCCGTTAGTCCAGGAACGAGCCGATGACCGCAGCCACTGCACCTGCCGTACCCGCTTCCACCGCTCCGCGCTGGCCCGTACGCTACCTGCTCTTCATCGGCGGCCTCGGTGGCCTGCTGTACGGCATCGACATCGGCATCATCGCCGGTGCCCTGCCCTATCTTGAAGCCACCGCCAGCCACGCCTGGCAGCTCAGCAGCCAGCAGCTCGGCTTCGTCGTGGCGGCGGTGTTGCTCGGCAGCGTGTTGTCCTCGCTGTTCGCCGGCATGGTCGCCGACCTGATCGGCCGCCGCGGCGCGATGCTGCTGGCCGGCCTGCTGTTCACTGCCTCGATTCCGATCATGGCGCTGGCCTCGGGCTACACGCCGTTGCTGCTCGGCCGGCTGCTGCAGGGCATCAGTGGCGGCCTGATCGGCGTGGTGATTCCGCTGTACCTGGCCGAAGTGCTCAGCCCGGAACGACGCGGGCGCGGCGCGGCGATGTTCCAGCTGCTGCTGACCATCGGCCTGGTGTTGGCGGCCCTGATCGGCCTCTATCACGCGCATGCGGTGGATGCCGCCGCTGAAGCCGTGCGTTCGCTGCCGGTGGCACAGCAGGCGCAGGAGCTGTTTGCGGTGAAGGACCACGCCTGGCGCACCATCTTCTGGACCTGCCTGGCGCCGGGCCTGCTGTTCTGCGCCGGCATCTTCTGGCTGTCCGAGTCACCGCGCTGGCTGGTGCGCCGCGGCCGCATCGATGACGCACGCCGCAGCCTGCAGCGCGTGCTGCCTGCTTCGGAGGTGGAGCCCACGCTTGCACAGATCCAGGCGCCGGAATCGAGCAGCAGCAGCGGCAAGCGCGACCCGCTGCTCAGCCGCCGCTATGTGGTGCCGTTCCTGCTCGCCTGCGTAGTGCTGGCCTGCACCCAGGCCACCGGCATCAACTCGGTGCTGGCCTACGCGGTGAACATCCTCAACCAGGCCGGCCTGTCCGGCTCGGTGGCCAATGGCGCCGACGTGGCGATCAAGCTGCTCAACGCGGTGATGACCGTGGTCGCACTGCTGCTGGTCGACCGCAAGGGCCGCAAGTTCCTGCTGATGCTTGGCAGTGGCGGCATCTGCGTGGCCCTGCTGGCAGCGGCGACGCTGTTCTTCCAGGCCGAACGCGGTCGCACCGACGTGCAGCCGCAGCTGCAGGCGGCGGTCAGCGGCGATGGCCTGCAGCTGGTACTGGACGATACGCAGTGGCAGCGCTTGGGCGCTGGCATCGACAGCGAAGGCCGGCCGATGCAGCTGACCGTCTCCTACGCCTACGGTGACTTCACCAACGTGCGCGCCCTGCGCAGCGACAACCTGATTGATCGCGAGCTGCGCATCGAGCGCGCCGGCACCGTGCAGCCGGACAGCGTGATCGGCGCGTTCTTCCGCAAACTGCGCCTGAACCCGTTCGCCGACCCGGCCGCTGCTGCGCAGGCGCCGCTGCGCATCGAACAGGCCCGCATCGGCCCGGTGCCGCCGCCTGCACATGGCTGGGCGGTGGCCGCCTGCATCCTGGTGTTCGTCGCGTTCTTCGCGGTCGGTCCGGGCGTATGCGTGTGGCTGGCACTGTCGGAGCTGATGCCGAACCGTATCCGCTCCAATGGCATGAGCATCGCGCTGCTGATCAACCAGTTCGTATCCACCACCATCGCCGCCATCTTCCTGCCCACGGTGGGCCACTACGGCTACGCCAGCATGTTCGTGTTCTGGGCGGCGTGCACCTTCGTGTTCTTCCTGGTGGCTGCACTCTGGCTGCCGGAGACCAAGGGCAAGTCGCTGGAAGAGATCGAAGCGCGGTTCGCCCGGTAGCGGTCGACCTTGGTCGACCTCCGCGCGCAGCGCGGGGGGTGTTGGCGCGCCCGTCATTCGCCGGTGATGTGCCTGGCCAGCTCCCGCGCTTCGGCAACGCTGGACAACCCGCTCAGCATCATCGATTCACCGAATGGCCCCTGCACGGTCGCCACCATCAGCACGCGGCCATCCACGCTGAGCGCCGCACGCTGGCCCACCAAGGCAGCGGTGCCATCGTGGATGCGTTGATGTGCCTCCGGCCGGTAGCGGATCTGCAGGCCCGGCTGCTTGCGTTCGTCCAGCAGGTAGCGCACATCGGCGATGTCCGCGCTGCCGGCAATCGGCGGCTCGCGCAGGGCCAGGGTTTCGCCCTGCCACTGCACCGGCGTGCCCTTGCCGGCTGCATCGACCGCGCTCAGGCGCACATCCACTCCGGGTCGTGGCGCATGATCCTTGCCTGCCCAGGCACCGGGTGTGGCGCCCGGCATGCATCCGGTCAGGATCAACGCCATGCCCAGCAACAGCGGAAGCGCAGCCCTCACTTCAGCTTCCGCAGCTTGAATGCCACCAGCACCTGCAGCAGCCCATACAGCAGGCTGCCGATGCCGATCCACAGCGTGGTCACCGCAACGCCTGCATACGGATTGGCCGCAAACAGCAGGCCCAGCACCACCGCCAGCACGCCACTGAGGATCAGCAGCCACTCGCCCTGGATCTGCTTGCGCACGCGTATCGCGAACACGATGCGATAGATACCTGCCACCAGCAGCCACGCTGCCAGGAACAGCACCAGCACGCTGGCGGTGGCCAGCGGATTGATCACCGCCAGGATGCCGAAGCCCAGCGAGGCGATGGCATACAGCGCCAACCACCCACGCGAGGCACCGCTGCCGCCGCTGATCAGTGCGAACAGGCTGATGACACCTTCAACGATGGCCATCACGCCCAGTGTCCACGCCAGTGCCATCGCCGCGGACAGCGGCCAGCCAATGGCAACGATGCCGAAACCCAGTGCGACGAGCCCGTACAGCAGCAGGATCCACCAGCTGCGCCCAACCGCCGACAGCAAGGGAGACAAGGGGGAATTCATGGCCACTCCTTCGATCCGGAACCGGCCTCATCCTAGCCCCTGTGGATGAAGAGGACGATCACGGCGCCCGCGCGCACACCCATACGCGCACCTCTCCAACTCCCACGCAGCGCAGCGTTTCGGTAATCTCCATCACCGTACTGCCGGTGGTCATCACGTCATCGACCACCGTCAGTCGCGGTGGCACCGAACGGCGTACATCGAAGGCATCGAACAGGTTCTCCCGGCGCTGTTCGGCCGTGCGTTCGGACTGGGGCGCGGTGTGGCGCCGCCTGTACAGCCCCTGCCAGACCGGCATCGGCAGCAGGCGGCACAGTTCTGCCGCCTGGTTGTAACCGCGCTGGCGCAGGCGGCGCCCGTGCAACGGCACCGGCACCAGCGGTGGGCATGACCAGGGCGGCGGTGCCCGCTGCATCAACTGTGACAGCAGGCGACCGGCGGCGAGGTCCTGATGGAACTTGTAGCGCACCAGCAGCTGGTCGACCGGCGGCAGGTAAAGCAGGCTGGCATGCGTGGCGGCCTGCGGCGGTGCTTCCTCACGGCAGGTACCGCAGACGATCAACGCGTTGTCCGGCAACGGCAGTGCACACCGCAGGCAGGCGCGGCCAGCCCAGGGCAGTCCGGCCAGGCAGGCACCGCAGAGATCGAGCCCATCGTGGCCCGGGTCACCGCAGACCAGGCAACGGAGTGGTAGCAGCACGCGAAGTGCTGCCTGCACGTGGCGGCCCGCGTCGAAGAAAACAGACATGCGCTTCAGCGTGACGCAGCCGTCAGCGCGTCGCCATCGGGTGTGTCCTCAACGAGCCGTAGGAGTTTTGTCGCCCACCCGCTGCCCCGATCACCTCACCGCGTTGGCGCAGGCTTCGCATCCACCCGGGTGCGATACACCATGTACGGCGTCTGCCGGCGATCAACGCCACCATTGAATCCGGCCTGCCGATGCAGCTGGTTGGAGATGAAGTACAGGTAGCCGTCCGGTCCCATCGACAAGGTATCCGGCCACAGGATGCGCGGATCGTGCACCACGGTCGTCCATCGTCCATCCGCATCGCGGGCATGAATGGCGTTGTGCTCGTAGTCGCTCGCATACAGCCGGCCGTTGGCATCCATTTCCATCCCATCGGAGGCGCCCTTGTCGCCCAGGTCGACCACGGCCGCAGCCAACGCCGCTTCACTTACCTTGGGGTCGCGCAGCAAGACGGTGGGCACGCTGTACAGATGACGGCTGGACAACGGGGTATAGAACAGCGTCCCGCCATCGGGTGACAAGGCAATGCCATCGGCGGCCACGGTGAACGGCTGCGTCGAACCATCCGGATTGCGCAGTCGCATCTGCTGCCCTTCCACGATCGGTACGAATGCCGGATCCGCCGATGTGGACACATGACCGACCAGGCGCTTGAATGCGGCGCCGGTGGCGAGGTCGATCACGATGATGCCGCCGATTCCGCTCAGCGACGAGTCGGTCACGTAGGCCACTCCCTCGCGGCCGACACGGAAATCGAAGCGCACATCGTTGACGTAGGTGCGCGCGTCGATGACGTTGGCCGGGAGCACCAGCGTTCTGGCCACGGTATTGGTGGCCAGATCGATCGCCACCAGCTTGACGCCACCGGCCTGCGGCGCAGAGAACCCGGGCGCGGCGGTATCCAGCACCCACAACCGGCCCTGGCCATCGGCCACCACACTCTGCACGCTGATGAAGTGGGCCGTCGGATCGGGACCGTCCTTGCGGTTGATGCGCGCATCCGGATAGGGCACGGCGTGACCATCACGCCACTCGGCCACGCTGTAGGGCACCTCATCGCCCCAGCGCGGGAAGTTGACGAAGATGCGTCCGCTTTCAGACACCGCCACGCTGGTGGGCATAGCACCTTCGAAACGCGCCACCGGCTCAATGACACCGATGCTGCGTTCGCTGGGCAGCACAGGAGTGCCCGCCAGCGCCAGCGCGGGGGAACTGGCCAGGGCCAGCACGGCAGCCGCCAGGCGGCGGATACGGCAGTTGATCATGGTTGCTCTCGATGCAGGTCCGGGTGCAGCCCCGGCGTGGATGCATCTTCAGCGGCGCACCTGGCATCGGCTAGACGGTGCAACGGGAAATCAGCTTCACTGCAAAAGTGAAGATGGAAGGCGGATTGATCGCGCTGATCACAGCAATGGGCGATACCTATCGACAACGCTCGCGACGGCTGACGCTATTGGCCCGCGCGCCCTGACCTTGCATCGCTCCGGCGCGATGAAGCACAGCAGCGGATCGGAAGAGGCTCAACGCCCCGCGGTGGTGTCCCGGCCGCGGTCCTCGGCATCTTCATGCGCAGGCGCAGGCACCATCAACAACTCCGCCAACCCACGGTAGATCGGCACGCGGCACACCAACCCGGACACGCCACGCGCGATCAGCACCGTGGCCAGGATCGGCAGCAGCAGATCGCCGCTGTCGGTCAGCTCCAGCGAGATCACCGCCGAGGTCAGCGGTGCCTGGGTGACGCCGGTGAGATAGGCACACATGCCCAGCAGCACGAACGCGCGCGGGTCCACGCCGGGCATCAGGACCGCCAGGTTGTGGCCCAGTCCGGCACCGACCGCCAGCGCCGGCGAGAACAGGCCACCGGGAATGCCCGCCACATAGGACGCCAGGTTCGCCAGCAGCTTCATCAACCCGAACTCGTGGCCGACCATCGCCTGCCCCTGTACCAGGCTGCGCGCTTGCTCGTAACCGGTGCCGAACGCGCCTTCACCGAAGCTCAGGGCGAGCAGCACCACCACCAGACCGCAGCCTGCGGCCAACAGAACCGGATGCCGCTGCCGCAGTTGCCCGAGCCAACGCGGGCGGCCCGCCGCACTCGCCAGCACCGCACGCGCGAACAGGCCTCCCAGCAACCCGGCCACCACGCCGCACAGCAGGATCGCGAGCCACCCCTGGCCCAGCGGCAGCCGCGCGCTTACATGGCCGAAGTAGGTGTAATTGCCCAGCAGTCCGAGCGATACCACGCCGCCGACGATCACCGCGGTCAGCAAGGTGCCTGAGAAGCGATGTTCGAAGCGGCCGCTGAGCTCCTCGATGGCGAAAACGATACCGGCCAGCGGCGTGTTGAACGCCGCCGCGATGCCTGCCGCGCCGCCCGCCAGCAGGAAGTGCGAGAGCTCGCGTGGATCCTTGAAGCCGAACCAGCGGCCGAACAGATACATCAGGCTCGCGCCCACATGCACGGTGGGCCCCTCGCGCCCGACCGAGGCGCCGCCGAGCAGCGACAACGAGGTCAGCAGCAACTTGCCGGCCGACACCGCAGGCGAAAGGTTGGTTTTCCGGAACGACTCATCTGGCTTGTCCAACGCAGCGATGACCTGCGGAATGCCGCTGCCGCGGGTGGGTTTCAGCACGCCCGCGGTCAGCCAGGCCAACAGCGCGAAGATGCCCGGCGTGAGCAGCAGGGCCCACCACGGCGAGTGCGAGGTGATGCGCTGGAACAGGTGGAACGCGGCGTCGCTGGCCTTGGCGAACAGGATCGCCACCAGTGCCACGGCCACGGCGCCGCCCCAGAGCGCGGCGCGGCGGCGCCAGGCCTCGCTGAGAACCAGCGCGGTGATACGGCCGCGGAGGCGGTAAAGATCGATCATGGGAAAGAGTCTGCGCGCCAGCGCTTGCGTGGGGCAGCGGCCACTGTGGCCGGAGGCCTTGCAGGATGCGGTGAAATGCGGCGCATCCTTCGGACTTGATTGAATGGCCCGACTGTAAACCATTTTGATTAATAGATGGTTGACAGTCCGGACGCACCCACCCACACTGCCGCCCTCGCTCCACTCGTACCCAAGGTCCCGCCATGGCTGCTGCCATCCGCCACGACTGGCAACACGACGAACTGCAGGGGCTGTTCGATCTGCCGTTCCCCGAGCTGCTGTTCCGCGCCGCGACGGTCCACCGCGAGCACTTCGACCCCTCGCAGGTGCAGGTCTCCACGCTGCTGTCGGTGAAAACCGGTGGTTGCCCGGAAGACTGCGCGTACTGCCCGCAGGCGCAGCGCTACAACACCGGGGTGAACGCGCAGAAGCTGATGGAGACCGATGCGGTACTGGCCAAGGCACGCCAGGCCAAGGCCGCCGGTGCGTCGCGCTTCTGCATGGGCGCCGCGTGGCGTTCACCAAAGGACCGCGACATCCCGAAGGTGGCGGCGATGATCGCCGGGGTGAAGGCACTGGGCCTGGAGACCTGCGCCACGCTGGGCATGCTCAGTGGCGAGCAGGCACGTGCGCTGAAGGACGCCGGACTGGACTACTACAACCACAACCTCGATACCGCGCCGGACTACTATGATTCAATCATCCACACGCGGCAGTACCAGGACCGCCTGGATACGCTGGAGCACGTGCGCGATGCCGGCCTGAAGACCTGCTGCGGCGGCATCGTCGGCATGGGCGAGACGCGGGCGCAGCGCGTCGGCCTGCTGCTGGCGCTGGCCACGTTGCCGGCACACCCCGATTCGGTGCCGATCAACAAGCTGGTGCAGGTGGCGGGCACGCCGCTGCATGGCAGCGCCGAACTGGACCCGTTCGAGTTCGTGCGCATGATCGCGGTGGCACGCATCGTCATGCCGCGCTCGATGGTGCGGCTGTCGGCCGGTCGCGAGGCGATGAGCGATGAACTGCAGGCGCTGTGCTTCGTCGCTGGCGCCAACTCCATCTTCTACGGCGACAAGCTGCTGACCACCGGCAACCCGGAGAGCGAGCGCGACCTGGCGCTGTTCGCGCGGCTGGGACTGCAGCCGATGGCGGTGCAGGTGGATGCCGAGGGCCACGACCACGGCGGCACCGTGCACGCCGATATCAGCGCCGATACGCCCGGCTGTGGCTGCGCTCACGCGGCCTGAGACGGGATGCAGGCAGGCGTCGCGGCAACGCGCTACCCTAGCCGCCCCGTCGTCGCATTCAGCCGCCATGGCCCGCCCCGACCTGACCGCCCGCCTCCACGCCCAACGCGCCCTGCGCGATGCCCAAGGCCGTCGCCGCCCGCGACGCACGGTCACCCGTCGTGATGGCGTGCGCCTGGAGGTGGACGGCCAGTGGCTGACGGGCTTCTGCAGCAACGACTACCTGGGCCTGGCCCAGCAGTTCAGCGTGGTCAACGCGTTGCAGGACGCCGCGGCGCGTGAGGGTGCCGGTGCCGGTGCCTCGCACCTGGTTTGCGGCCATCACGCCATGCACGAAGCGCTTGAACGCGAAGTGGCCGAGTGGCTGGGCTATCCGCGTGCGCTTCTGTTCGGCAGTGGCTTCGCCGCCAACCTGGCGGTGCAGCAGGCGCTGCTGAGCGAAGAGAACGACGTCTGCGTGCAGGACAAGCTCAACCACGCCAGCCTGCTCGATGCCACGCGGCTGGCGGGTGCACGCCTGCGCCGCTATCCGCATCTGGATGCGGAGGGCGCAATGCGTCAGCTCAAGCACGCGCCGGATGGCGCGGCGATGCTGGCCACCGACGGTGTCTTCAGCATGGATGGCGACATCGCACCGCTGCGCGCGTTGTCGCTTGTGGCACGCCTGCAGCAGGCGCTGTTCTACGTCGATGACGCACACGGTGTAGGCGTGGTCGGTGATGGCCGCGGCGCCGTCGCGGCCGCTGGTCTGGGCGTGGACGATGTGCCGCTGCAGCTGGTCACGCTGGGCAAGGCGCTGGGCGGTTCCGGCGCACTGGTACTGGGCCGCGACGACCTGATCGAGCACCTGGCCGAAACCGCACGCCCCTACATCTACACCACCGCAGTGCCACCGGCGATGGCCGCTGCCGCACTGGAAGCGGTACGCCTGGCGCGCCGTGACCACTGGCGCCGTTCCAAGCTGGCCGACCTGATCGCGCTGTTCCGCAGCGAAGCCCGTCGCCATGGGCTGGACCTGATGGCCTCGGATACACCGATCCAACCGCTGCTGTGCGGTGATGACCACGCGGCCGTGGCGATGTCCACGACGCTGGAACAGGCCGGCTGGCTGGTCGGTGCGATCCGCCCGCCGACGGTGCCGGAAGGCAAGGCGCGGCTGCGCGTCACGCTGTCCGCACTGCATACGCCGGAACAGGTGCGCGGCCTGGTCGAGGCCATCGCCAGCGCGCGCGACCGCGTGACCCTGGCCGTGCGTGAAACCGCGCCACCGCCGCTGCCCGCTTTTGCCTGAGTTCCGTGTAGTTCCCCATGCATATTGAAGTCACCGGCCGCGGGCCGGACCTGGTTCTGATCCACGGCTGGGCCCTGCAGGGCGGCGTGTTCGCACCGCTGGTGCAGCGCCTGGCGGACCGGTTCACCCTGCACCTGGTCGACCTTCCCGGCCATGGCCACAGCCGCGACGACACCACGCCGCTGCGCCTGCCGTTCGTGGTCAACGCGATTGCTGCGGCCACGCCACCGGCAGTGTGGTGCGGCTGGTCGCTGGGCGGATTGTTCGCGCTGCACGCGGCGGCGACGCTGCCGAAGGTGCGTGGGCTGGCGATGATCGCCGCCACACCGCGCTTCGTACGTGGCGAAGATTGGCCGCACGCGGTGGAACCGGCAGTGTTCGAGCAGTTCGGGCGCGAACTGGCCACCGATTTTGCCGGCACCCTGGAACGCTTCCTGGCGCTGGACGTGATGGGCTCGGCGCATGCCCGCGAGGAGCTGCGCACATTGCGCCAGCGCCTGGTCGAGCGCGGTGCGCCCACCGAACGCGCGCTGCTGGAGGGCCTGCGGCTGCTGGAAAGCGCCGACCTGCGTGGCGCGCTGCCGACGCTGGGCAAGCCCAGCCTGTGGATCGCCGGCCAACGCGACCGGCTGGTGTCGCCGTCGGCGATGCAGGCCGCTGCAGCGCTGGCCCCGGGCGGACAGGCGCTGACCATCGCCCATGGCGGCCACGCGCCCTTCCTCGGCCATGCCGATGAGGTGGCCACCGCGTTGCAACACTTCGTTGCCGGCCTGTCACCGGCCGATGGCGGACAATGAGCGCCTTCCGAATTCCGCAGGACTGACGCATGGATCTGGGTATCAATGGCCGCTGGGCACTGGTCTGCGGCGCAAGCAAGGGGCTGGGTCTGGGCTGCGCGCGTGCGCTGGTGCGCGAGGGCGTCAACGTGGTGATCGTGGCTCGTGGCGAAACGGCGCTGCAGCAGGCTGCCAAGGAACTGCGCGCGCTGTCCGGCGCCGCTGAAGTACGCGCGGTCTCCGCCGACGTCACCACCGAGGCCGGTCGTACCGCGGCGCTGGCCGCGTGCCCGCAGGTGGACATTCTGGTCAACAACGCCGGTGGCCCGCCGCCCGGTGATTTCCGCACCTTCGAGCGCGATGACTGGATCGCCGCACTGGACGCCAATATGCTGGCGCCGATCGCGCTGATCCGCGCCACCGTCGACGCGATGATCGAGCGCAGCTTCGGCCGCATCGTCAACATCACCTCATCGGCGGTGAAAGCCCCGATCGACATCCTGGCGCTGTCCAATGGCGCGCGCAGTGGCCTGACCGGCTTCGTCGCCGGCCTGTCGCGCCGCACCGTGGCCCACAACGTCACCATCAACAACCTGCTGCCCGGCCAGTTCGACACCGACCGCCTGCGTGCTAACTTCGCCCACAGTGCGGGCAAGGACGGCGATGCTGGCGAAGTGGCCGAACGCCGCCGCCAGCAGATCCCCGCCGGCCGCTTCGGCACGCCGGATGAGTTCGGCGCCGCCTGCGCCTTCCTGTGCAGCGCACAGGCCGGTTACCTCACCGGGCAGAACCTGCTGATCGATGGCGGCGCCTACCCCGGTACGTTCTAAGAGACTCCTGCAATGCCGTCCCACTTCGATGCCCGCCATGTCCGCCGCGCGTTCGCCCGCGCCGCCAACAGCTACGATGCCGCCGCCGCCCTGCAGCGCGAAGTGCAATCGCGGCTGATCGAATCGCTGGACTACCTGGAGGCGCGCAAGCCCGAGGTGGTGCTGGATATCGGCGCCGGTACCGGTCATGCCAGCGCGCTGATGAAGAAGCGCTGGCCGAAGGCGCAGGTGATCGCGCTGGACGTGGCGCTGCCGATGCTGGACCAGGCCAAGCGCCAGGCTGGCTGGTGGAAGCCGTTCCAGCGCCTGTGCGGCGACGCCGCCGCGCTGCCGCTGGCCGACAACAGCGTGGACGTGATCTTCAGCAACCTGTGCCTGCAGTGGGTGGACGACCTGCCGGCGGTGTTCGCCGGGTTCCGCCGCGTACTCAAACCAGGCGGCCTGCTGGTGTGCTCGACCTTCGGCCCGGAAACCCTGATCGAACTCAACGAGGCATTCGCCGCTGCCGATGACCGCCCGCACGTGAGCCGCTTCGCGCAGATCGCCCAGTTCGGCGATGCGCTGATGATGGCCGGCTTCCGCGACCCGGTGCTGGACCGCGACCTGTTCACCCTGACCTACGACGACCTGCCCTCGCTGATGCGCGAACTGCGTGCGATGGGCGCAACGAATGCCCGCGTCGACCGCCGCCACACGCTGACCGGGCGTGGCCGCTTCGCTGCTGCTGCGGCCGCCTACGAGCCGATGCGCCGCGCCGACGGCAAGCTGCCGAGCAGCTGGGAAGTGATCTATGCCCACGCCTGGGCGCCGGACCCGGGCGCGCCGATCCGCGAAGGTGGGCATGACGTGGCATCGGTACCGGTGTCGGCGATTCCGATCCGGCGCAGGCAGACCTGATCGTCCGGTAGTGCCGGCCGCTGGCCGGCAATCTCATGATTCCATGCTGGACATCTGCCGGCCAGCGGCCGGCACTACCGCATTCCACGCCGTACGCGAATCGCACTGGCAGGTGCCAACCTTGGTTGGCACAGCACGTCAGATCGCGTTGCGGCCGGCATTGTGCCAACCAAGGTTGGCACCCACCCAAAACAGGCTTCCGCCTCAGGTATTGGCCGGCGAACTCAGCGGCGGGCGCACCAGATCGCGGTGGAAGAAGTAGATCTCCTGCACCAGGAAGCGCCAGCTGGTGTGGAAGCTGCGGAAGCGCGTGCTGGGCGTGGACGAGGCCAGCGCGTCGATCCCCAGTGCCTTGCTCAGTCGCAGCGCGCGCGCCATGTGCAGCGGGTCACTGACAATGATCACCCGGTGCAGGTCACGCTGCTCCATCAACCGCTTGGCTTCGACCAGGTTCTGGACGGTGTTGCGCGAGGCGGTCTCGATCAGGATCGCATCGTCCGGGATGCCGTGCTTGAGCGCATAGCGCCGCGCCACCTGTGATTCGGAAAAGCGTGCACCGGTGCCGCCATAGCCACCGGTGAAGATCAGCAGCGGCGCGTAGCGGGCCTCGTACAGGTCCAGGCCGTGGCGGATGCGCTCTTCGAACACCGGTGATGGCTTGGCGTCATAGGCCGCCGCACCAAGCACGATGATGGCGTCGGCCTTGGCGGCCTGGTCGCGTTCACCAACCCACACGATCCACGCGGTCACGCCCAGCAGCCAGATCACCAGCAGGACAAACAGCCGCCACAGCCAGCCCAGCAGGCCGGTGCGATGCCGCTGCCGGTCGCGGCTCACGGCGCCCCCCAGCGCAGCGCTGGCAGGTCGACGTTGCCACCGGACAGCACCAGCCCGACGCGCAGGCCTGCAAAGCGCTCAGGTTGCGCCAGCACTGCGGCCAGCACGGTGGCCGAGGACGGTTCGACCACCTGCTTGAGGACCTCCCACAACAGGCGCATCGCGGCCATTGTCGCCGCGTCGTCGACCACGATCACCTCGGCGCCGGCCGCGCGCAGCAGCGCGAAGTTGGGCGCGCCGATCAGCGTGCGCAGGCCATCGCAGATCGTGTCCGGGGTGAACGCGCCCAGACGCTCGCCTGCAGCCAGCGAGCGCGCGGTGTCATCGGCGCCGGCCGGTTCGGCCAGCACCAGCCGGGTCTGCGGGCTGGCGTGCTGCAGGGCCAGCGCAGTGCCGGTGGCCAGGCCGCCGCCGCCCACCGGCACCACCAGCACGTCGAACGGGCCGTCGCTGTGCAGCAGCTCCAGGGCAGCGGTGCCTTGTCCGGCCATCACCGCCGGGTCGGTATAGGGATGGACCAAGGTTGCGCCGGTATCAGCCTGTACCTTGGCGCAGGTGGCTTCACGGTCGGCGATGGTCGGCGGGCAGTGCCAGAGCGTGGCGCCATGCCGGGCAATATTGGCCAGCTTGGCCGCCACCGCGCCTTCCGGCACCACCACATGGCAGGGAATGCCACGGGTGCGCGCGGCCAGCGCCAGCGCGGCGCCATGGTTTCCCGAGGAATGGGTCACCACGCCGGCACCGGCGCGACCGGCATCCAGCGACCACACCGCATTGCAGGCACCGCGGAACTTGAACGCACCACCGCGCTGCAGGTGCTCGGCCTTGAAGGCCAGCTGTGCCCCGGCCAGCGCATCGAGCGTGTGCGAGCGCAGCACCGGGGTCACGCTGGCATGCGGGGCGATCCTCGCGGCAGCAAGCAGGACGTCGTCGGCGCGGGGCAACAGTGAATCGCTCATGACGCAAGATTAACGTATGCCCCCGCGCTGGCGACCGGGGCACAGGTCATGCCAGCATGCGGGCCTTCACCTCCATTCATCCTGGCCGGTGGAATTAAGGGTCGATTCAATGCCCGCGCACGAAGCTGACTGCACACCCGTCCTCTGGGGGGACCCACCATGAAAACGCGCTTGATGCTTGCCGGTGGCCTGATGCTGGCCCTCACCGGCTGCACCACCTACGACTACGTCGGCGGTGGCCGCGGTGGCGGCTACTACCACGGTGCGCCGTCGGTGGAATACCGCTACCCGGCCGGCTATCCCTACAACTCCGGCTACCCGTACTACGGCGGCTATGGCGGTTACTACGGTGGCTACGGCAATCCGTACTACTCGCGCCCGATCTACCGCCCGCCGCACAATCACCGCCCGCCGCCGCGTCCGGGCAATGGCGGCGAGAACCGTCCGCCGCCGTCGCGCCCGTCCTACAACGGGGGTTCGCCGTGGCGGAACATGGATTCGATGCGACGCCCGCCGCAGTCCAACGTGCAGCCGTCGGCGCCCCCGCCGCAGGCGCGTCCGGCGCCGGCGCCGAGCGCACCGAGGATGAACGGTTCCCCCTGGCGCAACATGGATCGTGGGACGCAGCGCACAGTTGAGCGCTGAACCGTCTTGCATTTCACACGGTCTAAGCCGCAATCTACGGGGATGGTGACGGCCCGCGTCACAAAGTGACAAAAACGACACGGGCCGCCGCAAAAAGCTCTACGTCGATATCCGACAGGAACATCTGGATCCCCCCTGTTCCGGCCCTGTCGGATGTCGGCACCTCTGAAGGCAGACGGCCCCGCAATGCGGGGCCGTTTGTTTTGACGGGTCGCCAACCGGCGACAGCCCCGGCTTCAGTAGATCCATGCCATGCGTGGATGGCGCCTTCCCGACAGAGCAAAAAAACAGGGCCGGACAGTCCCCCGACTGCCGGCCCCCTGCTCCCCCACCGTGCGCCTGTACCGGCCCCTGTTCCAATTCCGGTCACGGGCGCCTACGGCGCCAGCCACGGTGGGTGCTATTGGGTTATCTGCAAAAATCCTGCCAACTTTAGGGCTGATTTCGACGCCGGGCGGCTGGCGACGACGTCCCGGCCCGGAATGGCGCTAAAATCGCCACCCCGGCGCCGCCCCCGGCCGCGCCCGCCCCCATCTGAACAGCCCCCATGAACCCGTCCTTCCATCGTTACGACGTCATCGTCATCGGCGGTGGCCACGCTGGCACCGAAGCCGCGCTGGCCGCGGCCCGCACCGGCGTGCGCACCCTGCTGCTGACCCACAACATCGAAACGGTGGGCGCGATGAGCTGCAACCCGGCCATCGGCGGCATCGGCAAGGGCCACCTGGTCAAGGAAATCGACGCCCTTGGCGGTGCCATGGCGCATGCCGCCGACCGCGCCGGCATCCAGTGGCGCACGCTCAACGCCTCCAAGGGTCCGGCCGTGCGTGCCACCCGCTGCCAGGCCGACCGCAACCTGTACCGCATGGCGATCCGCGCCATTGTCGAAGGCCAGGCCAACCTGACCGTGTTCCAGGCCGCAGTAGACGATCTGGTGATCGAGGGTGACGCCGTGCGCGGGGTCATCACCCAGACCGGCCTGCGCTTCGACGCCGAGGCCGTGGTGCTGACCGCCGGCACCTTCCTGGCCGGCAAGATCCATGTCGGGCCGACCCAGTACGCCGCCGGCCGCATGGGCGACCCGCCGGCCACCACGCTGGCCGCGCGCCTGCGCGAGCGCCCGTTCCAGGTCGACCGCCTGAAGACCGGTACGCCGCCGCGCATCGATGGCCGCTCGCTGGACTACAGCGTGATGGACGAGCAGCCCGGCGATACGCCGCGGCCGGTGATGTCCTTCCTCGGCTCGGTGGACGAGCATCCGCAGCAGGTCAGCTGCTGGATCACCCACACCACCGAACAGACCCACCAGATCATCCGCGACGCGCTGCATCGCTCGCCGCTGTACAGCGGCCAGATCGAAGGTATCGGCCCGCGCTACTGCCCGTCCATCGAGGACAAGGTGGTGCGCTTCGCCGAGAAGGCCAGCCACCAGATCTTCGTCGAACCCGAAGGCCTGGGCATCGTCGAGATCTACCCCAACGGCATCTCCACCTCGCTGCCGTTCGACGTGCAGCTGGAGATGGTGCGCAGCATCCGCGGGTTCGAGAACGCGCACATCACCCGCCCCGGCTATGCGATCGAGTACGACTTCTTCGATCCGCGCGGCCTGAAGGCGTCGCTGGAAACCAAGCTGGTCAACGGCCTGTTCTTCGCCGGCCAGATCAACGGTACTACCGGCTATGAAGAAGCGGCCGCGCAGGGCCTGCTGGCCGGCCTCAACGCCGCGCGCCAGGTGCGCGGGCTGGAGGGCTGGTGCCCGCGCCGCGACGAGGCGTACCTGGGCGTGCTGGTGGATGACCTGATCACCCACGGCACCAACGAGCCGTACCGCATGTTCACCAGCCGCGCCGAGTACCGGCTGCAGCTGCGCGAAGACAACGCCGACCAGCGCCTGACCCCGGTCGGCCGCGGGATGGGCCTGGTCGATGATCGTCGCTGGAGCGCATTCGAGACCAAGCAGGCGGCGGTGGACGCCGAGCGCGCGCGACTGGGCGCGCTTTGGGCGACCCCGGCCAATGCGCTGGGCCGCGAAGTGAACGAAACGCTGGGCGTGGCGGTCAGCCGCGAAACCAACGTACTGGACCTGATCAAGCGCCCCGAGCTGGATTACGCCAAGCTGATGCAGGTGCCCTCGCTGGGCCCGGCGGTGACCGACGGCAAGGTGGCCGAGCAGGTGGAGATCGGCGTGAAGTACGCCGGTTACCTGGATCGCCAGCGCGAGGAGATCGAGCGCCAGCAGCGGCATGAGGCCACGCCGATCGCTGAGGCCTTCGATTACGCGACCGTGCGCGGGCTGTCGGCCGAAGCACTGCAGAAGCTGGAGCGCGTGCGGCCGCAGACCATCGGTCAGGCGCAGCGCATCCCGGGCATGACCCCCGCGGCGATCTCGCTGCTGCTGGTGCACCTGGAGCGCGCACGCCGCGGCCGCGTGGCGTAAGCGGTCGCACCTGCTTCTGGTGGGTGCCGACCTTGGTCGGCACATAGCTCTGCCCTGGTGGGTGCCGACCTTGGTCGGCACGAATCATCTGATCGCATGCTTCCGTGCCGACCAAGGTCGGCACCCACCGGAGCGGAAGACGCACACACCCGCGCAAGCGCGTTACCGTGCGTCGGCGCCACCTCCCAGCACCTTGAACAACGTCACCCGGTTGCCCGCCTCCTGCTGCTGCAACGCAATCAGGTCCTGCTGCGCGGCATACAGGCTGCGCTGTGCATCCAGCGCCTGCAGGTAGCCGTCCAGCCCGGTGCGGTAACGCGCATCGGCCAGCGTGTAGCTGCGCTGGCTGGCGGCGACCAGCGCACGCTGGGCTTCCATCTGCGCAGTCAGATGATCACGCGTGGCCAGCGCATCGGCCACTTCACTGAAGGCCTGCTGGATCGCCTTCTGGTACTGCGCGATACCGATGTCCCTGCCGATCTTCGAGGCATCCAGCGAGGCCTTCAACGCGCCGGCGTGGAAGATCGGCGCAGCGATGCTGGGTGCGAACGACCAGCCGCGGGTGCCGGCCGAGAACAGCGTCGACAACGCGGTAGAGCTGTGGCCATAGTTGGCGGTCAGCGTCAGCGTCGGGAAGAACGCGGCGCGCGCGGCACCGATATCGGCATTGGCTGCCTGCAGTGCGTGCTCGGCGGACAGCACGTCCGGGCGCTGCAGCAGCACGCTTGACGTCAGGTTGGCCGGCAGCGGTGCCAGCGCCACGGTGCCATCCAATGCCTGCGCGTTGGGCAGCAGTGCCACCTCCAGCGGCGCGCCCACCAGCAACTGCAGCGCATCGCGATCCTGCGCCTGCTGGGTCTGCAGCTTGGCCAGCGCAGCGCGCGCGGCTTCCACGCTGGTCTGCACCTGCGACAGGTCCAGGCCCGAAGCCAGGCCCTGTGCATGACGGGCCTCGGTGCGCTGCAGGGTCTGCTGCTGGCTGTCCAGGGTCTGCCGGGTGAACGCCAGTGACTGCTCATCGGCCGCCAGCGCCAACCACGCCGTGGCCACTTCGGCCACCAGGCTGGTGCGTGCGGCACGCTGGTTCTCGGCGCTGGCCAGCCAGTTCTGCAGGGCCTCGTTCTTCAGGCTGCGGATGCGCCCGAATAGGTCCAGTTCCCAGCTGCTGATCCCCACCTGCACGGCATCGGATTCGGTTATCTGGGTGGCACCGGTCTCGCTGTTGGCATCACTCGCCCGCGAACGGGTGACACTGCCGCTGGCATCCACCGACGGTAGCAGCGCCGCGCGCTGGATACGGTACTGCGTACGCTCCTTCTCCACCTGCAACACTGCCACGCGCAGGTCGCGGTTGTTCTGCAGCGCCAGCGCGATCACCTGCTGCAGGCGCGGTTCCAGGAACACCTCACGCCAGGCCGGCATCGCCAGTGCCGGCTCGGCCTCGCCCGTGGCGGCATTGCCGAACTGTGCCGGCACCGGCGCCTCGGGGCGCTGGTAGTGCGGTGCCATGCTCACGCAGCCGCCCAGCACAGTGGTCATCGTTGCGGCCGCCAGGGCGCGCAGCAGCATCGGCTTCATGGGCTTGCCTCCGCGGCAGTGGCTTCGGCCGGCGCGCGGCCCGGGAACAGGCGGCGCACCACCAGGTAGAACAACGGCACGAAGAACATGCCCAGCACCATCGAGGCGACCGTACCACCGGCCACGCCGGTACCCAGCGAACGGCGCGCGGCCGAACCGGCGCCGGTGGCAAACACCAGCGGCAACACGCCCATCAGGAACGCCAGCGAGGTCATCACGATCGGCCGCAACCGCAGATAGACCGCCTGCAGGATCGCTTCGCGGGTGCTCTTGCCCTGCTGTTCGAGGATGCGCGCGAACTCGACGATCAGGATGCCGTTCTTCGCTGCCAGACCAATCGTGGTCAGCAGGCCGACCTGGAAGTACACGTCGTTGTTGAGGCCACGCAGGTTCATCATCAGCACGGCACCGAACACGCCCACCGGCACCGCCAGCATCACCGCGAACGGCACCGCCCAGCTTTCATACAGCGCGGCCAGGCACAGGAACACGAACAGCAGCGAGATGGCGTACAGCATGGGCGCCTGGTTGCCTGACAGCTGCTCCTGGTAGGCCATGTCCGACCAGGCATGGCTGAAGCCTTCCGGCAGTGTGTCGGCCAGGCGCGCGATCTCGGCCATCGCCTCGCCAGAGCTGACGCCTGGCGCCGGCTGGCCGGTGATTTCCATCGCCGATACGCCGTTGTAGCGCTGCAGCGCGGCCGGCGCGCTGGTCCAGTGGCTGCTGACCAGCGACGACAGCGGCACCATCTGGCCGGCCTGGTTGCGCACGCTCCAGCGCTCGATATCCTGCGGCTGCATGCGTGCTTCAGCGGTGCCCTGGATGAACACCTTCTTGATGCGGCCCTTGTAGATGAAGTTGTTGACGAAGTCGCCGCCCAGCGCCGCGTTCAGGGTGTCATTGATGTCCTGCGGATTCACGCCCATGGCCTGCGCCTTGGCGTCGTCCACCTTCACGGCGTACACCGGCGCGTCTTCCAGGCTGGCGTAGCGCACGTTGACCAGCTTCGGGTCCTTGGCGGCTTCCTTCAGCAGCGTGTTGCGCGCGGCCACGGCGGCGGCATGGCCGGCACCGCCTTCGTCCTGCAGTTCCAGGGTGAAACCACCGGCATCGCCCAGGCCGAGGATGGCCGGTGGCGAGGTGATGAACACCTGCGCATCGGGCACGCTGGCCATGGCTGCGGTCAGCCGCGCGGCGATGGTATCGGCATCGTCCTTGCGGTCATCCCAATCCTTGAGCCGGATGAAGGCCTGGCCGACGTTCTGACCGCTGCCGGTAACACTGAAACCGGCAGTTGCCTGGATCGACAGCACACTGTTGTCCTTCACTGCGGCGGCACTGAGGCGATCCATCACCGCGCGGGTCTGCTCCAGGGTGGAACCGGCCGGCAGCTTCACCAGCGCGTTGAGCATGCCCTGGTCCTCATCGGGCAGGAACGCGCCCGGCAGGTGCCACAGCAGCAGGCCGGTGGCCACGGTCAGCAATAGGTAGAACAGCACCCCCAGCGCGCGCCGGCCGAGGAAACCATCGACGCGATGGCGCAGGCCATTGGAGGTGCGCTCGAAGCGGTGGTTGAACCAGATGAAGAACTTGCCCAGCAGGCTCGGCCCGCCGCCGTGGTCACCATGTGGGTGGCCGCCCTTGGGAATCTGATGCAGGATGCTGCCGCACAGGGCCGGCGTGATGGTCATCGCCACCAGCACCGACAGGATCATCGCAGCAGCGATCGTGACCGAGAACTGGCGATAGATCACGCCGGTGACACCGCTGAAGAACGCCATCGGCAGGAACACCGCGGTGAGCACCAGCACGATGCCGACCAGCGCACCGGTGATCTGGCCCATTGCCTTCAGCGTGGCCGGCTTCGGTGCCAGCCCTTCGAAGGTCATCACCCGCTCCACGTTCTCCACCACCACGATGGCATCGTCCACCAGCAGGCCGATGGCCAGCACCAGCGCGAACATGGTCAACGTGTTGATCGAATAGCCGAACGCGGCCAGCACGCCGAACGTGCCCAGCAGCACCACCGGCACCGCGATGGTCGGGATCAGCGTGGCCCGCCAGTTCTGCAGGAACAGGTACATCACCAGCACGACCAGCGCGATCGCCTCGATCAGGGTGATCACCACTTCCTTCAGCGAGATGGTCACGAACGGCGTGGTGGTGAATGCCACGTGGGCGGTGTAGCCATGCGGCCAGTACTTCTGCAGCTGCTGAAGCCGTGCATCGATGGCCTTGGAGACGGCGATCGCGTTCGCACCGGCATTGAGTTCAATGCCCAGCGAGGCCGACGGCTTGCCGTTGAAGGTGCTGATGCTGTCGTAGCTCTCCGGGCCCAGGCCGATCGTCGCCACGTCGCCCAGGTGCACCACGCTGCCATTGGCATCGGCCTTGAGTACCACCTGCGCGAACTGCTCGGGCGTGTGCAGGCGGCTGCGCGCGGTAACCGTGGCGTCCAGCTGCTGGCCCTTCAGCGCCGGCTGGCCACCCAGTTCACCGGCCGACACGTCGGTACTCTGCGCCTGCAGTGCGGTTTCGATGTCCGACGGCATCAGCGCGTACTGGCGCATCTTCTCCGGGTCCAGCCAGATACGCATCGCGTATTCCTGGCCGATCGGCTGGATGTTGCCGACGCCGCTGACACGGCTGATCTGGTCGTCGATGCGCGCTTCCATGAAGTTGGCGACATCGAAGTTGTCCATGCTGCCGTCTTCGCTGGTGAACGACAGCACCTCGAAGATCGAACCACTGGACTTGGTGATGGTCAGGCCGTTCTGCTGCACCGCCTGCGGCAGCGTCGCCATAGCCGCCTGCAGCTGGTTCTGCACCTGCACCTGTGCAGTGTCCGGATTGCTACCGGTAGCGAACACCAGGTTGACCTGCGCCGAGCCGTCCGAGGCGCTGGTGGAGGTCATGTACATCAGGTGGTCCAGGCTCTGCTGGGACTGCTCGATGACCTGGGTGACCGCGTTTTCCACGGTCTGTGACGAGGCGCCGGTGTAGGTGGCGCGGATGGTGATGGTGGGCGGGGCGATCTGCGGGTAGCGGTCCACCGGCAGGATCAGGATCGCGAGCAGGCCGAGCAGGCTGACCGCGATGGCGATCACCCATGCAAAGATCGGCCGGTCGATGAAGAAGCGAACCATGCGCGGCGGGCCTCAGTGCGACTTTTCGTCGGTGTTGCCGTTCGGGTCGATCGCCGGCATGGCGGCCAGCTGCGCGGTGGTGGCTGCGACCGCCTTCACCTGCTGGCCGAGCGCTACCGCACTGCCGTTGCTGACGATTACCCGCTCACCGGCTTTCAGCCCCTGCATGATCTGCCACTGGTTGCCCACCACCTGGCCGGTACTGACCCGGCGCTCGACCACGTGGTCCTTGGCATCGAGCAGGCGCAGCAGCGGCTCGCCGCGTTCATTGCGCAGCACCGCCTTCTGCGGCACCAGCAGGGCACGCGCATCGGTGGCCATCGGCAGCACCGCCTTCAGGTACATGCCCGGCAGCAGCAGACCGTCCGGGTTCGGAATGACCGCGCGCAACACCATATTGCCGGTACCCGGATCGACCGCGCTACCGACAAACTCCAGCGTGCCTTCATGGGCATAGGTGCTGCCGTCCTCCAGCAGCACCTTCACCTGCGCCTTGCCGTCGATGGCCTTCACCAGGCCGGCATCAAGCTGCTTGCGCAGTGCCAGCATCTGCGTGCTGGACTGAGTGACATCCAGGTACACCGGGTCCAACCGCTGGATGGTCGCCAGCGCCGCTTCCTGTCCTGCAGCGACCAGCGCGCCGGCAGTGACGCTGGAGGTGCCGATGCGGCCCGCGATCGGTGCGGTCACCCGGGTGTAGTCGAGGTTGATGCGGGCGGCCTGCAGCGCAGCGCGCGCGGCGATCACATTGGCCTGTGCCTGCTTCAGCGCCGAGGTGGCATCGTCGGCGTCCTGCTTGCTGGCCGCATCCAGGCCCAGCAGCGTGCGGGTGCGCTCGGCCTTCGGCTGCGCCGACAGCACGGTGGCCTCGGCCTGCGCCAGCTGGCCACGCGCGGTATCGAAGGCGGCCTGGTACGGCGCCGGATCGACCTGGTACAGCAGCTGGCCGGCCTTGACCTGCTGGCCTTCGGTGAACAAACGCTGGCGGATCAACCCGCCGATCTGTGGCCGCACCTCGGAGACCTCGAACGGCACCGCGCGACCGGGCAGGGTCTGCTGCAGCGCCAGCGGCTGCGCGCTGGCGGTAATGACGCCCACTTCAGGCGTGGCCGGGGCGTCGGTCCTGCCCGCCGTACAGGCCGCCAGGGACATCAGCAGGGGCAACAACAATGGATGGGGAGAGCGGGACAGCAGGCGCGGGAGTGACATGGGGGGCGTGGGGGCCTTGCGTTGACCCGTGCACGCTGCCGTGGAACTGTGCAGAGAATATGGAGAATCTGCGACCAGCTCAGCTGGCGCTTGCTTTCAGCGCCACATGCGCCGCTAATGGCCCCGCGATGGTGAAGATTCGACTCAAATTCGGCCTGACCGCGAAGACCTTCCTCGCGATCTTCACCGCCTGCCTGCTGGTGCTGGCAGTGAACGGCATTGCCAGCCGCGTGGCATTCCAGACCGGCTTCCTGGACTACCTCAACGACCAGGGCGACCTGCGCATGCAGCGCCTGATGCCACACCTGCAGCGCGAGTACAGCGCGCACGGTGGCTGGGAGCATCTGCGCGGTGACAGTGATCGCTGGGCGCGGCTGCTGCGTCCGGATCTGGCCCATGGGCATGAGGGCCCGGTGCCGCCGCTGTCCGACCAGACCGGCGTACCGTCGCGGCTGGGCCTGTTCGATGCGCAGCACCGGTTCGTGGCCGGCAACCCCGATGCCACCAGTGATGACGAGCCGCATCCGGTGCAGCTGGACGGGCACACCGTCGGCTGGCTGGGCATGGTGCCATTCCAGACGGTCATCGCCACCAACGATCTGAACTTCTACAACACCCAGGTGCGCGCCTGGTGGGTGATCGGCGTCGCCCTGCTGCTGGTGACGGTGCTGCTGGCCTGGTTGGTGTCGCGTGCGCTGCGCCAGCGCCTGGCCAAGCTGGCTGCGGCCACCCATCGGCTCGCTGCAGGCGACTATGCCACCCGCATCGAGCGCACCAGCGATGACGAGCTGGACGCACTGGTCAACGACTTCAACCGGATGGCACAGGCGCTGGACGATACCGAGCGCAACCGCCGCGCGTTCATCGCCGACATCTCGCACGAGCTGCGCACACCACTGGCGGTGGTGCGCGCCGAGCTGGAGGCGATCGAGGACGGCATCCGCCCGCTGGACCGCGCCAACCTCGGTGGCCTGCAGAGCGAGATCCGCCAGCTGGGCAAGCTGGTCGACGACCTGCACGACCTGTCGATGACCCAGTCTGGCGGCCTCGCCTACCGCTTCGCGCCGCTGGACCTGGTGGCGCTGCTGCGCAGCGAACTCAATGGCATGCGCGTGCGCTTCGCCAACGCAGGCCTGTCGCTGGAAGAAGATCTACCCGCCACACCGCTGCAGGTGTCCGGCGACGAGCGACGCCTGCAGCAGGTACTGGCCAACCTGCTGGAGAACGCGCTGCGCTACACCCATACCGGCGGCCGCGTGCATGTGCAGGCCGCGCGCGTGCCTGCAGGCGTGCAGCTGATCGTGGAAGACACCGCTCCGGGCGTACCGGCTGACAAGTGCGCGCTGCTGTTCGAGCGCTTCTACCGGGTGGAAAGCTCGCGCAACCGTGCCAGCGGTGGCAGCGGGTTGGGCCTGGCCATCAGCCACAACATCATCCTCGCCCACCACGGCCACATCCACGCCGAGCCCTCGCCACTGGGCGGCCTGCGCGTGGTCATCACCCTGCCGGAGCCTGCATGAGCACGTCCCCCGTCGCGCCCGCGAAGATACTGATCGTCGAGGACGAGCCGCGGTTGGCCTCGGTACTGCGCGACTACCTGGCCGCTGCCGGCATGGACAGCGAATGGGTGGATGACGGCGGCCAGGTGATCGGGGCGTTTGCGCGCTACCAGCCCGAGCTGGTGCTGCTGGACCTGATGCTGCCGCAGCGCGATGGCGTGGATCTGTGCCGCGAACTGCGCGCCAGCAGCGACGTACCGGTGATCATGGTCACCGCACGGGTGGAAGAGATCGACCGCCTGCTGGGCCTGGAGATCGGCGCCGACGACTACATCTGCAAGCCGTTCAGTCCGCGCGAAGTCGTCGCGCGGGTGGTAGCGGTGCTGCGCCGCTACCGCCCGGACCCGGGTGCACGCGCCAACGGCGGCCTGCATATCGACGAACCGGCGGCACGCGCCACCTGGAACGGCAAGGGCCTGGACCTGACGCCGGTGGAGTACCGCCTGCTGCGTACCCTGCTGGCCACGCCGGGCCGGATCTGGGCCCGCGACGAACTGCTCGACCGGCTGTACCTGGACCACCGCGTGGTGGTCGACCGTACCGTCGACAGCCATGTGCGCAACCTGCGCCGCAAGCTGGCCGATGCCGGCATGGAAGGCGAGCCGATCCGTTCGGTGTATGGCATGGGCTACAGCTACGAACCGTAGCGGGTAGTGCCGGCCGCTGGCCGGCAACCGCGCGGCACGCCTGGATTTCCGTGGTTGCCGGCCAGCGGCCGGCACTACCCGTGCGCACCACGCAGGTATCATCGTCGTGAACGCCCTGATTTCCGGAGACACCGATGAACCCGCTGCGCCCCTTCCGCGACAAGATGCCCGTCCTCGGCGAGCGCGTGTACATCGATCCGGCCTGCACCCTCATCGGTGACGTGGAACTGGCCGACGACGTGTCGGTGTGGCCGGGCACGGTCATCCGCGGCGACGTCAACCATGTGCGCATCGGTGCACGCACCAACGTGCAGGACGGCACCATCATCCACGTCAGCCACCACAGCCCGTACAACAAGGCCGGCTACCCGACCCTGATCGGCGAAGGCGTGACGGTCGGCCACGGCTGCATCATCCACGCCTGCACGATCGGCGATTACAGCCTGATCGGCATGGGCGCCTGCATCCTCGATGGCGCCCGCGTGGAGCGCCATGGCTTCGTCGGTGCCGGTGCGGTGGTCGGCCCGGGCAAGGTGGTGGGTGAAGGTGAGCTGTGGGTGGGCAATCCGGCCCGTCCGGCACGCACGCTGAGCGACAAGGAGATCGAAGCGCTGCATTACTCAGCCGACCACTACGTGCGGCTGAAGGATGAATACCTGGGCTGAGCGGCCAACGCCGCCATGCGGCTCTGTTAAAGTCTGGGCCCGACCAGGACCTGTCGAGAACCCCATGCCTGTGGCTGCCTGCTGGAGAGGACTCCGGCGCCCACAACGAAGGCCATCGCGCTGATGGCCGCACCGATGCTCGATACCTACCGCGAGGTGGTGACGCCGGAGGGTGTGCCGCTGCAGTTGCCGGCGGCCGGCCCGGTGCCTCGGGCGATGGCCTGGCTGGTCGATCTCGGCGTGCGCATCGCGGTGCTGGTGCTGATGTCGTTCCCGCTGGCGCTGCTGGACAAGTTCGGCACCGGGCTCTACCTGGCGCTGATGTTCCTGGTCTACTGGGCCTACCCGATCATCTGCGAAGCGCTGTGGGGCCGTACCCTGGGCAAGCGTGCGCTGGGCCTGCGCGTGCTCGCCCGCGATGGCGCGCCAGTCAGCTGGATGGCCGCGGTCACCCGCAACCTGCTGCGCACCGTGGACATGCTGCCGTTCGGCTATGCACTGGGCCTGATCAGCAGCCTGTTCGATCCGCATGGCCGTCGCCTCGGTGACCTGGTGGCAGGCACCGTGGTGGTGCACGCACCGGCGCTGTACCTGCCGCCACCGCCGACCATCGACAGCGTGCTGGCTCCGCCACAACCGTTGCGGCCGGAAGAGCAGGCGGCACTGATGGCCTTCGCCGAGCGCGCACCTCGACTGTCACCGGCGCGCCAGCAGGAGCTGGCCGGCATCGTCGAACCGCTGACCGGTACCCACGGCCAGATCGGTGTGCTGCGCCTGTACGCGATGGCCAACTGGCTGCTGGGCCGGCGATGAAGCAGGAACAGTTCGTCGCCCGCTACCAGCAGGAATGGCAGGACCTGGAGCAATGGTTGCTGCTGCGCGCAGGCGTGTCGCGCCGCACGCGCCGGAAGGCCAGTGGTCTGTCGCTGCACGACACCGCCTTCCCGCAGCGCTACCGGCGCCTGTGCCAGCAGCTGGCGCTGGCCCGTGAGCGCGGCTACAGCCCCCAGCTGGTGCAGCGCCTGCAGCAGTTGATGCAGCAGGGCCACAGCGTGCTGTACCGCACACCGCCGACGCGCTGGCGCGCGGCGCTGGAATTCCTGGTGGCCGACTTCCCGCTGCTGGTGCGCAGCCAGGCACGCAGCATGTGGGTGGCGCTGGCGATGTTCGCGCTGCCAGCGCTGGCCTGCTTCGTGCTGGCGCAGGTCCACCCGGACCTGATCCACATGCTGATGGACAACCGCCAGATCGCCGCGATGGAGCGCATGTACGACCCGGCCGCCGAACGCCTGGGCCGCGACAGCGGCACCGACTGGATGATGTTCGGCCACTACATCATGAACAACATCAGCATCGCCCTGCGCACCTTTGCCAGCGGCCTGCTGGCTGGGCTGGGCACGCTGCTGGTGCTGCTGTTCAACGGCGTGACCATTGGTGCGGTGGCCGGCCACCTGCAGCACATCGGCCATGGTGGCCCGTTCTGGCGCTTCGTGGTCGGCCATGGCGCGTTCGAGCTGACCGCGATCGTGATTGCCGGCGGCGCCGGCCTGCAGCTGGGCATGAAGCTGCTGGCACCGGGCCGGCGCAGCCGCCTGGATGCACTGGTCGACGGCGGCCGCATCGGCGCCCGGCTGTGCCTCGGCGTCGCCTTCATGCTGCTGGTCGCGGCCTTCATTGAAGCGTTCTGGTCATCGATCGCCGAAGTGCCGGCGTGGGGCAAGTTCAGCGTGGCCGGCGTGCTGTGGGCCGGCGTGCTGCTGTGGCTGTGGCGCGGCGGACGCGGAGGCAGCGATGCGCATTGACCACCTGGACGTGGTGTTGCGGGCGCGCAGCGGCTGGGAAGCCATGGAGCTGGGCAACGCCCTCGCCCGCCGGCACGCGCGTGCGGTGTGGGGCAGCTGGCTGCTGGCCAGCGCACCGCTGTTCGTGATCTTCAACGCGCTGGGCTGGTGGCTGGATGCGTTCGGCTGGGCCTGGCTGGCGATGTGGTGGTGCAAACCGCTGTTCGAACGCGCACCGCTGTACGTGCTGTCGCGCGGCATCTTCGGCGAGCCGGTCGGTGCGCTGTCAGCGCTGCGCGTCCAGCGTCACTGGGGCAACAGCGGTTTCTGGGGCTATCTGGGATGGCGCCGCTTCAGCGTGCTGCGCAGCCTGTGCCTGCCGGTGAACCTGCTGGAGGGCAACGCCCCCGACCAGCGTGGTCCACGTCGGCGCGCAGTGGCGGCCGGTGCCGCTGGCGCAGCACTGGTACTGACCGTGGCCTGCATGGCCTTCGAAGCGGCGCTGGTATCGGGTGCGATCGGCGCAGTGTTCATGTTCATGCCGCTGGAGCTGATGTCCGAATCCTGGCGCGCAGCGTGGGACATGATCGGCCGGGATACACCGGCGTGGGCGCGGCTGGGTTTCAACCTGGCGTGCTGGCTGGCCTCGGTGATGATCGGCCCGTTCTTCGTCGGTGGCGGCTTCGGCCTGTATCTGAACCGGCGCACGCAGATGGAAGCCTGGGACGTGGAAATCGCCCTGCGCCGCCTGCGCGATCGTCTGCTGCCGGCCGCATCGACGCTGGCCCTGCTGCTGTGCCTGGCGCTGCCACTGGTCTCCGCATCGGTGCATGCGCAGGACGCAGATGCCGGGCCGGAGCGTGTGCTGGGCAAACCCAGCGACGTCGGCGCCGATACGGACGACGACGAAGCCACGATCGACCCGGCCAACACCCCGGCAACGATCTTCGGCACCTCGCCGGTGGACACCGCCGGTTTCCGCCAGGCGGTGAACCGTGCCTATGAGGATCCGCTGCAGCGCCCGACCCGTCAGGTCACGCACTGGAAGCCGATCGAAAAGGCCGAGGAAAAGAAGAAGGAAGACAAATCGCTGCAGAGCGACAGCAGCAACAAGGGCGAGCGCAAGCCGCGCAAGGACGGCATCGCCTGGCTGGCACGGTTGGCCGAATGGGGCCTGTGGGGCCTGCTCGGCGTCCTGCTGCTGGTGCTGCTGCTGACCGCACGTCTGTGGCTGCCGTGGCTGCGCGGCAGCGGGCGGCGCAAGGCCGAGGCGGCACCGCAGGTGGTGGAGGAACAGGTGACGTTGCCGGTGGTGCTGCCGCCGGACGTCGCCACCCAGGCCGGCCTGTTGTGGGACCAGGGCCGGCCACGCCAGGCGCTGGCGCTGCTGTACCGTGCCAGCGTGCGTACCGTCGGCGAGCGCAGCGGCATCGCGTTGCCACCCGGCGCTACCGAAGCACAATGCCTGCGCGCATCGCGGCGCATGCCCGAAGCAGCCGACCGTGATCTTTTCGCGCGCATCGTGCGCATGTGGCAGTACGCCGCCTATGGTGGACGCCTGCCCAGCCGCAGCGATTTCGACGCGCTGGCCGAGACCCTGCGCCAGCAGTACCGGTGGCAGGCATGAGCCCGCGCCTGTTCTGGTCATTGCTGCTGGGCGTGCTGGTGCTGTTCGGCGTGCCGCTGACCATCCTCTACCTGCGCACGCACGAGCGGGTCACCGAAACGCTTCCGCTGCCGCCGCAGGGCGAAGCCGCCTACAACCCGCTGTACGTGCTGGGCCAGGCGCTGCGCGCCGACGGTATCGACGTGCACGCGCGGCCGCGGCTTGAGCTGCAGCAGATGGCGCTGGCGCCGCACGACACCGTGGTGCTGTTGCAGGACAGCAGCGAGCTGCCGGCACCCACCGTGAAGCAGCTGCTGGACTGGGTCGACCGTGGCGGCCATCTGCTGGTGCGCACGCCGCCGCCGGCCGAAGACGATGCCAGCAGCACGCAGGGGCCGCTGCTGGACCAGCTGGGCGTGGACAGCCTGTTCCAGCGCAGCGACTGCCAGCCGTTCCATATCGACGACGACACCGGTCACAGCGAATTCTGCGGTGGCCGCCGCTTCACGCTTGGCTTTGCCGCCAAGGCGCAGGCCGAGCGACGCTGGGGCGGTGATCGCGATCTGGTGTTCGCGCGCCTGCGCCACGGACAGGGCAGGGTCAGCGTACTTGCCGACATGGAATTCATGCGCGGCGATGTCGACTCGCCTGCAGCGCGCCTGGCGGCTACTGCCGGCAAGGCCAGCGATGGCCTGCATGATCCCGCCCACCGCGACCTGACCCGCTACCTGCTCGATCCGAACTACGGCAAGGGGGCGGTCTGGCTGGTCTATGCCAGTCAACCGCCATCGCTGTGGGCGCGCCTGTTCTACCAGGGCTGGCCGTTGTGGGTGCCTCTGCTGCTGGCTTTGCTGGGCTGGTTGTGGGGCCGCTCGCAGCGCTTCGGCAGCCTGCTGCCGTCGCCGGTGCTGGAACGCCGCTCGCTGCTGGAGCACGTGCGTGCCAGTGGCGAACTGCTGCTGCGCTTCGGTCACGGCACGCGCCTGTACGAGGCCGTGCTCGCGCTGTTCCTGCACCGCCTGCGCCTGCGCGCGCCGGTTGCCGCCGCACTCGACGGCGCGCCGCGCGATCAGGCCATCGCCGAGCTGCTGAAGTGGCCGCAAAGCCGCGTCGCCAGCGCGCTCTCCCCCCCTCCGCCGCATGATTCCTCCGCCCTGCGCGAGCGCATCCGCTTGCTGCTCCAGATGAGATCCCTGCTATGACCGAAGTCCCCGAGCTGCCGGCGGCCGCGAACGCCCGCCTGATCGAACGCGTCGATGCCATCCGCGACGCTATCGGCCACGCCTTCATCGGCCAGGCCGAGGTGCTTGACCAGATCCTGGTGGCCCTGCTCGCCGGCGGTCACGTGTTGATCGAGGGCGTACCCGGGCTGGGCAAGACCCTGCTGGTGCGCGCACTGGCACAGGCCCTGGAACTGGACTATGGCCGCGTGCAGTTCACCCCCGACCTGATGCCCAGCGACGTCAGCGGCCACGCCGTGTACGACCCGAAGAGCGAGAGCTTCAAGATCCGTCGCGGTCCGGTGTTCACCAACCTGCTGCTGGCCGACGAGATCAACCGCGCACCGGCCAAGACCCAGTCGGCGCTGCTGGAAGTGATGCAGGAAGGCCAGGTGACCATCGAAGGCAAGGCCTTCACCCTGGCGCCGCCGTTCATGGCACTGGCCACGCAGAACCCGCTGGAGCAGGAAGGCACCTACCCGCTGCCGGAAGCACAGCTGGACCGCTTCCTGCTGAAGGTCCTGATCGACTATCCGCAGCTGGAGGACGAGAAGCGCATGGTGACCGCGATCACCAGCGGCCGCGCCGCCAGCGATTTCGACCTGAGCCAGGTGCCGCGCGTGCTCGGTGCTGGTGAGCTGCTGGAACTGCAGCGTGCCACCGCCGCGATCACGGTTGACGACGAAGTGATCGACTACGCGGTGCGGATCGTGGCGGCGACGAGGCAGTGGCCGGGTATCGCGGTCGGCGCCGGCCCTCGTGGCAGCATCGCGCTGGTGCGTGCCTCGCGCGCGCAGGCGGTGCTGGCCGGTCGTGATTTCGTCACCCCGGATGATGTGCGCGACATCGCACGCCCGGCGCTGCGCCACCGCATCGCGCTGGCACCGGAACTGCAGATTGAAGGCCAGGACGCCGACGACGTGCTGGGCGCACTGCTGGCCAAGGTGGAAGCGCCGCGTCGATGAGACCGGCACCGCTGCTGCTGTTGCTGCTGCTGGCCTGGGCCGCGCTGGGCGGCCTGGTGCTCGGCGGCGTGCTGCCGCGCTGGAGCTGGGCGCTGGTGGCGCTGGCGATCGCCGTGCCGGCGTTGATGGATCTGTGGCGGCAGTCGCGGCGACCGTCGCCGCAGGTGCAACGCGAGCTGCCCGAGGCGCTGGCACTGGGCGTGCGTCGCGAAGCCGCGCTGCGCCTGCAGGCCGGACAATCGATGACGGTGCAGGTGTTCGACCTGGTGCCCGGCGGCTGGCCGCTGGAATCACTGCCGCAGCGCGTACGCCTGCAGGGCGGCAGTGCCTCCACCCTGCACTACCACCTGCAGCCGCTGCAGCGTGGGCATTTCCGCTTCGAAGGCGTGCACCTGCGCATGCGCTCGCCGTGGCGGCTGTGGTGGCAGCAACGCACCCTGCCACCATCGCTGGACGTGCGGGTCTATCCGAACTTCGTGCCGCTCACCCGGTTTGCGTTGTTCAGTGCCGACCAGGCCTCGCGGCTGGTCGGTGCACACGTGAAGCGCCGCCGCGGTGAAGGCACCGACTTCCACCAGATGCGCGAGTACCGCATCGGCGACAGCCTGCGCCAGCTCGACTGGAAGGCCACCGCGCGTGCGCGCAAGCTGATCTCGCGCGAGTACCAGGACGAGAAGAACCAGCAGCTGTTGCTGATGCTGGACAGTGGCCGGCGCATGCTGGCCAGCGAAGGCGGGCTTTCGCACTTCGACCATGCCTTGAACGCTTCGCTGGTGGTGGCCTACCTGGCGCTGCGCCAGGGCGATGCCGCCGGCCTGTTCGCTGCCGGCGGCGAACGCCGCTGGGTGGCGCCGCAGCGCGGCATGGGCACGGTCGAGCACCTGCTGCGCGCCAGCTACGACCTGCAGCCGCGCGCGGTGGCCACCGATTATCTGGCCGCCGCCACCGAGGTATCGCTGCGCCAGCGCCGGCGTGCGCTGGTGATGCTGGTCAGCAACGTGCGCGACGAGGACATCGAAGACCTGCTGGCGGCGGTGCGCCTGCTGCAGCGGCGCCACCTGGTATGCGTGGCCAGCCTGCGCGAGCGCGAACTGGACGCTGCGCTGGAAGGTGACGTGCAGACCCTGGAGGACGCGACCCAGGCCGGTGCCGCTGCACTGTACCTGCAGCAGCGCGCGAAGGCGCATGAGGCACTGCGCAGCGAGAAGGTGATGGTGCTGGACGTGACCGCCGATGCCCTGCCTGCCGCACTGGTCGAGCGCTACTTGGCAGTGAAGCGCGAAGGGCTGCTCTGATCGATGGCGCCGGGCATGGCCCGGCGCTACCGACGCATTGCGCTGGTTCGCGGCCGCTCTGGTAGGTGCCAACCTTGGTTGGCACGAAACCCAAACCGCCGACCAAGGTCGGCCTCTACCCATTGCGGTTGCCGGCCAGCGGCCGGCACTACCCCTGCAACAGCCGACGCATCGCTCTGGTGGGTGCCAACCTTGGTTGGCACAAAATCCACAGCGCCGACCAAGGTCGGCCTCTACCAACGGCGGTTACCGGCCAGCGGCCGGCACTACTGCTGCAGCAACCGACGCATCGCTCTGGTGGGTGCCAACCTTGGTTGGCACGGAATCAACAGCGCCGACCAAGGTCGGACTCTACCAACTGCGGTTGCCGGCCAGCGGCCGGCGCTATCCCTGCAGCAACCGACGCATCGCTCTGGTGGATGCCAACCTTGGTTGGCACGGAATCAACAGCGCCGACCAAGGTCGGCCACTACCTACAGCGGTTGTTCTACGACCGGCGTCGGTTGCCCACGCCGGCCCGGGGGCGCCGCACCGCCATCAGACGTAGATCCGCGTTGGCGCCTCATCGATGATCGCGTGCGGCACGAAGCGCGCACTGTCGCGGGTGATCGCGCTGTCGTCCTCGCGGATGCCGATGCCGCAGGCGTGGTCGCCGATCACCCAGCTGCCGATCAGCGGGTAACCGCCTTCGAAGCGGGTCAGCGGATGCGCACGCTGGATGATCGCCGGGCCGTCGTAGGGACCGTCACTGCGCTGGGTGCTGCCATCGGCCAGGTGCATCTCGATGTTGGCACCTTCGCGCGAGAACAGCGGCTTGCGTACCCAGCCCGAGGCCAGCGTGCTGCCGTCATCGAAATGCGCTTCCAGCAGGTTCGGATGGCCCACGTTGCGCTGCCACAGCAACGGCAGGATGCCCTTGTTGCTCAGCACCGCCTTCCACGCCGGTTCCAGCAGCTGCACGCCCGAGCCCGGCAGCGCGCGACCGAATTCCTCGGCCATCAGGTCTTCCAGCGGGTACAGCTTGAACAGCGTGCCGATCACCGAATCGTCCAGCGCGGTGAAGCGCCCGTCCTCGGACAGGCCGATATCCTCCACGGCGATCGCCTGCCCGTGCAGGCCGGCCTGCGAGGCGCAGTCGCGCAGGTAGTCGACGGTGCCACGGTCCTCTTCCGAACTGCCCACGGCGCTGAAATACAGCGGCGGCGGCAGCTGCGTGGCCAGTTCGCCGAAGCGCTCGACCAGCGCCTCATGGATCGCGTTGAACTGGTCGGCATGCTGCGGCAGGCGACCGGCATTGCGCTGGTCTTCCAGCCACTGCCACTGGAAGAAGCTGGCCTCGAACAGCGAGGTCGGCGTGTCGTAGTTCAGTTCGTACAGCTTGGCCGGACCGCTGCCGTCGTAGGCCAGGTCCAGGCGACCGTACAGATGCGGCTGGCGCTGGCGCCAGCTGTCGGCGATCCAGTCGCGGTATTGCGATGGAATCGCCAGCTGGTCCATCAGGCGTTCGCTGCCGACGACATCGCCGACCAGGTCCAGGGCCATCTGGTGCAGCTCGGCGCTGGGGTCTTCGATGTCCTGCTCGATCTGGCGCAAGGTGAAGGCGTAGTACGCGCTCTCATCCCAGTACGGCTGACCATCGATGGTGTGGAAGCGGAAACCCGCCTCTTCCGCGCGTGCCCGCCAGTGGGCACGCTCGGCAATCCGGATACGCTGCATGGGTCGATCAGCCGCCGTAGCTGCCGCTGGTGCTGCGGCGCGCGCTGGTGTTGCCGAAGCCACCACGGCTGGCAGTGACCGCACGGTTCGGCTCGCTGGTGACCGGGGCGAGGCCAGCCTTGCCCGCGCCGATGCCGCTGGCGGTGTTCAGGCCACCGCTGCCGCCCGGTGCCGGACGCGCCCAGCCGGCGCTCTTGTCCTGGTAGGCCGGCGACGCCGCCGGCGCCTGCGGAGCGAGACCACCGCGGTTGCTCAGCATCTGCGACATGAAGAAGCCCATCATCATCGGGCCGATGAACGAGGTGCCGGCCGAGGTGTGCTGCTGCACGCACTGTTCCGGCTTGTAGTCCTTCTCGCAGGCTTCCTTGCTGGCGTACTTCGGCGCGGCATCGGCGGCCTGCTTCTGCGCTTCCGCGAAGGCATTGCGGCACGACGACGGATCGCCGGTGGCCTCGGTGCAGGCCTCGACCGAGGTGTACAGGCCTTCCTGCACCTTCACCTCCGGCTCCTTCTGGCAGGCGGTGAACAGCAGCGGCGCAGCGCTCATCAGCAGCAGCGCGGTGGTGCGGGAACGTTTCATGGCCTCATGCCCTGTCGACGGATCAATGCCCCAATGATGCCAAATCCGGACCAGCAACCGGAATCGGCAAAGTCCGAAAGATGAACGGACTTTCATTTTCGTCGTTCCAATCATGAATCGGCGTCGGATCCGGTCAGATCGCGGCCAACTGTCAAAGGCGGGGTGGGTCCGGTGGCAGGGGCGTGAGCGCCATGGGCGCGAGGCATGCCTCGGGCGGGTTGGGCAGGACGCTCAACCCCGGTCTTGCCGCGTGCGCAGGGAAGCGCACACGAGCAAGGCGCGACCGAGGCTACATGGACGTACTTGCGCCGTCCCCTGCCACCGGACCCACCCCGCCATCCCACGGATAGCCCAACTGTTGCTGTTGAGGTTGCCGGCCAGCGGCCGGCACTACCGCGGGTGCCGGGCGCAGCCCGGCCCGACCACCTCCGGTGGTTGCAGCAGCAACCGAAAAAATTGTCCATGATCGGGCGACCCCCACGTCGTACGGCCCGCCCGTTCCGCCAGCCATGCCCGAATACCGTTCCCGTACCTCCACCGCCGGCCGCAACATGGCCGGCGCCCGCGCCCTGTGGCGCGCCACCGGCATGAAGGACGGCGACTTCCACAAGCCGATCATCGCCATCGCCAACTCCTTCACCCAGTTCGTGCCCGGCCACGTACACCTGAAGGACCTCGGCCAGCTGGTCGCGCGCGAGATCGAAAAAGTCGGCGGCGTCGCCAAGGAATTCAACACGATCGCCGTGGACGATGGCATCGCCATGGGTCACGACGGCATGCTGTATTCGCTGCCCAGCCGCGAAATCATCGCCGACTCGGTGGAGTACATGGCCAACGCGCACTGCGCCGATGCGCTGGTGTGCATTTCCAACTGCGACAAGATCACCCCCGGCATGCTGATGGCCGCACTGCGCCTCAACATCCCGGTGGTGTTCGTCTCCGGCGGACCAATGGAAGCGGGCAAGACCAAACTGTCCGAGCACAAGCTGGACCTGGTCGATGCGATGGTGATCGCCGCGGACGAAACCGCCAGCGACGAAAAAGTGGCCGAGTTCGAGCGCAGTGCCTGCCCGACCTGCGGGTCGTGCTCGGGCATGTTCACCGCCAACTCGATGAACTGCCTGACCGAAGCGCTGGGCCTGTCGCTGCCCGGCAACGGCTCCACGCTGGCCACCCACGCCGACCGCGAACAACTGTTCCTGCGCGCCGGCCGCCTGATCGTCGAGCTGTGCCACCGCTGGTATGGCGGCGAAGACCCGACTGCGCTGCCGCGTGGCATCGCCACCCAGGCCGCGTTCGCCAATGCGATGACCCTGGACATCGCCATGGGCGGGTCCACCAATACCATCCTGCACCTGCTGGCCGCCGCGCAGGAAGCGGAAGTGGACTTTGACCTGACCCACATCGATGCACTGTCGCGGCGCGTGCCGCAGCTGTGCAAGGTGGCGCCGAACACGCCCAGGTACCACATGGAAGACGTGCACCGCGCCGGGGGCGTGTACGGCATCCTTGGTGAACTGGCGCGCGGTGGACTGCTGGATACCAGCGTACCGACCGTACATAGCCGCAGCCTGGCCGACGCCATCGCACGCTGGGACGTGGCGGTCAGCAGCGACTCGAACGTGCAGGACTTCTTCCGTGCCGGCCCGGCCGGCATCCCCACCCAGGTGGCCTTCAGCCAGGCCACACGCTGGCCGACGCTGGACGTGGACCGTGCCGAGGGCTGCATCCGCAGCGTCGAGCACGCCTATTCGGCGGAAGGCGGCCTGGCCGTGCTGCGCGGCAACCTGGCCGTGGATGGGTGCGTGGTGAAGACCGCCGGCGTGGACGAGTCGATCCATGTGTTCGAAGGCCTCGCGCGCGTCTATGAAAGCCAGGATGCCGCCGTCGCCGGCATCCTCGCCGACGAGGTGCAGCCGGGCGAGGTGGTGGTGATCCGCTACGAAGGGCCGAAGGGCGGCCCCGGCATGCAGGAAATGCTGTACCCGACCAGCTACCTGAAATCGAAGGGGCTGGGCAAGCAGTGCGCACTGCTCACCGATGGGCGTTTCTCCGGCGGTACCTCGGGCCTGTCGATCGGCCACGTGTCACCGGAAGCCGCCAGCGGCGGCACGATCGGTCTGGTGGAAGATGGCGACCGCATCCGCATCGACATCCCCGCCCGCCGCATCGATCTGCTGCTGGACGAAGCCACGCTGGCCCAGCGCCGCGCCGACGCCGATGCACGCGGCTGGAAACCGCGTGCGCCGCGCCCGCGCAAGGTCACCAGCGCACTGAAGGCCTACGCCCTGCTCGCGACCAGCGCCGACAAGGGCGCCGTACGCAACATCGCCCTGCTCGGCGACTGATCTGTGTGCGGTAATGCCGGCCGCTGGCCGGCATCTGCACGATGCATCCGCGTACCAATGAGGTTGCCGGCCAGCGGCCGGCACTACCCATCCTGATCCGTTATGGTGTTCCAGGAAGTCACCAACACGGAGGTTGCGATGATGTTGCTTTCCTTTGCGCTGGCCGCTGCCATGGGCACGTCAGCCGAACCGCCCAAAGCCCCGGACTGCAGCTACGACCGCGATGCGATGCTGGCGATGGAACCGGATGCGTTCGATCAGGACATGGAAGGCGGCTGGCGCACGCTGGCCGACCGTGGCTGCCACCGCGAAGCCGCTGACCTTCTCGCCGCCTATGCTGCGTTGCCGAAGGCTGCAGGCAACTCCATGATTCTGTGGCATGAAGGCCAGATGCGTGCGGAGGCGGGCCAGTACCCGCAGGCGGTGGCGCTGATGCAACGCACCTACAAGCCCACCGACACCGATCCCGGTTACTGGAACGCCTACGTGGACGGCACGATCGCGTTCCTGCAGCGCGATCGTGCGGCGCTGGAGAAAGCGCGTGCAAGGTTGATCGCGATTCCTGCCCCGGAGCAGATTGCCAGGGCGCTGAAGGATGGGCGCTATCACTTCACGACCGCCGGCGGGCAGAAGGTGGATGCGCCGTGGCCGCCGAACCTGGACGTGCTCGATGGCTTCCTGCGCTGCTTTGATCGCGATTACCACAATGCGATGGGCAACCAGTCCTGCCGGAATCCGGAGGGCGGTTGAGCGACAGAGTGCGTGGTGGAGTCAGAGCCCTTCCTGCGGAAGGGATCCGACCCTGTGTCAGCCGATCACGCGCTTGAACGGCGGCAGCGCGTCGATGATGCGCTTGCCGTAGCGGCGGGTCAGCAGCCGCGAATCGAGGATCACCACGCGGCCGGTGTCGGTGGAGGTGCGGATCAGGCGACCAGCGAACTGGGTCAGCGTGCGCAGCGCATGCGGAATGGCGATCAGGTTGAACGCGTTAAGCCCGCGCCCCTCGAACCACTCGCTGAGCGTGGCGGTCTGCGGATCGGTCGGCACCGCGAACGGCACCTGGGTGATCACCACCGTGGTGCAGGCTTCGCCGGGCAGGTCGAGGCCTTCGCCAAACGAATTCAGCCCGAACAGCACCGAGCCTTCGCCCGCCGCCACGCGACGCAGGTGCTCGTCGATCAGCCGGGTCTTGGACATCTCGCCCTGCACCAGCACCCGCTTGCGGCGCGCGGCCGACATCAGCCCGGCCACCTTCTCCATCTTCCAGCGCGAGGTGAACAGCACCATCGAGCCCTTGGCCCAGTCCAGTTCGGTGTCGAGGTAACGCGCCACTTCGCGCGGGTGGCCTTCGCGGTCGTCCGGCGTGACCGGGAACTTCGGCACGATCAGCTCGGCCTGGTTGGGCAGGTCGAACGGCGACGACAGCGAGACCATCTCCGCCTCTTCGGGAATGCCGTTGTCGATCGCCAGCGACTGGAAGTCGCCGCCGCCGGTCAACGTCGCCGAGGTCATCACCACCGAGTCCACTTCATCCCACAGCAGTTTGCGCAGCACGTGCGCGGCCGACACCGGCGAGCCGTGCAGCACCAGGTCGCGATCGCGGGTGGCAGTCACCCAGCGCGCCATCGGCGGCGCGCCATCCTTGTCCTCGCGGCGCCACGCCTGCCACAGGTTGTACTGCTGCTCGATCATTTCCAGCGCCATGCCCAGGTTGCGCTGCAGGCGCTCGCGCGCGGCATCGTCCTGCTTGCCCTTGGCCACCTGCGCGGTGGCGGCATGCGCCCAGTTGTAGAGGCTGCGGGTGTCGTCGGCCAGCGCTTCGATCGGCTCGCGCCAGGCCTCGGGCAGGCGGCCGTTGGCGGCGCGCCACATCGGTTCCTCGTCGGCCGGTGCCGGCATCCATACCCGTTCGATGTGGTCGCGGAACGCACGCAGCTGCTTGGCCACGTTGCTGGCGACGTCGATCGCTTCGTTGGGCAGCAGGTTGCCCAGGCGGTCCTTGTCGACCGCGCGGTAGGCACCGGCAATCAGGATCTGCAGGCGGCCTGTGCGCTTGGCCATCTCGTCCAGCGCCAGGCTGGCCGCGCCCTGGTCGATCGCCACGTTGCCGATGTGATGACCTTCGTCCAGCACCAGCAGCATGTCCGACGGCGGTGCGATCAACGGCTGGCCGTTGTCGCTGTCGCCGATCGACAGCGCTGACAGCAGCAGCGCGTGGTTGGTGACCACGATCTGCGCGTCGCGCACCGTGTTGCGCGAACGCAGCACCGCGCATTGCGCCGAATAGGCGCAGCGGCGCCCGGCGCAACCCGAAGCCGGCGTGGTGATGCGACTGCGCAGGCCGGGGCTGATGGTCTCCGGCGCGTTGTCGATGTCGCCATCCCAGCTGCCACCGGTGAAGGCATCGGTCAGGCGCTTGGCGATATCCATCTCGATCGGCGCCAGTGGCCGGTCGAACAAGGGTGCGTCATCCTCGAACATGCCGCCCTGCGAGCCCTCGCCCTGCGCTTCGGCAGCATTGCGCGTGCACAGGTAGCGGGTACGGCCCTTGGCCAGCGCGACAGTCGCTTCCAGGCCGGTGGCCTTCAGGAAATTCGGGATATCGCGCTCGACCAGCTGCGACTGCAGCGCCACGGTGCCGGTACTGATCACCAGCTTCTTCTTGCTGGCCAGCGCAATGGGTACGCCTGCGGTGAGATAGCCCAGGCTCTTGCCAACGCCGGTGGGCGCCTCGACCACGCCGACGCCACCGCTTTTCGACAGCGCGCGCGACACCACGCCGATCATCTGGCTCTGCGAGCGGCGGGTGGAGAAGCCGGGCGTATTGGCCTGCAGCGTCGTGTACGCCTTGCGGATCGCGTCCTTCAAGGGGTCATCGAGCGTGCGCGGAGCGGCGACGGTTTCGGTCACGCCGGGAAGTACCGTGGCTGGATCAGGCCGGTCATTGTCGCATGGCCGGCCGCGTTCACCGTCGCTGGCACCCTGAACGGGCCAGCGACGACGCCAGGCGGCGGTCACGGTCCGATGGGCGGACCGCTCAAGGGCCAGATACGCCGGGCATGGCCCGGCGCTACCGGTCAGGATGCCGGGATCGAACGGGTACGCAGCAGGCGCACCAGCGCCCACACCAGCAGCACCACGCCGATGGCCTCGACCATCGCCAGCGCGAAGTGCAGCACGCCAAGGATGGCACTCATGCCCGAGATGGCGTCGAAGTTGCCGCTGTTGATCAACCACATCGGCAGGATGCCGGCGGCCATGCCGCCGAGGCTGGACAGCAGCAACAGCACCAGACCGACCAGGGCGCCTGTGCGGGTGGCATCGCGTGGTGCACCGACCACCCAGACCAGGCCCACGCACAGTGCGATCAGCACCGGCAGGCGCACGCCCACGATGCTCAGCACCGTCACCATCAGGGTCGTGTTGTCCATCGATCAGTCCTCGCCGGCAAGCACGGCGGCACCCTGCCGCAACGTCTGGTAGACCTCGTCGGTCTGCGGGCGCACACCGTGCCACTGCAGGAAGCTCTCGGCGGCCTGCTCGACCAGCATGCCCAGGCCGTCCACGGTATTGCGGCAGTTCGCTGCGCGCGCCCAGGCCAGGAAGGCGATGGCGGCCTCGCCGTAGTTCAGGTCGACGGCGGTGGTCATCGAGTTGACCAGCGACAGTGGCAGCTTGAACTCAACGTCGCGGTCGCGGCCGGCCGAGGTGGCGTTGACGATCAGCTCGAAGTCGCCCAGCTCGCGCAGGTCTTCCCAGTAGCGGCTGATCGCGCGGCCCGGCTCGCCCATGGCGTCGATCAGTTCATCGGCGCGTTCCGGCGTACGGTTGACCACCACCAGTTCGGTGATTCCAGCATCGAGGAAGGCCGGAGCGACGCTGCGCGCGGAGCCACCGGCACCGATCAGCAGCATGCGGCGGCCACGCAGGTCCAGGCCGTGGCGGTCGGTCAGGTCGCGCACCAGGCCGATGCCATCGGTGGTGTCACCATGCCAGCGGTCGCCCTTGCGCAGCAGCGTGTTGACCGAGCCGGCGCGGCGCGCGCGCGCGGTCAGCGTGGTGCACACCGAGAACGCGGCTTCCTTGTGCGGCGAGGTGACGTTGGCGCCGACACCACCGTCGGCGGCGAAGGCTTCCAGGCCGGCCAGAAACGCATCCGGGGCCAGGTCGATCGCGCGGTAATCCACCGCGATGCCTTCCTGGCGACCGAACGTGGCATGGATCTGCGGCGACTTCGAGTGGGCAACGGGGTGTCCGAAGACGGCGTAACGGTCGGTCATGGAATCCTCAAGCTGGCTAGACTGGTGCTCTTTCGTGCACGGACCCGGATGATGCGCATCACCCCGCCCCTGCTGGTGCTTGCCGCCAGTCTACTCTCTGCCCCCGTGGCGATGGCGTTGAACGAGTACGGCATCGAAGGCATGGGCGTGGTCTCGACCCGCGCCGACGAGGGCCGCGCCACGATCAGCGCCGATGGCCAGCGCATCGTCTTCGCCCGCCGTGGCGAGGCCGGTTGGGGCCTGTGGGAGGCGCGCGTGGTCGACGGCCGCTGGCAGCAGGCGCAGGCCTTGCCGGTAGGCGTGGCCGGTGAGGCCCGTGATCCCTACTTCAGCCGTGACGGCCGCTGGCTGCTGTTCTCGGCCGGCCGCGAGGGCAAGCTGGCGCTGTACCGGGCCGCGCTGGCTGCCGATGCCCGGCTGGGCAGCGCGCAGGCCCTGGCCGGTGATGGCGGGCGCCGGGAAGAACGCGGGCCGGCCCTGAGCGCGGATGGCCAGCGGCTGCTGTTTGCTCGGCAGCAGGGCGGTAGCGCGGGCTGGGACCTGTTCGTGACCACGTTGGATGCCCAGGGCAGGCGTGGCCCTGCAACGGCGTTGACCGCGTTGAACAGCGGCGATGACGAGACCGATGGCGACTGGCTGGGCCATGACGGCGCAGTGGTGTTCAGCCGCGGCAGCGGCAGCACCGCGCAGGTGTGGAGCAGCGGCTGTGCGTGGACCGGTGCGGCGCTGCAGCCATTGGGGCTGTCGTTCAACCAGGCCGGCGGCTGGACCGGCGCGCCGGTGATCGACAACGCCAAGCCCGGCGAGATGATGGTCGCCAGCAGTGCGGCGAAGGCACCGCGTGCCGGCGGCGTGGACGTATACCGGTTGGCCGTGCCGAAGGTGGCGGCGGTGGCCGGGTGCATGCCGTAGATCCACGCCACGGATGGATGATCGTTTGGTAGATGCCAACCTTGGTTGGCATGCGGGAAAGCGCCAACCAAGGTTGGCGGCTACCAGAACGTGAGGGTCAGCGCGACAGTACCTTGGCGCGCTGCTGCTCGTATTCCAGCTCGCTCAGCTGGCCGTTGTCCTTGCGCTGGTTCAGCGCGGCCAGCTCGGCCTGCACGCTGTCCGGCAGGGCCTGCTCACGGGCCACGTGACGGGCGGCGGAGAGCTGCTCCGGCGGGCGCTTGCCGGCCCGCCAGGCGGCGATGAAGACACCGACGATGATGGCGCCGAACACCAGCGTACCGATGCCCCAGATCAGCCATTGCATCCATCCCAGTTCGGGTCCCATCGCGTAGTCCTCTGTCTATCGTGGCGCTATTGTCAGCGCTCGCGCAGCCATCGCGCCACCTGCGGCGCGAAATAGGTCAGCACGCCGTCGGCACCGGCCCGCTTGAAGCCCAGCAGCGACTCCAGCACGCAGGCGCGCTCGTCCAACCAGCCATTGGCGAAGGCGGCCTTCATCATCGCGTACTCGCCGCTCACCTGGTAGGCGAAGGTCGGTACGCCGAACGTCTCCTTCACCCGGCGCACCAGGTCCAGGTACGGCATGCCCGGCTTGACCATCACCATGTCGGCGCCCTCTTCCAGGTCCAGCGCAATCTCGCGCAGCGCCTCGTCGCCGTTGGCCGGGTCCATCTGGTAGGTCTTCTTGTCGGCCTTGCCGAGGCTGGCCGCGCTGCCCACCGCATCGCGGAACGGACCGTAGAACGCCGAGGCGTACTTGGCCGAGTAGGCCATGATGCGCACGTTGATGTGGTTGTCGGCATCCAGCGCACGACGGATCGCGCCGATGCGGCCGTCCATCATGTCCGACGGCGAGACGATGTCGACACCGGCTTCGGCGTGCGATACCGACTGCTTGACCAGCGCCTCGACGGTGATGTCGTTCAGCACATAGCCCTTGTCGTCGATGATGCCGTCCTGGCCGTGCGTGGTGTACGGGTCCAGCGCCACGTCGGTCATCACCCCCAGCTCCGGGAAGCGTGACTTCAGCGCGCGGATCGCACGCTGTGCCAGGCCGTCCTCGGCCCACGCCGCCGACGCGTCCAGCGACTTCAGCGACGGGTCGATCACCGGGAACAGGTCGATCACCGGGATGCCCAGCTCCAGCGCCTCTTCGGCCACCTTCAGCAGCTCTTCGATCGACAGCCGCTCCACGCCCGGCATCGACGGTACTGCGGTGCGGCCGGCCAGTTCGTGCACGAACACCGGGTAGATCAGGTCGTCGGTAGTCAGCGTGTTCTCACGCATCAGGCGGCGCGAGAACTCGTCGTGACGCATGCGGCGCGGGCGGTAAAGCGGGTGGGACATGGCAGGCTCCGAGGAGTGGCTATTGCAACAGGTAACCCTGCGGCAGCAGGGGTTCAGGCAAGGGGCGTTCGCCGAGCGCGTCGAGCTGGTCGATCTCGATCGTGCGCACCAGCGCGTCCAGCGGCAGGTCGTTCGGCTCCAGGCCGAACGGGTCTTCCATTTCTTCGCCCAGCTGGTCCAGGCCGAAGAAGGCATAGGCCAGCACCGCCGACAGCACCGGCGTGCCCCAGCCCAGCGAACTTGCCAGGCCGAACGGCAGCAGCACGCAGAACATCCATGCACAGCGGTGCAGCAGCAGGGTGTAGGCAAACGGCAGCGGTGTGGTGAGAATGCGCTCGCAGCCGGCCTGGATCGACGACATCGCGTGCAGGCGTTCTTCCAGCTGGGTGTAGAGGATCGGGTCCAGCTCACCGCTGCGCAGTGCCTGCGCCAGTTCGGCGGCGATCATTGACAACAGCGCGTCGGGCACGTTCTCGCGCTGGCCCAGCTGTTCGCGCTGGCGCTTGTCCAGCCATGGCAAGGCCACCAGGGCGACGATACGCCCGCGCAGGCGACCGGCCAGGGCATGGGCGAAGGCGGTGGTGAGGTAGGCGATGCGGCGACGACGGCCGGTGTCATCGGCCAGCAGCAGGTTTACCTGGCGGGCCAGCGATCGCGATTCGTAGACCAGCTGGCCCCACAGCTTGCGGCCTTCCCACCAGCGCTCGTAGCAGGCGCTGTTGCGGAAGCTGAGGAAGATCGACAGCACCAGGCCGAGCAGGGTGAACGGTGTGACCGAGACGCGCTCGATGCCGGTCGGCGGTGCCAGTTCCACCACTGCGGCCACGGCGATGGACAGGATCAGGATGGCCAGCACCTTCGGCGCGATCGCTTTTACGATCGAGCCGCGCAGGATGTACAGCAGTTGCCAACCGTGGGGACGGGGTCGGATGATCATGGGGCAGCCGCGCCGGGCGCGGATTCACAGGCACGCGGGGGGCTCGCGCAGCCATTCATTGTACGCCCCTGCCCGGCCACGGGCCGTGCGCCTGCGACGCCCTGTCGCACCCCGGCCCGGGATCAGATCACGCCGCCGCCCAGGCCCAGGCGCAGGATGCCAACCACCACCACGATGCCGTTCAGCACCAGCCCGGCCCAGGCCCGCCCACGCTTGGTCGGATGGGTGAACAGGATGCCCAGCGCGGCGATCACCGCACCGACGGCGGCGAACGGGATCAGGAACCAGTTGCCCCAGCCCAACAGCGGAATCAGCGCCAGGATCATCCACAACAGCGCCAGTACGCCCCACAACAGACTGATTACACCCATTCCGCTCTCCCGCAGTTGGTTCCTGCCCCAACCATAGACGTTCCCGCTGCCGCCGCCTACTGCCATTGGCGGGGCTGTCACCCGCGCCGTGCTAGCGTACTGCCGTGCGTGCCCTGGCCCGGGTGTTGGCGCCGATTCAGAGTGGCCCGCCGATGATCGCAACCAGTCCTACAGGGGTCGTGCCATGAACATCCGTTGGGCCGCGTTGGCGGCCATCCTGCTGGTCGCCGCGGGCTGTGCCAGCACCTCCAAGGTGATGCTGGGCCGCGCCCGCGCACCGATCGATCCGGCGCTGGTGCAGATCTATTCAACGCCGCCGGCCGGCTCACAGGAAATCGCCCAGCTGGAATCAGCATCTGCGGTGGGCTTCGGCACCCAGGGCCAGACCGATGCCGCCGTGGCCCGCCTGAAGCGCGAGGCCGCGGCGCTGGGCGCCAATGGCGTGGTGCTGGTGGGCGTGGGCAGCAGTGGCTCGCCGGTGGGCATGTCCGTCGGCGCCGGTTCGTTTGGCTCGCATGTCGGTGGCGGGGTAGGCATTGGTATTCCGACCACGCAGAAGCGCGCCGCCGGCGTCGCGATCTGGGTGCCGAATCCGGCACCGCCCGCGCGGTTGCCGACGCAGGTGATCACACCGCAACCGCAGCGGTGACCCTCTCGGGTCACCGCCGGTAGTGCCGGCCGCTGGCCGGCAACCTCAGCACCCTGTCCAACGCCCAGCGGATGCCGGCCAGCGGCCGGCACTACCGGGCAACGTTCAGCGCTTGTACTTCGGCACGAACACCTTGTTCACCGCATCGGCCAGCTGGTCCGGCGGCAGCAGGCCCTGGTCGAGCAGGAAGTTGTTGAACGCCAGGCGGTCGAACTTCGCGCCCAGTGCCAGCTCGGTCTGCATGCGCAGTTCCAGGATGCGGGTGTAGCCGTAGAAGTAGCTTCCGGCCTGGCCCGGCATGCGCACCATGTAGCGGTCCAGTTCCTGGGTGGCCATTGCCTTGGACAGGCCAACCTGCTCCATCAGCACGCGCTCGCCATTGGCACGATCGGTCAGGCCAAGGTTGAGCATCGGGTCGAGCATCGCGCGCGCGGCACGCAGCAGGCGGAACTGCAGGGCGATCATCTGACCGTCCAGCGGCTCGTACGGCACCATCTCGGCTTCGGCGTACAACGCCCAGCCTTCCACGTTCACCGAATTGAACGCGAACATGGTGCGCGCCAGCGAAATGCCGCGCTCGACCATCGCGGTGAACTGCAGTTCGTGGCCGGGACGCCCTTCATGCGCGCTCAGCGTCCACGCCGCCGCGCCGAAGTTGAAGTCGTCGTACTGCGCACCCGGACCGGCGGCCGGATTGCCCAGCGGCAGCACGAAGGTGCCCTGCTGCCCGGTGTTGTTGACCAGCGGCGCCGGCAGGAAGTGCGGCGCCGGGCTGGCGGCGCTCTCGGCGGCCGAACCCAGGCGCATCTGCATGGCACGCTTGGGCACGTCGACGATGGCGTGCTCGCGGATCAGCGGATCGATCGCGTCGATCACCTTGCGGTAATGGCCTTCCAGATGATCGTCGGCGATCTTGTCAGCCTTCAGCGCACGGATCACCGCCACCGGGTCGCTCGGGTCGGCTACCTTCAGGCCCTTGTCTTTCACCACCAGCGGCGCCAGCTGCTGCATCGCCGAGCGGGTTTCCATGAATTCCAACTGCGCGCGCTGCATCAGCAGCTTCGGGTCGATGTCGATGCCGACCTGCTTGAGCTGGTACGCGTACAACGGTGCCGGCAGGCGTGCATCGGTGCGCGCCTTCGGCAGCACGGTCGAGCGCGTCCAGCTGGCGTAGTCCTTCATCTGCCCGGCCAGGGCCTTCATCGCTTCATCGGCACCGGCGATCTGGTACTTCTTCAGCAGCGACTCGATGCCGGTGATGTAGGTCTCGACGTTGTCCAGCGACTGCTGCACTTCGATCTTCGTCGGCTGCAGCAGGCTGCTGTCCTTCAATCGCTCTTCATAGCGCTGGCGCGCCAGCGTGGTGAACGCGGTGCCACCCGGCTGCAGGCCGGCATAGGCCTTGAGGCGGTCGATCGCCTTGGCCCGGCGCTCGGCCGGCACCTGATCGGACAGCAGCAGGTTGAGGCCGCTGAACACCGTCTGCGGCGCATCGCTCCACGGCAGCAGGTACTTCTCGTTGAGCTCGCTGCCTTCGATGTTCTGGTTGGCGGCGTGGATCATGATCTCCAGGTCCTGGCGGACATTGGGATCCTTCTCGGTGGCCAGCTTCGCCTTCAGTTCGTCGCGTGCCTTGGCCATGGCGGCGCGGTAGCGCGCATCATTGTCCGGGCCTAGGTCGGCCACCTTGTCGTCATAACCGGGAACGCCGAAGAAGCCGGTTTCCTCTGGCTGGAAAGGGCCCTGCGCATCGAGCAGGATCTGCGCCAGCGCATTGCTGCGGGCGACCCAGGCCGGGCTGGCCGGAGTGGCGGCCTTGGCGGCGGGTGCCGCCAGCGCCGGTGGCGCGGACAGCAGCGGGGCGGCAGTCAGGGCCAGGGCAACGGCCAGCGCAATCGGCTTCATGGGACACTCCAGCAAAGGGTTGCCCGCAAGTTACGCGCTCAGGGCGGCGGCGACAATCGGCTGGAGGTCACGGCGCGGCTGATGGGTAGAGTCGACTGTCAGTCGACTATCGCGCGCAGCGCGGGGTTTTCAGGCGTCTTGTGGAGAGCAGTCGACCAACAGTCGACTCTACATGGTCGCCCTTACCCGGTCGCGTGACCGAAGGTCACAGCGCGGCGGTCAGCGGGCATTCGCCGCGATCACGGCAGGCCTGCAGCTCGCACTCCCCCGCAGCCTCGTCGTCATCCAGTGCAGTCAGGTCGAAGGTCTGCTTGTCTTCGGCCAGTACATACATCACCGGGTAATCCCAGACTTCATCGCGGCGGCTGCCCTGCACGAACAACCGGCCGTGCGCATGCGGTCCTTCCAGCGCAACGGTCAGGCCGACGTCGCGCTGGCCGTTCATCGCGGTCTGCATGCTGCCCAGCGGCATCGATTCGATATGCAGCGGCTCGCCGAAGGCTTCCACCAGTTCGATGCTGCAGCCCGCGCGACGCAGCGCTTCGCGCATCGGTGGGCTCTCGCGTGCCGCCTCGCTCCAGCGCAGCACGCTCCAGGCCACCACACCGCCTACGCCGCCCAGCACCAGCACGACCATCAACGGCATCGCCCAGCGCCAGTGACGGCACCACCAACCGGTGGAGGCCTGTCCAGGGGTGGGAATCGGTGGTGGCAGGGTCATGGCGGGCTCCTTCCCGGCTGATGATCAGGGTTTCAGGCAACGTCCCAGGAAGGCTTCGGCGACGCGGTAGCGATGCAGCGCATCGGCACCGGACAGGCCGTGCTTGGCACCCGGATAGGTCATCAGTTCGAACGGCTGTGCACGCTTCTGCAGCGCACTCATCAGGCTGGTCGAGTTGGTGAACAGCACGTTGTCATCGGCCATGCCGTGGATCAGCAGCAGCGGCGAGCGCAGGCCGTCGATATGGGTCAGCACGCGCGCTTCGCGGTAACCCGCTTCGTTGCGCGCCGGCAGGTCCATGTAGCGTTCGGTGTAGTGGCTGTCGTACAGGCCCCAGTCGGTCACCGGCGCACCGGCCACGCCACAGGCGTACTGGTTCGAGGCCTTGGCCAGCAGCATCAGGGTCATGTAGCCACCGTTGGACCAGCCCTGCACGCCGATGCGCGCCGGGTCCACCCATGGTTGCTGCTTGAGCCAGGCCACGCCACGCAGCTGGTCGGTCACTTCCACCGTGCCCTGCTTGCCATACAGCGCACCACCGAAGTCGCGGCCACGGCGCGGGGTGCCGCGGTTGTCCAGCGAGAACACCACGTAGCCCTGCTGGGCCAGGTACTGGTTGAACAGGTGGTCACCACGGCCGGGCCAGCTGTCGGTGACGGTCTGGCTGGCCGGGCCGCCATACACGTACACCGCCACCGGGTAGCGCTTGGACGGATCGAAGCCGGCCGGCTTGATCAGGCTGTAGTTGAGCGGGGTCTTGCCGTCGGCCGCGGTCAGCGTGCCGAACTCGATCGGGCGCTGCGCATCGCGGTAACGCGCATACGGATGCTTGGGATCGGCCAGGTCGTTCTCGAGCAGGGTGGCGATCTTCTCGCCGTTGGCGCGGAACAGCTCGATCTGCGGCGGCGTGGTGCTGTTGGACCAGCTGTCGACATAGACGCTGGCGTTGCGGGCGAAGCTGGCGCTGTGCATGCCCGGTGCCTTGGACAGGCGCTGCGGCTCGCCGCCCTGCAGCGACACCGCGTAGATCTGGCTTTCGCGCGAGGTCTCGATGCCGGCACGGAAGTAGGCCTTGCCGGCCTTCTCATCAACCGCCAGCAGTTCGTCTACCGGCCAGTTGCCGTGGGTCAGCGCGGTGGCCTTGCCCTTGCTGTCGATGCGGTACAGGTGCTGGAAACCGGTGCGCTCGGACGACCACAGCACGCTCCCGTCGTCGAGGAAACGCAGGCTGTTGTGCAGCGGCACCCAGGTCGGGCTGGTTTCGTGGGCGAGCACGCGCTGGTGGTTGGACTCGAGTGCCACTTCCACCAGGTCCAGCTGCCTCTGGTCGCGCGACTGGCGTTGGAAGCTCAGGTGCTGCGCATCGCGCCAATCGACGCGGGCCAGGTAGATGTCCTGTTCCTTGCCCAGGTCGACCCAGCGCGGCTGCGCATCGGCGGCCGGCGCGATCACGCCCAGCTGCACGCGCACGTTGGCGTCGCCGGCGGCCGGGTAGCGCTGCTCGATCACATCGGTGCGGTCGGCATAGACCTCGTAGCGCTTCTGCACCGGCACCGGCGATTCATCGATGCGGGCAAAGGCAATCGCCGAATCATCCGGCGCCCACCAGTAACCGGTGTGGCGGTCCATCTCCTCGTCAGCGACGAACTCGGCGACGCCGTTGCCGATGATGGCGCTGCCATCACGGGTCAGCTGCAGCTGCTTGCCGCTGGCCAGATCGATCACCCACAGGTTGCGGCCACGAATGAAGCTGACGAAACCTCCCTTGGGCGACAGCTTGGCGTCGGTGGCGAAGCCCTCGCCATGGGTCAGCTGGCGTACTGCAGCCTGGCCCTGCTGCTTGAGGTCGTACAGGTACAGCTCGCCGCCCAGCGGGAACAGCAGGCGCTGCGCGTCCGGCGACCACTGGTAATCGACGATGCCGGTCATCGCGGCGATGCGCTGGCGCTCGCGGCGGGCCTTTTCCTCATCGCTGAGGGTCTCGGTGCCGGGCAGCACCACCTTCGAATCCACCAGCAGGCGGGTCTGGCCGCTGCCGATGTCGTAGGTCCACAGGTCCAGTTGGTTGCGGTCGCTGTCCTTGCCGCGCAGGAAGCTGACCTGCGAACCGTCGGGAGCGACCTTCGGCTTCATCAGGGTCGGGCCGGACAACGGCAACGGGCCGGTGATGGCTTCCAGGGTCAGCTTTTCAGCGTGGGCGGCAGTACTGGTGGCGAGCATGAGGGCGAGCGAAGCGAACAGGTGGCGCATGGAGGATCCCGGCAAACGGCAGGTCCGCCCCCGGTGGGTGCGGGGCGGTCGTCCCCCATCCTAACCAAGCCCGTGCGGGAAGGCAGCATGACCTTCTGCCCATGCCGCGGTGCTGGGGTCAGAGCCCTTTGCGCTGCAAAGGGATCCGCCCCCGCGGCGGGTCAGCGCTGGCCGAACAGATGCTTGCGCTCTTCGTCGCTCAGCGGCTTGCCCGCGTTCGGGTTCACCTGCTCACGCAGGGCATAGGCGCGCTGGGTGGCCGGACGCGCAGCAATCGTTTCATGCCAGCGCTTCAGGTTCGGGAACGCGGCGAAATCCACCGGCAGCTTGTCGTAGGCACCGATCCACGGGTAGCTGGCCATGTCGGCAATGGTGTAGTCATCGCCGGCCAGGAAGGCGTGCTGGGCCAGGCGCTTGTCCATCACCCCGTGCAGGCGGCGTACTTCGTTGTCGTAGCGCTCGATCGCGTAGGGGATCTTTTCCGGCGCGTACACATTGAAGTGGCCCATCTGGCCGCTCATCGGGCCCAGGCCGGCCATCTGCCAGAACAGCCACTCCAGGGTGGTGACGCGGCCGCGCGGGTCGCTGGGCAGGAACTGACCGGTCTTCTCGGCCAGATACAGCAGGATCGCGCCGGACTCGAACACGCTCTGCGGGGCGCCGCCGTCGGCCGGGGCATGGTCGACGATGGCCGGCATCTTGTTGTTGGGCGAGATGGCCAGGAACTCCGGCTTGAACTGGTCGCCCGAGCCGATGTTGACCGGGTGGATGCGGTACTCCAGGCCGGCTTCTTCCAGCAGCAGGGTCACTTTGTGGCCGTTCGGGGTGGGCCAGTAATACAGGTCGATCATGGCGGCGGCTCGGGGTGCGGAAAGGAACCTGAAGTCTAGTGCGTGAGTTGGGTTGGCACCGTCACGGCAGGTCGGTAACCTCGCCACTCCCCCGCAACGCAGCATCCTCCGCATGAGTGCAAACCGCCCGCCGCTCTCCCCGCTGTCCACGCTGATCTTCGCCTCGCGCTGGCTGCAGCTGCCGCTGTACCTGGGCCTGATCGTGGCGCAGTGCGTCTACGTGTTCCTGTTCGGCAAGGAACTGTGGCACCTGATCTCGCATTCGGCCTCGATGGGTGAACAGCAGATCATGCTGATCGTGCTGGGCCTGATCGACGTGGTGATGATCTCCAACCTGCTGGTGATGGTGATCGTCGGCGGCTACGAGACCTTCGTCTCGCGCCTGCGCCTGGAAGGCCACCCGGACCAGCCGGAATGGCTGAGCCACGTCAACGCCAGCGTGCTGAAGGTGAAGCTGGCGATGGCGATCATCGGCATCTCCTCGATCCACCTGTTGAAGACCTTCATCGCCAGTGGTGCGCTGGGTGGCATTCCGCTGTGCACCCCGGAGCAGATGAGCGTGGCCGCGGCCAACATCGGTGTCGCCCGCTGCTCGATGCTGACCCAGGAAGGCGTGCTGTGGCAGACCATCATCCACTGCGTGTTCATCCTGTCGGCGATCGGCATCGCCTGGACCGACAAGCTGATGTCCAACAGCCACAGCAAGGCGCACGACAAGGCGCACGACCACTGATGTAGCGACCGCCAGCGGCGCATTGCCGCTGCCCTGTTCCGGCCATCGCCCTTGTACGCGGCGGTGGCCGGGATGCTAGATTGCTCCCTCGCCGTTGCCGGCGGTGGCGTCGGGAAACGTCACCCTGCCGCGCCCGGACCGCTGGTCCCGGCCATGCATATCAATGATTTACGTCACGTCGTCTTCTAGAGGGGAGCAGGATGTCGCACGTCTCAACGATCACCGCCGCGCGCCGGTGGCTGCCGGTTGCCCTGGCACTGGCGCTGGCCGCCTGCTCGGGCAAGGAAGAAACCCCGGCGCCCGCACCCGCCACTACGCCCGCCGCGGCTGCATCAACAGCACCGGTGGTCGCCGCCAAGGTGCAGTCGATGGGCACCGAACAGCTGCGCGAATCGGCCAGCCAGGCGCTGCGTGAGAACCGCATGTATGCGCCGGCCGGCGACAACGCCATCGAGTACTACCTGGCACTGCGCGACAAGACGCCGGACGACGCTTCGGTGAAGAGCGCGCTGACCGATCTGCTGCCCTACACCCTGATCGCCGCCGAGCAGCACCTCGGCCGTGAGGACTACCCCGAGGCGCAGCGCCTGGTAGCGCTGATCGAAAAGGTGGACGCCTCCGCCCCTGCCCTGCCGCGCCTGAAGGAAGGCCTGGCCAAGGGCGTGGAGAACGCGGCCAAGCGCACCGAGACCGAAGCTGAAAAGGCGAAGAAGGACGCCGAAGACCGGACCAAGCAGCAGGCCGAACAGCAGCGCCTGACCGAGCAGCGCGCCAAGGAGGCCGATGCGGCCAAGCAGATCGCCGCGCAACAGGACGCCGCGCGCCGCGACAACGAGCGCCAGGAAGCCGAGCGCCAGGCCACCGCCCGCCGCGAGGCCGAACAGAAGCAGCAGCAGGCGGCCGCCCAGCAGGCCAGTGCCGCACGCCAGGCCACGGCAGCGGCGGCACCGAGCCTGCGCCCGGTCAGCACGCCGGCACCGCGCTATCCGGCCGAGGCACTGCGCGCCGGGACCTCCGGCGAAGTACTGGTGGAAATCACCGTCGGCACCGACGGATCCGTGATCAATGCCCGCGTGCTGCGCGCAACGCCGTCGCGCGTCTTCGACCGGGAAGCGATGAACGCAGTGAAGCGTTGGCGTTTCGAACCGGTCAGCGCACCGGTCACCACCCGCCGCACGCTGGTGTTCGCACCGGGCGGCTGAGCGGGTAACGCCGGGCCACGCCCGGCGGCAGTTGTTGCCCACAGGGCCCGGAGCGTTCCGGGCCTTGTCCGTTTCAGCAGACGCTGTCGATCAGGCGTTGCAGCGCCGGATCACGCGCAGCCAGCACCTGGAACAGGCCCAGTGCGTGCAGGCCCGGCAACAGTGCGCGCAGGTCGGCCTCGGCAGTGGTGCGGAGGGTGGGATCACTGGCCGGGTCCTGCCAGTCGCGGACGCTGGCAAGAAAGGCGCCAACACTGCCCTTGCGCACAGTGAGCCCGTTCACCTGCACGTCGTTCTGGTGATCGGGGAGGATGTCCTGTGGCTGCATGGTGTGGTGCTCCATTGAGGGGAGCCCAGTGTCAGGCTTGCCGTTCGACTGTTCTGCCGTATAACTGCCACACGATATGGCAGAACAGACATCCTCCGCATTGATTGACCCGGCGCTGGCCGATGCCGCCGACGGCCCGGTGTTGCTGGGGGCGCAGCTGCGCCTTCCGGGTCCGCGCCGCACGGCACGCCACCAGCACGCCCGCGGGCAGCTGCTGGGTGCACATCAGGGCCTGCTGCGGATCGAGGTCGGCGACCTGCACTGGCTGCTGCCGGCGGGTCATGTCGCCTGGATACCACCTTCGCTGCCCCACGCACTGGCCAGCACCAGTGCGTTCGACGGCTGGAGCCTGTACTTCAGCGCGCAGGCCTGCACCGACCTGCCTGCAGCCCCTCGCATCTTCCAGCCCGTGCCGCTGCTGCAGGCCGCGGTGATCCGGGCGTTGCAGTGGCCGCATGTTCCGCTGGATGCCACACAGGCGCGACTGGCCGGGGTGATCGCCGATGAGATAGCCGCCAGCTCGCCATTGCCGCTGGCCCTGCCGCAACCGCGCGACCGTCGCCTGCGCCGGATCGCTGCCGCACTTGCACGTTCACCGGACGACCTTCGCAGCGTCGAGGACTGGGCGGCCGTGATTGGACTGTCCAGTCGCAGCCTGGCGCGCCATTGGCTGGCCGAGACCCACATGACGCTGAGCCAATGGCGGCAACGCCTGCGGGTGCTGCTGGCACTGCCACGCCTGCTGGCGGGAGAACCGGTGATCAGCGTCGCGCTGTCGATGGGCTACGACACACCCAGTGCCTTCATCGCCGTGTTCAAGCGCGAGATGGGGGTGACGCCTGCACGCTACGGAAAAGGGGACGGAGGGGATTAAGTCGCTTCTACCCTCCCCCACACAATCTCGCGGCATCGCCTGATGCCCTCCGCAGCCACGGTCGCCGCACGCTGGTCACTCCTCGGACCCGTGAGCTCCCATGCCTCGACAAGCACGCCTGATGTTGGCCGGCCAGCCCTACCACCTAACCCAGCGCGGTGTGAACAAGGGAGCGATCTTCGTTGACGATATAGACCGCCAGTTGTTTCTGCATCTGTTGCACGGCGCCTTCCTGAAACACCATGTCGCGCTGCACGCATACGTACTGATGGGCAATCACGTCCATCTATTGGCCACACCCTCCACTCAGGTCGGCTTGGCCAACGCGATGCGGATGCAGGGCAACAACTATGTCCAGGCATTCAATCAGCGGCATGAGCGCAGCGGACCTCTCTGGCAGGGCCGATTCCATTCTTCGATGGTGGACAGCGACGCCTATCTGCTCAGCGTTTATCGCTACATCGAACTCAATCCCGTTCGCGCAGGCATGGCAGCCCATGCGGAAGATCACCCATGGTCGAGCGTGCACGGAAACCTGCAGCGCCGCGATGATCCGATGCTGACGGAACATCCCGCCTTTCAGGCACTGGCCCCGACCAAGCGACAGCGGACGACGCTCTATGCGCAGTTCCTGCGGGATCTGAATGCGTCCGCTGACCTGCCTGCAATCCGCGCTCACAGTACTGCGCAACATCCATTGGGAAATGCGACGTACCTGCGAATGGTGGAAGAAACACTCGGGCGACCGATGGTGCTGCGCAAGCGGGGACGCCCCCGAAAGGAGGGGACGGGAGAGGCAGAAACGACTTAATCCCCTCCGTCCCTTTTTCCGGTCAGCCCGAGATGGCCAGACGCTCGTTGTGGTAGCGACGCACGGCAGCGAACCACAGCACCGCGGCCAGGCCAAGGCTGGCGCCCAGGTAGATCGCCCACACCGCCGGCGTGATCGTTTCTTGGCGGATCACCTTCAGCAGCATCTGGTTCTGCGACAGGAACGGCACGGCGTACTGCCACAGCTCGCTCTTCAGCGGATAGGCCACCAGCGCATAACCGGGCATCATCGGCAACAGCATCAGCCAGGTCATGTGGCTCTGCGCTTCCTTCATGCTCTTGGCCGCCGCCGACAGGAAGGTCAGCAGCGAGGTACCGATCATCAGCATCGGCAGCATCACCAGCAGCATCTGCAGCATCGAAGCGACGTTCATGTTGAACTGGCGGCCGATGTTGCCGGGCGCGATCTGTGCGCTCACCTTGAATGCCACCAGGGTCAGCAGCAGTGACACGAAGCCGACCACGCAGGCAGCCGCGATCTTGCCGCTGACGATCGCGCTGCGCGAGCCGGGCGTGGCCAGCAACGGTTCCAGTGACTGCCGCTCGCGCTCGCCGGCGGTGGCATCCATCACCAGATAGGCGCCGCCGATGAACGAGGTCAGCGTGAGCAGCACCGGCAGCAGCATCGAGAGGATCATGCCGCGCTTGGCCTCGGCACTGGCCAGGTCCTGGCGTGCCACATCCAGCGGCCGCGCCACCTGCGCGTCAACGCCACGCGCCATCAACCGCAGCGCACCGACCTGGCCGTTGTAGGTGGCCAGCGCCGCTTCCAGCCGCGCACTGGGCACTTCAGCAGCACGGCGGGTACTGTCCTTGATCACTTCCACCAGCGCCGGCTTGCCGTCGGCCCAGTCCTTGCCGAAGTCATCGCTGATGCGCAGCGCCACGTCGATGTCCTGGCTGCGGATGGCCTCGGCCAGGTCCTTCGGCGCCGGTGCGGTATTGAGCCCCTGTGCGGCGAGGAAGCGCACCAGGTTCGGTGCATTCTCCGCACCGATGGTTGGAATCTGCAGCGGCTGTTCGATCTGGGTGCGTACCCGGCTCTCGGCCAGCTTGCCCATGCCCAGCAGCAGCACGGGGTAAAGCAGCGGCCCGAACAGCAGGGTCAGCAGCAGCGTGCGGCGATCACGGGAAAGATCGCGCAGCTCCTTGCGCATTACCGTCATCAGGGTCGACATCATGCTCATGCGTGCAGGCCCTCTTCGCTGCCGATCAGTTTCACGAACGCGTCTTCCAGGTTGGGTTCGCCGGCCTGCGCGCGCAGTTCATCGGCGCTGCCGTCCGCCATCACCGTGCCCTTGGCGATGATCACGATGTGGTCACACAGTGCGCCCACCTCCTGCATGATGTGGCTGGACAGGATCACGCAGCGGCCCTCTTCGCGCAGGCCCAGCAGGAAACGGCGCAGCGCGCGCGTGGTCATCACGTCCAGGCCGTTGGTGGGTTCATCAAGAATGACGTTGCGCGGGTCGTGCACCAGCGCGCGGGCGATCGCGGTCTTGGTGCGCTGGCCCTGCGAGAAGCCATCGGTCTGGCGATCGAGGATGTCACCCATGTCCAAGGCATGCGACAGCACTTCGATGCGTTCGCGGATGCGCTCGGCCGACAGGCCATGCAGCTCGCCGAAGTAGGCGATGTTCTCGCGCGCGGTCAGGCGCTTGTAGACACCGCGCGCATCGGGCAGGACGCCAAGGTGGCGGCGTACTTCCACCGGATTGCGCGCCGCGTCGATGCCATCGACGCTGATGCTGCCCTGATCCGGAGTCATCAGTGTGTACAGCATGCGCATTGTGGTGGTCTTGCCGGCACCATTGGGGCCGAGCAGGCCGGTGATGCGGCCATCCTCGGCACGGAAGCCGACGTTGGCGACCGCCTGGATGCGCCCGGTACGGGTGTCGAAAGCCTTGTGCAGGTTGTCGGCGACGATCATGGTTCCCATCCGTTGAACGAGGTGAACGCCGGCACGTAGCTCAGCGTGTCCAGGCAGCCGGCATCCAGCGCCTTGGCATCGGTCCTGTCGATGAACTGGCCGAGCAGGCGCGGCATGCAGCCGACACTCAGCGTGCCGTGGCCCTGGCCACGGGCGACCAGTGCACGGCCATTCGGCAGGCCCTTGAGTACCTGCTCGGCGTAGCGCGGGGGTGTCACCGGATCCAGTTCACCGGACAGCAGCAGCGCGGGTACCTCGCTGCGCAGCGGCACGGCATTGGCGGCTGGCGCCGGCTGGTGCGGCCATACCGGGCACGCGGCGAAGAACGCGCTGGCCACCTCGTTGCCGAACAGTCGCTCCGGGTCCTCGGCAGGCGCCCTGTAGCGCGGCGCATCCTCGCTGCAGATCACCGACCACTGCATGCCGCGGTTGATCTGGAAATCCATGCTGCGGTTCGCACCACGCGCGAGCGAGGCCAGGGGCGCGTAGCGTCCCTGCGCGGCCTCATCGAGCACCAGCGGCAACAGCGAGGCGTACTGCGGAACGTAGGAGAAAGCGAAGGCCAGACCCACCACGCTGTCCGGATTCAGCACATCCTTGCGGGTCTGATAGGTGCCAGGATCGCGGTACTCGACCGAAACCGGGGCACGGCGCAGTGTCTCGACCACGCTGCGCAGCTGCGCGCGGGTGTCGGTCGGGAAGCGCTTGCTGCAGGCGGCATCCTTGCGGCACTGCGCCGACTGCAGGGCGATCGCATCCTCGAACGTTGTGGCGAAGTCGCCACCCACCACCAGTTCATTGGGCACTACGCCATCGATGACGATGCTGCGGGTGTGCTGCGGGTAAGCGCCGGCATAGCGCTGGGCCACGCGGGTCCCGTAGGAGCCGCCAACCAGGTTGATCCGGTCCACGCCCAAGGCCTGGCGCACGGCGTCCAGGTCGGCGATGGCCTCGGTGGTGGTGTAGAAGCGTGCATCAGCACGCCCCTGCAGCGAGGCCGCGCATCGCTGTGCGTAGTCGCGCAGCGACGCCTCTGTGGGGGCGGCGTCCTCGTCCATCTGCAGTTCCTTGCCGTCCGTGCCGTGGCAGCTGAGCGGATTGGAGCCGCCGGTGCCGCGCTGGTCGATCAGGAACACGTCACGCTGCTTGCGCACCTGGCGCAGCGCGGTATCGACGATGACGGCCACTTCGCTGGCCGCCTGGCCGGGGCCACCGGCCAGGAAGAACACCGGGTCGGGCTGGCTGGAGCCGCTGCTGCCCGATTCCAGCCAGGCGATGCGCAGGCCGATGCGTCGGCCATCGGGCTGTGCACGGTTCTCCGGCACCTGCAGGGTGGCGCACTGCGCCTCGACGTTGGCGCTGGCACCTTCGGTGGACAGCGTACAGGGCTGGAAATCGATCGTGCCGAAGCGGCGGCTTGGTGCATCGCTGGCGCCTTCGGCGCCGGGTGACGGTAACTGGCTGCAACCGGCAAGCATCAGGCTGGCCAACGCTGCGGCCAACGCGAGGTGGTGTCTTTGCATCGTGCTCGTTTCCCCTGGAGGACGTTCCTGGCAACCACGACGGGCTGCCGCGGAAGATGTGACTCAACTTACACGGGCACGGCGTCGTCGGCGATGGGCAAGGCCGAAATCGTCGCCGGAACGGCGCAGACCAGGCGATCGCGACCCTCGGCTTTGGCCCGGTACAACGCGGCGTCAGCCGCTGCCAGCAGCGTCGACAGATCACCTTGGCCCTCGTCCATGGCCAGGCCGATGCTGGCGGTGACCGTCACCGGCCCACCGGCCAGCAATGCAGGGTACTGCTGCAGGCGGGTGCGGATCAGCGCTGCCAACGCCACTGCGTCGCTCGACGTACCGTCGGCCAGGACCAGCACGAATTCCTCGCCCCCATAGCGACCCAACAGGTGTGTCCGCCCCTGCGTGCTGTGCTGCAGCACCGAAGCAAAGTGACGTAGTACCTGGTCACCGGCCAGGTGGCCCCAGCGATCATTGATCCGTTTGAAGTGGTCGACGTCGACCAGCAGCAGGGCCAGCGGCCGTTGCTGCCGGCGCATCAGCTGCAGCTGTGCCTGGCCGTCGGCCAGCAGCGCGCTACGGTTGAGCAGGCCGGTCAGGCCATCAGTGCGTGCCGCATGCCGCAGATCGACCAGCATGCGCTCGACCAGCAGCAGAACCATCGCGAAACAGCGCGCCAGTTCCAGCATCACGCCGGCGATGTAGGTAACGAACATCGGCGAGCCGGTACGCATGATGTCCTCGCCGGCATCGGGTGCCACCGGCAGGAACAGGCGCACGGCGTACAGCACAGCCTCGGCCAGGAACACCGCCGCCGCGAGCCGGCAGCTGGTGCGCTGCTGCGCGGGTGCATGTCGCAGCAGCAGCCATGCGATCCAGCCATCGACGATCAGCGCGAACACACTGAACACCTGCAGGCGCAGGTGCAGGTTCGGCCAGAGCACCAGGAAGGCGAATATGCCTGCCATGAACGCGGCCGCGATCAGCAGCGGCCGCCACAACGGCAACGGCTGCTCCAGGTGCAGTGCCACGCCGCGCAGCATCATCAGGCCACAACCGGCCATCGCCGCATTGCCGGCCAGCACGGCCGGGGCCAGCGGCAGGTACGGCCGCAAGGCCAGCAGGGTCACGCCCACGGTCAGCAGCCACAGGCTGATGGTCCACTGGCGCAGCACCGGTTGCCCGCGCAGCACGACCAGCAGCAACGAGAACCCCACCGCAATGCCGATGCAGAGCAGGAAGCCAAGCACGGTGATGGTGGGGAAATCCAGGGACATGCGGCGCTCGTCGACCGGGGCGGCGCGCGCATCTTAGCGCCTTGTGGTGCAGTCCCCATGGCGTTGTCCGGTCCGAGGGTGATGCGGGGTCGGAAAACGGCGAGCAGGACCGGCGACGCATGGGCAGACTCCGCAGGAAATCCAAGGAGACGTCCGTGCACACCTGGTACCTCGGTGGCCTCGACCACCGCCCCTTCCAGCACCTGTTCGAGAAAAGTGAGCGCGAACTCGCCGCGCTGGGCATCCAGCGTCGCTGGGCCGGCGAGAGCGGCGGCCATCCCTGCCGGATCAGCCTGAGCGATCCACCCAGTGGCAGCGAACTGCTGCTGTTGTCGCATGTCCATCTGCCCCTGCACTCTCCCTATCACGCCTCCGGCCCGATCTTCGTGCAGCGCGGGGTGACCCGTTGCGTGCTGCCAGCGGGCGAGGTGCCTCCCTATGTGCAACGGCGGATGATCTCGCTGCGCGCCTATGACCACGCTGCGCTGATGCTGGCTGCGCAGGTCTGCGCCGGCACCGACGTCGCCACGCAGCTGGACACCCTGTTCGCCGACCCAGCGGTGGCCTTCGTCCAGTTGCACAACGCGGCACATGGCTGCTTTTCGTGCCAGGCCGATCGGATCGACCGCGAGATTGGCCAGCACGATCTCCACGACGTGATCGATGCCACGCCTGTCGCGTGACCGCCAACGCATCCGTTCAGCCCCACGTGAAGCTGGCGGGAAGGGCTTCACACCCACAGTCACGGATCGGCGCTTCCGTGGTTCCTCAGCCCGCACCGCGACTCGATACTCGCCGTGGTGCCGCCGAAAGTCCGCCGTGCAGCGCAGCTCCTGCGGTCACCGCTCTCTTTCGACGACCACAAGGAAGCGCCATGTCATTCCGATCCACACCGCTGTTGCTGGCCACTTCATTGGCCGCCGCTGGCCTGCTGGTAGCCAGCGATGCATTTGCCCATGGCACGATGACCACGCCGATCAGCCGCGTCTATGCCTGTTTCCAGGGCAATCCGGAGAACCCGACCAACCCGGCCTGTGCCGCCGCCAAGGCCGTCGGTGGTTCGCAGGCGTTCTACGACTGGAACGGCATCAATCAGGCCAACGCCAACGGCAACCACCAGGCCGTAGTGCCCGACGGCAAGCTGTGCAGCGGCAACAACCCGACCTTCCGCGGGCTGGATGTGAACCGCAGCGACTGGCAGACCACTCCGATCCAGGCAGACGCCAACGGCAAGTTCACCTTCGTGTTCAAGGCAACCGCACCACATGCCACGCGCGACTGGCGCTTCTTCGTCACCCGCGACGGCTGGCAGCCGGGCAGCCCGCTGCGCTGGGCCGACCTGCAGGAGTTCTGCACGCTGGGCAACACGCCGCTGTCGGCCGATGGCACCTACAAGCTGGAGTGCACGCTGCCGCAGCGCAGCGGCCAGCATGTGATCTACAACACCTGGCAGCGCTCGGATTCGACCGAAGCGTTCTACACCTGCATGGACGTGCGCTTTGAAGGCGGCGGTGGCGGCACCCCGCCGGTACCGCAATGGCAGGATGCCGGCCCGGTCACCGCACGCGGCGAGCTGCCGGTCGGCACCACCCTGGCGCTGCGCGTGTTCAACGCCAACGGCAACGATGTCGAACGCGTGGAAGCAACCCTGGCCAGCGGCCAGACGGGTGCCGCGCAATGGCCATTGGCGCTGGCCCGCAAGGTCAATGCCAGCGCCCAGCACGCACGCGTGGGCGTGCTCAACAACGGCGTGATCACGCCCTCCGCTTCGGCCACCGACAACCGCGTGTACCTGAAGAACGGCAACCGCTTCCAGCTCGACACCAAGGTGCCGGACCCGGGGACGCCGTCACCGGGTGGTGATTTCGACCACGTATACCCCGCCGGCATCGGCAGTTACGTGCCGGGCCAGACCGTGGTGAAGGGCAGCGATGGCAAGCTGTATGCCTGCCGCCCGTTCCCGGAAGGTGCATGGTGCAACGTCAACGCCGAAGCCTATCGGCCGGGTGCTGGCGCGGCCTGGCGTGATGCGTGGGTGCCCTACTGAGATGTCATTCGGGGAACGGCGGAAGAACGCCGTTCCCCGAACAATGTGAGCTTCATCTCAGCAAAGTAAACGCACCTTCCCCTTTCAAACTATTCCTATAGCGACCAGGGGAACGCGTGTCGAAACTCCGCGGGGTTCCATCACCCACAGGAGATTCTCCATGCATTTGTCCCAGCGGGCCGTCCTCGCGCTATCCGTTGTCGCGGGTGTAGCCGTATCTGGCGGCGCTTTCGCACACGGCACTCTGTCCAAGCCATCCAGCCGCGTCTATTCCTGTTACCAGGGCAACCCCGAGAACCCGACCAACCCGGCCTGTGCCGCCGCCAAGGCCATCGGTGGCGCACAGCCGTTCTATGACTGGGCCGGCGTCAACCAGGCCAACGCCAACGGCAACCATCAAGCGGTTGTTCCAGATGGTGAGCTGTGCAGCGGCGGCAACAGCAAGTACCGCGGCCTCGATCTGAACCGCAGTGACTGGCCGACCTCGCCGATCCGCGCCGATTCGAGCGGGCGTTACACCTTCGAGTTCAAGGCACCGGCGCCGCATGCTACACGCGAGTGGAAGTTCTACGTCACCCGCGGCGGCTGGCAGCCGGGCAGCCCGCTGCGCTGGGCGGACCTGCAGGAGTTCTGCACGCTGGGCAACGTGCCGCTTTCCGGCGACGTCTACAAGCTGGACTGCCCGCTGCCCGAGCGCAGCGGCCAGCACATCATCTACAACACCTGGCAGCGCTCGGATTCGGGCGAAGCGTTCTACACCTGCGCGGACGTGCGCTTCGAGGGGGGCGGTGGCGTGACCCCGCCGCCGCAGTGGCAGGATGCTGGTCCGGTGACCGCCCGCGGTGCGCTGGACGTTGGCACCACCGTGACCCTGCGCGTGTTCAATGCCCAGGGCAACGACCTGGAACGCCCGGAGATCACCCTTGCAGCCGGACAGACCGCTGCAAACCAGTGGCCGCTGGCGCTGGCCCGCAAGGTCAATGGCAGCGCCCAACAGGCACGCGTGGGCGTGATGAAGGATGGCGTGATCACGCCCGTCGCCTCGGCCACCGAGAACCGTGTCTATCTGAGGCCGGGCAACCTGTTCCAGCTCGATACCCGCTTGCCGGGTCCGGTCGATCCGCCGCCGGGTGACGACTACGACTTCGTGTATCCGGCCGGTATCGGCAGCTACAAGCCGGGCGAGACCGTGGTCAAGGGCACCGACGGCAAGCTCTACGCCTGCCGCCCGTTCCCGGAAGGCGCCTGGTGCAACATCAACGCCGATGCCTACCGCCCGGGCACCGGCTATGCCTGGCGTGACGCCTGGATCGCGTACTGAGGCACGGCACCGGGGGCGGCGTGACGCCGCCTTCGTTTCGTGGGACTGCCGGCCAGCGGCCGGCACTACCCGGGATTACTTACTGCTGACGTACTTCTCGCGGCGGATCTGCGGATTGCCCAGGCCGGCGGCCTTGAGGAGTTCGGCACAGGCATCGACCATGTCCGGGTTGCCGCACAGGTAGGCGATGTCGGTGGCCGGGTCCGGGGTGAAGCCGGACAGCGCCTGCTGGACGTAGCCGTGCTGCACGTCCGGGTGCGGATCGGCGGGCAATTCGCGCGACAGGCACGGCACATAGCGGAAGTTCGGATGCTTTTCGGCGAAGCTGTAGAAGTCTTCGCTGTACAGCAGTTCACCCGGGCTGCGCGCGCCCTGCAGCAGCACGATCTGCACACCGCGCTCGGCCATGGCCTTCTCCAGCAGCGGCAGCATGGAGCGGTACGGGGTAACGCCGGTACCGGTGGCGATCAGCAGGTAACGGGCGTTGTGGTCACCTGGATTCAGGCAGAAGCGGCCGTAGGGGCCGGACGCGCTGATCTGGCCGCCCTGCTCCAGCGCCTCGAACAGGGCCGTGGCGGCGCCACCGGGTACGAAACTGACCGCGATATCCACCGCCTCGCCCGGGCCCAGCGCGTGGTCGTGGATGGTCGCCAGCGAATAGCTGCGCTTGGTTTCGGTACCGTCGGCGTAGCTGAAATGGACCTGGATGAACTGGCCGGGCTGGAAATCCAGCGGCTGTCCATCGTCACGCACGAACTGGTAGTGGCCGACGGTCGGGGCCAGCATGCGGCAGCCGACCAGCTTGAGGGGGAATTGAACAGGCACGACTTTTCGGGACAGTGTGTAGCCGGGGCAAGCCCTCGGGGTCTTCTATAATAGCCCCTCCCCGCCCCTCTCCAGCGCCAGCCCATGGGCGCGAAGGCTTCGAGCTTGGCTTCCCTGAACGATACGGCGCCCGCCCTGCGCGTGCGCGACCTGCGCAAGACCTACGACAACGGCACCCAGGCCCTGAAGGGCGTTTCCCTGGAAGTGGCCCCGGGCGACTTCTTCGCCCTGCTCGGCCCCAACGGTGCCGGCAAGTCGACCCTGATTGGCATCATCAGCTCCCTGGTCAACCTCAGCGAGGGCCAGGTGGAAGTGTTCGGCAGCGACCTGGTGCGCAACCGCAGCGCCACCATGCGCCTGATCGGGCTGGTGCCGCAGGAAATCAACTTCAACCTGTTCGAAAAGCCCTTCGACATCCTGGTGAACTACGCCGGCTTCTACGGCGTGCCGCGCGAGGAAGCCGAGCAGCGCGCCGAAGAGGAACTGAAGCGGGCCCACCTGTGGGAAAAGGCACAGGTGATGAGCCGGACGCTGTCCGGTGGCATGAAGCGCCGGCTGATGATCGCCCGCGCGATGATGACCCGCCCGCGCCTGCTGATCCTGGACGAGCCGACCGCCGGCGTGGACATCGAGATCCGCCGCGACATGTGGCGCGTACTGAAAGAGATCAACGCTGCCGGCACCACGATCATCCTCACCACGCACTATCTGGAAGAAGCCGAGTACCTGTGTCGCCATCTGGCGATCATCAACCACGGCCAGATCGTCGAGCAGGGGCCGATGCGTACCCTGCTGGCCAAGCTGGACGTGGAAGGCTTCCTGCTGGACATCGACGGTGACCTGCCGGCGCAGCTGCCGGTGATCGAGGGTGCGACGCTGACCGCGCCCGACCCGCACACGCTGGATATCGACATGCCTCGCGCGATGGACCTCAACCGCGTATTCGCCACGCTCAACGAGGCCGGTATCCGCGTGCGTTCGATGCGTACCAAGAGCAACCGCCTGGAGGAGCTGTTCGTGCGCCTCACCGGCAACCTGGAGAAACCCGCATGAGCACCACCGAGCTGACCGACGGCCAGCGCAACCGCGTCGCACTGATGACAATCGTGCGCCGCGAAGTCGCACGCATCATGCGCATCTGGGGCCAGACCCTGGTACCGCCTGCGATCACCATGACCCTGTACTTCCTGATCTTCGGCGGCCTGATCGGCTCGCGCGTTGGCGACATGGGTGGTTACAGCTACATGCAGTTCATCGTGCCTGGCCTGGTGATGATGAGCGTGATCCAGAACAGCTACGGCAACATCAGCTCCTCGTTCTTCGGCGCCAAGTTCGGCCGCCACGTGGAAGAGCTGCTGGTCAGCCCGATGCCGAACTGGGTGATCCTGTGGGGCTATGTGGCCGGTGCGGTGCTGCGCGGCCTGATGGTGGGCGTGATCGTGCTGATCATCGCGATGTTCTTCACCCCGGTGCGCATTCCGCATCCGCTGGTGACACTGACCACGGTGATCCTGGGTGCGACGATCTTCTCGCTGGCCGGCTTCATCAATGCGGTGTATGCGAAGAAATTCGATGACGTGGCGATCGTGCCGACCTTCATCCTGACCCCGCTGACCTACCTGGGTGGCGTGTTCTATTCGGTGAAGCTGCTGCCGCCATGGGCGGAGGCGGCCACGCACGCGAACCCGATCTTCTACATGGTCAACGCGTTCCGCTATGGCCTGCTGGGCAGCAGCGATGTGCCGGTGCTGGTGGCGTATGCGCTGATGATCGGTTTCGTGGTGGTGCTGACGGCGCTGGCGCTGTGGTTGTTGCGCCGTGGCGTGGGCATGCGCAGCTGAGGATGTTCTGCAGGGCCTGCGGCCCTGCACCCGCCGAATCAACGTCAACGGCAACTTCAACAGCTGACTATCCGTGGGATGGCGGGGTGGGTCCGGTTGCGGGGGACGCTGCAAGTACGTCCATGTAAGCTCGATCGCCGCATCCATGCGGCTCACGCCCCCGCAACCGGACCCACCCCGCCCTCGACAGGTTCCCGCTGCTGTTGGTGGGTGTCGACCTTGGTCGACACGGTAGATCCACGCCATGCGTGGATGAAGCGTTCCCTGTAGAGCCAAGCCGATGCTTGGCTCTTTTCGTTTCGGATTGCGGCTAGGCTGTGGCGATGAAGATCATTTCCATTCCTTTGGACAAGGCCGTGTCGGATGGTCCGATCGATGCGTTCAGCCGTGCGTTGCTGAGCGGTTCGCCCACGCTGGATGAGGTGTTGGGTTGCCTGGCCTCACTGCAGACGGCTGATCCCCTTCATCGTTACCTGTGCACGCTCGATGATGTCGGCCAGTGCCGTTACACCAGCATGCATGCATCCGACGACGAGCGTATCGCGTTGTACGAGGACGAGGAGCCGGCAACACCCGGAGATGCCTGGGCCGCGCGCAGGCGGTTGCTGGCGCATGTGGTCGCGCAGCTCGAGCACTCCATGCATCGGCTGGAGTGGAGCGCGCTGGCGGGTACCTTGATGTGCAGCGATGAGGATATCGAGGCGCTGGTCGCTGCCAATGCGACACCGGATCTCATCATCGATGACGTGGTCTGCGTGCAGCAGGTGCCCGTGACCCGTGATGACCTGCTGATCGCCGCCCTGCCCAACGGCTACTTCAGCGCGGACTGGGACATCTTCCAGAACCACGCCCTCATACGGCATCTGCAGGAGCACTACGACTACCGCCTGTTCGGACTCGGCGCATCGTGGCTCGGCTTCCAGCGCGACAGCGCACCGTCGCCTGCAGAGGCGAGCGCGTTGGTCGCGGACCTGCAGCGCGTCTATGCGGCCGGAACGCACGACACGTGGTCAAAACTGGCTGCAACGCTGGCCACCCGCACCACGCTTCTATTGGGTTACACCGAAGACTTCAGCGAACAGCTGCCCTGAGCACCGCTCTGCTCGAGCGAGCGCAGCGAGCGGCCCGCTTCCGCTCTTGATCTGCTTCCCGTGGTGGCCGCGCCCAACCAACCCCAATGAACAGTGCATTCCGCGAACCACCACGAGGGGCACCGCCGTTGGCCGCAATCTCCGGCACAATCGCACTCCTGATTCCCAGAAGACGGTGAACGTGCAATGCGCATCCTGATCCTTGGCGCCGGCGGTACCGGCGGTTACTTCGGTGGTCGCCTGGCCCAGGCCGGCGTGGACGTGACCTTCCTCGTGCGCCCCGCACGCGCCGCCCAGCTGGACCGTGACGGCCTGGTCATCCGTAGCCCGCTCGGCGATGCCAGCTTCCCGGTACAGCACGTCACCGCCGAAGCCCTGCCCGCGCTTGCCGCACAGAAGCCGTTCGACCTGGTCATCCTCAGCTGCAAGGCCTACGACCTGGACAGCTCGATCGATGCCATCGCGCCGGCAGTCGGTGCGAACACCACCGTACTGCCGATCCTCAACGGCCTGCATCACTACAACGCGCTCGATGCGCGCTTCGGCCGCGAAGCGGTGCTCGGTGGCCTGTGCTTCATCAGCGCCACCAAGGCACCCGACGGCGCCGTGCTGCATCTGGGCAAGCCGGCCAAGCTCACCTTCGGCGAGCGCGACGGCGGTGTGATCTCCACGCGCGTGCGCGCCTTCGCCGCCGCCTGTGCGCAGGCCAACCTGGACCACCTGGCCAGCGAACACATTGGGCAGGAGCAGTGGATCAAGTACACCTTCCTGACTGCGCTGGCCGCCGCTACCTGCCTGCTGCGTGCGGATATCGGAACCATCGTCGCCACCGATGATGGCGAAGCGATCGTGCGCGGCCTGTACGACGAATGCCTGGCCGTGGCCGAAGCTGCCGGTGAGCCGATTCCCGATGCCGCGCAGGACACCGCGCGCGGGACCCTGACCCAGGCCGGTTCAGCGTTGAAGGCCTCGATGCTGCGCGATCTGGAGGCCGGCCAGCAGGTGGAGGCCGCGCAGATCGTCGGCGACATGCTGGCGCGTGCGCGCAAGGCCGACCAGGAAGGCCTGCTGCTGCAGGTCGCCTACAGCAGCCTGCAGGCCTACCAGGCACTGCGCGGCGCGTGAGCGATACGACGCAGGCCAACGCCCTGCCCGTGCGGGTGTTGATCCTCGGCATGGGCTGGAGCGGGTGCGTGCTGGCCACGCATCTGCGGGTGTTGGGCGTACGCGTGGTCGGCACGGTGCGCGACCCGGCGTCGGCACCGCACGATGGCCTGCTGCGCCATCAGCTACGCGCCGACGCCACGCCATCGACGGCCCTGCTCGATGAGATCGCGCAGGCCGAGGCCGTGCTGTGCAGCGTGCCGCCCGATGCCGAGGGTGACCCGGCACTGCGTCTGTTGCTGCCCGCGCTGCAGGCCAGCCCGGCATTGCGCTGGGTCGGCTATCTGTCGTCCACGTCGGTATATGCCGATCGGGCCGGCGGCTGGGTCGACGAGCGCAGTGCAGCCGATGCCACTGAAGCAGCCGGCGTGAAGCGCCTGCGGGCCGAAGCGCAATGGCGTGCGCTTGCTGAAGAACGCGGCATCGCATCGGCAGTGTTCCGCCTGCCCGGCCTGTACGGGCCGGGGCGCAATGCGCTGCTGCAGCTGGCACAGGGACGTGCGCGCCACGTAGTGCGTCCTGGGCTGGTATTCAACCGGCTGCACGTGGACGACCTGGCAACGGTCGTTATCGCATCGATGCGGCGGCCGTGCGTGGATGGGCTGTATCTGCCGGCCGATGACGAGCCGGCACCGTCGCAGGAGGTACTGGCCTTCGCCGCGCAGCTGGGCGGCTTTGCGATGCCACCTGCAGTGGCATGGGACGACCCTGCACTGAGCCCGACGCTGCGACGCTTCTACGAGAGCAACAAGCGCATCGACAGTCGCGGCACGCGTGAAGCGCTGGGGTGGGAGCCGAGGTTCCCGACGTATCGGGAAGGATTGAAGGAACTGGCCGCTTCGCTACCTCGCGGCATTTGATGCGGTAGTGCCGGCCGCTGGCCGGCAACACGGTTGATTGCCGGCCAGCGACCGGCACTACCCGATCAACCCGCGTCGGGCAGGCGGAAGAACGCACGCGTCGCTGCAGTCGCATTGGCCGCCGTCACCGCCACGTCTTCGCCCCGGTCGCGCGCCAGCTCTTCCACGATGTGCGAGAGGAACATCGGTTCGTTGCGACGGTCCTTCGGCATCGGCTTCAACGTGCGCGGCAGCAGGTACGGTGCGTCGGTCTCGATCATCAACCTGTTGCCCGGGATGTTCTTCACCAGTTCGCGCAGGTGCGCGCCACGGCGTTCGTCGCACAACCAGCCGGTAATGCCGATGTACCAATCCTGGTCCAGGTAGTCGAACAGCTCGTCGCGTTCGCCGGTGAAGCAGTGCACCACCGCAGGGCCGATGCGACCCTCGAAGTTCTTCATCTGTGCCATGAAGTCAGCATGCGCGTCGCGCTGGTGCAGGAACAGCGGCTTGCCATTGTCCGCGGCCAGCTGCAGCTGGCGCTCGAATGCACGGTGCTGGGCCGGGCGCGGCGAGAAGTCACGGAAGTAGTCCAGCCCGCACTCGCCCACCGCCACCACTTCCGGGTGCGCATGCAGCGCGCGCATCTCGGCATCGCATTCCTCGGTGTATTCCACCGCGTGATGCGGGTGCACGCCCGCGGTGGCGTACAGGAAGCCGGGGTGCTGCTGCGCCAGTTGCACGGCCAGCGGCGAGTGCTCGCGGCTGGCGCCGGTGATGACCATCTGCACCACGCCGGCCTGCCGTGCGCGGTCCAGCACGGCATCGCGGTCACGGTCGAAGGAGTCGTGGGTCAGGTTGGCGCCGATATCGATCAGTTGCATGGTCATCGCGGGGGAAAAGTGCCCGCGCATTGTACCTGCGGCTGCCGTGGCCCTTTATCCTTTGCACATGAACGCCCCGCTCTTCCCGATTTCCCCGCTGTTGCCGCAGATCCAGCAGCACCTGGCCACACACCCGCGGCTGGTGCTGGAGGCCCCGCCCGGCGCCGGCAAGACCACCCAGGTGCCACTGGCCCTGCTCGATGCGCCGTGGCTGCAGGACCGGAAGATCATCATGCTGGAACCGCGCCGGGTGGCAGCGCGCAGCGCCGCACTGTTCATGGCGCGGCAGCTGGGCGAAGAGGTGGGCGGCACCGTCGGTTACCGCATCCGCTTCGAGAACAAGGTCTCCGCGCGTACGCGGATTGAAGTCGTCACCGAGGGCATCCTGACCCGCATGCTGCAGGACGACCCGATGCTGGAAACGGTCGGCGCGATCCTGTTCGATGAATTCCACGAACGCCACCTCAGTGGCGACCTCGGCCTGGCCCTGGCGCTGGACGTGCAGGCGCAGCTACGCGAGGACCTGCGCCTGGTGGTGATGTCGGCCACGCTGGATGGCGAGCGCCTTGCCCGCTTCCTTGATGCGCCGCGCCTGAGCAGCGAAGGCCGCAGCTACCCGGTGGCGGTCAGTCACTTCCCGGCGCGCCGCGATGAAGCGCTGGAACTGCAGGTGCGCCGCGCGGTGCAACAGGCATTGGCCGAGCACCCGGGTGACCTGCTGGTATTCCTGCCCGGCCAGCGCGAGATCGCGCGGGTGCAGGCCGGGCTGCAGGAATCGCTGGATGCCGGCGTGGAAGTGCTGGCTCTGCACGGTGAGCTGCCAGTGGAACAGCAGGCGCGGGTGTTGCAGGCGTCCAGTGATGGCCGCCGCCGCGTGGTGCTGGCCACCAACGTCGCCGAGTCCTCGGTAACGCTGCCAGGCGTGCGCGTGGTGATCGACAGCGGCCAGGCACGCGAGCCGCGCTACGACCCCAACAGCGGCTTCACCCGGCTGGACGTGGTGGCCATCGCGCAGGCATCGGCCGACCAGCGCGCGGGCCGCGCCGGCCGTGTCGCCGAGGGCGTGGCGTGGCGGCTGTGGCCGCAGTCGCAGCGGCTGGAACCACAGCGTCGCGCCGAGATCGATCAGGTGGAACTGGCCGGGCTGGCGCTGGAACTGGCGGCCTGGGGCAGCAGCGACCTGCGATTCCTCGATCCGCCACCGGCGGGCCCGATGGGCGCGGCACGCGAACTGCTGCAGCGGCTCGGCGCGCTGTCCAGCAGCGGCGCGATCACCGCACTCGGCCGGCGCGTGCTGGCGCTGGGTACGCATCCGCGGATGGCGGCGATGCTGCTGGCGGCGCCCGATGCACGTGCGCAAGCCCTGGCCGCCGACCTGGCCGCCTTGCTGGAGGCGCGCGACCCGCTGCGCCAGGGCGGTGACGCGCTGGCGGCGCGCTGGCGTGCGCTGGCGGCGTTCCGCAATGGCCGCGCACCGGGCGACGCCAACCGCAGCGGTCTGGCCGCGATTGATGCCGCCGCCAAACAGTGGCGACGTCGCCTGCGCTGCGATGCCGCACCGCCAGCCAGCATCGAAGCCCATGAGCTCGGTGACCTGCTCGCGCACGCCTTCCCCGACCGCATCGGTTTCCAGCACCCCAGCGACCCACTGCGCTACCTGCTGGCCAATGGCCGCAGCACGCGCCTGCACGAATTGAGTGACCTGCGCGGCGAGCCGTGGCTTGTGGCCAGTGAACTGCGCTTCGAGGCACGCGACGCCCTGCTGCTGCGTGCAGCACCGGTGGACGAAGGCCAGCTGCGCAAGTCGTGGCCGGAACGCTTCGTCAGCGAGGATGTGGTGCGCTGGGACAGCGAGCGTCGCGCGCTCGTCGCGCTGCGTGAAACCCGTTTCGACCGCATCGTGCTGGACAGCCGCTCGGCCGGCCGGGTTGATCCACAGCACGCCGCGCAGGCGCTGACCGACGCGGTGGCCGAACTCGGCCTGCAGGCGTTGCCGTGGACCGAAGGCCTGCGCCAATGGCAGGCGCGGGTGGAGTCGCTGCGGCGCTGGATGCCGGAACTGGATCTACCTGACTGCAGCGATGTGGCCCTGCTGGCCAACCGTGCGCAGTGGCTGCAGCCTGCGTTCGCCGGCAAGACACGGTTGGATGCGCTGGACGAAGCCAGCTTCGGCGAGGCGCTGAAGTCGCCGCTGGAATGGTCGCAGCGGCAGCTGGTCGAACGTCATGCGCCCACCCGCATCACCGTGCCGTCCGGACTGGAGCGGCCAATCACCTATGCGCTGGACAGCGAGAGCGGCGAACCGCTGCCGCCGGTGCTGGCGGTGAAACTGCAGGAACTGTTCGGCCTGGCCGACACCCCGCGCATTGCCGATGGCCGCGTGCCGCTCACCCTGCACCTGCTGTCGCCCGGCGGGCGGCCGTTGCAGGTCACCCAGGATCTGCGCAACTTCTGGGAAAACACCTACGCCGAGGTGAAGAAGGAAATGAAGGGCCGCTACCCGCGCCATCCGTGGCCGGATGATCCGTGGACGGCGACGGCCACCCATCGGGCCAAGCCGCGCGGCACCTGATTGCTGGGGTCGGATCCCTTTGCAGCGCAAAGGGCTCTGACCCCGTCTCCAGGGAAAGCGCTCCAACCCCACCCTGCCTGATCCTGAATGGCTGCGGTAGAGTCACACCACGTGCGACCCCGACTGACATACCGTTTACGGGCAACGCGCGACACTGGACTCCGACCCGAGGCAAAGGACCCCCCGCATGAGCAAGCTGACCGTAATCACCGACCGCGCTTTGGAGCGCGCCCTGGAGCTGGCCCACACCGCCGGCGACGGCCTCAAGAGCGCCGGTGGCAGCCTGCGCAGTGCCGACTGGATCAAGACCGGTGCCGCCATTGGCGCGGTGAAGACTGGCGGCAAGGCCGCGACCAGGTTCGCGCGCCGCAACCCGGCAGTCGCCGTGGCTGCCGCAGCCGTTGGCGTCGGCCTGCTTGGCTATGCGCTATACCGCAAGCAGCAGAAGAAGAAGGCCGCGCAGGGCCATGTGGTGAACGGCCAGGCCCAGCGCATCAATGCGCGCGACCGCCGCAATGACACCGTGGTCGACGAGCACAGCGACATCGGCAGCGATGCCTGAGTCTGCGGGGGTCAGAGCTCTTCCTGCGGAAGGGATCTGACCCCACCAGCTACGAGAGGGCCGGGTACCGGAAAGTACCCGGCCCTTTCTGCATCAGCCGATCTGCCGCCACTGCCCCGGCTGCAGGTCGTCCAGCCGGTACGGCCCCATCGACGCGCGTACCAGCCGCAGCGTCGGCAGGTTCACCGCCGCGGTCATCCGCCGCACCTGCCGGTTGCGGCCCTCGCGGATCGTGATCGCCAGCCAGCTGTCGGGTACGGTCTTGCGGAAGCGAACCGGCGGATCACGCGTCCACAGCGATGGCGCTGGATCGAGGCGCTCGATCTTCGCCGGCAGGGTCGGCCCGTCATTGAGCACCACGCCCGTACGCAGCTGCTGCAGCTGTTCGTCGCTGGGCATGCCTTCCACCTGCACCCAGTAGGTCTTGTCGGCCTTGTGCTTCGGGTCGGTCAGTTTGTGCGCCAGCGTGCCGTTGTCGGTCAACAGCAGCAGCCCTTCGCTGTCATGGTCCAGGCGCCCGGCGGCATACACGCGCGGCGGCAGGCCGAACCCGGCCAGCGTCGGTCGCGGCGGCACGCTGCGGTCGGTGAACTGGCAGAGCACGTTGAACGGCTTGTTGAAGGCAATCAGCATTGCGGGCACGGCGGGCGGCGGGTGGGGCATTGTCCCACGCCGCGCCACGCGCCACTCAGCTGTAGAGCCGAAGGCAGCAGCAGGAGCCGCTGCCAACGTCGCGCGCGAGGGCACGAAGGGTGCCAGTCAGGACGGCCGGCATAGCCCATGCTCGGCTGCTCTTTCCTGCCGCCGCGATTACGGCAGGCTCAGCCGAGGACCTTCCACTCCAGTAGGAACGAGCCCAGCACCAGTGCGATACCGCACGCCGCTATGACATTGGCCCGGCGCCGCAGGCGAGCTGGTGGCTGACTTGCGCTGCGTGCACGTTCATCCAGCAGGATGCCGGCGAACAGCACTGCAAAACCAACAGCCCCGACCAGGTCATGGGTGTGACCGCCGTAGAACATGAAATCGATCAGCCGCGTCAGCACCAGCACCGCAACGGCGATGCATAGAACCTTCTTCAACAGTCCATGTCCTTGCATACGATTGAATTCCGACGCATGGCCGGCCTTGGGACCAGCCATGCGCCGCACTACGCGCGATGAGCCGAGCATGGGCTCGGCTCCACAGAGTCAACATGCGCCAGCCCGGCACCAGCCCTTACGGCTTGATGAAGCGCAGGGTCATGCGGTCGCTTTCGCCGATTGCCTGGTACTTCGCATCATCGGCCTTGTCGTGCTGGTTGGTCGGCGGCAGCGTCCACACGCCGTTCGGGTGGTCCTTGGTGTCACGCGGGTTGGCGTTGACCTCGCTGCGCGCATCCAGCTTGAAGCCGGCGGCCTCGGCCATCGCGATCACCTGCTGCTGGCCGACGTAGCCGGTGTCATCGTCGTCGGCCACAGCGGCCTTGGCGCGATGCTCGACCACGCCCAGCACGCCGCCTGGCTTGAGCACGTTGAAGAAGCCCTGGAACATGCCCTGCGCCTGGCCGGCCTTGCGCCAGTTGTGCACGTTGCGGAAGGTCAGCACCACGTCAGCTGAATCGGCCGGGCCGAACACCGGCTTGGCCGGATCGTAGGCGACCACGGCGGTCTTGCCGAACTGTGCCGGTGCACCGGCGTACTTCTTTTCCAGGCTGTCGCGGCTGCGCTGCTGGTAGTCACGGCCGCGGCCTTCGGCAACAGCCATCGGGTCGACCACGGCAGCGACGTAATGGCCCTTGTCACGCAGCAACGGCGCCAGGATCTCCGAGTACCAGCCGTTGCCCGGGGTGATCTCGATGACGGTCTTTTCCGGCGCCACCTTGAAGAACGACAGCGTCTGCGCCGGATGACGATAGCCATCGCGCTTGACGTTGTTGGCATCACGGGTCGACGCCTTCACCGCCGCATCGATGGCCGGTGACACCTGGATCTTCGCCGGCGCCACCGTGGCCGGTGCGGCGAACGCGGGAACGGCGGCAAGCAGGGCCGAAGCAAGCAGCAGGCGGCAACCACGCAGGGAAGAGGCAGCAATCATCAGGGCGACTCCAGCGGAAGATGCGGCGAGACTAGCAGTCGCAGCGTCCCAGGTGTTCACAAAACGTTAGCTGCGTGCGCGTCGCGGAACACTGTTTTGTGGTCGCCGCCGCAGCGCGGTCACACAACGCGTTCTATTCTGGAGCACTTCCCCCAAGGAGTCCGTGCCCATGACGGCAACCCGCGAACTGGGCCGTTCCGGCCTGCATGTACGTCCGCTCGCCTTCGGTGGCAATGTGTTCGGCTGGAGCGCCGATGAAAAGGCCAGCTTCGCCCTGCTCGATGCCTTCGTCGACGCCGGCTTCAACCTGGTCGACACCGCCGATGTGTATTCGGCCTGGGTCCCGGGCAATGCCGGCGGCGAATCGGAAACGCTGATCGGCAAGTGGTTTGCCCGCAGCGGCAAGCGCGACAAGGTGGTGCTGGCGACCAAGGTGGCCAAGTGGGCCGAGCGCCCCGGCCTGACCCCGGACAACATCAATGCGGCGGTCGAGGATTCGCTGCGCCGCCTGCAGACCGACGTGATCGATCTGTACCAGGCCCACGAGGATGACGAGTCGACGCCGCTGGAAGCGACCCTGGCCGCGTTCGGCCGCCTGATCGAAGCCGGCAAGGTACGTTCGATCGGTGCTTCCAACTACAGCGCCACGCGCCTGGCCGATGCGCTGAAGGTGTCCACCGATTACAAGCTGCCGCGTTACGAAACCCTGCAGCCGGAGTACAACCTGTACGACCGCGCCGGCTACGAGAAGGAGCTGGAACCGCTGGTGCAGCGCGAGCAGATCGGCGTGATCGGATACTACGCACTGGCCAGTGGCTTCCTCAGCGGCAAGTACCGCACGCCGGCCGATGCGGCCAAGAGCCCGGCGCGTGGCGAAACCGTGGTGAAGCGCTATCTGAATCCGCGTGGCCTGCGCATCCTGCAGGCACTGGATGACGTGGCCAGCAAGCACAATGCCAGCGCTGCGCAGATCGCACTGGCGTGGCAGATCGCGCGACCGTCGATCACCGCGCCGATCGTCAGCGCCACCAGCGTCGAGCAGTTGCACGATCTGCTGGCGGCGGCCAACGTGTCGCTGAGCGTGCAGGATGTCGCGCAGCTAGATGCCGCCAGCACGGAAGCTTGAGACACGGTAGTGCCGGCCGCTGGCCGACATGACACGCGCACCGAAGAAAATAATTGAACAAAATGGTTGCGCACGACTAAATCGTGGTTTATCGTGCGCACCTCGTTTCAACAACCACTGGAAACTTCCCTTGAACGCGCATTCCGTCGCCATCGCCAAACTGCTGCCATGCCTGCGCATGGACGTGCTGGCGCGCGCGTTCGGTAAGGAAGTCCAGCTGACAACGGCCTGATACCCGCCCTGCGGAGATCGGCCACCCCGATCTCCGAGGCCTGACGACGCCCTCGGAACGCAAGTCCCGGGGGCGTTTTCGTTTGCGTCGGCACAAGGACCCGCGATGCCAGAACTGCACCCCGCGCGGCAACCCGCCGCTCACTGACCCAGGTTTTCCCGCCCCGCCGAAGGATTTACTTCGCGCGAGTGGCGACGCCTGGACATTATCTGCATCGCCCCCAAACATTATCGCTCGCGATAATGTCGGTGGTCTGCACCCTCGATTCTCCAACGGTCCCGTTTCCACCACGGGCTGGTGCGCGCGGCGTTGCCGTGGCGTATGCCGGAGGTCGCGGACATGCCATCGCCTGGATCGCCTGCTGGAGGCAGGCACCGGTTCGCCGGTACGTGGTTCGATTCCGCGCGGTCCCCAACTGGATAGCTCAGTAGGGTAGAGCAACGGATCCTGATTCCGTCTGTCGTGGGTTCGACTCCCACTCCAAACCACATGACCTGTCACGTCATGACTTGAAGCAGCACCCGGGGCGCAAGCCCCAGCGGCCATCGTCGCCGTCCCTGCAGACACCCTCGGGCACCGCAGGAACGGCAACGGACCGCACGCCGGGCCCCGGCCCGCCGCCACTGCCAGCCACGTTCCGCACCGGTGCTGCCTCCCGGGAACGGCGATGGCAGCAGTGCCGGTGCACCGAAGGCTCCGCGTACGGACCGTCCGCCGATGGCCGCCCTCTTCCGCCAGCTGCACAAGGTGTGCAGCCAGCCCTGCCACGACCTGATCGACCCGGGTCATGGCATTCATTCCATCGGGTCGAACCACCAGAGCCATACAAGGAGAGACTCCCATGTTCTGGACCATCAAGGTCGTGATCGGCGACGGCGAGCGCGGCCTGGTGTATCGCAACCGTCGTTTCCAGCAGATCCTGCTGCCGGGTGTGCACCGCCTGTCGCTGTTCGGCGGCCGCCCGCAGGTGGACATCCACACCGCATCGAAGGGCGCGGCCTACACCGGCAGCGACCAGGACAGCCTGATCGAAGCGCTGGGCGCGACGCTGGACACGCACTTCGTGCTGGCCAACGTCGGCGCCGACGAGGTCGGCCTGTTGCTGCGCAACGGCCGCATCGACGAGGTGCTGCCGCCGGGCAGCCGCCGTCTGTACTGGCGCGGTTCGGTCGACACCCAGGTGCGCGTGCTGGCGCTGGGTGACGAGCCGTACGTGCCGGTGGACGTGCAGCAGCGCCTGGGCCAGCTGGGCGTGCTGCCGCGTGTCGCGGTGATCAGCACGGTGCCGAGCGAGTCGGTCGGCCTGCTGTTCATCGATGGCACGCTGCGGCAGACGCTGGGCGCCGGCCTGCACGCGTTCTGGAACTTCAACGGCAACGTGTCGGTGGAGCGTGTGGAGCTGCGTGCTCGCTCTCTGGACGTGTCCGGCCAGGAGCTGCTGAGCCGCGACAAGGTGACCCTGCGGGTAAACCTGGCCGCGACCGTGCAGGTGGTCGACCCGGTGCGTGCACACCGCACGCTCAGCAATGCCGATGAGTTCATCTATCGGCAGCTGCAGTTCGGCCTGCGCCAGGCGATCGCCGCGCGCAGCCTGGACGAGCTGCTCGGTGACAAGGCGGCGCTGGACGGCGAGATCGCCGCCCATGTGCAGGCCGCGATCGAGGGCTACGGTGTACGCCTGCTCGGCGTCGGCATCAAGGACGTGATCCTGCCGGGCGAGATGAAGGAGATCCTCAACGGCGTGGTGCTGGCCGAGAAGCAGGCCCAGGCCAGCGTGATCCGTCGCCGCGAGGAGGCCAACGCCACGCGTTCGCAGCTCAACACCGCAAAGCTGATCGAGGACAACCCGGTGCTGATGCGCTTGAAGGAGCTGGAGGCACTGGAGAAGGTCACCGAGAAGATCGACAAGCTCACCGTGTTCGGCGGCCTGGATGGCGTGCTGAAGCAACTGGTGACGATCAGGTAGGGGGTAGCGGCGGCGCAGGGACGCGCCGCCGGCCCATCAAGGACAAACACGAAGACATGGACACTCAACACAACTATCAATGGCTGCACGCCGAGGGCACCACGCCGATCAAGGGCTGGGTCAACGGTGTGCCGCTGGAGGCGCAGGCGCATGAGCAGCTGCGCAACATCGCCGCGATCCCGTTCGTCGGGCCGTGGGTGGCCGTGATGCCGGACGTGCACCTGGGCAAGGGCGCGACCGTGGGCTCGGTGATCCCGACCCGCGGTGCGATCATCCCGGCCGCGGTCGGCGTCGACATCGGCTGCGGCATGGCCGCCGTGCGTACCACGCTGCGTGCCAATGACCTGCCCGATGACCTGCGGCAGCTGCGCAACAGCATCGAGCGCAGCATCCCGGTCGGCAATGGCCGTGGCGGCGAGCATCACCGCATGCCCGACAGCATCCACACCCGGCTGGTGCAGTCCGGGCTGGCCGCCGGCCTGGAGAAGATCAAGGACAAGCACCGGAAGATCCGCACCGACAAGCTGGATCGCCAGCTGGGTACGCTGGGCGGCGGCAACCACTTCATCGAACTGTGCCTGGACGAGACGGACACGGTGTGGGTGATGCTGCACAGCGGCTCTCGCGGCACCGGCAACCTGATCGGCACCTACTTCATCGAGAAGGCGCGCGAGGAACTGGCCCGGCGCATGCTCGGCTTCCACCTGCCGGACAAGGACCTGGCGTTCTTCATGGAGGGCGAGCCGCTGTTCGATGACTACGTCGAGGCGGTGTCGTGGGCGCAGGACTACGCCCGGCAGAACCGCGAGGCAATGATGTCGCGGGTGCTGGGCGAGATGCGCCACCGGCTGCCGAAGTTCCAGCTGGCGGCGATGGCGGTGAACTGCCACCACAACTACGTGCAGAGGGAGACGCACCACGGCCAGGAGCTGCTGGTGACGCGCAAGGGCGCGGTCAGTGCCCGCGAGGGCGAGTTGGGCATCATTCCCGGCAGCATGGGCACGCGCAGCTACATCGTGCGTGGCAAGGGCAACGCGGACAGCTTCCACAGCTGCAGCCACGGTGCCGGCCGGGTAATGAGCCGTGGCGCTGCGCGCCAGCAGATCACGCTGGCCCAGCACCGCGAGGCCACCGCGCATGTGGAATGCCGCAAGGACAGCGGCGTGCTGGATGAGTCGCCGGCCGCGTACAAGTCGATCGACGATGTAATGGCCGCACAGCTGGACCTGGTCGACGTGCTGCACACCCTGCGCCAGGTGCTGTGCGTGAAGGGATGATGGAACGGTGCCGGCCTCGGCCGGCACCTGCTCGACGGGCACGGGCGAATGGATGCCCGGGATCCGTAGCGTCGAGCTTGCTCGACTGCTCTTCCACGCCATGCGTGGATGGAGCGGCGCCGACCGAGGTCGGCGGCTACCGGTGCTGCGATCAGCGCGGCACGCTGTCCTCGGCCACCAGCGCATGATGCACGCCGATCCCCGCCCGCACGCCTTCGGCGGCGGCCAGGGTGATGTTGCCTACCGTGGTCGCATCGCCTGCGGCATACACGTTCGGCACCGAGGTCTGCTTCATCATGTCGACCTCGATCAGCACGCCCAGCGGGCTCTCGACCAATGTGCACCCCAGCTGCTGCACCAGCGGCGTGGCCATCGCCTGGGTGGCCGGCACGAACAGCGCACGCTGTGCGATGCGGCGGCCGTCGGCCAGCTCCGCTTCCAGCCAGGTCGGCTGGTCGCCCTGCACACCCAGCACGGGTGACGTCTCGATGTGCACGCCACGCTGCTGCATGGCGGCGCGTTCCTCATCGGTGATCTCCAGACCCATGCTGAAGAACGTGACGTTGCCCCAGTCGGCGAACAGCGGCGCCTTGCTGGCGGACATCGGATGGCCGCCGAGCAGGCCGATGGCACCACCACCGACTTCATAGCCGTGGCAGTAGGGGCAGTGCAGCACAGTGCTGCCCCAGCGCTCGGCCAGTCCGGGCAGTTCCGGCAGCTGGTCGGCGATGCCGCTTGCCAGCAGCAGCTTGCGCGCGGCCAGCACCTGGCCATCGGCGGTACGCACTTCCACGCCTTCGGCGGTGGTGCGGGCGTGCTCTACTTCGGCATGCACCCAACGCACCGTGGGGTAGTCCAGCAATTGCTGACGCGCGGTCTTCAGCAGCTCGGCGCCACTGATGCCATCCAGCCCCATCACCCCGTGCGAATGACTGGCGAAACGATTGCGCGGTGAACCGGCGTCGATGACGGTGACCGGGCGACGGGCACGGGCCAGGATCAGGCCGGCGGCAATGCCGGCATAGCTGCCGCCGACGATGAGCACATCAGGATTCATGGTGACCTTCCAGGGAACGGTGATGGGCGAGATGGCGGGCGAAGTCGGCGCCGAGCTGGTCCAGCGTGGTCGCCTGCAGGCGCTGCTCAAGCAACCGCTGCGCCTCGCGCGCGCCTTCGAGCAGGGCGCTGTTGACCAGCTGCTGGATCGGGCAGCCACCACCGGAATCGCGGGCACCGACCTGCACCAGCGGCGGTGCACCCACGGCCAGGTAGATGTCATGCAGGGTGATCGCTGCGGCGTCGCGGGCCAGCACGCTGCCGCCACCATGGCCGCGCGTGCTGCGCACCAGGCCGGCCCTGTGCAGCTGCGCCAGCAGGCGGCGGATCACTACCGGATGGGTCGGCAGGCACGACGCCAGCTGTTCGGACGTACGCGGTGCGGCATGGCCGACCAGGTGCGCCATCACATGCAGAGCGTCGGAAAGCGGGTTCGCGGATTTCATGTAACGACAATAGTTACATTTAATTCCTCTGTCGAGGGTCTGCTTTCGTTCCATATGGACATATCTGTCCTATGAAATAGTTTCTTCACATCACTAAACGAAACGCGAATGTGACGCGCATCCCACTTCAGGGTGTGCGCATCGGGTCGATACCGCATTGCCCCTTCCCGAGAGTCCTTCCACATGAATGCGTCTGTCCGTGCTCCGCGCCTGCAGTCCAAGCTGCTCGGCGCGGTTTCCGTTGGTCTGGCCGTGGTCCTGCTGTGTGCTCTGGCCGGCCTCGCCTCCGCCTGGTTAAAACTGTCCACCGAGGTTCCGCCCGAAGTCGCCCACAGCCGCGACGCCGAGCGCCTGCAGCGCGAGTTCCGCGGGCAGGTGCAGGAATGGAAGAACGTACTGCTGCGTGGCCACGACGACGCGTTGCGCCAGCGCCACTTGGACGCCTTCGACAGCGAGGGCCGTCTGGTCGAACAGCTGGCCAAGGGCCTGGTCAGCAGCCCGGATGCACGCACGCGTGAACTGGCGCAGGCCTTCATCGGCCTGCATGCGCAGCTGCAGCAGGACTATCACGCGGCGCTGCAGGCGTTCGCCGAGGCCAGCTACGATCCCGCCGCCGGCGACAACCTCGTGCGCGGCAAGGACCGCCCGGTGGCAACCGCGCTGGATGCGTTGAGTACGCACGCCACGCAGGTGGCCGAAGCGGCGGTGGCCGCCCGTTCGCAGCAGGCACGGCAGACGCTGCTGCTGTGCGCGGCGCTGACCGTGCTGGCCGCCGTGCTGCTGCTGATCGGCCTGGGCTGGTGGCTGCGGCGTGCGGTGGTACAGCCGGTACTGGCGGTGGAAGCCGCTGCGCGCGCAGTAGCTGCCGGTGATCTGCAGCATGTTGTGCAGGTGCGCAGCCGCGATGAGATCGGTCGGCTCGCGCAGGCCATGCAGGCCGTGCAGTCCACGCTGCGCGGTGTGCTCGATGCACAGGCCACGATGGCACAGGCGCATGAAGCCGGCAGCATCAGCCACCGCATGGATGCCAGTGCCTTCCCCGGCGCATTCGGCACGATGGTGGCCGACAGCAACGCTCTGGTCGATGCGCACATCCAGGTAAAGCTGCGCGCGATTGCGATCATGGGCCGTTACGCCATCGGTGACCTCAGCCAGGACATGGAGCGGCTGCCGGGCGAGAAGGCCGTGATCACCGACGCGCTGGATACCGCCAAGGTCAATCTCGGCATGATCAATGGCGAGATCCGCCGCCTGGCCGAAGCCGCTGCCGCCGGTGACTTTAGCCAGCGCGGCGACAGCGCAGGCTTCGAGCACGATTTCCGCGCGATGGTCGATGGCCTGAACCGGTTGATGCAGACCACCGAGCAGAACCTCGGCGAGGTCTCCAGCATGCTGCGTGCGATCGCCGATGGTCGCCTCGGCGCGCGCATGCACGGCGATTTCCAGGGCGTGTTCGCACGCATCGCCGGCGATGCCAACACCACTGCCGCGCAGCTGGCCACCATCGTCACCGACATCAAGCACGCCTCGGGCAACATCCACACTGCGGCTGCAGAGATCGCCGCCGGCAACAACGATCTGTCGCGTCGTACCGAGCAGCAGGCGGCCAATCTGGAAGAGACCGCCGCGTCGATGGAGGAACTGACCTCCACCGTGCGCCAGAACGCCGAGCATGCACGCCAGGCCAACCAGCTGGCGATCGGCGCGCATACCGTTGCCTCTCACGGCGGCAGCGTGGTCGGCCAGGTGGTGACGACGATGGGCGCGATCGAAACCTCGTCGCGGCAGATCGCCGAGATCATCAGCGTGATCGATGGCATAGCGTTCCAGACCAACATCCTGGCATTGAACGCTGCGGTGGAAGCGGCGCGTGCCGGCGAACAGGGTCGCGGCTTCGCGGTGGTCGCCAGTGAAGTACGCACGCTGGCGCAGCGCTCGGCCGCTGCCGCGAAGGAGATCAAGGCGTTGATCGAAGCGTCGGTGGAACAGGTCGGGCACGGTGCACAGCGCGTGCGCGAGGCCGGTGACACCATGGCCGAGATCGTGGCGTCGGTGCAGCGTGTGACCGACATCATGGCCGAGATTTCCGCTGCCTCGCAGGAGCAGAGCGCGGGCATTGAACAGGTCAGCCAGACGGTGATCCAGATGGATGGCACCACCCAGCAGAACGCCGCGCTGGTGGAGGAAGCCAGCGCTGCGGCACGCAGCCTGGAACAACAGGCGAACCGGTTGATCGACGCGGTGGATGTGTTCGATCTGTCGACTACGGCGGCAGCGAAGGACGCGTTGGCGCGCGCGGCCTGAGGGATCCGGTTGCCGGCCAGCGGCCGGCACTACCCGTGCGATGAGCGGTAGTGCCGGCCGCTGGCCGGCAACCCACCACGACTTCAGCGCACGTAATCACTCTGCGCCATCGCGTCGGCCAGGTAATCCACGAACGAGCTGATCCGCGACGACACGGCGGTGTTGCGGTAGTACACCGCATGGATCGGCTGGTACACATCCAGCGTCTGCGCCGCCAGCACCTGCACCAGGGTGCCGGCGCTGCGGTCGCGATCGGTGACGAAGTCGGACAGGCAGGTGATGCCCACACCTTCCACCGCCAGCCGGCGCAACGTCTCGCCACTGGACACGGCGATATCCGGCCGCACCAGCAGCAGCCCATCCGATTCTCCGGGCAACGGCCAGCGGTTGAGCGACTCCGGCTCGTTGAAGCTGAGCAGCGTGTGCTGGCCCAGTGCGGCGACGCTGGCCGGTTCCCCATGCATGGCCAGGTAGGCCGGGCTGGCCACCAGCCGCAGCTGGCAGCGGCCCAGCAGCCGCGCATGCAGGGTGGAGTCGGCCAGCGGGCCGATCCGGATCGCCAGATCGGTGCGCCGTTCGAGCAGGTCGATGTAGCGGTCGGAGCTGTTCAGTTCCAGCTGCACTTCCGGGTAACGCGCGCGATAGCCGGCCACCAGCGGCGCGATCACGTGCAGCACGAACGGCATCGCCGCATCCACGCGCAGGCGCCCTGCCGGGCGCTCGCGGCGCGCCGCCATCTGTTCCTCGGCCGATTCCACCGCATCGATGATCGCGCGCGCATGGCGCAGGAACGCCTCGCCCTCGGCGGTCAGGTGCAGGCGGCGGGTGGTGCGGGTCAGCAGGGTGATCCCCAACTTGTCCTCCAGCCGCCCCAGGGCGCGGCTCACGCCCGAGGGCGTCTGCCCCAGCTGCTCGGCGGCGGCACTGATCGAGCCGCTGTCGATCACCGAAAGGAACGCCTGCATTTCATCGAGAGTGGTCTTCATGTCCCTATTATTGACTGCACGGCAATAGTGATTGGCGTGAAGACCGGTTTTTCGGCAAAGGTCGGCGGCGCAGACTGCGCAGCCTCTTCCTCCTGCTGGACCCTGTCATGACCCGTGGCATTCCCCTCGCCCTGCTGGCGTTGACCCTCGGTGCCTTCGCCATCGGCACCACCGAATTCGTCATCGTCGGCCTGATCCCGACCATCGCCGGCGACCTGCAGGTCAGCCTGCCCTCGGCCGGCCTGCTGGTCTCGCTGTACGCGCTGGGTGTGGCCATCGGTGCGCCGGTGCTGACTGCGCTGACCGGACGCGTACCGCGCAAGCAACTGCTGGTGGCACTGATGGTGTTGTTCACGCTCGGCAATGTCGTCGCCTGGATGGCACCCGGCTATACCTCGCTGATCATCGCCCGCATCCTGACCGGCCTGGCGCACGGCGTGTTCTTCTCGATCGGCGCGATCATCGCCACCGCCGTGGTACCGAAGGAGAAGGCAGCCAGCGCGATCGCCATCATGTTCACCGGCCTGACCGTGGCACTGGTGACCGGCGTGCCGCTGGGCACCTTCATCGGCCAGCATCTGGGCTGGCGCGCGACCTTCCTGGCGGTGGCAGGCCTCGGCGTGGTCGCCCTTATCGGCGCGCTGTTGTTCGTTCCGCGCAACCTGCCGCAGAGTGCGCCGGCCAGCCTTCGCCAACAGCTGGCCGTGCTCGGCCAGCCACGCCTGCTGCTGGTCTATGCGATGACCGCGCTGGGCTACGGTGGCACCTTCCTGGCCTTCACCTATCTGGCGCCGATCCTGCAGGACGTCACCGGCCTTCCGGCCAACGCCGTGAGCCTGGTGCTGCTGGTGTACGGCGTGTCGGTGGCGATCGGCAACCTGTGGGGCGGGCGCATGGCCGACCGCTTGGGTCCAGTGCCCGCGCTGAAGCGCATCTTCGGACTGCTGGCATTGGTGTTGTTCGTCCTCACGTTCACTGCCTACAACACCTGGTTGATGCTGCTGACGGTGCTGGCGCTGGGCGCGGTAGCGTTCGGCAACGTGCCCGGCCTGCAGGTCTACGTGGTCAAGCAGGCGCAGCGCTATGCGCCGCAGGCGGCCGACGTGGCCTCGGGCCTGAACATCGCCGCGTTCAACGTCGGCATCGCGATGGGCGCCTCGCTGGGCGGCCTGGTGGTGGAGCACGTCGGCCTGATGCATACGCCCTGGCTGGGCGCGCTGGTGGTCGTACTGGCCTACGCGCTGACCGTGCTCAGTGGCCGCCTCGACCGCCGCGATGGCGTCGACCACCGCGCCGACGGTATTGCCGCCACCGCGCATTGATCCATGCAATGCACCGTTGCCGGCATGCATACGGTGCCTGTCCTACCCTCTTCCCTCTGCTACTCCCTTCCCCCCGTTGGAGCTTCCCATGACTGTCCCCGCTTTCGGTCTCGGCACCTTCCGCCTCAAAGACCAGACCGTGATCGACTCGGTGCGCAATGCGCTGGAGGTCGGTTACCGCGCCATTGATACCGCGCAGATCTACGGCAACGAAGCCGAAGTCGGCCAGGCCATCGCCGAGTCCGGCGTGCCGCGTGATGATCTGTACCTGACCACCAAGGTGTGGATCACCGAGTTCAAGCGCGATGCGCTGCTGGCCAGCCTGCGCATCAGCCTGGAGAAGCTGCGCACTGACCGCGTCGACCTGGCGCTGATCCACTGGCCGTCACCGAATGACAAGGTCGATGTGCCGATGGAGGAATACCTGCCAGCACTGGCCGAGGCCAAGGCGCAGGGGCTGACCAAGGCGATCGGCATCTCCAATTTCACCATCGCGCAGACCCGCAAGGCGATCGAGATCCTCGGCGCCGAGGCCATCGCCACCAACCAGATCGAGATCCACCCGTACCTGCAGAACCGCCTGCTGGTGAAGTTCCTGCAGGACAACGGCATCCACATCACCGCCTACATGAGCCTGGCCTATGGCGAAGTGCTGAAGGACCCGGTGATCCAGGCCATTGCCGGCCGTCACCAGGCTACGCCGGCGCAGGTTGCGCTGGCGTGGGCGCTGCAGCAGGGCTTCTCGGTCATTCCGTCGTCGACCAAGCGCGAAAACCTGGCAGCCAATCTGGAAGCAGCGGCCGTGCGCCTGACCGAGGAGGACATGGCGCAGATCGCCAAGCTGGATCGCGGCCATCGCCTGGCGAATCCGGAAGGGATTGCCCCGGCCTGGGATTGAGGCCATCCGCGGTTACGGATCGGAATCGGTAGGTGCCGACCTTGGTCGGCACTGACCTCTGGTTGGTCGATGGCACATCGTGCCGACCAGGGTCGACACCTACCAAAGGCAGAGCTATCCCTCGCCTTGCAGCAACCACTCGCGCATCGCTGCACTCACTTCATCTGGTTTCTCCATCGGTGCCAGGTGCCCGCAATCGGGCACCACCACCAGCTGCGAGTGCGGCACCATCGCATGCATCTCTTCGCTCACTACCAGCGGCGTGATGCGGTCATTCGCACCGCAGAGGATCAGCAGCGGATCGCGGTACCCGGCCAGCACATCATGGCCGTCGCGGCGCTCCAGCGCGCTCTGGCGCAGGAAGACTTCCGCGCCCAGGCGGGCGGTCATATCACGCACACGCTGCACCAGCACGTAGTCGTCCAGCCGCGAGGCGTCGATGTAGCTGCGCATCAGCGCGTCACCGAAGCCGTGGAACTTCCCCGGCAGGCGCACGCTGGCACGTTGGCTGCGGCGCTGCTCGGCACGTTCCGGTGAATCGGCGTGGATCGAGGTGTCGATCAGCGCCAGCTGCAGCACACGTTCCGGAGCGATGCGCAGGACCTGCTGGGCGACGAAACCGCCCAGCGAGAAACCGGCCAGCGCAAAGCGCTCGGGCGCTTGCGCCAACACGTCCTCGGCCACTGCCTGCAGGGTTTCACCACGGGTCTGGTCGCCCACCGTGCATTCGGCGATGTCGGCCAAGTCGGCCAACTGCGCGCGCCACAGCTCGGCATCGTTGAGCAGGCCGGGTAGCAGCAACAGGGGGATACGGTCGGTCATGGGGGTATTGTCGCGCCATCACGGTGACGGAGCCATGCCGCAACGGATGATTGCGTTGTAGAGTCGGGCAAGCTCGGCCCCACGATACGGACGCGACCATGGCAGACCCCTACAACAGCGGCACCCCCTCCCCGCCCGCGCTGCGCTTCGACGACTCGCTGGTCACCACCGCCTTCGAGCTGCCCGGCCATCGCGTCGTGCGCAATCTGGGCGTGGTGCGCGGCATCACCGTGCGCTCGCGTTCGATCGTCGGCAATTTCCTTGGCGGCATCCAGACGATCTTCGGCGGCAACATCACCATCTACACCGAACTGTGCGAACAGGCCCGCGAGGAAACCTACCGCGACATGGTCAAGCACGCGCGGCAGCTGGGCGCCAACGCGATCATCGGCATGCGCTACGACGCCACCGATGTGATGACCGGGCTGACCGAGGTGCTGTGCTATGGCACTGCGGTGATGGTGGAACCGGTGCGTTGAATCCGATGTTCCGCCGGGCATGGCCCGGCGCTACCGTCACGGTCACGCCGCCGGCGGCACTTCGGGCACCTCAACCTGCTGCACCGGCAGGGTCACCATCATCACCGTCGGGTCGTCCGGATCGAGTTTGGTCTTGAAGCCCAGGCTCTGGCACATCGCCAGCATGGTGCTGTTCTCGCGCAGCACCTGGCCTTCGACCACGTCCAGGCCCAGCCACTTGGCGTACTCGATCATGATCGCCATCAGGCGCCAGCCGATGCCGTGGCCTTTCAGGTCCGAGCGGATCAGGATGCCGTACTCGCCGCGGTGGTAGTCGGCGTCGGCATGCAGCCGCACCGCGCCCAGCATTTCGCCGCTGCGCGGTTCGATCGCCACCAGCGCGATCGAGCGTGCGTAGTCGAGCTGGGTCAGGCGCGCGATGAACTCGTGGCTGAAGTGCTTCACCGACTGGAAGAAACGCAGGCGCAGGTCCTCGTCGCTGACGCGGGCGAAGAACGCACGGAACAGCGCATCGTCTTCCGGCCGCACTGGGCGCACGAAGGCACGGCCACCGTCTGACAGCTCGATGGTGCGCTCCCACTCCTTCGGGTACGGGAACACCGAGAAGCGCGGATGGCCACGGCCCTTGTGCAGGATGCGCGACGGCGCCACCGCCACGCGTGCGTCGAGGGCGAGGATGCCCTTGCTGTCGACCAGCAGCGGGTTGATGTCCAGCGTACGCACTTCGGGGATGTCGGCGGCCAGCTGCGCCAGCTTCACCAGCGCCAGCGCCAGTGCGCGCTCATCGGCGGCGGGCACATCACCATAGGCCTTGAGGATGCGCGAGGCGCGGGTCTGGCCGATCAGTTCATGGGCCAGGCGCAGGTCCAATGGCGGCAGCGCCAGTGCCTTGTCGTTGATCACTTCGACTGCGGTACCACCACGGCCGACCACGATTACCGGGCCGAACGTCGCGTCATCAGCGATACCGACGATGATCTCGCGCGCCTTCGGGCGAACGATGGTCGGCTGCACCAGCAGGCCGTCGATGCGGGCGTCGGGACGCAGTTGGCGCGCGCGCGACAGGATCGTATGGGCCGCACTCTGCACCGCCGGCAGCGTCGCCAGGTTCAGGCGCACACCATCCACTTCGGACTTGTGCGGAATATCCGGCGACAGAATCTTCAGTGCGACCGTGGCACCGCGTTCCAGCAGCGGCTGCGCCAGGTCCATCGCCTCGTGCGCATCGCGTGCATGCATCACCGGCGCGGAAGGAATGCCGTAGGCCTTCAGCAGTTCATGCGTGGCCAGCGGGTCCAGCCACTGCTGGCCGTTGGCCAGCGCGGCATCAACCAGCGCGCGTGCGGCCGCCGCATCCACGCTGAAGTCCTGCGGCAGGCTGGGCGGTGTTTCCATCAGCGCGTTCTGCGCTTCGCGGTAACGCACCAGATGCTGGAAGCCACGTACTGCCTCCGCCTCGGTCGGATAGGTCGGCACCCGCGCCGCGTTGAGCGTGGCGGTTGCCTGGTCATCGTTGCCCAGCCACACAGCGAACACCGGCTTGTCGCGGTGTTGGCGCGGGCGCAGGCCCAGCGTGCGGGTCAGTGCTTGTGCGGCGTCGGCCGACGAGGTGAATGCGGTCGGCACATTGACCACCATCACCGCGTCGTTCTCGTTGTCGGCCAGCAGCGCTTCGATGGCCGCGGCATAGCGATCACCATCCGCGTCAACCACGATGTCGACCGGATTGCTGCGCGACCAGCCCTGCGGCAGCACCGCGTCGAGTTTCTCCACCGTGCTGTCAGACAGGTTGGCCAGCGTGCCACGCAATGCGATCAGCTGGTCCACGGCAAGGCGCCCAACGCCGCCACCGTTGCTGAGGATGGCCAAGCGGCGGCCCGGGAACGTCCCCAGCCGTCCCAGCGACTCGGCGGCGGTAAACAGCTCATCCAGCGCGCTCACGCGCAGCAGGCCGGCACGGTTGAACGCCGCTCCGTAGACATCGTCGGCACGGGCCAGCGCCTGCACATGGGTATCGCGGCTGCCCGGCTGCACACGCTCGGCGCGGCCGGACTTCACCACCACCACCGGCTTGGCACGAGCGGCGGCACGCGCAGCCGACATGAACTTGCGCGCGTCCTTGATCTGCTCCACGTAGAGCAGGATGGCGCGGGTACGGTAGTCGGTGGCGAAGTAATCGAGCAGGTCGCCGAAATCCACGTCCAATGTGTCGCCCAACGACACCACGGCGGAGAAGCCGACCGAGCGCGCCACGCCCCACTCCACCAGCGCGGCGGCAATGGCCGAGGATTCGGAGATCAGCGCGAGATCGCCGGCCTGCGGGAAATGTGCGGCGATGCTGGCATTGAGCCGTGCATGCGGTGCGATCACGCCCAGGCAGTGCGGGCCAAGGATGCGCAGGCCATGCTTGCGCGCGACCGCTTCAACCTGCGCCGACAACGAGCCCGGGCCTTCGCCGAGGTGCGCGGTCAGGATGATCGCCGACTGCACGCCGCGCTCGGCGGCGGTGCGTATCACCTGCGGCACGATCGCCGCCGGGGCGGTGATCACTACCAGCTCGGGCACCCAGTCCAGGTCCTTCAACCGCTTGACCGTGCGGATGCCATCGATCTCGGCGTGCCGCGGGTTGATCCACGCCACCTTGCCGGGGAAGCCGGTGCCGCGCAGGTTGCGCATCACCGCGCGGCCGGCCGAGCGCTCACGCGGGCTGCCGCCGATCACCGCGACCGACTGCGGACGGAACACAGACTGCAGGTGGTAGGTACTCATGCGCCTACGGTACACGCACCGGCGCGCCAGGCGCATGATCCAGCGCAAGTCCCCCTGTCTCCGGGGTCGGATCCCTTCGCGCAGAGAAGGGCTCTGTCCCCTGCGTGCCGACCAAGGTCGGCACCTGCCAGAGCACGGTGGTTCCGGCCTACAGCAGCGTGCCGTGCAGGATCATCGCGGCGATGCTGAAATAGATCACCAGGCCGGTCACGTCCACCAGGGTGGCCACGAACGGGGCCGAGGCGCTTGCGGGATCGAAGCCCAGCCGCTTGAGGATGAAGGGCAGCATCGAGCCGGACAGCGAGCCGAAGGTAACGATGCCGACCAGCGCGGCACCGATGGTGATCGCCAGCAGGATCCAGTGCTCGCCGTAGTCGTGCAGGCCACCCAGCTGCCAGATGACGATGCGTACGATGGCCAGGCAACCGAGGATGGCGCCGAGCACCATGCCGGTGGGCACTTCGCGCAGGGCCACCTTCCACCAGTCGCGCAGGCGCAGTTCGCGCAGTGCCAGGCTGCGGATCAGCAGCGAGGTGGCCTGCGAGCCGGAGTTGCCGCCCGAACTCATGATCAGCGGAATGAACAGGGTCAGCACCACCGCGCGCGCCAGTTCATCCTCGTAGTGCTGCATCGCGCTGGCGGTCAGCATCTCACCCAGGAACAGCACGCTCAGCCAGCCGGCGCGCTTGCGCAGCATCTCGAAGAAGCCGATCTGCATGTACGGCTTGTCCAGTGCTTCCATGCCGCCGAACTTGTGCGCGTCTTCGGTGGACTCTTCGATCAGCGCGTCGAGCACGTCGTCTACGGTGACGATGCCAAGCATCTGCTGCTGCGCGTCGACCACGGGAATCGCCAGCAGATCGTGGCGGCGGATCAGCCGCGCCACTTCCTCCTGGTCCATCAGCGCATCCACCGTCACCGGCGGATTGACCTGGGCCACGTCCAGGATCGACTCCTCGGGCAGGCCGGTGATCAGCCGGCGCATGGTCACCACCTGTTGCAGCTGCTGGCTGGCCGGGTCCAGCACGTATATCGCGTACACCGTCTCGCGGGTGCGCTCGACCTGGCGGATGTGCTGCAGTGTCTGCGCCACGGTCCAGCTGGCGGGTACCGCCACGTACTCGGTGGTCATCAGCGCGCCGGCGGTGTTCGGCGGGTAGCTGAGCAGCTTCTGGATGGCCTGGCGGGCATCGGTGCCGAGCAGCGGGATCAGCCGCGCGCGTTCTTCTTCATCCAGCTCGTGGACGATGTCGGTGGCGCGGTCGTCGGCCATCAGCCCCAGCAGGGCGGCGGCACGGGCCGGCGGCAGTGCCGCCACCAGCTCGCCACTGCGGTGCAGCTCCGGTGCTTCGAGCATCTTCACCGCGCGCGGCAAGGACAGCGCCGCCAGCGTTTCCGCAGCGCGCGTCAGTTCCAGCGTATTGAGGAATTCCACCGCGTCGGCGGTGTTGTAGTTCGCCAGGGGTGCGGCCAGTGCGGCGGCATCGGCCACCGGGCGCAGCAATTGCTTCTGGTTCATCGGATTGCCTTGTGGGGGTGCGACCTCGCGCAACGCCAACGCAGGCAAACCGTCCCGATGTCAGGCGGTGGCCATCACTGACGTCGAACGAGGTCGACTTCTACTGTCGCTGGACATGGGTTGGGGACTCCGGGATGCGTGTGCTGGCAGACGCGCCGCCAGCGGCGGGCAGTCTGGACCCGGTGGCATTGCAGGTCAACCCGTGCCGCGCGGCGTGGCCCGGCCCCGCAGGTCGTTCTCGTGCCCGTACGGAGCGGCGCGCATAATGGAGGGGTGGCGCTCGCCACGCTTTTCCTACCCGAACGGACGCGCAGCGGCTTCCCGATGACCAGGTATTCCCATGCATAGCGGTGGTCTGGAACTGGCCCTGGTGCTGCTGCTGGCGGCGGTCATCGCCGTGCCGGTGTTCAAGAAATTCGGCTTCGGCGCGGTGCTGGGCTACCTGGCGGCCGGCGTGGTACTGGGCCCGGACGGGCTGGGCTTCGTGCAGGATGCCGACCGTATCCTCGGCGCCGCCGAGATCGGCGTGGTGATGCTGCTGTTCGTCATCGGGCTGGAGCTGTCGCCCGCGCGCCTGAAGGTGATGCGGCGCTCGGTGTTCGGTGCCGGTGCGGCGCAGGTGGCGCTGTCCGGGCTGGTGCTGGGCGGCCTGCTGCTGCTCGACCACTTCCAGTGGAAAAGCGCGCTGGTGGTGGGCGTGGCGCTGGCACTGTCATCCACTGCGGTGGGCCTGCAGCTGCTGTCAGAGCACAAGGCGATCAACAGCGACCACGGCCGCCTGGGCTTTGCCATCCTGCTATTCCAGGACCTGATCGCGATTCCGCTGCTGGCGGCCATCCCGCTGCTGGGCGGGGTGAAGAACGAGACGCTGCGCTGGGAAGATGCGGCCGTGGCGCTGGGTGCGCTGGCGGTGGTGATCCTGTGCGGGCGGCCGGTGCTGCGCAGGGTGTTCGGCATCATCGCGCGCACCCGCAGCCCGGAAGTATTCACTGCCACTGCCCTGCTGGTGGTGCTGGGCACCGCCTGGTTCATGCAGGAAGCCGGCCTCAGCCCCAGCCTGGGCGCGTTCCTGGCTGGCGTACTGCTGTCCGATTCGGAGTTCCGGCATGAGCTGGAAGCGCAGATCGAGCCGTTCAAGGGCCTGCTGCTGGGCCTGTTCTTCATTGCAGTTGGCATGGGCATCGACCTGGACCGCATCGTTGCCGAGCCGTGGCTGATCGCCGCCGGCGTGGCGATCCTGCTGGTGGTCAAGTTCAGCCTGCTGTACGTGATCGGGCGCATCGCAAAGCTCAGTTCACGGCACTCGCTGCTGCTGGGCAGCGTGCTGTGGCTGGGCGGCGAGTTCGCCTTCGTGGTGTTCAACGAAGCGCAGCGCGCGCACCTGCTGGGCAACGCCAACCATGACCGTCTGGTGGCGATCGTCGGCCTGTCGATGGCGATCACGCCACTGCTGATGATCGCGCTCCTCAAGCTGCTCGGCCAGGAGAAGGCGGCGCCGCGCGAGGCGGCCGAGGCCGACAAGGTGGCGCCGGACAACCGGCCGAAGGTGCTGATTGCCGGCATGGGCCGCTTCGGCCAGGTCATCGCGCGCCTGTTGACCGCGCAGAAGGTGCCGTTCGTGGCACTGGAAGCGAACCCGGATACCGTGGCCGACCTGCGCCGCTTCGGCAACCAGCTGTATTACGGCGACCCGACCCGGCCGGAGATGCTGCGCGCAGCCGGCGGCGAACACATCGATGTGTTCGTGATCACCGTGGATGACCCGGAGACCAACCTGCGTGCGGTGCGCATGGTGCGCCGGCTGTATCCGGACGCAAAGGTGCTGGCGCGCGCACGTAACCGCCAGCACGCGTGGCGCCTGATGGACATGTCGGCCGAGCCGTTCCGCGAAGTGTTCGGCACCAGCCTGGAAATGAGCGGCCGCGTGCTGACCGCGCTGGGCGTGGCGGCGGACGTGGCTGAACGCCACGTGCAGCGCTTCCGCGAGCACGACGAGCAGCTGCTGCGCGACCAGTACCTGGTCTACGACGACGAGGCCGCGGTGATCCAGACCTCGCGCGATGCACGCAACGACCTGATGCACCTGTTTGAAGCCGACGCGGAAAGCGACGGCGACAAGGAGCGGTGACAGCCAGCCGGTGTGCCGACCAACGGTCGGCACCCACCCGATGGATGGCGGACCCGGTAGTGCCGGCCGCTGGCCGGCAGCCTCTGGATCCCGGGAGGTTTCATGGGGTTGCCGGCCAGCGGCCGGCACTACCCACTGCAGATTCCGGCAGCACGGTGTTGGGGTCAGAGCTCTTTCCGCTGGAAAGGGATCCGACCCCGGCCTGATCAGCCGTTGTCGCGCAGGAACCGCGCCATCGACGAGACGCCCGGCACGCGCGGTTCAAACTCACCGGCCACGTCGATGAAGCCACGCATCACCGCGATCTCGCGCGGGCTGCGGTTGAGGCTGTCGCGTACTTCCGGATCGGCACCGGCACGCAACAGGCGCTGCACCAGCAGCGGCAGTCCATGCAGAGCGGCCAGGTGCAGCGGGCCGAAGCCACGCGGATCACGCACCTCCAGGCTCACTTCCTCGTCCAGCAGGCGCTCCACCGCGGCCATCACGACCTGCTCGTCGCACGCGGTACCCGGTTCGGCGCGTGCGCCCAGCAGCAGCAGCAGCGGCGTGACCGAGCCCGCCGCAGCCTGGTCCGGTTCGGCACCGGCCAGCAGCAGGGTGTCGAGCAGGGCCAGCAGGCGCGAGCGGTCGCGGGCACTGAAGCCGTACAGCGCCGCGCAATGCAGCGGGCCCAGCTGCTGCGCGTCACCGGCATGCACGTCGGCACCAGCGGTGAGCAGGCGCGCGACGATGTCCGGCAGGCCCAGCGCCGAGGCCAGCATCAGCACGGTCACCCCGCCCGGCAGGCGGTGTTCCAGCTTGGCGCCGGCGTCGAGCAGGGCCGAAACGATGTCCACCTGGCGCATGCTGACCGCAGCCGACAGCGGCGTCGCGCCACTGGCAGCGGCGTGCTGCGGATCGGCACCACGTGCCAGCAGCAGGTCGGTCACCGCCAGATGGCCACCACCGGCCGCACGCAGCAGCGCGGTGCAGCCCTGTGCATCGACCGCGTCGACGGCGAACCCGAGATCGATCAGGCGGCGCACCGCATCGACGTCACCGGCCATCGCAGCGGCCGGAAGGTCGGCCTCGCGCAGGGTGCGGCGCGGCAACGGCCACACCCGCCAGTCCAGCCAGTCGGCCAGATCACGACGACCGATCGACAGCGCCACGCCCAGCGGCGTCTGCCCGTCGGCCGCCCGTGCTTCCGGCGAGGCACCGTGCTGCACCAGCAGCTTCAGTGCGCCTTCGCGGGCCAGTGCGGTGGCCAAGTGCAAAGCGGTCATGCCGTGGCTGTCGCGCGCTTCGCGGTCGACCCCGGCTTTGAGCAGGGCCTGCTGCAGGCGCAGCCAGCCCAGACGCACCGCCAGCGACAACGGCGGATCGCCCGCCGGCGAAGCCGCGAACGGATCGGCGCCACGTTCCAGCAGTTCCAGCGCCAGCTGTTCCAAGCCACGGGCGGCCTGGTCGTGCTGCGCGCAGGCGGCAAGGAAGCGCGCCAGGCCACCGCGGCCGGCCGGTGACAGGCCACGCTGCAGCATCACCTGCAGCGCAGGCACTGCATCGATGCCGCGCGACAGCAGCGCGAACATCGGCGTATCGGAGCAGGCGTCGCGCACATAGGGATCCGCACCGTGGGCCAGCAGCCAATCGACCGCGGCCGGCTCCAGCGCCAGTTCGGGGTCGAGCAGCAGCCCGCCCAGCTCTTCCGGCTGGCACAGCTTGGCCAGCGCGGCCATGCCGTCGGTGTTGCCGAAGCCCAGCGCCTCGCGCAGCAGGGTCAACGGCGGACGGTCCGGCAGCAGGCCGCTGGCCGTGGCCGCTTCGCCGCGCTCGGCCAGACCATCGCTGACCGCCGCCGGCAACGGATAGGACGGATCCAGCAGCGCCACGATCGCCCAGCGGCCGGCTTCGGCGGCGTAGTCCACCGCACGGCGGCCGACCGGATCGGTGGCATCGGCGGCAATGCCCAGATCGACCAGGCGCTTGATCAGCAGCGGCGAGACATCCTCGGCCATGACGGCCAGCTGCACCGCATTGCGGCCTTCGCCGTCCACCGCGACCAGGTCGGGCTTGTGCGGCAGCAGATGTTCCATCACACCGGCGCGGCCGGCGCGGGCCGCTTCCAGCCACGGCGTGCGACCGAGCGCGTCGCGCGCTTCCAGGTTGGCGCCAGCGCCCAGCAGCACGCCGATGATCTCGACGTGGCCGGCCAGTGCCGCCTCATGCAGCGCACTGCGGCGCTGGCGGTCACGGGCATCGGCCCGGGCCTTGTGCTTCAGCAGCAGCTGCACGCCGGCCGGATCATCGTCTTCGGTGGCGGCGGCGGCCAGCAGCACCGGCGTACCCTCGGCCGGTTCGCTGCGCGCACCGCGCTCCAGCAGGAAGCGGGCCAGGCGCCAGTTGCCGACCTGGCAGGCCACCGCAAGCGGCGACCATCCGTCACTGTTCAGCGCATCCACTTCGGCGGCGGCATCGCGCAGCAGCGCGGCCACGCCCGGGTCGGAACTGCGCGCGGCATGATGCAGCGGGGTGTTGCCATCGCTGTCGATGGCACGCGAGTCGGCGCCGTTGGCGAGCAGGGTCATCACCGCTTCCGGGCGGCCGTGCCAGCTGTCACGGGTGGCGGCCAGCAGCGGGGTCATGCCCCGGTGCGGCGCGTTCACGTCGACGCCTCGGGCGATCAGTTCGCGCAGCAGGCGCAGGTCCGGCAGCACCGCGGCCAGCACCGCCAGGCTGCGCTGGTCGCGCCAGTTCGGGTCCGGCAGCGCATAGGGATCGGCGCCGGCCTGCAGCAGCTGCAGGCCACGGTCGATGCGCCCGTGGCGCGCGGCTTCATACAGCGCCGGAGTCAGCTCCTGCGGCGCCATCGCCTCAAGCGGCACGGTTTCGACCGCGGCGGAGAACATCGGTTCGTGCTCGCTGCTGGCCGTGGCCAACGGGCTCGCACGCAGTGACACCAACGGCGCCGGCGCCACCCGTTGCAACAACAGGTGCAGCAGCGGCGACAGCACCAGCACTGCCAGTGTGGCGGGCCAACGCGCGCTTTCCGGCAGCAGGTCCGGCCAGGCCGGCAGTACCACCAGTGCCGCCAGGGCAATCACCAGCGCGGCCACACCGAGGCCGCGCCAGGCGGTCAGGTCGCGCCCGGCCAGTGCCTGCCAATGCTGGGCCAGGCTGCCATCAAGCCGTTCAACGTCGTTCCACAACGGCCAGGTACGCCAGGCCGCCAGCAGGCCTGCACTGACCAGCACGCTCAGGCCCAGCACTGCGGCCAGGCTGCCACTGTCGCGCAGCGCCGCCAGCGGCCAGGCCAGCAGCAGCGCCAGCAGCAGCGGTGCGGCAGCCCACAGCGCCAACAGCGCGGGCAGGTCCTGCCGCGCGACCACCTTCAGTGGCAGCAGCGCGCGGCTGCGCCGCCACCAGGACACGCCCAGCGCGAACGCCGGTTGCGCCAGTGCGGCAAGGATGGCCCCCGGAATGCCGCCCACAGCGGCACCCAGCGCCAGCACGGCACCCACGGCAAAGGCGATCGACAGGACGCGCGGACGGGTGGCGTCAGTCATAGTGTCGCGGCATCAGGCTGGACACCGACGGCGGCACCTGCAGGTAGAAACCACGTTCGTTCATTTCGCTGCGGACCTTGTCCGGATCAGCCTGGGCCAGGCGGCGCCGGGCCTCCAGGGCCACGTCCAGGACGAAGGTGAGCGCCCCCAGCGAGGTGAGCAGCGGCGCGGGCAGCGCGCTGAAATCATCGCGTCGGGGGACGTAGACGTAGGTGTCTGGCTTGAGTTGGCTTTTATAGACGTAGGCGTGCATGTCCGCGGGACGATAACCCGGGAAGAGCCATGATTGTGTCGGAAAGCCGACACCGGGGAAAGCCGTCAGCCGACGATGGCGGCGTGATCGACGGCGTTTCCCCGGCGGGATTCAGCAATGTGGCGGCGGCGTTCAGCCACACGCACCGTTGCTGGCTGCAGGATCACTCGCTCCAGCGGCGGAACACCAGGGAGGTGTTGATGCCGCCGAAAGCGAAATTGTTGCTTATCACATACTCGGCCTGGAGTTCGCGGCCCTGACCGGTGATGAAGTCCAGCTGGCCGCAGCGCGGATCGACCTCCACCAGGTTCAGGGTCGGGGCAAACCAGCCGTCACGCATCATCTCGATGCTCACCCAGGCCTCGAATGCACCGCAGGCGCCCAGCATGTGGCCGACGTAGCTCTTCAGCGAACTGATCGGCATCCGTGGGCCGAACACCTGCGCGGTGGCCTGGGTTTCGGCGATGTCGCCGTGATCGGTCGCGGTGCCGTGGGCGTTGACGTAGTCGATCTGCGCCGCATCCAGTCCGGCATCCTCCAGCGCCAGTCGCATGGCCTGGGCCATGGTGTCGGCACTGGGCTGGGTGACGTGCTGGCCGTCGCTGTTGGTGCCGTAGCCCACCACTTCGGCGAGGATGGTCGCGCCGCGAGCCTGCGCGTGGCCCAGTTCCTCCAGGATCAGGGTGCAGGCGCCCTCGCCCAGCACCAGGCCGTCGCGGCCGGCATCGAAGGGACGTGGCGTCGACTGCGGGGCGTCGTTCTGCACGCTGGTCGCGAACAGGGTATCGAACACGGCAGCCGCGGCGGCGTCCAGCTGCTCGGCGCCGCCGGCCACCATCACCGTCTGCTTGCCGCTGCGGATCGCCTCATAGGCCGCGCCGACGCCCTGGCTGCCGGACGTACAGGCACTGGACGTGGTGTAGACGCGTCCGGACAGGCCGAAGAACACACCGATGTTGACCGGCGCGGTGTGGCTCATCATCTTCAGGTAGGTGGTGGCGCTGATGCCTTCGGTGGTGAACTCGTTGAGCATGCGGCCGAGTTCGCCGATGGCCTCATGACTGCCGGAGGAGGAGCCATAGGCCACCCCGGTGCGCCCGCTACGCAGCACCGGATGATCAATCAGTCCAGCTTCGCACAGCGCGATTTCGGTGGCACGCACCGACATGATCGCCACCTTGCCCATCGAGCGGGTGCTTTTGCGGTTGTAGGTCGGCGGCAGCTCGAACGGCTGCGCCGGTGCGGCCAGTTTGGTGTTCAGCCCGGCATAGACATCCCACTCGGGCATTGCGCGCACAGCGTTGCGGCCGCTGCGCAGCTGCGCGTGGATGGTCGGCCAGTCGTGGCCAAGCGGACTGATGGCCGCGGCACCGGTCACCACCACGCGATGATCGGTGGCCATCAGAGCATGCCTCCGTTGACCGAAATCACCTGCCGGGTGATGTAGCCGGCCGGCTCGGACAGCAGGAAGGCCACCGTCGCCGCCACTTCATCGGGACGGCCGACGCGGCCGGCAGGAATCAGTTTCAGGGCATGCGCCACCACGTCCTCACTGAGCATCTCCGTCTCGATCAGGCCCGGAGCCACGCAGTTGACCGTGATCTGGCGGCTGGCCAGCTCCAGTGCGAGGGCCTTGCTGGCGCCGATGATGCCGGCCTTGGCCGCACTGTAGTTGACCTGGCCACGGTTGCCGGCAATGCCGGACACCGACGACAGGGTGACGATGCGGCCTGGTTTGCGCCGCCGCACCATCGGCATGATCAACGGATGCAGCACGTTGTAGAAGCCATCCAGGTTGGTGTGGATGACCTGGTCCCAATCCTCCGACGACAACGCCGGGAAAGCGCCGTCACGGGCGATGCCCGCATTGCAGACCACGCCGTAATACGCGCCATGCGCGTCCACGTCGGCCTCCAGCGCCGCGCGCGCGGCATCACGATTGGACACGTCGAAGGTGAGCACGCGCGCCTGCACGCCCAGCGCCTGGATCTCGGCCACAACGGCCTGTGCCTCCTCCACCCGGCTGCGGCAATGCACCGCCACGTCGAATCCATCGTGGGCAACACGTAGCGCAATGGCGCGGCCGATCCCCCGGCTGGCGCCCGTCACCAACACGCATCGATTCCCGGTCATGCCTGTCCACTCTCCAGATAGGCCTTCGCGTCGGCCGGTTCGTACACCGACACGTTGGCAACCGCCCATTCTTCCTCGCCCGCCAGGATCCGGCAGGCGAACAACCCCAGCCCATTGTCGCCCAGCAGTTCACGACGCGCCTGCACGCGCAGCCGGGAGCCACTGGGGAAACCACTACGCTGGCTGCTGTAGCGCCGGCTGCCCAGCAGGAACCCCAACTGCGGCGCAATGCCGGCCGCGCGCGCGCGGCAACCTGCCCAGGCGGCAATTGCCTGTGCCATGTACTCAATGCCGATCCAGGCCGGCATTTCGCCGTCTTGGATGAACAAGCCCCTCGCGGGTACCACCAGTTCGGCCTCGATGCTGTCCTGGTCCCATCGCAGTATCCGCTGCAGCAGGCACATGTCCTGGCGATGCGGCACCACCTCCTCGATCGCGTAGAGAGGATTCATCGGCGTTCCAGTGCCAACACCGCATTGCTGCCGCCGAAGGCAAACGAGTTGCTCAGTATCCGTCGCAGCGGCCGTGCCAGGCGGGTGCCCGGCGCCACCAGTGACAGTGCCGGCAGCGCCTCATCCACGGCGCCATCCCACCAGTGCGGTGGCAGCCGCTGCAGCGGGTTCTCGGCCAGCATCATCCAGCACAATGCCGCCTCGATCGCGCCGGAGGCGCCGAGCGTATGCCCGGTGAGCGGCTTGGTCGAGCTGGCCGGTACACCGGTACCGAGCACCTCCGAAACCGCCAGGCTTTCCATGGCATCGTTGTGGTCGGTGGCGGTGCCATGCAGGTTCACGTAATCGACATCAGTGGGCGACCAGCCAGCGCGCTTCAGTGCCTGTTGCAGCGCATCGATGGCGCCCTGGCCTTGCGGGTCGGGTGCGGACATGTGGTGGGCGTCGGACGATTCACCCCAGCCCGCAAGAACCACCGGACCGATCTCGCGGGTGAGCAGGAACAGCGCGGCTCCTTCCCCGATGTTGATGCCGGATCGATGCTGCGAGAACGGATTGCAGCGTAGCGCGGACACCGACTCAAGCGCGCTGAAACCCGCCACGGTAAAGCGGCACAGGGAATCGGAGCCGCCAGCGATGACCGCATCGACAACGCCGGCGCGCAACAGGCGCGCAGCCGACGCCAGGGCCTTGGCACTGGATGAACATGCCGTGGACAGCGTCCATGCCGGGCCCTGCGCACCACTGCGCAGCCGCACGAACTGCGCGGCGGCTCCCATTTCCTGCTGCGCGTAGTCGTAGTCCGCCGGCCAATGACCGTTGCTGGCGTGGGAGCACATGGCCCGCTCACCTTCACCAATTCCCGAAGTGCTGGTCCCCATCACCACAGCCACGCGCTCGGCGCCATAGCGGGCGATGGCCGCGGCCACCGCAGGCGCGATCTGCGCCAGCGCAACCGCCAGCAGCGCGTTGTTGCGCCCGCGCAGGGCCAGCGGGAGTTCGTCCAGCGACGGCAGCGGCGTGCACACCTCCCCCAGCGCCAGGGTCCGCCCCGGCAACAGGCTGTCGTTGTTGCTCAACCCACCCGGCACCTCGGCGAACATCGCCTCCGCCACCGCCGCGCGGCCATCACCCAGCGCGCAGACAATGCCCAGATCGTTGAGGAAAACGGCAGTGTCCATCAATCCTGTCCAGCCATATCGATCGATTCGATGCGCAGCGCGTAGCCCTCTGCGCGGTTGTCCAGCTGCAGGCTGCCGTCCTGCAGGCGCTGCAGCTGCAGCCACACCGTACCGTCGCGCGACAGACTGCGCTGGTGGCCGTCATCACCGACCTGCCAGCCAGCCGGCAGCACGGCGGCGATCGCGGCCGTCGGCCACAGCGCGAACTGCAGATCGTCCAGCACACGCTCCGCGCGAACCTGCGGCGGCAACCACGATGCACGTTGCTCGGTCAACTGCCGGCCATCCCAGCGCAGACGAACGCCAGTCTGGCCCATGGCCTGCACCGCCAGCTGCACCTGCTGCGCATCGGCTTCCAGCAGAGCGTCGAGATCACGTTCGTGGCGCCCGAAGCGGAAATGCAGCTGCTGCTGCAGCGCCAGTGGCGTCGGTAGGCTGGACGGGGCCAACCGCAGCGGCGGCAGCTCGACCTGCGGCCTCGGCATGCGCCCGGCGCAGGCGCACAGCAGCGCACACAGCAGCAGCGCTGCAATGCCGCGCACGATCAGCTGCGGCACGCGGCCTCCAGCACACATGTAGGGCAGCCGCTGTAGATGGAATTGTTCATGTAACGCCCTTCCGGATACGGGTCGAGGGGGGTAGATGATGTTCCCGAAGTGGTCGCCGCGCCAGCGTCGGGCTGTGGCGTACGCACTCCGATTCAGGACGGCGGCAATGCATGGGGTGACGGTCGGAACAATGGCGAGATCAGCCAGACCAGGCCGATGCCGAACAACAGCGTGAGGCCGAAGGCGCGCAGCGCCGGGGTCTGCGACAGCCCCAGAAGGCCGAACGACAGCCAGGTGCTGGCCGCGCCCACGCACACCGCCAGCCATGCGCTGGCATCGCCACGGTGCTCGATCAGGAAGATGCCGTAGTCGATGCCCATGCCGAGCAGCAGCATCAGCGCCAGTACGTTGAACAGCTGCAGCGGCTGGCCGAACAGGCCCAGCAAACCCAGGGTCAGCGCACCGGCAATGAGCGTCGGCGCGAATACTCGCCAGGCCTGGCGGCGGTAGCGCAACCACAGCGCGCCGAACACCAGCACGATACCGACCAGCAGCAGCCCACCCATCAGCTTGCGGTAGTGACCCAGCAGCTGCGAGAAATCGGCGGTGCGGTCCACCCAGCGCACGCCCGGCAGGCCTTCGGCCGCGCCCTGCAGGGTGGCCAGCGCATCGGCACGCGACAGGTCATCGACCATCACCACGCTGATCATCTGCCCGCCCACGTCGCCCACCCACAGGTGGCGGAACGGCTGCGAGGCCGGCGAGGCCAGGAAGGCTTCGGCGGTGAGCGGTGCGTTCGCGAACTGCGGTCGCTGCAGCGGTTCACCGACCACCTCCGACACGGCAGACAGCACACCCGGTTCCACCTTCGCGGTCAGCCCGGCATCGGCCTGCTGGCGCGATGGCGACGGCAGCCAATCGCTGATCGCGCGGTAGCCACCAATGCGCTTGTCGTTGGCCAATACACGCAGGCGCTCGGTCAGTGCTTCCTCACGCTGCAACAGCTGCGCGGCATCCGCACCCTGCACCAGGTAGAACTGCGCCGGGCTGGGCATGCCCAGCAGCTGGCTGAGGCGGATCTGCTGTGCCATCAATGCCGGCGGCGAGGACTGCAGGCTGCGCAGGTCATCGTTGCTCTGCAGGCGGGCGATGCCGATAGCAGACAGCGCCAGCGTGATCACCACGAACATCGTCACCGGACGGCGGCCATGCAGACGCGGGAAGCGCTCCAGCGTGCTGCCCAGCCACTGCGAGAAACGGGTCTGGCGGATCTCACCACCATCCAGCCACGGGAACCAGAAGATCACCGTCAGGAACGCGGCCGCCAGGCCGACCACCGAGAACAGCGCCATCTGGCGCAGCCCGGGGAACGGAGCCAGGCCCAGTGCCAGGTAGGCCAGCGCACTGGTCAGCAGCGCCAGCCACAGGCCAGGCAGCAGGTGCCGCAGCAGCTTCCAGCGGCGATCAGCCGGTTCGGCCTGCCGCGACGCAAACCAGTGGATGCCATAGTCCTCGGCCACGCCCACCAGCGATGCACCGAACACCAGGGTCAACACGTGCACGTTGCCGAACACCAGCACGGTCACCGCCAGCGCCACGCCACAGCCGATCAGCAGCGACGTGGCCACCAGCAGGATCGGCCGCAGCGAGCGGAACGCGAGCCACACCAGCAGCAGCACCGCCGCCAGCGAGCCCCAGCCGATGGTGTTGATCTCCCGGTTGGCCTGCACCGCCGCAGCTTCAGCATGCAGCGGCACGCCCGCATGCAGGATCTCCAGATCCGGAGCGGCCGCCTTCGCCGCCTGCCCGGCACGTTCCAGCAATCCATCCAGATGGCGCTCGCCATCGAGCTTGAACGCCGAACCCGGCGTATCGAACTGCAGTGCAGCCCAGTGCCTGCCTTCGGCGTCGAGCAGGCCATCATCGCCCAGCCGCAGGCCCGAGCCCTGCGCCTGCTGCTGCCACCACTGCGGCCACAGCGACAACGGGTCCTGTCGCCACTCGGTCAGGCGTGGGGCCCCCATCGGGCCATACAGCGCAGCCAGCGCCTGCTCGGCCAGCGCGCCCGGCTCGCCGCCCTGCAGCTGCTTGCGCTGGGCCGGGGTCAGCAGGCGGTCGCGGTACGGCGCGTAGAACGCGCGCGCCTCATCGAACCAGCCTTCGATCGAGCCGCTGGGCACCAGCAACGCGTGATCGGCGTCCTTGGCCATGGCCGCGGCAAACGCGGCCTGCGCACGCTTGGCGGCAGCGCCGTCCTTGCTGCCCAGCAGCACCACCACCTGCCGCGAACTGCCATCAGCGATGCGCCGGGTGACGTCGCTCAACAGACGGTCGTGCGCGTCCTGCGGCAACAGTGCGAGGATGTCGGTGTCGATCCGCGATTGCTGGCTCCACAGGTGCCACTGCTGCACGCCCAGCGCCAGCAGCAGCACCAGCCAGGCGATGCCCAGCCAATGCCACCAGCGCCGCAACCGGTCCGGTGCATTCAACGCAACGTCCTCACTCAAAGCGGCGCGCCTCGTCTGCGCTGAGCGCGGCCGGAGCCTCGCTGAGCGCGTCGAAATGGATCAGCGTGCGGTCTTTGCTGGCCTCGACGATCTCGACCTGGCGCACGTAACGGTCGCCCTGCAGGGTCAGCGACTGGAACGCCTTGGCCAGCATCGCTGACTTCGGCCTCAGCTGCAGCCGCCAGCCCTGCCCTTCACGGCTGACTGTCACGTTGAACGGGCCGGACAGCGCCTGCACGTCGCCACTCATCAGCGCGAACATGATCGCGTTCACCGAGCGCATCGCCGGCTGCTGCCGCGCATCGAGCTCGACGCGGGTGCTGCCGTCACGCTGGCGGCTCAGGATGCGGTCGGCAGTAACCACCACCTCGGAGGGAAACGGCTTCAGCGTGGTCCAGATCACGCCATGCTGGCGCGCGACCACGAACCGGCCCTGCGAGCGCAATGGATTCTTGAAGCCGCTGACCTGCTTTTCCTGCGTGAACTGGCCACGCAGTACGTCCGGCCGCGCCACCGCCTGGGTGATCGCGTCGATGGCCGGATCGGCGGCCTGCACCAGCGGTGCGGCCAGCAGCAACACCGCGCACAGCAGCGCTCGCGCGAAACGGTTGGCTCGGTTCATGGCGCAGGCACTCCCAGGCGTTCCCACAGTACCGGCGGGCACTGGTACAGCATTTCCCTGCTGGCCGCGTCCACCGCCACCTGGATGGTCATTGCGCGGGTCAGCACCTGGCCGCTCTGCGCATCGAGGATTTCATAGTCGATCTTCAGCCGGTTCTCCCATTCCACGAGGCGTGCGACCACGCGCAGGGGCTGGTTGAACAGCAGCGGGCGCACATACTTCACCCGTGCGTCGACCACCGGCCAGAGGTAACCCGATTCGAGCATCTGCGGGTAGTCGTAGTTGTAACGACCCAGCAGTGCACAACGCGCGATCTCGAAGTACTTGAAGTAATGGCCATGCCAGACCACGTTCATCGGGTCGCAGTCATGGAAGGGCGGGGCCAACGCTACTTCGGCCATCCGTTCGATTGCTTCATTCACCGGCATACAGCTCCCAACGTTGCGCGCGGATCTCCACCAGCAGGTCCCGCAGTTCGCGATCCAGCGCGCGGTCTTCTTCGACCAGGGCGATGCGCTGCCCCAGGTCGGCGTACATGTTGGCCAGACTGCCATGCAGCTGCGCGTTCAGGCCAACCCGTTGGCGCAGCGCCAGGCCCTGGCGAGCGGCAATCAGCATTGCAGCGACTACCTGTTCGGTCAGCTCGATCACCCGCAGGCAGTCGCGCGCGGCGATCGTGCCCATGCTGACCTTGTCCTGGTTGTGGCATTCGGTGGAACGGGAGAACACGCTGGCCGGCATTGTCTGCTTCAGTGCTTCGGCAGTCCACGCCGAAACGCTGATCTGCAGTGCCTTCAGGCCATGATTGATGGCCGCACGCGGGCCGGTGGCGGCCGACAGGTTGGCCGGCAGTCCATGGCTGTAGCGCGCATCGACCACCAGCGCCAGCTGGCGGTCGAGCAGGTCGGCAATGTTGGCGACCGTGTTCTTCAGGGTATCCATCGCCAGCGCGATGTGGCCTCCGTAGAAGTGGCCGCCGTGCAGGATGCGCTCGCCATCCACATCGATCAGCGGGTTGTCGTTGGCGCTGTTCAGTTCGGTTTCGATCAGCTGGCGCAGGAACGGCAGGCTGTCTTCCAGCACGCCGATCACATGCGGTGCGCAGCGCAGCGAATAACGGTCCTGCAGGCGCTGTTCATTGCGCGGCGGGTGCTCGCTGTGCAGGTCGCTGCGCAGGCGCGCGGCAATGCGCATCTGGCCCGGGTGCGGTTTGGCCGCGAACAGGTCTTCGTCGAAGTGGTGCGCGTTGCCGTCGCTGGCCAGCACATTGAAAGCGGTCAGGCGCGTGGCCATGCGTGCCAGGTAGTCGGCGCGCTGCCAGGCCAGGCAGGCCAGGCCGGTCATCACGGCGGTGCCGTTCATGATTGCCAGGCCTTCCTTCGGCCGCAGCTTCAGTGGCGCCATGCCGATCTTCGCCAGCACTTCGCCCGCTGGCTGCACGCGGCCGTCGTGCAGCACCTCGCGCTCGCCACACAGCACCGCCGCCACGTAGGACAGCGGGGTCAGGTCACCGCTGGCACCGACCGAACCTTCGGCCGGAATCAGCGGCAGTACATCGTGCTGCAGCAGCGTAGCCAGGCCTTCCAGCAGCGGTACGCTGACACCGGACATGCCACGCACCAGCGACGCCAGGCGCGCGGCCAGCACCGCGCGGGTCTCGACCGGGTCCAGGTAACGGCCGAGGCCGCAACCATGGTAGGTGTACAGATGGTGCGGCAGTTCCGCTACCAGCGCCGGCGGGATGTTGACCGTGCACGAGTCGCCGTAGCCGGTGGTCACACCGTAGATCACGCCATCATCGCGCAGCAGGCGGTCGAGGAAGTCGGCACCGCGCTGGATGTGCGCGCGGAACGCCGGCGCCTCGCTCAGCGCGGCTTCGCAACGGCGCCGGGCCAGGGCAACCACGTCTTCGATGGTCAAGGGTGCATCGCCAAAGCGGCACACAGGTACGGCGTCAGTCGTCATGCGGAGCCTGATCCCAGAAGGGGAAGAAATTGAACCAGTCCAACGGCGACTGGATGACCTGCTGCTCCAGCCAGCCCGCATAGCGCTGCACCTGCGCGGACAATGCCGCATCACGCGACCCGCGTGGCAGCACGATGTGATCGGCGAACGGCTCGAACACGACCCGATAGCCCTCGCCCTCATGCAGGCAGGCCATGGTGTAGACCGGGCAGCCCAGTGCGGCGGCAAGTACATACCCACCGATGGGGAACGGCGCACGTTGCCCGAGGAAATCGGCGCTGAGGCAGCGCCCACCACCGACCGGCGTTCGATCGCCGACAATGGCCACGAAACCGCCAGCGGCCACCTTGTCGGCCAGCATCATCGCCGTGGCAGGCCCCATTTCGGTGACCTGCACAAGTTCCACTGCTGCAAGCGGATCCAGCCGACGCAGCAGGCGATTGAAGCGTTGCGCATGCGCGGTATGCACCAGCACGGTAATGCACAGGCCGGGGACCCGCTCGGCCAGCACCTGGCACAGTTCCAGGCAGCCGATGTGCGCGGTAAGGATCAGCCCGCCTTCGCGCTGCGCGATCCTCTCCAGCACCGGGGTGCGATGCAGGTGGATGCGTTCGGGCGGATAGCGCCCACCGATGCCGAGGATCTTGTCCAGCATCGTGTCGGCAAATGCAAAGAAGTGGCGCAGGCTGTCGCGCCGGGTCGGCGCGCGACCCAGCACGCCGCTGTAGGCCTGCAGCCGCTGCAGATACTGCATCGAAGCCTCGCGGCCAACGCGGTTGCCCAGCCAGTGGCAGGCCACCACCGGCCACACGCACATGCGGAACGGCCAGCGCCCGAACCAGCGGTGCACCCAGTACAGGACCAGCACGCCGGCCACCGAGGTGGATTCACCGATATCGGCCCAGTGCGGGGCACCCTGCGGGGTCGCCATTTCAGCGCTGCCCTCGCAGGCGGCGGCGCAGCAGGCGCGGTGCGCGCCAGAGCATGCCGAAGAAAAGGCGGGTGTGCATGCGGGTGATGCGCACGTTGTCGCGCCACATATCAAAGTGCGACACGCCATCGGAAGGATAGGTCACGCGCGTGGCCAGGTGCTCGACCGGCACCTGCCGCCAGTACAGGCGCACGATCACCTCGGTATCGAAATCCATGCGCCGGCCGATGGTCTCTTCGCCGATCAGGCGCAGAACCGGTGGCAACGGGTACACGCGGAAGCCGCACATGGTGTCGCGCAGGTGCAGCGACAGCGTATTGATCCAGACCCAGATGTGGGTGGCGTAGCGGCCGTACAGGCGCGCCTTCGGCACGCTGGCGTCGTAGGCCGGGATACCGCAGATCACCGCATCCGGATGCGCACGCGCCGCCTCGATGAAGCGCGGCAGGTCTCCGGTGTGGTGCTGGCCATCGGCATCGATCTGCAGCACGTGGCTGTAGCCACGCGCGTGGGCCTCGGCGAAACCGGCCAGCATCGCCCCGCCCTTGCCCTGGTTGATGTCCAGGCGCAGCAGGTCGACCCCCTGACGCTGCGCCAGCGAGCGCAGCACTGCCGCACATGCGTCATGTGAGCCGTCGTCCACCAGCAGGCACGGAAGGCCGGATGCCAGCACGCCATCGACCACCGCCGCGATCGCATGTTCGTGGTCGTAGACAGGAATAACCACCAATGGCGCGAACGCGGCTTTGGCAATGGAGGGATCAATCCGCATCGGCAAACACCACTTTTCCGCTCGAGTGCATCCCGTGGCTGGAGGTATAGCGGAAGGCCAGCACACTGCGCGCGGTATCCCAGTCCAGCTGCAGGGTCAGCACGTCACCCGGGCGGGCCACGTGCTGGAACTTCACCGCGTCCATGCGCAGGAAACCCGCCGGCATCGCGAACGCCTGGCGGCCGAAACGCACCGCCCAGTCCAACTGGGCCACACCGGGCAGGATAGCTGCCTGCGGGAAGTGGCCCTGGAACGGCCGCAGCGCCGGGTCGAGGGTCATGCGCAATGTCGCGCTGGATGTATCGCGGTGATCCCACTGTGGTACCGGCATCAGCGGCTGGAACAGTGCCGCCAGCGCTGCCTGGGTGACCTTGCCCTGCGCATTGAACGGCAGCGACGGGACCAGTCGCCAGCGACGTGGACGGCTCACTGCGTCGTGGCCGTTGGCCAGCCGCGCGCCCAGGCGCTGACCGAAAGCACGACGCGCCGCATCACCGCCGTCCAGCAGCGCGGGATCTGCCGGCACCACCACCGCTGCAAGCTGTTCGCGTTGGCCCGGCAGCACCAGCACGCGTGCATCCTCCACTTCGGTGTCTTCGCGCAGCGCACGTTCCAGCGCATCCAGCGAGACGCGCCGCTCTTCGATCTTGACGATGCGATCGGTTCGGCCCAGCAGGCGGAAGCGTCCGTCGGCCAGCGCTTCGACGCGGTCCTGGGTGCGCCACCAATCGGCGTTTTCCAGATGCGGCGATGCCACGGCCAGGCAATCGTCCTCGATCCGCCACTGCACGCCCGGCAGCGGTTGCCACGGCGGCAGATCGGTGTCCCAGCGCCGCCAGGCAATGCCGCCGGTCTCGCTGCTGCCATAGACCTCGGTCGGGGCCACACCCAGCCACTGCCGTACCTGCCGGGCCGCCTCTTCCGGCAACGGCCCGCCAGAGGAGAACACCGCACGCAGGCGGCCGCGCAGGCTGGCCCAATCCAACTGTTCGGGCAGGCGTTTGAGGTGAGCCGGAGTCGCCACCAGCACCGTATCGGTACCGGACAGCGCCGCCACCAGATCTTCATGGAAGAACCGGCGTGGATGGATCAGGCGACCGGCCGCCAGCGGCCACAGCACGCGGAACAGCAGGCCGTAGATGTGCTGGTGCGAAACCGTACCATGCACCTCCACCCCCTCCAGCTGCGCGCCGAAGGCAGCCTGCAGCGCGTCGACTTCGCGCGCCAGCTGGTCCAGGCGCTTGCTGATCGCGCTGGGTTGGCCGGTGCTGCCAGAGGTGAACACGCACAGTTCGCAGGCGCGCTCGTCCAGCATCCGCAACGCGCCGTCCGCAGCTGCATCCACCGCCGCCAGCGGGCGGCAGTCGGCGGAGACATCGCCGGCAAAACCACTCACCTGTGACTGCAGGGCCTGCAGCGTGGCCGGCAGGTTGTCGGCAGCCAGGAACACCCGCTTGCCGGCATGCCAGGCACCGTACAGCGCTGCGGCGAAGGCCACGGCATCGTCGAAGTAGAGGGCCCAGTCGCGCCCCTCGGCAGCGGCAAAGGCCGAGCGCCACGCCAACACGCGCCGGCGGAACCCGGCGTGATCGAGCAGCACACCGTCGCAGACGCCGACCGGGCGTTGCGGCCGCGCATCCAGCAGCAGCCGGTCCAGGGCAATCCACTCAGCCATGCGTGTGCACCGCCCTGACCCGTTGCCGCACCAGCCACTCACCCGCAAACAGGATTCCCATCAACACGTACGCCAGCAATCCGTTGTAGAGCATCCAGACCCGGTCCGACGCATACAGCGCGGTAAGCAGGGCCAGGCTGCCGTTGAAGACGAAGAAGCCGCACCACACCTGGGTGACGCGACGGGTATAGGGCACCGCCGACGCCGGCAGGTCCGGCTCCTGCAACCGGGCCAGGCGCTCGACCACGGGAGGACCGAATCGAAGGCTGCCGGCAAACACGACCAGCATTACGGCATTGACCAGCGCCGGGTACAGCTTCAATGGCAGCGCCTGATTGAGTACCGTCGCCAGCACCGCGAGCAGGCCGGCACCCGCTGCCGCGCCCCACCACACCGGTTGGCGCGTGCCGAGTGCCCGCAGCAGGGCCAGTGCGAACAGCAGCAGCGACGACCAGCGCGGCTCGAAACGGCCCATCGCCAGATAGACCAGCAGCGGATAGGCCAACGAGATCGCAGCCACCGCCACCGTGCGTGCGCGTGCCATGGGAACGACGCCCGCGCTGCGGTCAGGCGGCCGCCTGGTCCGGCAGCAGGCCATGCGTCACATCGACGATGTCCTGCACCGTACGCACGGCCTTGAATGCTTCCGGCTGCAGGTTGCGACCCAGCAGCGGCTTGAGCTGGACGATCAGATCGACCGCATCGATGCTGTCGATGTCCAGATCGTCGTACAGGCGGGCCTGGGGCGTGACCCGGGCCGGTTCGATCTCGAAGCTGTCGGTGAGGATGGAAACGATGCGATCGAACAGTTCATTCTTGGTCATGGCAGTTCCTGGCACCGGTTACGACCGATGGGCGGCGACGAACTCGCCAAGCGCGCGCACGCTGGAAAAATGGCGGCGGGTCTCTTCCGAGTCGGATGACAGGCTCACACCGTACTTCTTCTGCAGCGCCAGGCCCAGTTCCAGCGCATCGATCGAATCCAGGCCAAGGCCCTCGACGAACAGCGGCGCAACCGGATCGATATCCTCCGGCGTGATGTCCTCCAGTGAAAGCGAGGAAATGATCAATACCTTGATCTCGTGCTCAAGTGCTTGCACGGGTGGGGTCTCCAGACAGGTCGAAGTAACGGGAAAGGTGCTCGGTGACGCGACGTGCCGCCAGGGCATTCTCTCCTGGCGAGTCGTCTTCGACCAGAAATGGCGAGATCGGGATATCTTCGCCGATCTGCAGCCGAACGTGAAAGCAACGTGAGGGAATACGATACCACTTCTGCCCTTTGGCCAGGGCTGGCGGCGTACAGGTGATCCGCACCGGCGTGATGTCCAGACGGCCGCGGACGGCGATGTTGGCGGCGCCGCGCTGCAGCCGCAGTGGCTGCCCGGGCACGCTGCGGGTGCCCTCCGGAAAGATGACCAGGCTGCCACCCGCACGGACCGCCTTCACGCAGTCATCGACCAGGCCGGGCCCATCGTCGTTGGCAATGTAGCCGGCGGCCCGCACCGCACCGCGCATGAACGGGTTGCTGGCCACCGCGCGCTTGACCACGCACTCCGCGTTGGGCAGCAGTGACACAAGGCAGACCACATCGATGAGCGTTGGATGGTTGGCCAACACCAACAGACCGTCGCGCTGCAGGCGTTCGCGCCCTTCGATCTCGCAGGTCATCACACCCAGGCTGCGCATCAGCCGCAGCTGGCCGGCAAAGGCGAGCTGGACCAGACGGCGGGCACGGCGGCGGCGCGCGAGTGGGTCGCGCATCAACAGCAGCAGCGGCATTACCACCGTTCCCAGCACCAGCCCGCCCAGGCCAAAAGCAAGAAAGCACAGCGCCGTGCCGAACACACGCCACGCATGATCGAGGCGGCGCAGCCTCTCAGCCACGGCGGCCCCAGGACCAGCGTTGTCCCTGCGTTACATGCTCAAGCGCCGGCATTCCCGACAACAGGAAGCGGTGCAGGTCCAGTGCGTGCGGCAGATGGCCCGGCACGCCCTCGGCGGCACTCGCCGGCTCCCAGCGCAATGACAGGGTCGGGCAGCCTTCGCGAGGCTGGGTGAGACGCCAGCACCATGCGAAGAACACGTCGGGTTCGTCGGCGAACGGCGCGTATATGCCCGGCAGGGGCGATTGGTACACCACCACACGCACCTCACGGGCGCCGTCGGCCAGCAGCCCGACCGCTTCCAGGCAGGCGGCTTCTGCCGTGGCCTGGCCCGCCGCCAACGCCAGGTAGTTGCCCCGGTGACCGCGGGCAATGGAGTACAGCGCTGCAATGGCGTTGTGCACAGACAGCCCGAAGGTCGTGGGCGACATGGGTTCTCCGCTTGCCAGCGATGCCAGCAGATCCATCGAGCGCGCCACGTCGCCATGGCGGCTGGCGAAAACCAGCGGCACCTGGCTGTCGGCACCCTGCGCGTCCTCGCACCAGCATGCGGCCTGGATCGCCATCCGGCCCAGCCGTTCGATACGCCGACGCTGCATCGCCGGGACTTCGGTGAGCGCTGGCGCGCCCTCGCCCACGGGCAGGAACGGCACATCGGCCCAGCGCAGCCATTGGCTGCGCTCGGTCAGGCCAGGCGCCCAGGCGGCCCAGTCGACGACGGAGAATTCAATCATCTAGCGGTGGTGTTTCACTGGGGGAACGATAGGCACGGGCCACTCAAGGCGACGCGCGGCTCCCCCTTCCTGCAGCCGTGCGTCCGTCCAGGACGTTGCCGGCTACCCCCTTGGCTGCCGGAAAGGAGCGCACGCTATCACGTCCAACGCAGGGAATGCAGTCTTCACAAACAACAACGCGGGAACTGCCCGCCGCAGTTCCCGCGCAGGATTCTCAGTGGTAGCCCGCGTCGGCGTGCACTTTGCCGCGGAATACCCGGTAGGACCACGCTGTATAGCCGAGTATGACTGGCAGCAATATGACCAGCCCAACCAGCGTGAAGCCCAGCGAAGACGCCGGCGCGGCGGCCTGCCACAGCGTCATCGACGGCGGCAGCAGGTACGGCCACATGCCCAGCACCAGGCCAAGGAAGCCGAGCACGAACAGGGCCAGGCTGAGCAGGAACGGCGGCAGGTCGCGGCGCGGGTGAGTGGCACTGCGCCACAGCGCGGCAGCCACCGCCAGGGTCAGCAGCGGCACCGGCGACAGCCACCAGAAGTTGCCATCGCTGAACCAGCGTTCCATCAGGCGCGAATCGAGGAACGGCAACCAGCTGCTGACCAGGCCCATCGCCGCGATCACCGCCACCACCAGTGGCCGGGTCATCTGCCGCGCCAGCGCCTGCACGCGCCCTTCGGTCTTCAGGATCAGCCACGTGCTGCCGAGCAGCGCGTAACCAGCCACCAGTGCAGCACCGGTCAGCATCGCGAAGGGGCTGAACCAGGCAAACGCGCCGCCCTGGTAGACACCATCCACCAGCGGAATGCCCTGCACCAGGGTGCCCAGGATCACGCCTTGGGCGAAGGTCGCCAGCAGCGAACCGAGGCCGAACGCCACACTCCACAGTCGGCGCGAACGATGCGCCTTGAAACGGAATTCGAACGCCACGCCGCGGAACACCAGCGCCACCACCAGCAGCAGCACCGGCAGGTACAGCGCCGACAGCAGCACCGCATACGCCTTGGGGAAGGCCGCCAGCAGGCCGGCACCGCCCAGCACCAGCCAGGTCTCGTTGCCGTCCCAGATCGGCGCGGCAGTGTTCATCATCAGGTCCAGCTGTTCCTCGTCCTCGGCGAACGGGGCGAGGATGCCGATGCCGAGCACGAAGCCGTCCAGCACCACGTACATCAGCACGCCGAAGCCGATCACCGCGAACCACGCCACCGGCAGCCAGGTCATCAGGTCCATTTCAGTGCTCCTCCAGCGGTTCGTCGGCGGCCGACAACGGACGTGCCGGGGTATGGCTGCCGTGGTCCAGCGACGGCCCCTCGGCATACGGCTGCGGCCCATGGCGCAGGATCTTCACCAAGTACCAGATGCCCCAGCCAAATACGAATGCGTAGCCGACCACGTAGACACCCAGCGACAGCGCGGTCATCCACGCGCTCTGTGGGCCGACCGCATCAGCGGTGCGCAGAACGCCATAGACCACCCACGGCTGGCGCCCCATTTCGGTGACGAACCAGCCCGACAGCAGCGCGATGAAGCCGCTCGGCAGCATCCAGTTCCAGCCGCGCAGCAGCCACGGCGAGTCCAGCAGCTTCTTCCGCCAGAGCTGGAAGGCCGAGACCCAGGCCAGCAACAGCATCAACGTACCCAGCCCGACCATGATGCGGAAGGCGAAGAACACCGGCGTCACCGGCGGGCGCTCGCTGGCCGGCACCGAGGTGAGAGGATCGAAGGTGCCGTCCAGGCTGTGGGTGAGGATCACGCTGCCCAGCTTCGGAATGGCCACTTCGAAGTCGTTGCGCTCTTCCTTCTCGTTCGGCAGCGCGAACACCACCAGCGGCACGCCCTCGCCTTCCTTGGTTTCATGCCAGTGCGCCTCCATCGCCGCGATCTTCATCGGCTGATGCTTGAGCGTGTTCAGGCCATGCATGTCGCCGACGAAAATCTGCACCGGTACGGTCAGCGCCGCGAACGCCACCGCCGCGATCAGCATGCGCCGCCCCGCTTCCACGTGCGTGCCCTTGCGCAGGTACCACGCGCCGACGCCACCAATCACGAAACAAGTAGTGATGAACGAGCCCAGCGCCATGTGGGCCAGGCGGTACGGGAACGAGGGGTTGAACACCACCTGCCACCAGTCCACCGGATGCACGATGCCATTGACCATCTCGTAGCCGGCCGGGGTATGCAGCCAGCTGTTGGACGACAGGATCCAGAACGTGGAGAACAGCGTGCCCAGCGCCACCATGCAGGTGGACAGGAAATGCAGGCGCGGCGAGACCCGGCCCCAGCCGAACATCATCACGCCGAGGAAGCTGGCTTCGAGGAAGAAGGCGGTCAGCACTTCATAGGTCAGCAGCGGGCCGATGACCGTGCCAGCGACCTCGCTCAGTCGTGGCCAGTTGGTACCGAACTGGAAGGCCATGACGATGCCGCTGACCACGCCCATGCCGAACGACACCGCGAAGATCTTCTGCCAGAAGAAATACAGTTCGCGCCACACGGGCAATTTCGTGCGCAGCCACCGCCATTCGATGAAGGCCAGCCAGCTGGCCGTACCGATGGTGAAGGCGGGGAACAGCACGTGGAAACTGATGACGAATCCGAACTGGATCCGGGACAACAACAACGCGTCCAAGGGACGCCTCCTGCCAGCTGCCGGTGGGATACCGCACCACTTTAGGTGGATATTGTTAAAACGGGATGCGACCGGGTGACGCGCTGCTTCACTTTGTCGCAGGTGGAGCTGGATGACAGGATGAATGGGCTACAGGGGCTTCAGCAAGGTCAAGGGCGGCTCCTTGGCGATTCGCAGGGCCCGGGGTACCAGTGCAATCAAGCAGGCCGCCATCACCAGCACGACAGCGATCGATATCGAGAACCACAGTGAACCTGTGATGCCATCCTGTGGCGGCCCTATCCACTGCAACGACGACGCGCCGAGCAGGGCGCCCAGTGTGGTGAACAGTGAAACTTCGAACATGATTTCGGCAAAGATCACGGAGCCGCGAGCACCCAGTGTCCGTCGAACCCCAATGGAGTGCCGGCGCCGATCAAGCCAGGCGCCTACGACACCGGAAACTCCGGCCATCAGCACACCGAGAACAACGGCCGTCATGACCGCGAGCACGGTCGTAGCGAAGCGATCAGCTTTGACGTAGGCGTCGCGATATCCCGCCAGCGTCTCGACACCGGTCGAATTCACGATCCGATACGGCCGCTGCAGCGCATCGACAGTGCGATCAAGCGATGAACGATCAACCTCCGACTTCCACTTCGCCAGATAATAGCGACTGGCGCCCATGGGAAGGCCCGGAAGCAGCGCCCACTGCGAGTCCCGCTCATTGCCTCCTGGTGCCGGTCCAGCAACAGACGCAAATACACCCACGATGATCCGGCTGCTGCCGGGGCCGAAATACAGGTGGCGGCCAACAGCACTCTCCGTTCCGAACAGACGGGCAGCCAGCGCTTCACTGATCAGCACTACCGGAGCACCTTCAGCCATGTCGTCCTCTGTGGCATCCCGCCCCAGGACGATTCCCGCGCCCAGCATCGCCAGCAAGCCAGAGCTGGCAGTTGCCACGGGAATGCGATCACATCCAGCAACGTCTGTCGTACCCGCGTTCATCGAGTACGTCATGGCCGACTCGCTGGTGCACACGCCGTATCGATGGGCTCTTCCCCCGAACGGAACAGCGTCGCTCACAACCGTGTCCTGAACACCGGGCAGCCGGATCGCGGACAGGTCTGCCCGCAGCACTGCAGCATCCGCGCCTTCTTCGACATCCGAGACCCTGACCACACCAATCGATACTGCCTCCTGGATGCTCCCGGTGTTCAATCTGGCGAAGCTGTCCAGCGCCGATTGCAGTGCGAACGCACATGCCAGGCTTGCAAGCGCAGCCTGCACTGCAAGCAATGCGGCGCTTCCCAGATGTCGTCGGGTCTCCCTCATTGATTCGAACATTTCAGGCAGCCCCCTTCGCGAAGGCACTCGACAGTGAGCTGACCCTGCAGATTTCAAACGATGGGACCAATGAACAGAGCAACGTCGTGACGACTCCCAGGCCAGCCGCCATCAGCATTGCCCCAGCATGCATCGCTGTTATCGCGCTGGGCAGAACGTCTCCCGCAGCAACCACCTGGATTCCCAGCGTATAGGTGACGACAGCGAGCGCACTGCTTGCGAATCCCGCCGCGATGGATTCCCACATCAGCTGGATGAACACGTCTCTACGTCGCGCCCCCAGCGCACGTCGTATCGCGAGCTCCCGCCGACGGCGCCCCAGGCTGAAGCTCAGCAGCGCCCCCGCGTTGACGATGCACACACCGAGAAGGATCAGTGATAGCCGAAGCTGCGTCCTGGCCCGCTCCGGAACCAATCCCAGCCCGTCCAGCCAATCCATCAACGGCCAGAGTGCCACCTGCTGCGTGTCTGGTTCGATCCGAAGGCCCTTTGCCTGCGCATAGGCGTTCAGACTCGCGCGATAGGCGGCGACATCATCTGCGGTAGGCAGCCACGCCCACAGTTGAAGCCATGAAACGTTGCCCCCTGCAAGATCCGTGTCCTGGTCACCCCCCCAGATCGCCGTCCCGTCCACAACAGTCAACTTGTCCGCGATTGCGGTTTCAACTGGCAGGTAGATCTCGTCAGGCTCCACAAACGGCCGGCGCGTGAGATCTCCCTGAAACATGGGCACCGGACGCCAATCCTCCGCGACACCCACAACGGTGTAGGTGCGTCTGCTCAGTTCCAACCGATGACCAACGCAGTCCTGTGCACACTTGCGCTCTGCAAGCGCACGCGACAGAACCACTATTCGACTCCCAGCATGCCCCTCCTCGGCGGTCCATGCGCGCCCTTGAACAACGGCAATGCCAAGGACACTGAAGATTTCGGACGTGGCGAACCTGGCGCGCAGTCTTGCGCTGGACTCTCCCGGCCGGGAGAGCGTCACCGCCCCCCCTGCCATTGCTGCCTGTTTCCACGTCCGGCCTTGATTCAGAAGCGCCTTCGCGTCCGGCCAGGTCAGTGCCTGACCAGGATCCGGAGAGCCACTGCGCAGTGCATCTGGACGCGCGTCAAGGTACGGGCGGAACAATGCCGAGCTCCGGCCTGGTGCGGGATCGGACGATGCCTGGAGAACAATGGAAAGCATCACGGTGGTGATCCCTACCCCTGCACCCAACATAAGAGCGATTGCCAGATGAGTGCCGACTCTCTGCTTGAATCGAATCAACGACATCTTGATGTAGTAACCGTGCACGTACCCTCCTTGGCCTTTGCAGAGCCCTCAACTTCAACTCGAAGGAACTCCCTGTAGAAGAAGTTGCTCCCTTTCCCCCAGCTCACCTATTCCAGCCATGTATGGGCTGCAAGCGCAGAAGGTTAGGATTTCGTCCTCTTGGTACACCAGAATCTCGCCCATCCTGCTGTCGAAAAGTTCCCGGCATGCGTGTATGAGAGCGGGAAAGGTCCCAAGATCTGCCTTGGGTCGCCCCCTTGGGAAACTCAGTGCAAACACGTCTCCATGGTAGCTACAAATGATTGGGATGCCTTGCGGCTGTTCGACGAAGAATGGATGCCACTGCTGCTCCCCTTCTGCGACATCAGAATCACCATCCCACCGGAAGTAGGACCAGACAGACTTCTGTACGAATTTGTCCAGATGCGACATATCAGGCATTCGATGACCGAACCCAAAAGCAAAACGTGGCGTTTTAATGCCTGGAACACGCTCAGAAAGAAGCTTCCACTGCACATTCAAGGGTAGAAGCGATCTACTCACTCCGCGAGGACCAATTCCGTGCGCCAGTGCGTGCGCTCGCGATAGAACCGAACCCAAAGCTGTGTGTGCCCAGTTCTCATGCAATCCGAATGCGCGAAGACGCTTGCCAATCTCGGTGCAAGAGAGATCGAAGACTCTGTTGATGATGTAGGCGGACCACATGTTAGGAATCGACGTTTCCACTACGGGTTCAATGATCTCAGCCTCCTGAACGCACCAGCTTTGAGTCAGCTCGTCCAGATGGATCACACTCACACCCTCGACATCTCTCAGCTCGGTTGCGACAACGTCTTCCGGATCGGAGTGGATGACAATGGTTGGAATCTTCATGCCACGCTCTCCAGCATTTCCCTTGGCACTTTTGGGCTGTACTGGGCCCTGATCTCCTCCTGAATTTCATCCACGACCGCCATCAGCTGCAATGAGGCGGGTGACTCCAGAACAAATAGCGTCGAGATCTTCCGTTCGATGAAGAATCCGCCCGCTACGTGCATCAGTCGTCGCTTCATTCTCCTCCCGGCTTCTTCTCCAATCTCACCGCCGAAACCAGCCAATCTCCCGAGAAGCTGATGGATGGCGTAGTAAACAAAAACCGCGTGTGCCAGCGAATGGTTGGGAATGAAATTTCCTGACCATGGTGAAACCGGGCGCACCCTGATTGCACCTGACATGAACTTCCCGTGCACCTCTTCATAGGCGGAGAGATACGAGTGGACGGACTCATGCAGAATTGCCTCTGCGCAAAGATCCACGGTCATTTCTGGCCTGTGAACATTGAGAATTCGGATGCAACCAACATGAATCGGCCGATACTCGGATCCAAGATTGAGTGGTGAAACCTGATCACCCAGCTGGATCGACTTCCTCACAAACACACGCCTTGTGAATATTCGAATCAGCAGACCCAGATGTGGAGTGGCTTTATCCACGAGCTCCATGGCGGCTTCCAGCTTCTCCTGGATTACCAAATGCTCTTCTGGTGAAATACTCATGAATGGATTGCAGAACGTTCCGCTCTCAGGTTCGTTCCGGCGTGCCAGTCCACTATCCACGTCCAGAGCGATCACGCCCCCCACTTTTGCGCGCTCAACCTTTTCAAATCCGAAATCACGCTGCCTGACTACCCACTCCCCTAGTGGGCTTTCGACTCCCTTCCTATGGTGCAACCCTCCCGTTTCTTCATGGTTTGGAGAAATTGGACACTCCGCCCTTGCAGCGAGATGAAGTGCTTCGATGGTCGAGACGGGCCTTCCATCTGGATCTTCATGAGAAACTCCATCTGGATCATCCATGAATCCAGAAACCCACGGGGAGCCAAGCAATCTTCTTCTTGCCGCGGGATCCAGGCTCTTGAACGTTCTTTCAAATTTCTCCACACATTCGTGGTTCTCGAGCTTCTCCGCTCTGAATTTCGAAAGAGCTTCACCCAAACGACGCGGAGTAACTTCAAACCATGCATCCAGAAGCACCGAGCAAACGTCAACCGTTCTACGCGGATCTTCAATCGCTCTCCTGATTTCCTCTATGGAAGTTCTCATCAACCTCTCCTTGGTGGCGGACGGCCGCCCCAAGGGCGGCCGTCCGCGTTCTTAGACGTTGAACTTCTGTGCTTCAGGAACAACATGCGCGAACTGGAGCTCTTCTGCGTCACCCGATGAGTAGTGACCGCAGTGGGTTCCACCGCTTGAGTAGTTGGTACATTGCACACCAGCGATCTCGCTATCGCTGATTACCTCTTGCAGCTCCGTCCCGCTGACGAAGTTGATGTCCAGCACAGAGACGTTCTGGATCTGCGTGAGACCATTGGTCGCACTTTCCTGCGCAGCGGATGCGATTCCGGATAGACCAAGCATTGCAATGAGTGCCGGAGGGAGAAGCACGGATTTGCAGATCTTCGACATTGTTCAGCTCCTTTGAAGTTGATACTGCGGGATATGGCCGTGAGCTTGCGCGGCTGCTGGCCAGCGTCAGCGGTTGCTGACGATATAGATTTTTCCAGCAGGGTCATCGACATCAATAGCAGCAGATCTCTTTGCAACTATCCTCAGTGCGAGGACCGTCACGTAGCGTCTGGAGCTGACGCAATCCGTCGGGTGCGGGGGATTGTCCGAGTCAGCGACCTCGGGAATGGCGTAGGAAGATTCACGCCGTATGCGACTGACGTCGGCCTATCAATCGCTTAATGCCAGAAATGCCAGACAGCCGCCGCCACCAACGCCCCCAGCAACAGCACCTGCACCACCACATAACCCACGCCACTGTCGCGCGACTCAACGGCAATGCGCTTCTGCAGCGCTTCGCTCACATCCGGCGTTTCTTCCTGCCGCGCCTGCTCACGCAACGCCTGCGCCAGCGCGCGCTTTTCCGCATCGCGAGGGTCGGTCGATGGGTTCACAGCAGTTCTCCGGCGGTGGCATGCCGCGTCAGTTCCTGCTTCAGGACCTGGCGCGCGCGGTGCAGGTGGCTCTTGATGGTACCGCGTGCCAGCCCGGTCACCTGCTCGATCTCGGCCAGGTCGAAGTCCTCCAGGTAGTGCAGGCCGACAATCAATCGCTGCGGTGCACTCAACCGCTCCAGCGCCACGCCAAGACGGCGACCGGCCTGCAGCGCCTCGCTCAGTTCAGCCGGCCCCGGACCTTCATCGCCGACGCCCAGTTCCTCCGGCACCTCCACCGCCACCATCCATTGCGCCTCCAGCCGCCGCCGGCGCAGGTGCTGCAGCGCGGTGGTGTAGGCCACCCGGGAAACCCAGGTGCGCAGCGAGGATTCAAAACGAAAGCGGTGCAGCTGGCGGAACACGGCAAGGAAGGTCTCCTGCAGCAGGTCGGCCACCTGATCGCGGTCGCCCACCATGCGCCCGATGACATGCGCGCAGGTGCGCTGGTGGGTCTCGACCAGTTGCGAAAACGACGCCTGCGAGCCGTCGATGATGGCCCGCACCAGGGCCTGGTCCGCATCCAGCGGTGCGGCGGGTGCCGCCATCGCCGCTGCTTCGTGGCGACGACGGCCCCGCAGTGCCGACAATGCTTCGCCGAGCAGGCTCATCTGCGGGGCGCCCCCTGTGCCCGTGGCATGGGCCGGCTCAGCCCTTGCGTGCGGCAGGACGGGTGAAGTGCCAGGCCAGCAGCTGGCCGAGGCCGGCACTGCCCACCATCGCGGCAGCGGCGCCGAAGGTCAGGTCACGGGCACCGATGACTTCCAGCAGGGCCATGGCCAGCGCCAGGCAGACCAGGCTGATGCCCCAGCGCAGCGCACCCTGGCGGCGGCGTTCTTCCTCCAGCATGGCCAGCGAGCGGATCACTTCCTCGGGCACATGGGGAGCGACCAGCTTGCTGCGGGCGCGGGCATCGGCAATGGCGTGGATCGCATAGGCGATGCAGATGAAGAGGGTGATCGGGATCAGTTCCTGCATGGTCGGGCTCCTGTTCGGTGGATGATGCGGGTTCAGAAGGATGGATGCGCAACCCTGGCAACCGGTTGCACCACTTTGCCAATCCCGCTGCCATGACCTGTGGCCCCCTCCCCCGGCCCGGGCGGCTGCTACCCTTGCCCGGTTTCCTCTACTGGTGCCGTCCGCCCATGTCCCGAGTGCTGCCCCTGTCCCTCCTGCTGTCGGCCGTGCTGGCCGCACCGGCTGCGCATGCCGCGCCGACGCCGATCACCATCGAACAGGCCATGGCCGACCCGGACTGGATCGGTCCGCCGGTCGAGAAGGCCTGGTGGTCGTGGAACAGCCAGCAGGTGGAATACCAGCTCAAGCGCAACGGCAGCCCGGTGCGCGACACCTTCCGCCAGCCGGTGGCCGGTGGCGTGGCCGCGCAGGTGGCCGATGACCAGCGCGGCACCCTCGACGTGGCCGAGCCGGTCTACGACCGCAGCCGCAGCCGCAGCGCCTTCGTGCGCAATGGCGACGTGTTCGTGCGCGACCTGCGCAGCGGCGCGCTGACCCAGCTGACCCGCAGCAACGAGCGCGCGGGCAACGTGAACTTCGCCGCCGACAATGGCGTGATCTGGCGGGTGGGCCAGAACTGGTTCCACTGGACCGCCGCCAGCGGCGTGCAGCAGGTGGCCAGCCTGAAGGCCGAGAAGGATCCGCGTACGGCGCCGAAGGCCGATGTGCTGCGCGACCAGCAGCTGCGCACGCTGGAAACCCTGCGCCGCGACCGTGACCAGCGCGAAGCGCTGAAGGACCAGGACCAGCGCTGGCGCCAGGCCGACCCGACCCGCGCGCCGGGTCCGGTGTACCTGGGTGCCGACGTGGAGATCGGTGACAGCGTGCTGTCGCCGGACCTGACCCACCTGATCGTGGTGACCAAGCCGAAGGACTTCGACGACGGCCGTGGCGGCAAGATGCCGCTGTACGTAACCGAATCAGGCTACGAGGAAACCGAGGACACCCGCACCCGCGTCGGTCGCAACGGCTTCGAACCGCACACCCTGTGGTATGTGGACGTGCGCACCGGCAAGGCCGAGAAGGTCTCGCTGTCCAGCCTGCCCGGCATCGCCACCGACCCGCTGGCCGAGCTGCGCCGCAAGGCCGGCAAGGATGCGCTGAAGGGCGACCGCAGCGTGCAGGTGATGAGCGACTTCATGGGCGGTGGCATCCGCTGGAGCCCCGATGGCCAACAGGCCGCGGTGATGCTGCGCGCCAACGACAACAAGGACCGCTGGATCGTCAGCATCAACGCCGCCGATGGCCGCGTGCAGAACCGCCACCGGCTGACCGACAACGCCTGGATCAACTGGGGCTTCAACGATTTCGGCTGGATGGCCGATGGCCGCACGCTGTGGCTGTTGTCCGAGGAATCCGGCTTCTCGCACCTGTACACCCAGGCCGGTGGCGGCAAGCCGCAGGCGCTGACCAGCGGCAAGTGGGAAACCTCGGCGCCGGTGCCGTCGGCCGATGGCAAGGGCTTCTATTTCCTGTGCAACCAGCAGGCACCGCATGACTACGAAGTCTGCGCGGTCGACACCGGCAGCCGCCAGGTGCGCGAGCTGACCAGCCTCAACGGCGTGGAAGACTTCTCGCTGTCGCCGGACGGCCAGCAGCTGCTGGTGCGCTACTCCGGCGCCTACCTGCCGCCGCAGCTGGCCGTGCTGCCGAGCACCGGTGGCCAAGCCCGCGTGCTGACCGACACCCGCACTGCCGACTACAAGGCACGCCAGTGGATCCAGCCGAAGCTGGTGGCGGTGCCGTCCAAGCACGGTGCCGGCGTGGTCTGGGCCAAGTACTACGAGCCCGAGAACAAGGAACCCGGCAGGAAGTATCCGATCGTCATGTTCGTGCACGGCGCCGGCTACCTGCAGAACGTGCACCAGCGCTACCCGGCCTACTTCCGCGAGCAGATGTTCCACAACCTGCTGGTGCAGAAGGGCTACATCGTGCTGGACATGGATTACCGCGGCAGCGAGGGCTACGGCCGCGACTGGCGTACGGCGATCTACCGCAACATGGGCCACCCGGAACTGGAAGATTACAAGGACGGCCTGGACTGGCTGGTCGACACCCAGCAGGGTGACCGTGACCATGCCGGCATCTACGGTGGTTCCTACGGCGGTTTCATGACCTTCATGGCCCTGTTCCGCTCGCCGGGCACGTTCAAGGCCGGCGCCGCGCTGCGCCCGGTGGTCGACTGGCACCAGTACAACCACGGCTATACCAGCAACATCCTCAACACCCCGGACATCGATCCGGAGGCGTACCGCGTGTCGTCGCCGATCGAGTACGCGCAGAACCTGCAGGACAACCTGCTGATCGCCCACGGCATGATGGATGACAACGTGTTCTTCCAGGACTCGGTGAACCTCACCCAGCGCCTGATCGAACTGCACAAGGACAACTGGTCGATCGCACCGTACCCGCTGGAGCGCCACGGCTACGTGCGCGCCGATTCCTGGCTGGACCAATACAAGCGCATCCTCAAGCTGTTCGAGCAGAACCTGAAGTGAGCAACGCCGCGGCCACGATCCATATCGTGGCTGCGGTCATCCTGGATGATCGCGGCCGGGCGCTGGTGGTGCGCAAGCACGGCGCCACCTGCTTCATCCAGCCCGGTGGAAAGCCTGAACCCGGCGAAGCGCCACTGCAGGCGCTGGCTCGCGAACTGGACGAAGAACTCGGTGTGCAGCTGTGCGCCGAGACCGCCATCGCGCTGGGCACCTTCGAGGACTGGGCGGTGAACGAGCCCGGCCATCGCGTGCAGGCACAGGCGTGGTGGGTGCAGGTGCACGGCACGCCGCAGACACGCGCCGAGATCGCCGAACTGGCCTGGGTGCCGCTGCCGCCGCCGCACGGTCTGCCCTTGGCACCGCTGAGCGAACACCATATCCTGCCGGCCGTCGCCACCCGGGTGACGGCCCGCTGACTACTCCACTGCTGCCTAGGACATCGGATGTCGCTTCAATCTCCCCAAGGCCGTCCTACCAGCGCAGTCGCCGCCCAGGATTTCATCCGACCGCTGGGCTTGGCTTCCCTGCTGGTCTGCGCAGGGTTCGTCGTAATCATTGCACTTCAAGCAGTGCTGCTTTCGCAGCTGGCTGACAGTCCGCTCTGGCAGAGAATGATCATGACGGCCACTGAGCAGGGGTTTCCACGCAGCGTGCAGTGGATACTGAAGGGCCCGGTCGCCGCCACATTATGGCTGGCGCTACCCGGCATACCTGCCGTGCTTTCAAGCTGGGGTTTCTACCGGCAGCGTCGCTGGGGCCTCTGGAGCTATGTGGCATTGCTGTGGTTGTCCGCCGTTGCGAATTTCGCAGTCGTCTGGTGGCTGGACGGCATCTTCGCTGACCTCATGACGCATATCGTCGATCCACATACGCTGCGCGAAGCCCAGGTCCAACGAATCCTGATGTCACTGACCTTGTTCGGAGGTGCCGTGGCCATACTCGTTGCACAGGGCTGGCTGGCCTGGCGCCTGTTGCGGCCGGATATCCGCTCGCGCTTCCACTGAGCCCATCCCCTTCCCCGCACGACAAGGACCGTCGCATGCGCTTGCTGACTCTTTTCCCTGCCCTGTTGCTGTTCGCCGCGCTGCCTGCCAGCGCCGATGCCCTGCGCTGCGGCGAGTACCGCAGCGTCGATGACGGCATGGCACTGGTGTTCACCACCCCCAGCAGCGGTTACCGCGACAACGGCATCGGTGAGCCGGAGCCGCTGTGGGTCGATCGCAGTGCGGCGCAGACGCGCCTGGTCATGCTCGACGATGGCGTGGCCGAGCCGATCCGGATCAGCGCCGATGGGCAGCGCATCGAAGACAACGTGGTGGTGACCTACACCCTGCGCCGGTCCCGCGCCTGCGCCACCGAGCCCACCGCGGTGGCTGGCAGCTGCCGCGCGGCCGGCAGCTACTGCATGGTGCAGCTGCCAACGGCCTCGCCCGGCCAGGCCCGACGCGCCTGCGACGAGGGTGTAGGCTCCGGCTGTTCAACGCTGCTGCGGTTGATGCGTGATGGCAGCGCAACAGATGCAGCCGGTGACGCCGGCCCGACGGTCTTCGAGCGCCCGCCGCCGTGCCGCGAATACACGGCCGGGCACGATCCGCAGGCCTGTGAAGTCATGACCGACGATGCACTGGCCGCCGCGATGTGGCGGGTGGACCAGCGCTTTCAACAGGAAGACGAGGACACACTGGCTTCGCCTCTTCCCGTTGCTGCACGCGATCGCCTGCAGCAGTTGTGCCTGCAACACCGTGGTGGGCGCTTCTGCGTGGAAGTGGCCGCGCAACAGTTGGACGCGCTGCAACCTGCATTGGCGGTGCAGGCCCTGCAGGTGGTCTGCGATGCTGGACGCATAAGTGCCTGCGAACGTACCGCACCGCTGCGTGAACTCGGCACCGACCTGCGCCTGGTAACGCTCCAACATGTGCCGTGTGGCCGCTACCAGGCCGACGGTGGCGTGATCGACATGCTCGACTTCGGCGATGGCACGCAGGCCCGCCTGTACGAAGGCGCCGTCCAGCTGCAACAGAACGGCGAAACGTTCGTACTGCGCCAGCTCGGCAACGGCGACCTGCTCGGCATGGACAACCAGACGGCCTACCAGCGTTACCAGTCCGTGCCCGGCACGGCACAATGCACGCCCCCGCGCGAGGGCCGTGGTTCGCCGTAGCGTCTGGAGTTTCCCGTTCGATCGTCAAGGAGACGACATGCATTCACCCGCACCGCGCCGCCGTTGGCTGGCCTGGGCGTTGCTGCTGGCCGCGCCGATGGCCGCCGCACAGTCACCGCAATGCGGCCTGTTCAAGGCCGATGAAGGCAGCAGCACGCTGCGCATCAGCGCACCCAACCGTGGCGAGCAGAAGCACTTCGGCAGTGCGCCGTCTCCGGTCGTGTTCCAGCAGATCGACGGAAAGCTGCAACTGGTGAACCTGGAGTACGGCCTGCCCAGCACGCTGCAGGTGCGCGATCGTGGCCGCACGGTCGAGGTGGATGGCACGGTCTACACCCTGCAGGCCCCCGCACAGTGCGCCGCAGCAGCCACGCCGGCCGAAGGCAGCTGCCTGGCTGATGCGGCGGCGTGCCTGGACAACCGTCGCGAAGCGACCCCGACCGCGCTGGAAGCAGGGTGCCGGGAAGGTGTGCCCGGCATGTGCCTGCAACTGGCTGATCGTTGGCAGGAGGAGGCCAAACCCACGGTCGAGGCCGATCCCGACCTGGCAAAGGCAGCGCTCGACGCCGCTCTGTCTGGCATCAAACTCCCCGCCGCCTGTGACGATGGTGGCTTCGAACAGGAAAACCCGGCGTGTGCCGCCGCACTCGAGGCCTACCCTGCAGTGCAGGAGCAGCTGGTCAAGGCCGCGATGACGGCCGCCATGACCGAAGCCATGGTGACGATGACGGCGCCGACCGTGCCGGTGATCATTCCGGCTGAGCGGCGGCAACAGTTGTTGCGGCTATGCCGCGAGGTACCGCATGGCGGCTTCTGCACCCGCGTAGCTGAGCTGTCCTGGGAGGCAGGAGATCCCCTGCAGGCAGTGCAGGCCCTGGCTGCGGCCTGCCCCCCCGGCAATGACACCGCCACCTGCGAGCGCCTGCCGGCATTGCAGGCGGTGGGTGCATCGTTGCAGCCGCAACCGGCAACGGCCCTGCCCTGCGGCAACTACCGGGCCGACGGCGGCCTGATGGACACGCTCGATTTCGGTGATGCCGGCCTGGTCGGTGTCGGCTGGGGCAGCCATCTCCGTGCGCGTGTCGAAGAGGGTGACATCCGCATCCACCACGACCGGGGCGGCGACTTCGTGCTGCGCCCGCTGCCGGGCGGCCAGCTGCTGGGCCTGGATACCTGGACCCGCTTCCAGGTGTTCACCCCCACCGGTGAAGGCCCGACCAGGTGCAGTGCGCCGAAGCAGTTCAAGGTGCTGCCACTGCCACAGGATTGCCCGCTGGCGCTGGCCAACGAGGACGGGGCCGAAGCCTGCTGCACGCAGGGCAAGCTGCAGGGCTGCAACATTCTCGGCAACCGCCTTGCGCTGTCCGGGAACTGGCTGCAGGCCGCCGGGCACTACACCACGGTCTGCCGGGCTGGCGTCCGCGAAGGGTGCGAGAACCTGGTCACCGCGCAAGGCAACGGTGCGGAGGTGGATGCACGGGCAACCCTGGAGCAACTGTGCAAGGCCGACCGCAGCGGCCTGCACGTGGCCTGCGACGTGCTCGGCACCCAGAACTGGGAGCTGATCACGCTGGGCGGTGCCTTGCAGAAGGCGGTTGAAGAGGCGGCTGTGGACAACGCTCCGACGCCGCGCAACTCCAACCACAAGCGCTGAGCCCGCCAGGGTCTGTCCGCAGCTTCGGGCGGGCCCTGCGGTAAAGTACGCGCCATGAACGAATTCGAGCGCGTGCGCGCCTACCTCACCGACCTGCAGGACCGCATCTGTGCGGCGATCGAGGCCGCCGATGGCCAGGCCCGCTTCCAGGAAGACCTGTGGCAGCGTGCCGAGGGCGGTGGTGGGCGCACCCGCGTGCTGCGCGACGGTGCGGTGTTCGAACAGGCCGGCATCGGTTTCTCCGACGTGGCTGGCAGCCGCCTGCCGCCGTCGGCCTCGGCCAACCGTCCGGAACTGGCAGGTGCCTCCTGGCGCGCCACCGGCGTGTCGCTGGTGTTCCACCCGCTCAATCCTTACGTGCCGACCACCCATGCCAACGTGCGCTTCTTCCAGGCGCAGCGCGACGGCGAGGTGGTGGCCAGCTGGTTCGGCGGCGGTTTCGACCTGACCCCGTTCTATCCGTTCGACGAGGACGTGCAGCACTGGCACCGGGTCGCGCGCGATCTGTGCGCGCCATTTGGTGACGAGCGCTATGCCGCGCACAAGCGCTGGTGCGACGAGTACTTCTTCCTGCGCCACCGCAATGAAACGCGCGGCGTCGGCGGCCTGTTCTTCGACGACTTGCACGGCTATTTCGAGCGCGATTTCGACTACCTGCGCGCGGTCGGCGATGGCTTCCTTGATGCCTACCTGCCGATCGTGCAGCAGCGCAAGGACACCGCCTACGGCGAGCGCGAACGCGAGTTCCAGCTGTACCGTCGCGGCCGCTACGTGGAGTTCAACCTGGTCTACGACCGTGGCACCCTGTTCGGGCTGCAGAGCGGTGGCCGCAGCGAAAGCATCCTCATGAGCCTGCCGCCGCGGGTGCGCTGGGAGTACGGCTTTGCCCCCGAAGCGGGCAGCGCCGAGGCACGCCTGGCCGATTACCTGGTGCCGCGCGACTGGCTCTGATCTTCCGGCGCCACGCCTGAGGCGTGGTGCTTTCCCCTGCCTGGTCCGTCCTGTATCGGCGGATCGTGTTTTTTCTTCTTCAAGGATGACGTCATGCCTGCTGCTGTTCCCCTTCGTCCCCGCGCTGCGGGCTGGCGCTCCCTGCTGTTGCTCGCGCTGGCCTCGGCCAGCCTGCCGGCGGCCGCGCAATCGATGGCCTGCGGCACCTACAAGGACAGCGGCGGCAATATCACGCTGACCATCGAGAGCGAAGGCCACGCCTTCCTGTCCGGCCCCTACCAGGCCACCGAGGAACTGCGCATCGCCCGCCAGGAAGACGTGCTCGGCACCGGCAACCTGTCCACGGGACGCCTGGAAAACTGGTTCTTTTCGGACAACGACCGCACGATCAACACGCCCTATCGTGAGTTCACCCGTGAGCACGCCGCCGCCTGCAGGACGATGCCCGAGCCCATCGAAGATGGTTGCGTGATGAACACCTCCGAGTGCCTGGAGGCGCTGCCGGAGGCCGCACCGGTGAAGCTGCACGCCTGGTGTGCCGAAGGCGTAGGCGCCGCCTGCACGCAGCTGCTGGAGACTTACCAGGAACAGGCCAATGCAGCGGCGCCGAAGGTGGCGGACCCGCCGATGCCTGAGATATGCAAGGAAGAATCACCGTCCTTCGATGCCGAAGGTTGCATGGCGACGGCCAGGAAGGTCGCCTCGCAGATGATGGGAGAGACACTGCTGGGCCTGCGGCATTCGGTCGATGCACCCTTGCCGCCGGCGCAGCTGGATGAGCTGGCTGGCCTTTGCCGCGAGCAGCACGGCGAGACGTTCTGTGAGGAGGCGGCCGAGTCCCTGTGGAGCAGTGGGCGCCTGCAGCAGGCGCGCGATGCATTGCAACTGGCCTGTGCACAGCGCACCGATGCCCCGTCCTGCGCACCGGCCAAGGGCCTCGCTGCGCTTGCCGGGGCGACCGCATCGGCACTCACGCCGATTGCCGCCGTCACCCTGCCCTGCGGCAGCTTTGTCGCCGAACGCAGCGTACTGTCGCAGCTGCGTTTCCTCGACGGCGGCGTCGTGAAAGTCGGTGGTGACGACGTGCGCCTACGCGCGAGCCTGCGCGACGGCCGGATCGTCCTGCACCGCGATGTCGGCAGCGACTTCGTGCTGCAGCTGCTGCAGAACGGCAACCTGGTGGGCGTCGACAGCGGCAATCGCTTCGCGTACTACCAGCGCGAGGCGACCGCGGGCAACGCCCACTGCGCCCCCTGACCAGAGGTAGAGCCGGGCCGATGCTCGGCTGATGAGCAAGCGGAGCCGAGCACAGGCTCGGTTCTACAGGGTCAGGTGCTCTTCCTGGGGATGATGGTGATGTGCCCGTTGATCTCCAGCAGGGCCAGCTCCACATCCTCCACGCCCAGGCAGCCCTGCTGGCGCATGGCGGCCTCGAAATCGGCACGGGTGACCTGCTCACGGCGCAGAACGGCTTCGAACAGATGCCCATCGCGTGCGATCACCACCGGTTCTCCTTCAACCAGGCGCTCGATCCGCCGGCTGCGGGTACTCACCCAGCCTACGCCGTAGTTGAGCAGGATCAGGGTCGCCGCCAGCAGCAGGCCGCCGCCCAGCGAGGTATCGGTACCCAGCAGCGCGTTCTGCACCGCGTTGCCCAGCAGCACCACCAGCAGTACGTCGAACGGGGTGATCTGCCCCAGCGGGCGCTTGCCGCTGAGCCGGACCATGCCCAGCACCACGACATAGACCACCACCGCGCGCAGGATGAACTCCCACCACGGCATGGCCAGTGCGAACAGGTCGGGCATTGTCTTCCCCTGCGGAGCGGTGGCCCAGCGTGGCGCAGGCCACGGCATCTGGCAACGGCACAAATAAAAAGCCCCGCTGACCAGGGGGAGGTCAACGGGGCCGGGGAACGGGCACTTGGGGAGGAGTCCCCGTTCCGAGATCTGCTCCAGGGGATGGGAGAGATCCACAACAGGCGTTGCGCCTGTCGAGAGTTATAGAAGCACTCCGAACACTAACGGTTCGTGAAGGGGCCCAATTTAATGAACCTCCATCAGGGCAACATTCATGATCGAGTCAGAAACCTCTGACGAATGAACGAATTCACGTCGTTTTCGGCCTGAAACACCCTCAGTGCGCTTCGTCCCAGTTGTTGCCGATGCCGGTGTCGACCACCAGCGGCACCCGCAGTTTGGCCGCTTGCGACATGCGCTCGACCACCTGCAAACGCAACTCTTCAACGAAACTGCTTTCGGTTTCGAACACCAGTTCATCGTGCACCTGCAGGATCATCCTTGCCGGCGCGCCGCTGTCACGCAGCCACTGGTCCACGTCCACCATCGCGCGCTTGATGATGTCGGCGGCGGTGCCCTGCATCGGTGCGTTGATCGCGGCACGCTCGGCACCGGCGCGCAGGCCCTGGTTACGTGCATGAATGTCGTTCAGGTACAGGCGGCGGCCAAACAGGGTCTCCACATAGCCCTGGTCCCGGGCCTGCTGCCGCATCCGCTCCATGAAGTCTCGCACGCCCGGGTAGCGGCTGAAGTACAGCGCCACGTAATCCTGCGCCTGGCCACGGTCGATGCCCAGGTTGCGGGCCAGGCCGAAGGCGCTCATGCCGTACATCAGGCCGAAGTTGATCGCCTTGGCAGCGCGGCGCTCGTTCGGGGTCACTTCCTCCAGCGTACGCCCGAACACCTCGGCAGCGGTGGCACGGTGCACGTCGGCGCCCTGCTCGAAGGCACGCACCAGGCCCGGGTCCTCGGACAGGTGAGCCATGATCCGCAACTCGATCTGCGAGTAGTCGGCCGCCAGCAGCTGGAAGCCCTCCGGAGCGATGAATGCGCGTCGGATGCGGCGGCCATCCTCGGTGCGGATCGGGATGTTCTGCAGGTTCGGGTCCGATGAGGACAGGCGGCCGGTAGCGGCACCGGACTGGTGGTAGCTGGTATGCACGCGGCCGGTATCCGGGTTGACCATCTCCGGCAGCTTGTCGGTGTAGGTGCTGCGCAGCTTGGCCAGCCCGCGATACTCCAGGATCACCCGCGGCAGCTCGTGCTGGTCGGCAATCGCCTCCAGTGCCTCTTCGTTGGTGCTGGGCTGGCCCTTCGGGGTCTTCACCACCGCCGGAAGCTTCAGCTCATCGAACAGCACCGCCTGCAACTGCTTGGGCGAATCCAGGTTGAAGCTGCGCCCGGCCAGTTCGGTGGCCTTCTGCTGCGCGGCCAGCATGCGCGAGGACAGGTCCTGGCTCTGCCGGCGCAGCTCGACGGTATCGATCCGCACGCCATTGGCTTCGATGCTCGTCAGCACCGGCACCAGCGGCATCTCGATGTCGCGGTACACGCTGTCCAGCGCCGGCTCGGCCAGCAACTGCGGTTGCAGCGCGCGGTGCAGGCGCAGGGTGATGTCGGCGTCCTCGGCAGCATAGCGGCTGGCTTCGTCGATGCCCACCTGCGAGAACGGAATCTGCTTGGCGCCCTTGCCGGCCACGTCCTCGAACTTGATGGTGTTGTAGCCCAGATAACGCAGGGCCAGCGAATCCATGTCGTGGCGGGTGGCGGTGGAATTGAGCACGAAGCTCTCGAGCATGGTGTCGTCGTGGTAGCCCCGCACGTCCACGCCATGGCGGCGCAGTACATGCAGGTCGTACTTGCCGTGCTGGCCCAGCTTCTTCTTCGCCGGGTCCTGCAGCACCGGGCGCAGCGCATCCAGCACCTGCTGCATCGGCAGCTGGGCCGGCGCACCCGGGTAATCGTGGCCGACCGGGATGTAGGCGGCCTTGCCCGGCTCGACCGCCAGGCTGATGCCCACCAGGCGTGCACGCATCGCGTCCAGTGCATCGGTTTCGGTGTCGAAACTGATCAGGTCCGCCTGCTGCAGACGCTCGACCCAGGCCTGCAGCTGCTCAGCCGTCAGCACGGTCTCGTATTCACCCGGCGCGGCCAGCGCCGGATCCAGCGTGCCCGCTGCCGGTGCCTCAGCGCTGCCACGGGCGAAGCCAGCAGCGGTGCCACGCAGGCTTGGGGTGGCTTCGCTGGCGGCGGTCGGCGCCGGCAGCGGCGCACCCAGCTCCTTCAACGCTTGGGTGAAGCCGTAGCGCGCATACAGCTCGGTCAGCTCCGGCACGTCCTGCTCGCGCAGGGCCAGCGTGGTCGGGCTGGCGTCCAGCTCCACGTCGGTGCGGATGGTCACCAGCTCGCGGTTCAGCGGCAGGCGCTCCAGCGCCGCGCGCAGGTTCTCGCCGATCTTGCCCTTCATGGTCGGCGCGGCCGCCATCACCCCGTCCAGGTGCTGGTACTCGGCCAGCCACTTGGCGGCGGTCTTCGGCCCGCACTTCTCCACGCCCGGCACGTTGTCGACGGTGTCGCCCATCAGCGCCAGCAGGTCGATGATCTGGTCGGCACGCACGCCGAACTTTTCCATCACCGCGGCATCGGAATCCATGCGGCTGCCGGTCATGGTGTTGACCAGTTCGATGCCCGGACGCACCAGCTGGGCGAAGTCCTTGTCGCCGGTGGAGATGGTGACCTGCAAGCCATCGGCGGCGCCCTGCAGCGCCAGCGTGCCGATCACATCGTCCGCTTCCACGCCATCGATGCGCAGGATGTCGATGCCCA